>Ga0302324_100026655_pt1 | contig 11037 bp, 6 predicted proteins | sample Palsa_T0_1_FD_201949 | JGI IMG/M metagenome (GOLD analysis project Ga0302324, IMG submission 201949) | Peat permafrost microbial communities from Stordalen Mire near Abisko, Sweden - Palsa_T0_1 | ecosystem: Environmental > Terrestrial > Soil > Palsa > Peat permafrost | place: Sweden: Abisko...
CATGAAACTGACGCCGTCCATCAAAACGCTCGAGACCTCGTCAAGCCGCGCACCCTTGAGCGCACCTTGCTGGTCCCCCGCATGAATGATGAATGCATCGAGGTGTGCAGCCTCGGAATAAGCCTGGAGCTTGAAGGATTGCGGCTCAGCCACTCCGAATTGAGTGACGAGCAACGTCAGCGCACCCGGTTGTGCTGCCTGCAGAGGCAGTTTTACCTCCACTTCGTCGGGTTTCACGCTCTTCCATTCGGCATTCAGTTCCTTGCCGCTCGGGTCCTTCAGCATGACGTTGTCGATACAGCTGGCACTGCCGGCTCGAAGATGAATGGTTTCCTCGCGTCCGGCGATCAGCGTTGCAGGATCGCCCAAGCCAAGCTGCCAAGCCTGAACGTGTGGATTCACGAAGTGGAACGTGGGCCCGTCGTATTTTTCAAATCCCCAATACCCATGCACGGAGCCTTGCATGTTGTCATCCAAATGCGCCGCCGTTAGCGCGCTGGTGCTTACGGCGAAGCCGCCCTGCACCGCATCGGCCTTCACGGGTAACTCGATCGTCTTGTGATCCTTCGTAGTCAGGCTGAGGGTCACCTCATGCGCATAGTCGGTGGAGAAGACCAGCGGTGCACCTTCGACGGGCAGGACAAGACTCGTCTTGGTCGCGCACAAAAGCTCTTTAGGATCGACCGCATGCAGCGGAGGCAATTGCGACTGCTCCACCGCCGGCAGCGCCGTGACCAAAACCGACTTCGGATTATGGAAAGAGGGCGGCGTGTTCAGGGTCAGCGCAAGCTTGTCGCCACGCAGCGTAGTGAGCGCCGGAATGTATTGATATTGCGCGGTGCGGAACGAGTCGAAAATTCGCGCGATATCCATAATCGATGCAATGTAGGGGGAGTAGTAGCCGTAGCTGAGCTGCGGCGTGAAGCTCGCCTGCATGGCCAGATCCCCCGTGGGGCCCGAGGTGAGCGCCTCGACAATCGAAGTGCTGTGGCCATCATCGAGAATCAGCGCACCTTGTCCCTGCATCAAACAGCCCGCCTGCAACTCTGGGATGCGGTCCAGACACTTCTCATCCACCTTGATTGCGAGGCTCCTCGCCAGAAGCGGCGCGGCGTCCTTCAGCTTGGCGCGATCACCCTCATTTAGCGTACGAATCGCAGCCAGATAGCTCTCGAGGCGCGAGCGATCGAGGGTTGCCTGATTGAGATCCTGGGAGGTGCGCACAAAGACGCCCGGGCGCCCGCGCACGGCACTCATCAGCGTTTTGAAATCACCACTGGTCTCTGGCGCAAGAAACATCAGCAGCTGCTGAGCATCCTGCGGCACCGTCACATCCAAGCCGTCCTGTGCGCATTTGCCCTTCCACGTCTCGCAGCGGATGAACCAGTCTTCCGGAGGCGGATTGGTGGATCCCCGTAGGAAAACCGCCACCATCAAATAATGCGCGGACTGGGTTGAAGGCAGATCGGCCTTGATCCACAGATGATCGCCGCCGATGAGATTGGGCACCTGCGCCATCGGCAAGGTTTTCCCGGCGCGTGTGACCTTGACCTCCAGGTTCGGACCCGCCAGATCAAATGGAGCAGGATCCGCGTGCACCGCCATCGCAAACGGGAGCATGGCGGCCAGGATCAGGGAACGATATTGCATAACCATGGTGCGAGCTTAAATCCTTCCGATCTGTCGATCTTAGAAATGCGACACGTATCGCGATATTGCTCTGGCATCTTTTCAGTCAGATCACGGATACAAGCGTCAGCCCAGCCGTGCGTGCGCGGATTGGCACAGTACAACATGGCGTCAACGCATGAGAGCTCAAGGGTTTCCACTTGAGTTTTCAGAACTGTCGGTCAATGCCGACAATTCGGCGCGAACCGCGGCGACAGCGAGCCTAATCTGATGGAATTTATTCACGTACGGAAATGATTTGCGCGCGTGTCGACACTGCGCAGCCGCGCGTGGATTGCTTCGGAGCGTAGGATCACTCGCGCGCAACGTCAGCGATGGGTGATATTTTTCACGCGCGCACGGTGTTCCCGGCCGCTCATGATGGCCGGATTCCCCGCTTCCGAAGCGATGATGACGGAGCGCCGCGGCGGCATTGCGCTAAACGCGGCTGTGCTAGTTCGGAAACGTCTGGGCGGGCGGCGCCTTGTGCCATACAAAAATGCCGACTCTCGCAAAGCCCGCAACGCCACACCGCGACGCGGGCGATGGCAGTTACACGGTGCCTTACTTCCGCGGGAAGGAAAGGCAGCGCCAGTTGGGTACAATAGCCGCAGGTGCCAGGCTCTTTAGGCAAAAAAATCAATACGGCGCCCTTGGCGAATGAAACGACCTCGATGACCACCCCACAATTGAAGATGAGATATCTGCATGCGTTATGCTATGTGTGCGTTGTTGCTCGTGTTGGGCATGAATGTCCTCACCGTTGCTCAAGCGGATGAAGGCATGTGGACTTACGACAATTTTCCCAGCGCCAAGATGCGGGAAAAGTACGGCTGGGCTCCGGATGCGGCGTGGCTCACGCATGCGCGCTTGGCGAGTGTGCGTCTCGCACAAGGGTGTTCAGCGAGCCTGGTCTCGCCGGACGGCCTCGTCATGACGAATCACCACTGCGCGCGCGAATGCGTGAGCGATCTGGCAGATGCCAAGCATGACTACATCGCCACGGGCTTTTACGCGCGAACGGCCGCGGAGGAGAAGAAATGCCCGGAACTCGAGGCCAACCAGTTAGTACAGATTACCGACGTAACGAAAGAAATGGAGGCCGCGACGGCGGGCAAGTCTGGCCATGACTTCCACGAAGCTGAGAGAATGGCCAAAGCGAAGATTGAAAGCGCATGTGGTACTGCCGCCGACGTGCGCTGCCAGGTCGTAACTCTCTACGAGGGTGGTGTGTACGACCTGTACAAGTACAAACGCTACCAGGACATCCGCGTGGTATTTGCACCCGAGGAGAGCATAGCGTTTTTTGGCGGCGATCCGGATAACTTTACTTTCCCGCGTTACGATCTGGACTGCGCCTTTGTCCGCATCTACGACAATGGCAAGCCACTGCGCACCAACGATTACCTTAAATTCGCAACTACGGGCGTTAAGGATGGCGACATCGCTCTCATCAGCGGCAATCCCGGGGGCACCAATCGCGGTGACTCCCTCGCCGAACTTAGATTTACGCGCGATGTGTCCCAGCCATTCATTCTGAATCTCTTTTCCGAACTGCGCGGCGTATTGAATGAGTTCGGCACAAAGGGCGCGGAGGAAGCGCGCACTTCAAACACGATGCGCTTCTTGATCGAAAACTCTCTTAAAGCCTACAAAGGCAGGCAGCTTGCGCTGGTAGAAGGCTCGTTGATGGCCGACAAGCAGCATGCCGAGGAAGAGCTGCGTAAGAAAGTCGCCGCCAACCCGAAGCTCGCATCCAGCGCGAGCGCGTGGGATGCGATTGCGGCGGCACTGAAGCACGACCGCGACATCTATGTGCGTAACGCCTTGCTCGAGAGATTTCCGCCGCGCTTCTCCCCAGTGCTGGCGCACGCGATAGCCTTGAACCGTTACGCCGCCGAGTCCAATAAGCCTGATGGGCACCGTCTGGAGGAATATACCGATGCGAACTTTCCGGCTCTGAAGCAGGAGATCATCTCGCCGGCACCCATTCATAAGGAGCAGGAAAAGACCGTGCTCGCATGGTGGCTGACGAAAGTCAGGGAGTACCTTGGCACTGGCGATGCCGACGTCAAGACGCTATTGGGCAAGCGAAGTCCAGATGAGTTCGCAAGAGCGTTGATCGATGGCACGAAGCTCACGAGCACACAGTTGCGCACCGACCTCTTAAAGGGCGGGAAGAAGTCCATCGATGCGTTCCACGATCCGTTGATGGATTTTGCGCGCCAGCTCGATGGGCCTGGCCGCGCAGTCCGGACTGACTACGAAGACTCCGTCAAGGCGGTCATCACCAAGAATTCTGCGCTGATCGCCAAGGCAAGGTTCGCCCTCTATGGGAGGAATACTTACCCAGATGCAACCTTTACGCTGCGGCTGACGTATGGCGCTGTAGCGGGATACCAGGAGAGCGGTCGCCGCGTAGACCCGGTGACAAACTTCGCTGGCGCTTACGCGCACGCAACCGGACGCGATCCCTTCAAGTTGCCCGCCAGCTGGCTGAGTGCGGAAAAATCGGTGAACCCCAAGGCTAACCTCGATCTCGCCTCCACCGATGACATCATCGGCGGCAATTCGGGATCGCCCGTCATCGGGCGAAACGGAGAAGCGATCGGCCTTGTCTTCGACGGTAACATCGAATCACTTGGCGGCGACTTCGGCTATGACGGCCAGGTCAATCGAGCGATATCCGTCGACGTCACGGGGATTACCGAAGCTCTCAAGAACATCTACCACGCGGATCGCTTGGTGAAGGAGCTGACGCCATAGGCGAAGCCTCGACCAAAGCGCGTACGGCGAGCGTTCTGTCAGTGCTTCGGTTTTCTGAACTTCAGCACGAAATTGTCTGCCTCGCCGATCGCTACGTACTTCGCTCGGTCCTGGTCGCCCAGTTCCAGGGTAGGTGGCAGCGTCCACACGCCCTTCGGATAGTCCTTGGTGTCCTTGGGATTGGCGTCGATCTCCGAGGCTGCGACTAATTCGAAGCCCGCTTGTTTCGCGAGATTGATGGCGTAGTCCTGACGAACGTAGCCACTCTTGGCCTGCGGGTCCTGGGGCTGATCGTTGCGAGCGCGGTGGTCCTCGATGCCCAGGATGCCGCCGGGCTTCAATGCCCGAAAGCAGGCCGCCAGCGCCGCGGGCGCATAGTTGTCCTGCATCCAGTTGTGCAGGTTGCGGAACGTCAGCACGAAGTCCGCGGAACCTGGCGGAGCAATGTCTAACTGGCCCGAGGCGAGCGTTGTCTCGTGAACGGTCCCAAAGCGCGCTCCTTGCGCTGCCACTCGCGAGCGCCACTTCGCTACTGTCGCGCTGTCTTCGCCATTGTCCTTGGTCGGTGGCAGAGCGGCCGTGTAGTGACCGTGCGCGGCCAAGTACGGGGCAAGAATCTCCGTCCAATAGCCGCCACCCGGCCATAGCTCGACGACGTTCGAATCCGCCTTGACACCGAAGAAAGTCAGCTCCTCCGCGGGGTGCCGGGCAGCGTCACGCGCAACAAAACTCTGCGTGCGTTGATTGTCAGCGATCGCGGCTATGAGAGCGGGATCCACGCTCGCCGCTGCTGCGGCCATACTCGAAACGGCGGCCAGGGTCACAGCAACAAATGAGATGACGGAGCGCATCGCGGTATCCTCCAGGGACGGGCGGGCGATTCTACGTGATAGCGGCGGATGCAGTGCCGGAAGGCGCCCTCCATCTGTCGCGGCTCAAAGGCGCCCGATCTGATTGGCAGATTCCTTAAGCAGGACGATTTTGAAGCGATCTCCAACACGGTTTTGGCAGTGTTATGGGCGTCCCGGCGGTTGGCGACACCACGGGCGCACGGTCATATTGCAGTGCAACATGGGCTTGGCGCCCGCTTCAGCTTGCGCGTCGCGAGCGAGCGTAGTCTCGACCATGCGTTCTGTGAGCTATGACGCATGGCATTGAAAAGCGAGTCTGCAAGATACGAGACACGGCATCCGTGAGCCGCCCTTGTGCATCCTTGCCAGAGCAGGTTTCCATGATCGAAGCGACAGCACGCCTCCCGCAGCCCCTTGTTGAAGGCCCATCGACAGCAGACGCGCATCCTGCGGAGCCGTCTGCTGCATCGCCCGCAGCGCCGTCCGGCGCCTCGCTTGCGGCGAACCCCGCCATGGACCGCGAGTTCATTGCGCGTCATCAGATCATCGAGCGCTATCTTTCGGGCAGTCTTCCGGTCAAAGGCGCGACCGACTTCGAGCGCTTCTGCCGCGAGCAGCCCGATCTTCTCGACGAAATTGGACTGCCCGAACGTGTCAATGCAGGTTTGCGGCTGCTCGAGGCGGCTGGAAAACCCGAACCTTGGCAACAGCAAGCCAAGCCATTCTGGGAAAAACCGCAATCCCTGCTAGGATTGTGTGCGGCGGTTCTGCTGCTGACAATCGCGCTCGTCATCGTAGGCGGCGCGAGCGCCGACAAGACGCGCACCATCGCGAAGCTGCAATCACTCGTTGCCGAACAACCGCTTGAGCCTGCTTCAACAACCCAAACGATTCATGTGCTGCCCGCGCGCTCCGGCAACTCGAACGTCGCAGCGGCGACGATTGGCGGCGGAAGATCAGCGCAACTTGCCGACCTGCGGATCGATATGGCGCGTTCGCCGTATCGCGCCTTTCGCGTAACCATCGATCGTGTCGGGGAAGGCCGCGTGGCTATCCTCCACAATGTCATGAAGGACTCAAACGGCGACCTGCACTTGGCTTTCAATACTTCCGCGCTGGGTCCAGGCACGTATCAATTTGCGATTGATGGTCTGACTTGGCGTGGCGAGCCGGAACCGGATTCCTGGCTCACGATCGCCGTTCAGCACTGACGCCCCTTAGGTATCGGCGCGTAGTGTTGCGAGCGGTGGTTGCTCCACCACGGAGCGCGTGGCAAGCCAACCGCTAAGAACCACGAGCGCTGCGCCGCCAATCAGCCCTACCGCCCACACCAACGGATCAAACCCGTAAGGCAGTGTGAGCACCCGGACGGCAACGTAATAGCCCGCGACCGAGGCGCCGACTGAGGCAACCAAGCCCGCGAGCAATCCCAGCACGGTGAACTCTGCAAGTACGCCCTGAAGCACGACGCGGCGACTTGCCCCCAAGGTGCGCAGCATCGCGCTCTCGAAGCGTCGCTCATCACGGCTTGACTGCACGGCGGCCAGTAGCACTGTGAGCCCCGCGAACACCGTGAAGACGAAAACACTCTGTACGGCAAAAACCGCCTTGTCCACTACCGAGCGTACGCGTGCCAGCAAGTCGTCGATATCAAAAATGGAAACGCTGGGAAATTGCCGGGCAAGCTGCGCCAATGCACTGGAACTGGTGGGGCGAAAATACGCACTCGTCATATAGGTTCCGGCGGTGTTATCGATGACGCCAGGGGCAAAAACGATGAAGAAATTGGGCTGGAAACTATCCCACTTCACCTTGCGGATGCTGGCGACCGTCGCCGAGACACTCTCGCCGGCAATATCAAACGTAAGCTCATCGCCCACGCGCACGTGTAGAGCGTCCTGAAATTCCGTGGCCAGGGACACCAACGGCTTACCGTAATCCGCCCGAGTCCACCAATGGCCCGCAACGATGGTGTTATCAGAGCCGAGACTATCGGCCCAGGTGAGATTCTGTTCACGCGCCGCAAAATTCTCTCCGTCGCCCGCGGATTGTGCGCCCTCCACGGGCCGCGAATTAATCGCGGTCAGGCGCCCGCGGATCATGGGTAAGACACGCGTAGTTTGTGCGCCGCGGTTTTTTAGAAAGTCGGTGAAGGGTCCACGTTCGTCCGGGGGAATGTTGACGAAGAAATAATTCGGCAAATCCTGCGGGAGACTACGGCGCCAGTTGTCCTGCACATGATTGCGCACGATGCCCAGCACCAAGAGCACCATTATTCCGGTGCCGAAAGCAACGATCTGCAGGACGCTTTCTGCGCGCCGGCGACTGAGATTGGCGACCCCGTAGCGCCATGACACTCCAACTCTGCCGCGCAGGCGGCCCGCCAAGTGGACAAGCAGCCACCCTGCGCCAGCGACCAGCGCTACGAATCCCGCAAGACCCAGTGAGAAATCGCGAAACAACGTTACGTCGCGCACGACCCAGAAAATCAGAAGCGCGATGACGGCAACGGCCGGGCCAAACCCGAATACGATCAGGGTCGGTGGGGGGCCAATGTCGCGCCGTAGCACGCGAATGGCCGGCACGCGTGCGAGCTGCAACAAAGAGGGCAGTGCAAAGCCCACGAGCAGCGCAATGGCGGTCATGAACCCCAGACCTAGCGGTAGCAGGCTAGCGGCTGGCAGTTCGGCATTGAAAACGCTCTTTACCGCGTGCAACAGCCACTCCTGCGCGACAAACCCCACCGCCGAGCCGGCCAACGCCGCTAACACGGCGATCGCCAGAAGCTGCAGCAGGCTCACGCTCAGTGTGAACGCGCGCGTGGCGCCCAGCGTCTTCATCAGCGCCACGACGTCGAATCGCCGATGCACATAGCGCCGTGCCGACATCGCGACCGCGATCGCGCACAACAGCACGCTCACCAGGCTCGCGAGGCTGAGGAAGCTGCCTGCGCGCTCCGTCGCACTCTTGATCTGCGGGCTTGCATCGCGAATGTCACGCAATCGTTCCGCCGGCGCTTTGTTAAGCAGTAGCCAAGACTTGAAATCGTCGATCCGCGCGCGCTCGGCGGCAAACAGCACGCTGTAACTCACTCGGCTCCCAGGCTGCACCAGCTGCGTCGCGGGCAGATCCTGCAAGTTCATCAGCAGGCTTGGCGCCAGCTCAGCAAAGGTGCCGCCCTGATCAGGAATGGAGATCAGCACATGGCCCACCCGAAAGGTGGCTGCACCGATGGAGAGCGTTGATCCTACTTGCGCGCCGGTGGCTGCGAGAAGTCTTGAGTCCGGCCAGACCTCACCGCGCGGCGGTATGCCAGCAGCCATATCTCCCTTGACGAAGAGCTGATCTGCGATCAGCACGTGGCCTCTTAAGGGATATCCTGCGCTCACCGCATGGATGTTTGTAAGCTGGCTGCGATCGTCATTGAACACCACGCTCAAGAGCCGAGTGCTGCGCGTTGCCCGCAGACCGCGGCGGGCCGCCTCCTCCAGAGACGCGTCGGAAATTGGTTGTGGCGAGCCGAGCCGCACGTCCGCAGCGAGCACTTCGCTCGCTTGCAGATCGACTGCAGCTCCAATGCGACTCACGAGAAAGCCGACACCCGTGAGGGAGGCCACCGCGACCGTGAGGGCAAGCAGCAGCACGCCCAGCTCTCCCGACCGCCATTCCCGCGCGAGCATTCGCACCGCCAGTGACAAAGCGCGCATGGCCTAGAGCACCTTTCCGGCTTCCATGTGCAAAGTACGTTGGCAGCGCGAGGCAAGGTCAATCTCGTGAGTCACGAGGACCAGCGTCGTCTTAGAGTGCTCATTCAATTCAAAGAGGAGTGCGCCGACACGCTCGCCGGTAGCGGTATCGAGGTTGCCGGTCGGCTCGTCGGCGAAGAGCACCGCAGGCGCAGTCACAAACGCGCGGGCAAGTGCGATTCGCTGCTGTTCCCCTCCGGAGAGCTGCCGTGGGTAGTGGCCCTTGCGCGCCGAAAGACCGACGCGGTCGAGCGCTGCCAGGGCGCCGGCGCGGGCATCCTTGCGACCGGCAAGCTCCAGCGGCAGCATCACGTTCTCGAGCGCCGTGAGCGACGGCACCAGATGAAACGCTTGGAAGACAAACCCGACGCGTTGCGCCCGCAGCCGCGCGCGCCCGTCCTCGTCAAGCTCGCCGAGATCCTCTCCGGCGAGCCAGATTCTTCCAGAGGTGGGTGCATCCAAGCCCGCAAGTAGCGCTAGCAAAGTGGACTTCCCCGCGCCGGAGGGGCCGACGATTGCGACCGATTCTCCCGCCACGATGTCCAAAGAGACACCATCAACGATGGTCAGCGGTCCTTCCGGACTGCTAACCTGTTTTGTGAGGTGATCAGTCTTGAGAACACTATCGCGGGTCATCTGCGCATGCGCGCTTGTCATTGGCCTGTCGGTCATGGTGGTCCGAGGCGCGGCCGCGCAGGCCTCGCCCATACTGGTGTTTGGAGACAGTCTAAGCGCGGGCTACGGTCTGCGTCCCGACGAAGGCTGGGTGCCGCTGCTGCAGAAGCGGCTGCAGGCACAAGGTTACGTAACCGAGGTCATCAACGCCAGCGTCAGTGGAGAGACGTCCGGAGGTGGAGCGCAGCGACTGCCGCGGGCGCTCGAGTTGCACAAGCCCGGAATTGTTATTCTTGAGCTTGGAGCAAATGATGGCCTGCGAGGGCTGCCTATTGCCGCAATTCGCGCCAATCTGGACAAAATGATCCGCTCGATCCAGGCGGCCGGAGCTCGGCCATTGCTCGTCGGCACGCGCTTACCGCCCAATTATGGCCCACGCTACACGACCGACTTCTACCGAATGTACGGCGACCTTGCGCATCAGGAGCGTGTGCCGCTCGTGCCCTTCCTGCTCGAAGCAGTCGCCCTAAAACCGGACCTCATGCAGCCGGACGGACTGCACCCAAATGCGCGCGCCGCCTCGCTCGTGCTGAATACGGTCTGGCCGTGGCTATCCCCTCTTTTGCGCCAGCATTAAGACACTCATGGAAAAAATCTGGCTGAAATCGTATCCGCCCGATGTTCCGGCTGAAGTGGACGTCAGAGCATTCTCCTCTTTGAATGCGCTCGCCGAGCAGAGCTTTCGCAAATACGCGGATTCACCAGCTTACGTACAAATGGGGCGCATGATTGACTTTGCCGATCTCGATCGGCAGTCACAGTATTTTGCGGCGTGGCTTCAGGGCAAAGCTGCAATGAAAAAGGGCGACCGCCTCGCCATCATGTTGCCGAATATTCTTCAGTACCCCATCACGATGCTGGGCGCGCTGCGCGCCGGGCTGGTGGTTGTAAACACCAATCCGCTGTACACCGCGCCAGAGCTGGAACACCAGTTGAAGGACTCAGGTGCGGAAGCCATCGTCGTTCTTGAGAATTTTGCGCACGTCGTACAGAAAGTGATTGCTCACACCAATGTTCGCGTCGTCATTGTCACAACAGTGGGCGAGATGCTGGGATTTCCAAAGTCGTGGGTGGTCAATTTTGTCGTTCGGCGCATCCGAAAACAGGTACCGCCCTGGACGCTCAAAGGATCTTTAGGCTTCAACGCCGCGCTTGAGGCAGGCGCGCGCTGCACGTTCTCACGTGTCGAAGCGCGCTCCGATGACCTTGCTTTCTTGCAATACACCGGAGGTACAACAGGAGTGGCAAAGGCGGCCATGCTGACGCACGGCAACATCGTGGCTAACGTGATGCAGGCTCAGGCTTGGGTCCGATCCGCCTTTCCTACCGCG
>Ga0302324_100026657_pt1 | contig 11037 bp, 9 predicted proteins | sample Palsa_T0_1_FD_201949 | JGI IMG/M metagenome (GOLD analysis project Ga0302324, IMG submission 201949) | Peat permafrost microbial communities from Stordalen Mire near Abisko, Sweden - Palsa_T0_1 | ecosystem: Environmental > Terrestrial > Soil > Palsa > Peat permafrost | place: Sweden: Abisko...
TGTCGTGATCATCTTCGCGCTGGCCTCTCCCGAGGGGATGCAAGGCCTCGTGTTCCGCCTGATGGGCCGGCGCGACTGGACCTTGGTCCGGCGTTTCGTTCCGGTGCGTCCGCTGGTCATCGCGCCGCGCGCGGGTGGCGCGGCCGGCCTGGACGCGGCCCGCCCGATCCTGGAAGTTCGTGGCCTGAACAAACGGTTTGGCTCGCTGATCGTGGCACAGGACATCTATCTGGATGTGCATCCTTGCATGCTGCACAGCCTGATCGGTCCAAACGGCGCCGGCAAAACCACCTTCTTCAACATGCTGACGGGACTGCTGCGAGCGGATGCCGGCTCGATCCGGCTCGACGGCCACGAACTCACCACCCTGCCGGTGCATCGGCGCATCCGTCTCGGCCTCAGCCGGTCGTTTCAGATCCTGAGCGTCTTCCCCAATCTCACGACATTCGAGAACGTGCGCGTCGCCGTGCAAGCCCAGAGCGACGAGCGCCACGATCTATGGCATGACGCTTACGAGCTTGAAGCGGTCAACGCCCGCACCTGGTCGCTGCTCGCCGATGTCGGCCTGGACGAGCGAGCCGCCGAACCTTGCGCCAATCTCTCGCACGGGGAGAAACGGCTGCTGGAAATCGCCATCTCGCTCGCCACCGACGCGAAATTGCTGCTGTTGGACGAGCCGCTGGCCGGCCTCGCCGAGGCGGACCGCGAGGTGGTCGGTGCGCTGATCCGGAAACTGTCGACGACGCACGCGGTGTTGCTGATCGAGCATGACATCGACCGCGTGCTGGCGCTGTCCGACCGGATCACGGTCCTGCACCAGGGACGCATCATCGCCGACGGCAAACCGGCCGACGTCGCGCGCGATCCCGACGTCATCACCGCCTATCTCGGTGCGTCCCGCGACACGGTCGCGCCAGGCGTCGACCGCGGCGCGATGCGCGAGGACGCGAAACCGCTGTTGCTGCTGGAAGGCGTATGCGGTGGTTACGGCGGCAGCACGGTGCTCGACGGGCTGAACCTCGTCGTGCGCGAGGGCGAGGCGGTGGCGTTGCTCGGCCGTAACGGCGTCGGCAAAACCACGACGTTGCGTGCGATCACCGGGACCGTCGCCAAAAGCGCCGGCAGGATCACGATCGACGGCACCGACATCACTCGCGCCCGCACCTACGAGATCAATCGTCTGGGTGTCTCCCTGGTGCCGGAAGGGCGGCGGCTGTTTCCCAATCTGACCGTGGTCGACAATCTGCGCCTCGCCGCGCGTCCGGGCGGAGCGTCGCAGGAGGACGTCTTCAATCTGTTTCCGAAACTGCGGATTTTGCAACGATCCCGCGCGGAAAGCCTGTCGGGCGGTGAGCGTCAGATGCTCGCCATCGCCCGCGCTTTGGTGGTGCCGTCGCGCATCATTCTGCTGGACGAACCGTTCGAGGGGCTGGCCCCCGCGGTCGTCAAGGAAGTGATGGACGCTTTGGTGTCGTTGCGCGGCAAGGTCGCGATGATCATCGTCGAGCACCACGCGGAAACGGTGCTGCCGATCGTCGACCGCACCTATGTGCTGGTCAACGGTCAGGTCGCGTATGAAGGCACCGCTCTGGCGCTGGAAGAAGACACCTCGACGCAACAGCGGCTGCTGGGGTTGGTCGAGGCCGAACCGGATGCGGTCATGGCGGGGCTCGACCGGGCTGTCTGAGCGGAGTGGTTGAATGTTTTAATTGTGGGATAGTTAGGAACCACACACATGTGTGTTCTTCATATGTTCTTGACAGCCGCGTCAGAAAAGTCGCAGGGTTTAGCGGTATTTTCCTAGGTTGACCGAATCGGTATTGCACGCGGTCATGCCGCTGCCAGACCACGACCGGTCGGCACAGAAACTGTATGCCGTTCCGGCGCGCTACTGGAGAAGGAACCCCTACCGGTGCGGATCCCGAAAACCCTGAAGCGGCGGCTCAAGTCACACGCCGTCCTTGAGGGTTTAGAAACTCAGGACCTATTCGGGGAAACAGAACCAGGCCAGCCTGCCGACGGAAACCGCCAACGACGAGGAAACCAAATAGCGATGACGAGTACGCAGGCCATACGGGATCCCGTGGCGGAATTCCGAGCAGCTACGAACGGCCAAAGGTACAGAACAGTGCTTGCGGATCCGCCGTGGCAATTCATCAACCGCACTGGAAAGGTGGCCCCTGAACACCGCCGTCTCAGCCGTTACGAGACGATGACCGTCAAAGAGATCTGCGCGTTGCCAGTCGCCAAAGCTACGCACGACACGGCGCACCTCTATCTTTGGGTGCCGAATGCCCTGCTGCCAGAGGGACTGGAAGTCCTGAAAGCGTGGGGGTTTAGTTACAAAAGCAACATTATCTGGCACAAATTGCGGAAAGATGGCGGCTCAGATGGGCGAGGTGTCGGATTTTATTTCCGCAACGTCACTGAGATCCTGCTGTTTGGAGTGCGCGGTAAGAATGCCCGCACGCAACAGTTGGGCCGCACGCAGGTGAACTATCTTGGCACCCGCAAACGCGAGCATAGCCGCAAACCTGATGAGCAATACAAGCTCATCGAGGGATGCAGCCCCGGCCCTTATCTGGAGATGTTCGCGCGCGGCGCACGGCCAGGCTGGGTAAGTTGGGGGATGCAAGCCGACGCCGATTACGAACCAACCTGGAAGACTTACCCACACAACTCCGCCAGCGAGCGACGGCTCGTCGCCGCCTCGTCCGAAGCGGACTAGCCGGGGCCACCTTGCCCGACTCCGGCGCGACTGGCAGGCTTGCGTGGGAGAATGTTTGAAACACTCATAGCCAAGGGGTTTCAGGTCGAATTTCAGTCGCATGCCGAGGCGATACTTCGCGTGGATTTTCCCGACGCCGTTGCGGAACTCGAGGAAGCGCTTTCAGATTCCACCATTCCGATAGAGGAAATCATTGCGGGCGGAGGAGGGGAAAGCAAGGGCACACAGCGCTTACGCAAGGCTCTGGTGAACCTGAACTGGCCAAAATTCATTTTTACCATCAAGAAGCTCATCAACGATGTGCCGCGCGAGAGCGTGTCTCATGAGATTGATCATGTACGCACGTTCTCCAATGGTACGCGCATCGCTTTAGAAATAGAATGGAACAACAAGGATCCGTTTTACGATCGGGATCTTGAAAACTTCAAACGTTTGCACGCGGACGGGGCTATTTCGGTCGGTATTATCGTGACACGCGGAAAGTCTCTGCACGACAATATGCGCAACATGGTGCGCCGCTTTCTTGATGACAGACAGATCCGGCAACTCGGTGACCTCGAGCAGTGGGGCTACAGTCCGACCACCAGGCAACGCGCCGCCATCATGCGACGTACCACACGAACGAAAAACCCGATTACATTTCGTGAAGCTCTCACCGACAAATTTGTAGCGGACAAGTTCGGTGAAGCCACGACGCATTGGAGAAAGCTTGAAGACCGGGTGCATCGCGGTGTCGGTAATCCATGTCCGCTCGTTTTAATTGGCCTGCCAGACACTATTGTTACTTTCCACGAGGGCAAAGCGGCGTTGGCCGAAGTCGAAGCAGCGGAGGCCGCCGACGATGGCGAAGATTCCATCGACGAATAGATATTATCAACATATCCTGGAGCCCTGATTCACCGGGCCTTCTGGCGGCATGGCCAGTTGTTCGCCGCTCCCTCGTGCCAGGCAATCGGGTCAATTGAATGCCCACGTAAAACAGACGCATGGAGAACGCGTGGAGGACGCGAAGCGATTTCATGGCACTTCGCGCGGCACAGAATCGAATGCGCGCGCGAAAGCCCAGGAGATATCGGTCTACGTCCTCTCGACGCACTGAGCGTTCTCAGGGTCGGCCTTACTTGCCAGGCCGATGCAACACATCGGCCTGGCCGGGACAACATCGGAGACCTCCTTAACGACAGCGGCGTAGGACAAAATCACATCGGCGGCGCGACACCATCCTTGCCGACCGTCACCCTCGCAGCCGCCAACGTGCCGTCGGCATTCTTCATCGCGATGAGAAAAACCGGCGCGCCCAGTTTGAGATCGTCGCGCGTGGCCGGTGCGAAAGTCACGATTGGTGCCGTCGGCGGCACATAAACCGTGTTGCTGCTGTCCTTGAACCCGATCGTCAGCTCCCGGCCTGAAGCCGCCGTCACCGCGCCCTTCACCGTGCCGTTGGTCATCATGCTGCCCGGCTCCAGATCCCAGGGATAGAAACCCTCGCCCGTGCCACGCATCGCCTCGGGGAACACCAGGACCTCGATTGCCGTCAGCTTGCCGTCAGCACCGGTGCGAGTCGCCGTGCCGATGAAACTGTTCGGCTCGATCGCACTCAGTTCGACCTTCTTCACCGTCGCGACCGTCACCGGATCTTTCAGCACGATCGCGAGCTTCTGACCGTCGCGGCTATTCACGGTCAGATTATTGCCGTCCAGCGCGGCGATGGTTCCACGCACCCGGGTCGGCGGGGCGGTTTGCGCGATCGCGGCAACAGCGGTCGAGCCCACCAGCAGAGCGGTGGCCAGAAACAAACGTCGATCCAAGAAAACCTCCTCTTGTTCTTCTCATTGATCCACGGCTTTCATTCCCGTCTGCCCAACAGGAGACACGGACATGGCCGCCGAGACTATCATCTACCACAATCCCAACTGCGGTACCTCGCGCAAAGTGCTTGGCATGTTACGAGAATCCGGCAACGAGCCCCGGGTCATCGAATATCTGAAGACCCCGCCGACAAAGGCCGAACTGAAGAGTCTGCTCGCCAAAATGGGCATCACCCCGCGCCAGCTCCTGCGCCGCAGAGGCACCCCTTTCGACGAACTAGGCCTCGGCGACCCGGCGAAATCCGACGAACAACTGATCGACGCCATCCTGGCGCATCCGATCCTGATGGAGCGCCCGGTCGTGGTCACGAACAAGGGCGTCCGGCTCTGCCGGCCCCCGGAAAAAGTCCGGGAATTGCTGTAACAGGCGCCGACCACCGTGTCCCCACCCGTCGACCACGTTCCATCGGACCCCGAACTTCCCGCTCGCGCCACGGTCGTGATCGTGGGCGGCGGCATCATCGGCGTTTGCACCGCATTCTTTCTCGCCCGTGACGGCATCCCGGTCGTGCTGTGCGAAAAGGGCGAGATCGGCGCCGAGCAATCCAGCCGCAACTGGGGCTGGTGCCGCAAAATGGGTCGCGATCCCAGGGAAACACCCCTGGCGATCGAGGCCCTGCGACTGTGGAACGACATGAACACCCTGGTCGAGGCCGAGAGCGGGTTTCGCCGCTCCGGCATCGTCTATTTGTGCCGGACGGAGAAGGACCTCGCGAAACGCGCGGCGTGGCTGGATCAGGTCGGGCGTCCGCATCAGATCGACAGCCGCCTGCTCACCCGCGACCAAATCGCCCTCGTCGTTCCCGGCCTCGCCGGCAACTGGGCTGGCGCGCTGTCAACGCCAAGCGACGGGAGGGCCGAACCTGCGCATGCGGCGCCGGCGATCGCGGCGGCGGCGAGGCGTCACGGCGCGGTCCTGCTGACCCGCTGCGCTGTTCGCTCGATCGAGACCGAGGGCGGCCGCGTCTCTGGCGTCGTCACGGAAAAGGGTCCGATCGCCTGCGAGCAGATCGTGCTCGCCGGCGGCGTCTGGTCGAGGCTGTTCTGCGCCAATCTGGGTTTACGCTTGCCGCAACTGAAGGTGACCTCGGCCGTGATGCGGATCGATCCGGTCGAGGGCGGACCGGAGACGTCCACCGGCGGGCCCGGCTTCGGACTGCGAAGGCGGCTCGACGGCGGCTACACGGTCGGTAACTGGAGCCGCAACAACGTCGATATCGTTCCCGATTCGGCTCGCTTCTTCGCTGATTTCCTGCCCATGTGGTGGATGCACCGCAAGGAGACCAAACTTCGGTTCGGCCGCCCCTGGCTCCGGGAAAGCATGGTCCCGACGCAGTGGAAGCCGGATCAGGAAACCCCATTTGAGCAGGTGCGCATCCTCGACCCCGTCCCGTCCGAGGCGATTCTGAAGGAAGCGAAGCAGCGTCTGACCGAGGCGTTTCCCGTGATGCACGACATGAAGGTCACCACGACCTGGGGCGGAGCGGTGGATGTGACCCCGGACGGGATCCCGGTAATCTCGGCGGTCGACTCAATTCCGGGTTTTTTCATCGCCACCGGCTTCACCGGCCACGGATTTGGTATATCCCCCGGCGCGGGCAGGCTGATGGCACAGTTGATGACGGGCCAGACTCCAGTGGTCGACCCCGCGCCTTTCCGCTACAGCCGGTTCGCCGAACACCCTCGCCCCCGCCCCTCGCCCCTGGCATAGGAGGTTTTCACCATGGCGCCCTTCCCGACCACACGGCTCCGCCGGCTGCGCGCCACGCAGATCCTGCGCGATATGGTGCGCGAGACGACCGTGACGATGGACGATCTGATCTATCCGATCTTCGTCGAAGAAGAGCTGGACGATTTCGCTCCGGTCGAGAGCATGCCCGGCGTGCATCGCATCCCGGAACGGAAACTCGGCGCGGCGATCAAGGAAATTCACCGCGCCGGCATCAAGGCCGTGATGACGTTCGGGGTCAGCCATCACAAGGACGACACCGGCAGCGACTCGTGGAACGAGAACGGGCTGCTGGCGCGGATGATCAAACGCGCCAAGGACGCTGCGCCGGAGCTCGTGGTGATCTCGGACACCTGCTTCTGCGAGTACACGTCGCACGGGCATTGCGGCGTCTTGCACGGGGACGATGTTCACAACGACCACACGATCGAGAACCTTGCCCGTCAGTCGGTGGTCGCGGCTCGAGCGGGCGCCGACATGATCGCACCGTCGGCGATGATGGACGGTCAGGTCGCGGCGATCCGGGCCGAGCTGGACGACAACGGCTTCAGCGGCCTGCCGATCATGGCGTACTCGACGAAATTCGCCTCGTCGTTTTTTGGCCCGTTCCGCGCGGCCGCGGGATGCGACCTGAAGGGCGACCGGAAGGCGTACCAGTTGAACCCGCTCAACGGCCGCGAGGCGATCCGCGAATCGCTGACCGACGAAGCCGAGGGCGCCGATATCCTGATGGTCAAACCCGCCCTGCCCTATCTGGATGTTTTGAGTCAGGTGCGGGCACGCAGTCTGCTTCCGCTCGCGGCGTATCAGGTGAGCGGTGAATACGCGATGATCAAATTCGCCGCGCTCGCCGGCGCGATCGACGAGCATCGCGTCGTGCGGGAAACTCTGGGCGGGATCAAACGTGCCGGGGCGGATTTGATCCTGACGTATTTCGCGATGGATATCGCAAGGCAAGGATTTTGAGGGGCCGTCCCCGGCGTATCGTGGTTTAATCGTCGGAGCGCTTTCAATATCGAGACGGCATGGCCGCCGTCGCCGGCGCAATCTGTACGACGCAACAACGACCGTCACACGCCAAGAAAATCTCTGGCCCTCTCAAATGAATCCTTGCGCACGTTCGCGCATAATTCGGCTTCACCGGTCGCGCCACCCGGGCCAGGTCAGACACCTCGATCGGCGCCGTAAGAATTCAATTTGGGAGGGCCAGAGGGCCAGAGAAGCTGAACACCCTGGTTCATGTTTGGTGCCATGTCGCTCATCGCACTGAGGTTCGGACGTTCCACCCTGGCTTAGATCAACTTCAATATACTGGTGAAAATCAACACCGCGCCCGACACCGTCAGCAGTCCCAACACGACACGGCGGAAGACCAGATCGCTGAACCGGCGATAAAGAACAAACCCGGCGGCCGTCGACACCAGCATCGCAGGCACCATCACCGCGAACAGCGGAAGCACCTCACGCGGCAACGTACCCGACACAAAATAAACTGCCAGGGTCAAAGCCTGCATGCAGATATTGAACACCTGAAAAACACCACGCTGCGTATGACGGTCCCACCCTCGTAACGTAGACCAGAGAATCGGCGCGGGACCGGTCAATCCGCCGAGACCACCCATGATGCCGCCAATCCATCCGACACCGGCATCGGCCCAACGCCCGCCCCAGTGGATCCGCGGTAGCTCGCGAGCGAACAGCATCAGAGGACACCATACGACCAACAGCAGACCGACGCTCGCCTTGAACGCGATCGGATTGATGTAGCGCAGCAGCAGAACCCCCAGCGGAACGCCAGCGAGCCCGCCAAGAACGAACGGCAATGCACGCCACGGGTTCAACGCCCGCCACAAAGCACCGCTCGCGACGAATTGGCCAATCAACGATCCGAATACGACGAGAGGACCAGCCAGTACCGGATCGAGCGACCAGGCCCAGATCCCCATCGCCACGAGGCCGAACCCGAACCCCGACAGCCCCTGCACGAACCCCGCCACCGCGGTACCGACGACCACGATCACTATCGGCGGATCCATAATTGCTCCCGGAGCAACACCGTTACATCCGCGACGGCAAATACAGCGCGATCACCGGAAAAGCGATCAGGATCGCGAGCCGCAAAATGTCGGTCACCACGAACGGCAGCACACCGATGAAAATCGTCGAGAAACTCACATCCTTCACCACCGTCTTGATCACGAACACATTCATTCCGACCGGAGGATGAATAAGCCCAAGCTCGACCGTCATCACGATGATGACACCAAACCACACCGGATCGAATCCCAAGGCCTGAATGACCGGAAAGATGATCGGCACCGTCAGGATGATCATCGCCATCGCATCCATCAGGCAGCCGAGCACCAGATACATCAACATGATCAGGATCAGCGCACCATGCGGGCTCAGCCCGAGGCTCGTGACAAACTCGGTCACTTTCTGCGGCGTCTCCGTGACAGTCAGAAAATAACCGAACAGGATCGCGCCGATCAGCACGGTGAATACCGCCGCCGCCGTGCGCGTCGCTTGCAGCATCGAGGCCAACAGATCGGCGCGCGACAATCGGCCTCGCGCCACACTGATCAGCAGAGCACCGACCGCTCCCATGCCGCCCGCCTCGGTCGGGGTAAACAGCCCGCCGTACAATCCGCCGATCACGAACAGAAACAACAGCACCGGAGCCCAGACATCCCGGAGCGCCCTTATCCTTTCTCCCCAGCCGCTCGCCGCTGCCGTGGGCAGCCATCCTGGGCGGACCCGGCCAATCACCGCGATCGTGATCATGTACATCGAGACGGCCAGAAGTCCCGGCAATATGCCGGCGACAAACAACTTGCCGATGTCCTGCTGAGTGATCAATCCATACACAGCCAGAACGATCGACGGCGGAAACATCGCACCCAGAGTCCCACCCGCCGCGATCACCCCCGTGGCAAACGACTGCGGATAATTGAACCGCCGCATTTCCGGATACGCGACGGTGGAAAATGTCGCCGCCGTCGCCACGGACGACCCGCTGATCGCCGCGAACCCCGCGCAGGCCGCGATGGTGGCGATGCCGAGACCGCCTCGCCAATGCCCCACGAAACGATTCGCGGCCTGGAACATTTCCCGACTCATGCCGGAACGCGACACGATCGCGCCCATCAGCAGGAACATCGGGATCACGCCGAACGTATAGTCGGTGACGATCCGCATCGACGTCTGCCCGACCATCTTGAGCGCGGGGGTCGAACCGGTGAGATAGCCGTATCCGGTGACTCCGACGAGGCCCATCGCCATACCCACCGGCACACGCAACAACATCAATGCGAACAGCGTCACGAAGCCGATCACGGCGATGACGTCGGGAGAAATTTCCGTCACTAATCGGTGACCTTTTGTGCGTCGTGAAGGTCTTCAGGATGAAAAATCAACCGATAAGTACGCACCGCGATCAGCAGAACCGCCGAGACATCGCCCAGCCAGGCGACGGCGGCGAAGGGCCAGGTGGGAATGTTGAGGTCGAAAGTCAGGATATGATCCTGGTAGGTCAGCCGCACTTTATCGAACAGCATCGTGGTCTGTACCGTAACGACAAACAGCAGCACCAGTGTCGCGAATATGTCGATGAATCGCTGTGCTCGCGGTCCCACCGATGACCACACCAGATCGACGGTGATGTGGGTCCCTCGATAGGACGTCGCCGCGATGCCCCAAAAAATCAGGATCCCCAGCAGCAATTTACCGAAGTCGTAGCTGTCGGGAATCGAGACCGAGAAAAAGTACCGCAATAGCACGGACACGAAAATATCCAGCGCGACAATACCGACGAACGCGGCGGCGATCCATTCGATCCCGTCGATGAAGCGATCCATCGCCCGCCGCATGGAATTACTCCGCGAGCGCGTCGTGCTTTTTCAGCTCCGCGATCAGATCGGCATAAACCGCGTCGGGATCATAGCCGGCCGCTTTCACTTGCGCCGCCCATTTGGCCTTCAGCGGTTCAGCCGCCTTGCGCCAAAGGTCGGTTTGCTCGGGCGTGATCGTGTAAACGTCGTGGCCCGGCATCGCCGCCAGTTTGGCATGGCCCGCGTGCTCGAAATCAGCCCATGGCGAGGCGATTTTTTCGGCCCACTCGGTGGTGCAGTGGTTATCGATGACAGTTCGTTGCGCCGGTGACAGTTCTTCGTACTTCGACTTGTTCATCGCCCACACGAAGGTGCCGGTCCAGAATGGCATGTCCATGTGGTATTTCACCACTTTGTCGATACCAAACAGCATGATCGAACCCCAGGGGAAGGTGATTTCGTCGGCCACGCCACGCTCCAGCATTTCCCGTGCCTCGGGGGCAGACGCCTGAACGTTGGTGCCACCCAGAAGCGTCACGAACGCTCCCATCGTGGCATTGGCCGGACGGACCTTGACGCCGCGAATGTCATCCGGGACCAGGATTTTCTTGCGGCCATGGAACGTGCCGGGATCGAGCACGAAGGCGAGACAGACATGCACGTCCTTCATTTCCTTGTCCCAGTATTTGCGGTACCAGGCGTCCACCGCGGCGCTGCCGCCTTTGGCGTTGGCGACCAGGAACGGCAACTCGGCGCCCGCTATCACCGGGAATCGGCCAGGCTGGTAGCCCGGGTTGATGTAGGCAAAGTCGGCGATCCCGTCGCGAGCCATGTCATAATGATCGAAGGCCTTGCCGAGTTGCTCAGACGGGAACAACGTCG
>Ga0302324_100026658_pt1 | contig 11036 bp, 9 predicted proteins | sample Palsa_T0_1_FD_201949 | JGI IMG/M metagenome (GOLD analysis project Ga0302324, IMG submission 201949) | Peat permafrost microbial communities from Stordalen Mire near Abisko, Sweden - Palsa_T0_1 | ecosystem: Environmental > Terrestrial > Soil > Palsa > Peat permafrost | place: Sweden: Abisko...
CTCGCTCGGACGCATCACCCGGGTCGAAGACCTGCCTTCTACCAAACAGTTGCTCAGCCTGCTGCGCCGTGCCGTGGCATTCATTGACAGCGGCCAATACACCAGCCCCATCTCGGCCCGACAAAAGGTGGTCAAAGCCCCGAAGCCCAGCCTGGAAGCGCCAAGCGAATTCACGCGCGCGCTCAAAGCCAACAAGAAGGCCTCGGCTACCTTTGCCGCCTTCAGCCCCAGTTGCAAGCGCGAGTATATCGAGTGGATCGCGGACGCCAAGCGCGATGAGACACGCGACAAGCGCATAGCCACAGCCATCGAATGGATCAGCGAAGGAAAGCAGCGGAACTGGAAGTACCAGAACGGCTAAAGCCTCTTGCGCCAGAACTCAAAAAATCCGTACCCAATCGCCGCGGACACAAAAGCAATGGCGAGATTAGTTGCCGTAAAGATGTCATGCACCGCAAACCACAGGCTCTTTCCGTGTCGACTCGATCGCGTGAATTCGCCCATCAGCAGGTTCGAGTAAAACAAGAAGACAATAAACGCAACTTCGATCACCGCTCTCAATGCAGGCTTAAAGTGGCCGCGATTCTGCTGGTTTTGCTCCATTGAGTCTTCAGACTAACAAGAACCTGGTTCGCACAGACAATCGACGTCCCTGCCGGCCCCCAAACAATGACCTTTGCCACTCGCTTTCCTTGGCCGACTCTCAAATCCCGCCGCATACTATCTGCATGGACAACCGCTCGGTCCCCTCCAACATCGTTATCCCGCATCTCGTCTACCGCAACGTCACCCAGGGCCGCGATTGGCTTTGCCGGGTCTTCGGTTTCACCGAACACTTCCACTACGGCGACCCGATCAGCGGCATCCAGATCTACCTCGGCGATGCCGTCATCATGCTCTCCGGCCCTCGTGAATACCGCGAATCCCCCGCCACCGTTGGCTCCAACACCCAGATGCTCACCGTCATCGTTCCCGACATCGACGCTCACTACCGGCACTCGCTCGGACAGGGCGCCACCATCTGGGAAGAGCTTCACGAAACCGTCTACGGCGAGCGCCAATACGGCATCGAAGACCTCGACGGTCATCGCTGGATCTTCTCCCAGCACGCGCGCGACCTAAGCCCCGAGCAATGGGGCGCAACCGTCGTCACCCCCATGCCTTGACCCCCGTTTGACCCCTCTCGGTCACGGGCAATAGGTTTGAGTTGTGCGAACCGCGCAATCCCCGCGCCTCGCACAAGGAGATTCAATGCCACGCATCCCCCGAACTCCGGCCATCTTTCTTGCCGCTGCGCTTCTGGCTCTTGCCTCCGCACTCGCTCAGGACCTCAAGAGTTTCGAGCAGAAAATCACCACCAAGGTTCTCCCCAACGGGCTCACCCTCATCATCTGCGAACGCCCCGAGGCGCCGGTCTTCAGTTACACCACGTTTGTCGATGCCGGGGACGTCAACGATCCATCCGGCGAGAGCGGTCTCGCTCACATGTTTGAACACCTCGCCTTCAAAGGCACCACCGAGATCGGCACCTCCGACTACGCCGCCGAGAAAGTCGCCCTGGCCAAGGTCGAAGCCGCCAACGACGCCTACGAAGCCGAATACCTCAAGTTCGTCGGGCGTGATGAAAACAAGCTCAAGGAACTGAAAGAGGCATTCCTGCAGGCTCAGCAAGAGGCCGAAAAGTTTGTAATCCCCAACCAGTTCACTGACGTTGCCGAGCGCAATGGCACGCACGAACTGAATGCCGAAACCGCGCTCGATAACACGATGTTCTATTGGTCGATGCCTGAAAATCGCCTCGAGCTCTGGGCATGGCTCGAGTCCAGCCGCCTCACCGACACCGTTCCCCGCGAGTTTTACAAGGAACGCGATGTCGTCATCGAAGAACGCCGCATGCGCACTGACTCCAACCCCGAGGGCCGCCTCGTTGAGCAGTTTCTCGCCACCGCCTACGTCGCCCACAACTACGGCCGCAGCGGCATCGGCTGGCCCAGCGAGGTCAGCCAGATCAACGCAACCGAGGCCATGGCGTTTCACAAGAAGTACTACATCGGCGCAAACATCGTGGTCGCTGTCGTCGGCGACGTCAAAGCCTCTGAAGCGCTTCCCATGCTCGAAAAATACTTCAGTCGCGTGCCCGGCGGCCCCAAGCCCGAAGAGATGACCACCGTCGAGCCCACGCAGTTCGCCGAAAAGAGCGTAATCATTCGCGACCCGTCCCAGCCTCTTTATGTCGAGGGCTACCACCGGCCCAGTTACACCGACCCCGACAACAAGGTCTACGACGCCATCAGCGACATACTCTCCAACGGACGTGTCTCGCGCCTCTATCGCAGCCTCGTCCGCGACAAGCAGATCGCGGCCGCAGCAGAAGGCTTCAGCCCGTTCCCGGGCGATAAATATCCAGGCATGTTTGTTTTCGACGCAACGCCCAATCCCGGCCACACCCCGCAGGAGATGGCCATCGCCATCCACCAGGAGATCGAAAAGTTGAAGACCACCGACGTGTCCGACGAGGAACTCGCGATGTACAAGGCGCGCACACGCGCCGATCTTTTGCGCGGACTTGCAGACAACCAGGGCCTCGCCAATGATCTCGCCGAATACCAAACCCGATACGGAGACTGGCGCCAACTCTTCCTCCAACTCGATAAGGTCGACAAGGTCACCAAGGCCGATATTCGCCGCGTCGCCAACCAGGTCTTCATCCCCAGCAATCGAACCAGCGCATGGATCGAAACCGAATCACCCGCGCAAGCGCCCGCAACGGCCAACGGCGGTGCGCAATGAGCAAGTCGACGCCGATCTTCTGTAGCGCCGGTCTCCAGACCGGCTGTCATGGCGGCGTCCTCGCCGCCATCCGCATCAAGGCAGCGCTGAAAACCATCCCCCACGCCCTGCTCGCTTCGTCACTGATTGTGCTTGCGCCCTTTGCTCCTCTGCTGCATTCACAGACCAACGCCACCCAGCAGCAACAAAAGCCCTGGGAGAAGATCCCGATCCCCAAGCTTCACGAATTTAAACCGCAGCAGCCCAAACGCATCGAACTGAAAAACGGCATTGTGCTCTTCTTGCAAGAAGATCATGAACTTCCCTTTATCAACGGCTCAGTTCTTATCCCCGGCGGATCGCGCGACATATCGTCCGCCAAAGCCGGCCTCACCGACGTCTACGCTCTCGCCTGGCGCACCAGCGGCTCCGCCAAAATGGATGGCGACGCCATGGACGACCTGCTTGAGGCCAAAGCAGCTCACATCGAGACCGCGGCCGACGAGGACTCAAGCGCTCTTTCATGGGATTCGCTCACTGCAGACGCGGACCAGGTCTATGCGCTTGCGATGGATTTGCTCTTTCACCCCAGCTTCAATGCCGACAAGCTGACCATCGCGCAGCAGCAGGAAGCCGCAGGCATCGTTCGCCGCAACGACGACGAAGGCCAGATCGCCGACCGCGAGTCCGCCAAGCTGGTCTATGGCGTGGCCAGCCCCTATACCCGCCAGCCCGAACTCGCCACTATCGGCGCAATCACCCTCGACGATCTTCAGTCCTGGCACAACCGCACCATGGGCGGAAAGCTCATCATTGGCGTCGAAGGCGACTTCGACTCGGCAGCTATGGAGGCAAAGCTTCGCGCGACCTTTGAGAGTCTGCCAATCGCAAAGCCGCTTCCTGCACGCCACGACGTTTTTCCCACGCCAGCGCATACGATCTCGTTCATCAACAAGACCGATGTCAACCAGTCAAACATTCAGATTGTCAGCGAAGGCATCGACCGGCGCAATCCCGACATTCCCGCAATCGCCGTCATGAATGAAGTTCTTGGCGGAGGATTTGCAAGCCGCCTGGTTCAGGAGGTGCGAACCCGGCTGGGCCTCGCCTATGCAGTTGGGGGCGGTCTTGGCTTCGACTGGGATCATCCAGGAGAGTTTCAGGTCGAAACTCTCACCAAAAGCGCCACGACGGTTGAAGCAACCAAGGCAACAATGGACGTAATTGACAGCCTGACCACGCACCCGATCACCGAAGAGGAACTGGCCCGCGCAAAGGACAACATCCTCAACTCGTTTCTCTTCACCTACGACACGCGCGAGAAGGTCCTCACCGCCCGCGAGGAGCTTGAATTCTACGGCTACCCTGCCGACTATCTCGAGACCTATCACAAAGCACTCGAAGATGTGACCCTCGCCGACGTCAATCGAGTGGCCACGAAGTACATTCAGCCAGACAAAATGGCCGTTCTTGTTGTCGGCAACGAAAAGGAGATCAAGCCCTCGCTCGACGAACTCAAGCTGGGCCCCGTCCACCCCGTCAACATTACTATCCCAGGCGCACCTGCCCAATAATCCCCAATCGGTATCATTAACAATCGGGGACAGGCGCTCGGTGCCCCCTTGTCAGCGATGAACGATTTGCCTGGGCCCCTTATCGGTTATGTCATCCTGAGTGATCGGGGATGTCATCCTGAGCGTAGCGTAGCGGAGTCGAAGGACCTGCTTCTTGTAACCTTGATTCGAGGTTGGTTTTCACAAACCCCAGCCGGAGTCCGTACATGGAAGCCAACGAAGTCGAATCATCCTCAACCCTCGCCGTCGTCATCATGGCAGCGGGCAAGGGAACCCGTCTCAAATCCCGCCGCGCAAAGGTCCTTCATGAGATCGGCGGCAAGCCGCTGCTCGCACATGTCATATCAGCGGCCGGCAGCGTCGCCCGCCCTGAAGACATCTATGCCGTCGTCGGCCATCAGGCGGACCGCGTGAAATCCGCCGTCGCCTCCACCGGTATTCGATTCGTCGACCAGCCTGAGCAGCGCGGCACCGGCCACGCCATCCAATGCGCTCGCGAAGCCATCGCATCGTACGACAACATCCTCGTTCTCTCCGGCGACGTGCCGCTCATCCGCCCCGAAACGATCGAATCTCTCTGGCGGTTTCATCAGGCGCAGCATGCGGCCATGACGATTCTCACCGCCGTGCCCGACGATCCCACCGGCTATGGCCGCATCGTGCGCAGTGCTATAAACACGTCAGAAGTTGATGCCATCATCGAGCAGAAATCCCTCACGCCGGAGCAACAAAATCTAAGCGAAGTCAACTCCGGCATCTACGTCTTCCACACCGCGTCTCTTCTCGCTCACCTCGACCAGCTCCACGACCGCAACGCCAACAGAGAAATCATCCTCACCGACATGGCCGGCCTCTTGCGCTCTGCCGGCGAACTTGTGGTGGCCATCCAGGCAGCCGAAACCTCCGAAGTCCTCGGTGCCAACACCATTGCCGAGCTCGTCGCTCTTGACGCCACACTGCGCGCCTCCAACGCCAGTCGCCTCATGGCCGCCGGCGTCACCATCTTCCGTCCCGAGACATGCGTAATCGACGCCGATGTCCAGGTGGAGCCCGACACCGTCATTGAGCCCTTCGTCCAGTTGCTCGGCCACACGCGCATCGGCTCCGACTGCCTCATCCGTTCCTACTCGGTCATCGAAAATTGCACTCTAGGCAATGAGGTCCTTCTGCTCCAGTCCTGCATCCTGGCCGACAGCGTCGTTGCCGACGGCGCAAAGATTGGTCCGTTCGCCCGCCTGCGGCCCGGCAGCGACATCGGCAAGGGCGCGCATGTCGGCAACTTTGTCGAGACCAAGAAAGCCAAGCTCGGCGCAGGCGCCAAGGCCAACCACCTCACATACCTTGGCGATGCCGAGGTGGGTGAAGGCACCAATATCGGCGCCGGAGTGATCACCTGCAACTACGACGGCGTGCACAAGCACATCACGAAGATCGGCAAGGGCGTCTTCGTCGGCAGCGACTCCACCCTCGTTGCGCCGGTGACGCTTGAAGACGGATCCTACATCGGTGCCGGCTCCTGCATTACTAAGACAGTCCCCGCCGGGGCTCTCGCTGTCGGGCGCGCCCGCCAGATCACAAAGGAAGGTTGGGCCTTCGCCCGCCGCAAGAGCCAAAAGCCGAAGCAGTAGTCAACCCGGCTGCCTCCAATTTCCCCACTTCGCCCTGAATCAATATTTATAATCTAATCAACACCTTACGGGATAATCTCGCAGGACCCGCTCCGCAGCGTCGTTCCACCCTGCGTCCTTCGCAGTCGTTCTCCTTAACCAGACAGCCGATATCAACTCGTCACATCGCCCGCTTTTCAGCTTGACAGGCTCGCGAGCAACGTTCCCAATAGAGATTCCGGGGTTATGTGAATTCGGGACTCCTTCCAATGACTTAGCGTTGCGAGCCACGCTGAGCACGACCTCCGGTTGGCAGCATTTGATTCAGTTTTCCCTTGTTTGATTTGCGTAAGACGATCTCCGGTCCCCCTGGAGAGTCAAATGGATGGAAGAGTCTTGGCTGTCTTGAATCGAGTTCGCCTTGCGCCGATTCCATCATTGAAAGCGTTTGCTTCAGAAGCGAACGTACTTCAGCGAAGTCAAACAGGACAACTTGATCGGATGTTGCGCTGGATGTGGAGTTGGACTGTCTGATTTCACCAGCCAGGAGTTCAAACCCGCTCCGGAAGTTTGATTTCGCCGCCGATTCCAAGAGCGGCAACCATGCTGAGAGGGACTAAGCTTGGCGTTGCATCTCGCAAACCTGGAGCCGCAAAATCCCGCATCGCAGCCTCGCGCCAAAATCGCGGGCGCTGTTGCGCGAGTCCCCAAACCTGCCCGCATCCTGGTTGTCGATGACGAGCCCCACGTACGCACCATGATCGGCTCCACCCTCGAACGGCAGGGATACGATGTGCAGCTGGCTGCGAGCGGCCGCGAGGGCCTCGAAATTCTTGAGCGCAACGCATTCGACCTGGTGCTCACCGACATCATTATGCAGGATGGCAATGGAATCGCCCTGCTCGATCGCATTCACGGCCAGCAGCCCCAGCTTCCCGTGGTCATGGTCACGGCCATCCACGACATCAGCGTGGCCATCGACGCCATGCGTCGGGGCGCTTATGACTATCTGCTCAAGCCGTTTGAGCGCGAACACTTGATTAATACTGTCCAGCGAGCTCTCGACCATCGCCACGCCCTGCAGGAAAGTCACAACTACCAGCAGAACCTTGAGCAGGTGGTCCGAGCCCGCACTGAAATGCTGCGCCAGGCCATGGAAAACCTTGAGCACTCTTACGACGTCACCCTCGAGGCACTTGGAGATGCGCTCGACCTCAAGGATTCTGAAACCGAGGGCCACTCCAAGCGTGTTACGGCCTACACCATTGCACTGGCCCGCGCCATGGGCGTTCACCCCGCGCAAATCAAGGTGATCGCCCGCGGCGCCTTTCTCCACGACATCGGGAAAATGGCCATTCCTGAGGAGATCCTGCGCAAGGCCGGCACACTCAACACCGACGAACAGGATGTAATGCGCGAACACTGCGCCCGCGGCTACCACATGCTGCGCAAAATCCCCTTCCTCGCCGAGTCAGCCGAGATTGTCCTGGCCCATCAGGAGCACTATGACGGCAGCGGCTACCCGCGCGGCCTTCAGGGTCAGGAGATTCCCATCGGCGCGCGCATCTTTGCAGTGGCCGATACGCTCGATGCCATCACCAGCGATCGCCCCTACCGCAAAGCAAACAGTTTCGATGCAGCTCGCGAGGAAGTTCTTCGCTGTAGCGGCACTCAATTTGATCCCGGCGTCGTAGAGGTCTTTCTTAAGATTCCCAATGAGCTCTGGCTTGAGCTCCGCTCTGAGATCACTGGACAGAACAAACGGTTCTCCACCTTTGAACTCGCCGCAAAGCCAACCACGGGCTGAAACAGGACCTTTGGGGTGGTGAGCGAAGAATCTGCTTTTCCGTCCTTTCAGATTCTGCTAACGACTCCCGGGACAGGTCGCCCGGCCTTCGGATACCCTGAGGGCATGGCGCCTCAGGAAAAACGAAGCGCCCACCGAGGACCCCCCATGGCTGCTCTCACTCCCGATGAAGTCAAAGCAAGGCTCGCCTCAACACCCGGCTGGAGTCTCGAACAAGGCGAACTCGTGCGCCAGTTCCAGTTTGCCGATTTCCTGGGCTCCATTGCATTCGTCAACAGCGTTGCTCAAGTGGCCGAGGCCGCCGGTCACCACCCGGACATCGATATCCGCTACAACAAGGTCCGCCTGGCCCTCACCACCCACGACGCCGGGGGCATCACCGCCAAAGACTTCGACCTCGCCGCAAAAGCGGGCCTGCTCGTCTGAGCCCGGGGCTGGATCATCTGCGATCCAGCCGATGCCAAGGCGGCTCTCGCTCGGCTTACTCGTCCAAAATCCTGAAATGAGGATCGTCAGCCGCCGCTTCCGCTTCCCGGAGCCTGGCCACCGTCTTTCTGTACCACCAGGCAGCGGCCAGACCTCCCGCCATTGCCGAGGCGAGAGCCACAAAGCCCACTTTCACCCAGCGTGATCTGCCCTCGCTCGACTCCGGTCCTGTGGCTGAAGATGCAGATTCAAAATCACTTGTCATAGAGCTGGAAGGTCCTTAGTGACGGTTTCTGGGCAACTTCGCCGTGCACTTCGTTGCGCGTTAGATGCCAAAATGCTGAAATGGTTTACGTCAAAAGAATCGAAAAATATTTTATTTTTTGTATTTGCTTTCAGCAGAATCTATGCTAACTTATATTTATTCCAGCCGGGAAGGCGGCCCAAGGCCCCTTCCACTGGAAGTAAGTTGCGTCACTGGCCTCCCGGCACGAACAGCTCGACCGTTCGTGCCGTCTTTTTTTGCGCCGTCGAAATCGACAGGCCAGCACTCATTCCCATCGCTCGATTCGTTCCAGCCGTCCGCTCCTCACCCAATCTCAGGGTGAACCGCATTAAAATGGAGCAGACGAGAGGGAATCTTATGCACAACCTGAAGCACAACCATTGGATTCCGGCGCTGGCCGTGTTTTTCCTCACCGCAGCAAGCTACGCCCAGTGGTCCAATCCGGCTGACGACGTCCCCGCCTACCACCCATCTGCCCCATTGAAGATGACTGCGCTGCCGCCCATCCTCTCCGGCGCAAACCTCAAGGGCGAGAACTTTCAGTATCCCTGGCAGGTCCACGTCTACAAACAGGCCGCGCAGATCGGCGCCGTGCTCTACCAGCTCCCCTGCAACTGCCGCTGCGACCGGGCTCTCGGGCACACCAGCCTGCGCAGTTGCTACGAGGGTTTGCACGGAACGGAGTGCTCCACCTGCGCCAAGGAAGCGCTCTACGCCTTTGCGCAGACCAAGGCCGGCAAAACCCCTGCCCAGATCCGCGCAGGCATCGCCCGCCACGACTATGAGGCCATCGACCTCGAAAAGCAATAAGAGCTGTATTGCCTCTAGTACGCGGACACTGCGTTTCACTTTTTCACTCGTTCTCTCGTTCACTCCTTCACCGCATCATTCACCGCTCAATCCCAATCCAATACTTGTAAAACTGCGCCCCAAATCCCCCCGCCATCGCCGCCACCTTCGGTCCCGGATCTCCGTAGATCTCAAATCCCGTCACGCTGCACGTGGCCGCCAGCTTCGGCACCCACTCCTGCACCGCCGCGCCCATAAAGTGCGCTTCGATCGCCTGCGCATCCACGTAAGTTTCCACCAGCTTGAAGTTCTTGCCGTCCGGGCCGGCGAACCACTCATAGCCCAGCGTCCCCGGCTCCGCCTTGCTCACCTCGGTCATTGTTTGTGCGATCTTCTTGAATTCGTCCATCTGAGCATCGCTCACAGCAAAACCTACCGTCAGCCTCACCACTCGCTCCACCATCTGCAGCCTCACTTTCCATTCAGTTCCAAACAAGAACTCCGCTACCCTATCACCCGCGCCAACTTCGGCCAAATGAAAACTGGCGTAGAATAAAGAAAGCAGCACCGAGCCAGTTCTGCCGGCTCGCACCCATCCGGCCTCCTGCATCATCGAACCCAAGGGCCGGATATGCGGATTCCCCGAGGCAAGGTCAAGGCCAGCGGGGCACCAAATGGGGGCGTCACGGTTTCGACGGGATCGATTGCGGCAAAGGAGACATGTCAGGGTGTGGGCACCTGTAATCGCCTGCAAAAACAAAGTTGCCAACGATAATCTGGCACTTGCAGCTTAATTAACTAAGCTGCCGTCCTCCGCGGTTTTGCCTGTGGGCCGCGATAGGACGTCATTGAGCAGGCTGGCTAAGGCGGCTCGGTCCGGGCGGCTGAAGCGAGATCAATCGGACTAGCTTTATGCGCATCTTGTCCGTTCTGAGCGTATGAGGCGAAAACATGCGGAAGCGGACAAAGCATGAACTCTCCTGGCTGACAGCGATTTCGGACGCGGGTTCGACTCCCGCCGCCTCCACCATAAATAAGTCGTTTAATATAAACGGCTTATCAGATCGGACTCAAAAATCAGACCAAAACTGTACAGTCACTGTACAGTCGCCCTCTGGATTTTTGCCCCACTTCAGCAAATCGAGCACAATCCGAGCTGAAGTCGGGGAGTCCCTATGCTGTCTGTCTATACCCGCCACCATCCCAGTTGTAAGAATGCCGGCGACAAAACCTGGCGCCGCTGCAACTGCCCCAAGTGGGTCTGGGGATCGCAAAACGGTCAATTCATCCGTCAGAGCGCAAAGACCCATAGCTGGGAGGCCGCTGAGGAACTTCGCCGGCAGCTGACCGCAGAACTGACTCAGCCCAGTCGGACGACGCCGGAGATGCCGCCCAATCCCATTTTGGTTGCGCCAACCTCGATGCAGCCGCGTGTGGCAACTCGACTGCTGGCCGAAGAGATCACCCCAGTCCAGCCTCGGAAACCAAGAGTCACCGTCGAGAACGCCGTGGATGCATACCTGGCTGATGCCCGCAGCCGGGAGCTCGAATCCGCCACGCTTTCAAAACTCGAGACCATCTTCCGCAAGCAGTTCCTCGTCTGGAGCCGGATCGAGGGCATTGAATTCCTCGATCAGATCGATCTCGATGCACTGCTGAATTTCCGCAACACCTGGAAGGACGGAAAGCTGGCCAAGCAGAAGAAACAGAGCCGCCTGATCGGATTCTTCTGGGCCTGCGTCCGCCGCGGCTATATCGCACAGAATCCTTGCATGGGT
>Ga0302324_100026660_pt1 | contig 11036 bp, 12 predicted proteins | sample Palsa_T0_1_FD_201949 | JGI IMG/M metagenome (GOLD analysis project Ga0302324, IMG submission 201949) | Peat permafrost microbial communities from Stordalen Mire near Abisko, Sweden - Palsa_T0_1 | ecosystem: Environmental > Terrestrial > Soil > Palsa > Peat permafrost | place: Sweden: Abisko...
CGTTGTCGGAAGAATTTGCGTCGAGCAACGTCTCGGCGGGTTCGGGACGAACTCTGCTGGCAAGCTCAGAAAAGGGATTCATCTGGGCCTCTCTTGCCCATATTCACGGGATTCCGGGAATGCCGGAGTGGGCTGACTGGTTTGCGAGCGAACTGCAGACACGTCACGCGATCATTCCTGCTCTCGGTATCGGATGTGCTCCCGTGCTGGTCGAAGGAGAAAAGGAACAGTTTCTTTCCTGGCTCAGTTGGGCCGTGGAGAGTGGAGCTGTCGGTCTCCCATCTGACACTGGGTCGATCCGCTGGCCGGGCTTGAGGCTCGAAGATATCTTTCTGCTAGGCCGAGGTGATTCTTAGGTTGCGGGTTGTATCCACGACGGAGTCCCTATCTGATTACTGGATGTGAGCCCGTTTATGAGGACTAATCGGCCAAGTCTTCGGAATTCGTGTCAACGCCGAAATCCCGCTGTCAACCATCAGGATTTATTTTTCGTTGCGATCTGCCTCAGTGAGTGGGTGGCGACAATGCATTCCATGCGGCGTGGGAGTCCATGTAGTCTCTCCAATGCGAGATTTTCCGGTTCTCCAGATGAATGATTGAGCAAAATCGATTGTTGTACTTTCCGCCTGTTGCGAGGACTGTTCCATGGACTTCATACTCGATGACGATGACACGGCCAGCGTCCGTTGAGTGGACAATCAAATTGTCTGCGGATTGCAGGTGGATGATGCCGACGTAACCCCTAAACGCATTCATCAGGTCGGTTCGTCCCCGAATGACGCGAGGCCAGCCGAGATCATAGAGGACCTCGTAGATAGAATCGTCAGTAACGATGTCAAAGAAGTGCTCCCCATCGACAAGCTCACCCAACACCCGTCGAACCAAATTGAAATACGGGTCGGCGGCCTTGTAGGCAGCGTATTTCGGAGTTGGCATTCTGGATTCTCCACTCACCCCACGATGTTCAACGAGGTGGCTCTAAGATATAAAGCTTCTAGTAGAAAAGGAAGGCATTTCCATATCAGTAGCGGAGCCCCACGTCTCGATTCTGGAAAGTGATTTCGCGTGGCCCCATCCTTTGAGCACCGCAGTGGAGCAGTTCCAGGAAAAGCAAAAGGTTCAGAAGGCGTAGCCTCTTTCGCCATACCAAGCCTCCTGCCCTAGCAAAACGAATCTACGCGCAAATCAGTCCTCATGAGTCGGCTTGTAGGAAGTGACCTTCGCAATGGGGTGAATTCGCGGTCGATTGCGCCCAAATGGGAAACTAGGAACATGGCGTAACGTCTCAGATTGTCATGACCGGGTCGCGCGTCAATGTAGTTTGCCGAAGTTTTCTCGTCCTTCTTCGTCTCTTGTTGTTGTTTTCCTCCTTCCATCATTCACAGGATTTCCATGCCCAAACTGAGCACGATCTACGACTACATGAGAGCTCACGCCAATCTCTTGGGAGAGCGCATTCTGCAGGAGTATCCGGCACTCCATCAGTTCGACGCTGTGGTTTCGCCCCGGATCGAAGAATTGCTGCGAAAGCCGTTTCCGGCACAGACGATCGCCATCATGGGAGTTGCCAAACGCTGGCAGCAGGCGCGGACCGCAATGGTGGTCGCGGAATGCGGAACGGGGAAGACGCTGATCTCGCTGGGAGCAATGCACGTCCGCAGCCAAGGAAGTCCGTTCACCGCATTGGCGATGGTTCCACCCCACCTGGTCGAAAAATGGGCGCGCGAAGCGTTTCTGACCTTGCCCGGACTACGCGTGTTCCTGATCGACGATTTGCGAAATGGCGGCGACGAGAACAAATCCCACGGAGTGAATGAGGTGCGGTTGCGGCACGGCCGCATCGTGCGGGAAGGGTTGCAAACAACGTTGAGCGAGTTGCGGCTACGGAAGGATTCGCCGAGTTCCAGGAAGCGCTGGTTGTCACTCTGCGGGAACTTATCCTTATTTATTGTCGGACGTGAGCGAGCCAAGCTCGGTTACTTCTGGCGCCATGCTTACCGGGTGCCACACTCTGGCCCATACGTGGGCTGCGTGGTGAATTCGGACACGGGCAAGCCGGTGATCGTGGACGACAGCCGATTAACAGCTGGTGAGTTTGAGAAGGTCAAGATTGCCGAGACCATCGAGACCAGGGGTGGGAAGTCTTGTCGTCCACTGCACAGCCCACTGTGGCAAGCGGACGCGGATAAGATCCGCCGCATGGCCCCAATTGAGTTCATTGGGCGGTACATGCCGGAGTGGTTCGACTATGCAATTTGCGACGAGATTCACCAACTCGCCGGTGATACCGCACAAGGAAATGCCCTAGGCACTCTTGCTTCGTGCACCGGCCGAATCGTAGGGCTGACGGGCACTCTGCTCGGAGGTTACGCCGACGATCTCTTCAACACGCTCTTCCGTCTGGAAGCGAGACGGATGAAGGAGCACGGCTACGAGTGGGGTACGACAGGACGAAGTTCCTTCATTCAGGACTACGGAGTGCTCGAAACCATCACCAAGGTAGAGCCGGCCAACAATGCCTGCTCCAAGGCGAAATCGACGAGCACGGTCCGCCGCAAGCCTGGAGCCTCACCGCTGTTGTTTGGCGAATTCCTCATGCAGTTGTGCGCCTTTGTGTTTCTCGAAGACATCTCCGGGGAACTGCCGCCCTATGAGGAAACTTACCTTAGCGTTCCGATGGATCCCCCCATGCGGGAGGGGTACAGCGAGTTGGAAGATGAGATTCGGAAAGCATTGAAAGCTCACCGGGGCAACCGTTCCGTCTTGAGCATCATGCTCAATACCTTGCTGGTTTATCCGGATCACCCGTATGGGCTCGGAACCCTCTACGGCAAAGAATTCGATCCGGAACTCAAACGCACAGTCCGGTTCGTCATTGCCGAACCCCGTGACCTTGCCGAAGACGGAGTTTACTCGAAGGAACGCAAGCTGGTCGAAGAGATCAAGAAAGAGCTGGCCGAAGGACGGCGCTGCCAGGTGTTTGCCGTATTCACCACCAAGCATGATGTGACCGCGCGCCTTCGACGAATCCTCGACAACGAAGGAATTCGCACGGCGGTCTTGCGCGCCAGCGTTGACACGTCCAAGCGGGAAGCTTGGTACGCAAGGCAAGTCAAGGACGGCATACAGGTCGTGATTTGCCACCCGAAACTAGTGGAAACGGGACTGGACCTTTTGGATTTCCCGACGATCCTCTTCTACGAATCGGGATACTCGCTGCATACTTTGCGACAGGCGAGTCGGAGATCCTGGCGTATCGGCCAAAGGCGACCAGTGCGGGTGAAGTTTCTCTGCTACGAAGGGACGATGCAGACCTCCTGTTTGCGCCTCATGGGGAAGAAGCTACTCGTGGCACTCACCATGGAAGGTAAGTTTGCCGGCGAGGGTTTGCAGTCGATCGATGAAGACGATGACATGTTGTCGGCGATGGCGCGGGAACTGGTCGAGACGAATGGCATCGGTGAAACGGCGGATGCCGTCTGGAAAGCGCTGAACCTGGAACATCAAAAGTTGTTCCCAACAACTTCTGTCCGCACCGATGATACCCCCTCCTCCGAAGAGAGCATTTTTGGCGCCCAGGATGATCCGCCCGGTTTGGTCGAAGGAGTCTTCGACACGGCACCCATTCTGGTCTTTGGGCGGCGACCGGAATTGTCCTCCGGTAGAAGGCGCCGCGCGAAAGCTGCAGTCCCAGAACAGGCTTCCTTGTTCGGACTCCAGTGATGACAGGGGCTTCCACGACCTGCCTCCAAAAAAACATTTGAGTCGGGGTTAGGAAAAGTTCCGAGGCTTCTAAGTTTCGGACCCACTTACGTCGCAGAGAGCAGGCACTCCCGTGATTGCAATGTTCCCGCTTGGACGAATTGTAGCCACCCCAGGTGCGCTTCAAGCACTCGAACGCGCGAACCAGTCCGCCGCGTTTTTCCTGGCACGCCATGCGGGAGGAGATTGGGGCGAACTCGATCGGGAGGATGTCCGAGAGAACGAGTACAGCGTGGCGCACGGTCTTCGACTGTTGAGCAGCTACACCACGGCAGCTGGCGAAAAGCTGTGGATTATCACCGAAGCCGACCGGTCGTCGACCACTCTGCTGTTGCCGGACGAGTATTGACCGAAGCAAAGGCAGTTTGCCGCTTTCCCCACCCAAAGTGATCGACTGCCGGAATTCCTCGAGTTCGAAGATTGTGTTTCAAATCAGCAAAGGAGAAAACGAAGTATGTCAGAAACTAGTACGCTCATTGGCTACAGCGGCCGGACAATTGGCCGCGAAGAACTGGCCCTGGTGCCCACACCACCAGCAACCGAAACCCACCGCCCTGTGCCGCATCACGAAATTGTGCAGGCCCTGATCGAGACTCTGGGATTTCGCCACATTGGCGTGGTCCATGACGAGTATGCGGTCTCGCCGGATGGCATGAAAGCGTTTGGCGTGCTCGATCTCGCCACCGAGATGGAGGGATGCCGCTTCTCCATCGGCCTACGCAATTCCCATGACAAGAGCATGCGTCTGGCGATGACCTGCGGCTATCGCGTGTTCGTGTGCTCGAACATGGCGTTCGCAGGGGACTTCACCCCGGTTCTCGCCAAGCACTCGAAGTCTTTCTCGCTGATCGACTGTATCGCAGTCGGCGTGGATCGCATGCAGCGAAACTTCGAGCCCATGCGCAAGCAGGTGGAGGCATGGCAGAGAAGTGAGGTGACGGATGTCACCGCGAAAGTGGTCATCTACGAGGCGTTTGTCGAAGGGAAGTTGGAAGCGCCAAAGCATCTCGCTCGCACCGTGCACGATCTCTACTTCGAACCGAAGTATGAAGAGTTCAAATCACGGACAATTTGGAGCCTCTCAAACGCGTTCACTTCGGCGTTCAAGCAACTGGAGCCGATCCCGCAATTCAAGGCGACAGCAAAACTGGGCGAATTTCTGGAAACCCGGTTCTCTCAGTCCTTCTAGCCTACGGGGCGGTCTCGGCGCCGACCGCTTCTTCCTCACCCTAGTGAACCTTTCGCGACGATCGACGTGTTCCCGAATTGACTTCCTACGAGCCGGTTTCTGACAACTTCCGGATAGCTGACCACTCGCTCGGAATGGCGCTCGTCTAGGCAAATCGCCAATACCTAGGTACGCTCTAACGAATTCCGACCTGACCTCGCACGCTATCAATCAACTTTTTGGAATCGTAGCCAATCCCGGCCTTAAACACAGTTTCGACGTTCTCAATCTCGTCAATTCGTCTTGAGGGATCGCCTTTGATCAAAACCATATCTGCCTGTTTGCCAGGCGCGAGGGTTCCGATTCGATCTTGCTGGCCGAGATATAAGGCGCCATTCTGCGTGGCGATCTGAATTGCTTTCACGGGAGTGAAACCGGCTTCTACGAGCAGCTCTATTTCGCGCTGATCGCCGAAACCCGGCAGCACGCCACCGTTTCCAGTGGGATCAGGGCCGGAAAGGAGCAAGCCTCCCGCCTTGACGAATACCAGCTCAAAATCCATCTCTTTGCGCAGCAGAGCGGTCATCGGTGAATCCAAAGCCACTCTTGCACGAGCGGTGAGGTAGCTTTGCGCCGATTCTGCGGACATTGCATCCAACGTGCGCGGCTGCAGTGCTGGCCGCCCCGGTACACCGGCTTCAAACACCGGCAGCGTCGAAGTCACCGCGACGTGATGTGATATGAGATTGCGGATCATTTCCTGTACTTGCGCTCCGTTCACGTCCTGTTTGGCCCAACTGCTGCTGCCGCCACCTGTGGGACAAACGTCGGGCTTCTTGTCTGTGACGAATTCGGTGTCCGTAAACACAGGGCCGTGCTCAAAATCATCGATTCCCAGGGCTACCGCCTCCGGCCAGGTCACGGAACAGAGATGACCGGTCAGTTTCAGCTTGTGCGCATGTGCCTGCTGGATCGCCGCGCCCAGCTCTTCGCGCGTGATGTTCATATACGCTTTGTAGGACGTCATGCCTTCTGCCGCCCAGTACTCCACCATGCGTTTCGCATCGTCCGGTCCGGTCAGTTCATGCATCTGCGCGAATCGGGTCGGCACGCCTTCCAGGTAAGGTGCGGTGACGTCAATACTCGGTCCTGGCATCAGGTTCGCGTCAATTCGACTCTTGACCTTCAAGTCGGTGTAAGGCTCAAGGCTCCCCGTCGTGCGCATTGTGGTCACGCCAGCCGCCAGATAGAGCCGCGGTGCCGTGTAAGGAATCTCCGCAACGAATAATCCCGGCTCGCCAATCTTTCCGCCGACAACTTGCACGGCATAGGAATCGGTGTAGTAGAGATGGTCGTGCATTCCGACGATACCGGGAATGACGGTATAGCCAGAACGGTCAATTCGTTGCGCGCCCTCAGGGATTTGGGCGGACGCCTCCGAGCCGATGAATTGTATTTTTCCGTTCGCGATCGCAACGGCTTGTTCGTCCTTCGGCGCCGCCCCCGTTCCATCGATAACTCGGACGTGGTCGAGCACGAAGACTGGGGCATCAACGCTTATGAAGTCTGCAACGCCGCTCGGCTTCTGTGTTTGCGCAACCTGGGTTTGCGCAACAGCGATCGCCGCGACCAGCAATGACCCAAGCAGGAACAAGGGGCGCATTTCTCTATACCTCGCAAGACCGACGAGAATCGGCAGGAAGCCAGAATTGTACTCCAGAGCTCCGTAACGGCATGACGCGCCGTTTTACTTGGTGAGGAACGCAATTCAGCACCGACGCTTGAGTGGCTGAATTCTGGTTCTTCACGAATCACGACTATGCGGAAGTCATGCCCGGAAACAACTTTTCACGACGCGAGCCAGAAGTCGGCCTCGGGGAAATCTAATATTCGACCGAATTTGGAAACATTGTCTCCGGGCCTGTTCACTCCGGTGTTGGCAAAACACTCGAAGGCAATTTCACTGACGACTATGTGTGTCAGTTGGCGCGGACCGAATACAGCGGAACCTTGAGCGATGCGAAAACAGGTAGAGTGGTCTTAGATATCGAGGGTTTTCCTGAATTCGCGGACCACTTCAAATCCTTCACGAAGCTTCATCGGCAGATCACACTCCTTTGCCAATGCATCGAAGACTGGCTCCCATTCCGCCGGTGGTGGATCAAGTTCCTTCGGTACATCGTGTGTCGCGCGCTTCAGGAACGTGGCACGGACAGCGGCCGCAGTCTTATCTCTGTCGAGCTTTTCTCCGCGGATTAGAAGCACCATGTCGATAAGGTCCTTGGTTCTGGTATTCACTCGCTCCCCTCGTGGCAGCGTGTACGCATGAAGCTTTTCCGCAAACTGCTGTTCCGCTGAAATGATCGGGAAAGACGGGGGTGCCACGCCGCCGAAGCTTAGCCAGTCTTCGCCGGTTACGAGATCCAGGGGTTCGATTACTTCGTCCCCGACGCCGACATCGACGTGAAAGCGCGCAAAGTCTCGCCCATCCATTCGTGCTTGGATGGGATACCGATTGCCGCCTTCCGGAGCGCCATCCAGATCCTGTCTCGCTTCTCCAACCAAGAATTCGAAATAATCGTCAAAGGGCGATGCCGCGGCTTCTTGCAGCATGGCACGCACCTGTTCAGCCCGCTCTTTTGGGTTCTTGGAGAGACGCGTGCCGTCGTGTAGGGTCAAGTCGATGTCTTTGGTCGTCCGCGCGGAATGCATTCGCAACTCCATGGCATAGCCGCCCTTCAGCACCCACGGATAGGCGGCCTTTGGTCCCTGCGAAAACATTCGTGCGAGGAAGCGGTCGAACGCCACTTGCCGGCGGAGACGCTGCAGGTCCGTGCCTTGCTCGCGCGCGCGAGTCTGCAAGCGGGCTTCGAGCGCGGCACGAAATGCGCCGGCTGTCTTGTAGGATTTCGGTTGATCCGTCACGCGGGTTGCTCGGCCAGTTCGCGAAGCGAACGCTGCAGCTTATCGTGCGGCATGCGATCGATTTCTCCCTTGGCGATGAGGCCCCGACGTATGGCTTCGTCGACCGCCTGCTTCAGTTGGCTTCGATCCACATGCCCGCTACGCAGCAGATCTATGATGGTTCGCAGCACACGTGTGACTCGCACCCCGTGCACGTCCTGAACTTCGCCGGGGTCGAGTTGTGCCCGGTGAAGCACCAGGATCTCCGGAATCCTGCTGTTTCGGCGAAACTCTCTGGGTACGGTCATGTGCAGCTTCGAAGGCATGATGTCCGATAGTTCATGAAGGCTGAGGGCCGTGTCATGACTGTACGTCCCTTCCGGGTGCTCCTGGCGATCTTGGGACCAGAGATACCAAAGCATAAGGTCGGGACGCTCTGGGGTGGGATAGTCGGCAAGCCTGTAGATTCCTCGATGCTCGCGGATCCAGTTTCCGGCGTTCACGTGGTAGGAATGCGTCTTGTCCGCGAACCCAGCTCGAATCGCCTGCTTTGTGGTAAAGAACCCCTGTTGGGATTGGGCTATTTCGTGGAGCCTTCGCGCCGCCTCTTTGTAGGGTCCTGGCATGCATATTCCCCTAACTTTATTGGGGGATTATGCACTATTATCGCCTGCATGGCAATAGGGCTGACGTAATGTGTATCACTTTTATAATTAGTAACTTGCGATGAGCAAGGCATAGATATGTCAACACAAACCCCCAACTTTGTTGGGGAATTGTGAAATTCCACCCTTTCTCGAGTAAAATAGACTTTTCGTAGGCCGAGCCTAAAGACGCTATGCTAAATCCATTTTCATCGAGCCAAAAAGGTCGCCATGGCCGCCTGGGGATGATGTGATCGATTTCGATAATGTCGGCGAGTGGCCTATGGAGCTGAGCGGATGGCTCAAGCTGCTCCAGTCGCCCGCTGATGAGGAACAACGATCGCAGATTGTCCAACTCGTCAGAAAATGTTTGCAGGAAGCCAGGATAAGAACCTACCACTGTGCCCGGCTGCTCCCGAGCGAAGTCGAATCGATCAAGGTAAATGGATTGCTGCCGGCATCGCTTGACCTTGCTCGCGACAAGCGTGAAGCCGCGCGCAACGCTGGCCGGCCATTGCCTTTCTGGGCGCGAGAGGATCCCTCTGGCAAGATATGGTTTTACCATCGGAAATCGGACCTCGATGCCGCCATTGCCGGTCCGCTACTGCGTTCCTGGGGTGGAAAAGAGTTGCTGACAGAGTCTCGCGGCGTTGTGGATTCGGCTGCAAAGCCCCACATCATCGCATTCAATTGTCCTGTCGCAGAGTTGAAGTACGTTTTTGGCAACGGCCGGTGTGCACTCGAGACAAAGATCATCAATCAATATCTTGTCCAATCCGCCGCTGCGGCACCAGCGGATACAGCATTTGAAAGCTGCAGCCAGAAACCGGTGCGGGTGGAAGCAAGCGACATCGTCTCTCCGCAAGATGCGCGCTTCAGGGATCTCACCAACTATTGGGATGACTTGCATTTTCAGGTCGCCTAACAAGCCAGCCCATTCAAAAAACATTCTGGCGCTAATTACTGATTTCGGCGCCGCACGAATTCCAGACATTCAAACCGCAAATTCACGGCAGGATTGACTGCCGTGGTGATCAATTGCTGCCCGGCTCCTGCAACCAAGAAAGGAAAATCCATGTTCATCGAGCTCATGCCGCTCATCGAAAAGCGAACCATCACCATCACAGTGGCGGCTCTCCAACAAGGGCATATCCGGGTCAATGTCGTACCTACGGCATTGGCGGAGGACAGCAAGCTCAACGAGAAGATCAGTTATTCGAACAAAGAGAAAATAGCTCAGATTCCCGAATCTGCGATCCATGCTCTGACGACGCCGCTCTCTCTTACTGGAACGCCGGATGAGATTGACGCCCAGCTAGCGGCTCAACTGAAGGCCTTTGTGGACTCCCACCTTGCCCTGCAACAGTCGGTCGCCCGGGCCAGACAGGAAATCGCCGATGCGGTTAAGGCGGTTGAAGAGCGGGACAAGAACCGATCGAAAGCTAAGTCGACCTCCGTGGCAGCGCCCACTGGCACGAGTGCAGATGGAAACAACCTGGCAGCACCACTCGCAACCGGCAGCCTCTCGCTTTTCGATTCCAAAGACGGCACGAGCAACGCATCTGAAGATGCCCAGTAAGTTACCGACAGTGAAAGGAGAGCACAATGACTGTGAAAATCGAAAAACTCGAACGCGTGTTTTTGTTCAACGGGGCAAAACTACCGGACGTAAATCCGGCGTTGAGCGTCGAACAGGTGCGCGACATCTACGTCAATACTTACCCAGAACTTGCGACCGCAGCGGTCGAAGGACCGACTCCAGTGAACGGCACGCTGCAGTACGTTTTCACCCGTGCAGTAGGAGCCAAAGGATAAATTTCAATCCGTGACCATCAGCCTGAAGTCAGGTCCGCAAACACGAAATGATCCTGCGTCACCGTCTTGCCCACCAAAACGTTGATCTCCCGGCTTAGCATAGGACCGCCATAAACGAAAGAATGGAACTCGCCCCGTTCGCCGCATGGGTCGACGCCGGCGGGTAGTGATGCCAATAACATTTCGCTAAACTCGCGTCCGGCGAATGATGCATCTAGCACCCGCGTGTCGATACAGGTCAACTTCGCGCGCATGCCGCCCGCGATCATCTCCTCTGCCAAGTCTCGACTGGGCACACCCCACAAAGGGAATATCGTCTGCAGCCCTGAATCGCGCAGTTGTTTTTCGCGGTACGCGCGCACGTCTTCGAGGAAGAGGTCACCAAAAGCAACTCCCTGGATGCCCTGGGCAACCGCCTTCGTACAGACTTGCGCCATTCGCGACTCGTACTCTTCGTTGGGACAGGGCCAAGACAGCGGGACAGCCCAGAGCGGGAGTCCAGCCGCCGCCGCTTGCTGCTCAACCAGTTCGCGGCGCACGGCATGCATGGCAACCCGGCCAGCAACATCATTGAATGTCGTGAGTAATCCTACGACTTCATATTCTCGGTTCTGTCGAAGACGATGCAGGCTCCACGCGCTGTCTTTACCACTGCTCCAAGAAAGAAGAATTGGTTTCATGGCCGCTGGTAGGTATGGAAATGCCCAGAAATACAAGCCGCCGTCGCGGAGCCATTCTGCGGA
>Ga0302324_100026661_pt1 | contig 11036 bp, 8 predicted proteins | sample Palsa_T0_1_FD_201949 | JGI IMG/M metagenome (GOLD analysis project Ga0302324, IMG submission 201949) | Peat permafrost microbial communities from Stordalen Mire near Abisko, Sweden - Palsa_T0_1 | ecosystem: Environmental > Terrestrial > Soil > Palsa > Peat permafrost | place: Sweden: Abisko...
TGCAGCAGAACGCGGCTGTCGGTCACGCTGTTAATTGTGTGTCGCTGATGGTCTCACTTGCCGACGTCGGAACGCTCACCGGCCTGCAAGAATATTTCGATACAGCGAACCGCATGTGGTTGGATACGGTGAGCACCAAGCTCTACATTACCGGGGGCGTGGGATCGAGCGGCAATGAAGGGTTTCTCGGACCATACATGCTTCCGAATCTGAAAGCCTACTCTGAAACCTGCGCTTGCATCATGTTCTCCACCTTGAACCACAAGATGTTTATGGCGACCGGTGATGCCAAGTACATCGATGTCATGGAGCGGTCCATGTACAACAATGTGGTTGACGGTGTTTCCGCCTCTGGAGATCGCTTCTTCTATGTCAACCGGCTCGCCAGTGCCGGAGACGGCCGCGACCTTCGATGGCAACGAGCGTCATTGGAATGCTGCCCTCCCAATCTTGTCCGCTTCATGGCTTCGATGCCGCAATATATCTATGCGCAGCGCAACGACGCGATTTACGTGAACCTCTATGTCTCCAGCGAAGCATCGTTTGACGTGAATGGTAACAAGCTGGCCTTCTCAGTTAAAAGCGACATGCCCTGGGGAGGTCAGTCGAAAATCAGGGTAGTGAAAGGCGGTAGTAAGGCCCAGGTCAAATTGAGAGTGCCCGGATGGGCGCGGAACCAGCCCACGCCAGGCGGACTGTACTCGTTTCTAGAGGCATCGGCCGGTAAAGTTCATGTTTCAGTGAACGGAAAACGGGTTTCTGAGCAGCCCGATAAGTTCGGATATGTCTCCATAGAGCGAATGTGGCAAAGTGATGACCTCATTGAGGTCGAATTTCCATTCGACATCAAGACGATCGTTGCCGACCAGAGAGTAAAAGAAACGAAGGGGCGACTGGCTGTGTCGAGGGGACCTATCGTTTTTGGCGCTGAGTGGCCGGACTACCAGGGTGGGAAGGTGTTGACTGCCTTGGTCAGCGCGGATGCCGCATTTACTTCGTCGTTCGACAGCACGTTTTATGGGGGCGCCACCCTCATTCACGGACAGGCAAAGAGTGTCTCTACGCCCATGTCCGGATCCACGCCAATCACTCTTATCCCTTATTACCTGTGGTCCAACCGCGGAGCAGGCCAAATGACGGTATGGCTTTCGCACCAGGAATATGAAATAGGCGATATAGGGCCCGCCGGAGGATTTATCTTTTTCGTCAATCCGCATTACCAGACTGAAAGTTGGCGGTATCTCGAAGCTGCTCCTTACGATCAGAGCGCCGGCGCAAAGTGGGGTTGCTTTCGTACCCCCATCCCCGGCGCCTCCGGTACGGCGATTGGAACGGGTAAGCAAAATACTCTGGATATGAAAGCTGGTTGCGCGGGCGAGTCAAGTGCAGCTGATCTTTGCATCAACTGCGACTGCAATGGTTTCCGGGATTGGTTCCTGCCTTCGATTGACGAGTTGACGGAGATGTATCGCAATCTCAAAGCGACCGGGTTGTGCAATTTCGGCGACGGCGGTGTTCCCGATAATTACAACTACTGGTCGTCGAGCCAGGTCACCACGGATATGGCGCGACACTGCGACTTCGCTGACAACGGCATTCATCATTACGACGAAAAAGACTATCCCAGGAGAGTACGTGCGGTCCGGGCATTTTAAGGCCCATGGAACAGCATCGTAGTGAACCGCGGCCTGCCGGCACAGGCCCAATAAAGTGAAAAGCGGTTGAATGCATCTGGCTCGAAACCGGGCGAGGCAGAATGGGGTATCCCGGCCTTCGCGTCCGCGAAGGCCGGGATGAGTTCATGCGGCGATAGCTATTGCTCCTTGGAAGAAAGACAAGAGGTCTTTGTTGATCTGGTCAGCATGCGTGGTCGGCATGCCGTGAGGAAAACCGGGGTAGGATTTCAGTGTGCCGTGTTTCAACAGCTTCACCGACTTTGCCCCGCTTGCCTGGAAGGGGCAAATTTGATCGTCCTCGCCATGCATCACCAGCACCGGGACATCAATGACCTTGAGATCATCGAAGAAGTCGGTCTCCGACAAAACCTTTATACAATCATACTGAGCCTTGATGCCGCCCATCATGCCCTGGCGCCACCAGTTGTCCTGGATGCCCTGAGAAACCTTAGCGCCGGGGCGGTTAAACCCGTAGAACGGGAACGTGATGTCCTGGTAAAACTGGGAGCGATGGTTGCCGGTGCCGTCGCGGAGTTGATCGAACACCGCCATCGGAAGGCCGTCGGGGTTCTTGTCTGACTTCAGCAGCAGGGGAGGAATGGAGCTGATGAGCACCGCTTTGGCAACTCGTCCCTTTCCATGCTTGGCCACATAGCGAGCCACCTCGCCTCCGCCGGTTGAGTGACCGATGTGGACCGAGTTCCGGAGATCAAGCGTTTCCACCAGTTCGGCGACATCGGCAGCATACGTGTCCATGTCGTGACCTTTGACCGTCTGCGTAGAGCGACCGTGCCCACGGCGATCATGAGCGATCACGCGATAACCGTGGTCCAAGAAAAACATCATTTGTGCATCCCAGTCGTCCGCCGAGAGCGGCCAGCCGTGGTGGAAGAACAACGGTTGACCTGAACCCCAGTCCTTGTAGTAGATTTTGGTCCCGTCTTTTACTGTGATTGAGTCCATTACTGATTCTCCTTATCGTGCAGGCTGTTTACCGGAGCAGCCGAAAGACTTCCTCGAGCCGACTTTGGCTGCCCGGTCACGTAGTCCATCAGACAGGAAAGGCAGAGCGCATGCATGCCTCTTTCGGGTAAGAGCCGTGCCCCTCAAAATGGCCTGAAGCCCCGACTCTAAATCAAGTTTGGTAAAGGATCCCGGACAAGATGGGAATGGTTTTTGTGGAGAGCACGGTCCTGATATTCAGGCCTTTGATCTCTTATCGTTACAGGCGGAGAGATCCGCGAAAGGCATCTGTACAATGCGTCGACTTATATCAGCGCCGCTGTCGCGTCCGCCAGTACCTCACATCCCAACACCAGGTTTCTCAACGGCGTGTCCTCCTCGAAGGAGTGACTAATACCACGCAGCGAAGGCACAAACAACATTGCCGCCGGCATCTTCTTGCTCACCATGCCGGCATCATGCAGCGCCCCGGAGTGCATGCGCCGCCAACGCCCCGGTGCCCGCTGTGCTGCGGCCGTGGCCAAGGCTTCCACGAGTTTTGCGTCCATCTGGGTTGGCTCAATCGCTCCGACCAGCGTCGTTGTGATCTGCACCACCCCTTGCCGATTCAGCTCTTCGGCTAAATCCCTCGCCTTTTTCACCAACGTATCCATGCCTTCGCTGGTCACATCGCGCACCTGCAGCACCGTCCGTACCCTTCCCGGGACAATGGACACGGCATTGGGATAGACATTCACCTGGCCAAAGGTCCACACCGCCACCGAACTGCCCAACGCGGAAAATGCCGCGTCCACCGCAGCCGCGAACCTCACGAATCCCTGCACCGCATCGCGCCGCCGCGCCATCGGCGTGGTTCCGGCGTGATTCTGCTCGCCCTCGATCATTACGTCCAACCGCCGCGTGCCGACGATCGTGGTCACCACCCCGATATCTTCCTGGGCCAGATCGAGCGTCGGCCCCTGCTCGATATGCGGCTCAATATACGCGCGAAATGTATCGCAAGGCACGCTGCCGGCACCACTAATTTCAGGTATTTCCGCCAAGGTCTCGCCCAGGCGCCGTCCTTTTACGTCCGCGTTGTCGCGCAGTTCGTCCAGCTTCTGCACCCCGGTCCAGTGCCGGCTGCCCATCAGAGGAGCAAAGGTACCCTCTTCATCCGCGAACGACACCAAAGAGACACCGCCCACCCCTGCCTCTTGCGCCGCCCGCGCCACCTCTAAACCGCAGATCACACCGTACGCGCCGTCCAGCCAGCCCCCTTCCGGCTGTGAGTCCGAGTGCGAACCAATGAGGAGAGAAGGCTGAGCTCCGGGCGCAATCCCAAAAAGATTGCCAATTTCGTCCCACACCGGCCGCAACCCTGCCTCCTGCATGCGGCCGGCCAGCCAGCGCCGTCCTTCCATATCCTTCGCGGTAAAGGCCTGCCGTACCACTCCCCGGCCTGAGGCGCCAATCTTCCGTAAGGTGATGAGATCAGCGAGCAAACGTTCCGGGTTGATGGTGAGCATCTTCGCTCCTTGGAGAAATCGGGCTAAATGGTTTTCTTATGCAGCTTACCGGCCTTCATGATCACCGGCAGGTATTGGCCGTTGTGCGCCAATACGCGCGCATCTTCGAGGATCCTTATCCACCACAATCAGGTCCGCTCGCGCGCCCGACGCCACCACGCCTAACTTGCCCGTCTCACGCAAAATCTCCGCAGCTACCGTCGTCGGCGAAATCAAAATCTCATGGGGAGAAAAAATCTCCGACCGCAGATCGAACTCCGTGCATTGCGAGCCCTGCAGCTGCCCGCTAACGTCCGTCCCCAAGCCTACTTTGACCTTAGTTCGCTTCAGGATCTCCATGCTGCGCATCTTGGGTTCCCACACCCCCTGCAGCCCTCAAAGGTGCGGAAAGCATGGTATCTCTCGGCCTTTCGCATAGCAATTAATGTTGAAGCTGAAACCGAATTTCCAACGTGGAATCCGCAAAAAGCGCCCGCAATGGACTCAAGAAGCTAGACCTGCAACGACAAAGAGTAGAACCAGTGAACGCCGCCTCTACGGCATTTACCGGCGATGGAAGGGCTGCGCCAGAAAGATCCCTGAGCTCTCCCAGCAGGCAAAGGAAGACGGCTTCCCATCAGAAAGGTTCCTTCCGCCAGTTTGATCATTCCGTCCGAACGAGCCCCCGCACCGGCGTTCGGGGTGCGCTGTAATCTCTGGCGCTGCGACGGAAGTTGGAGTCGACCACTCTGACGTTTTCTTTTTGTGCCAAGGGCTCCGGGATCGGGCGATTGAGTTTGTGGTCCATGTTCAGAAATCCACCTTCTCGCTCATGCCGTCGTAGGGTCGTGACTCTGCGGAACGGCGGCCTGCAACTCATTCAGACGTTTCCACAGATCGGCCTGCGCGCCCTGATACTGCGATCTGTCGTACAGGTTCTGCGTCTCACCCGGGTCGTTCTGCAGATCGTAGAGTTCGAATTCCTGCGGTTCCATCACATAGTGAATCAGCTTGTAGTGCTCCGTGCGAATCCCGCGGTGCGGCCGCACGCCTTCGGGATTAGGCCACTCGAAGTACTCGTAATACCACGCCTCGCGAAAGGCCGGGTCGGCGCTCTGCGCCAATGGGAGTACGCTCCTTCCCTGAACGTGCCCGGGGACAGGTACACCCGCGAGATCGAGAAACGTCGGAGCCAGATCCATATCCAGCACCATCTCATCTCGCACAAGCCCGGCGGGAATGCGCTTCGGATATCGAATCATCAGCGGCACGCGGATGGATGGCTCATGCATCAGGCGCTTGTCGAACAACCGCCACTCCCCTAGAAAGAAACCGTGATCGGAGCTGGTCACGATCGCCGTATCATCCAGGATGTTCTTCTTCTCCAGATAGTTGAGGATGCGGCCGATATTCTCGTCGACGGCCACCAGTCCAGCGTAGTAGTTCTTCACCAGACCCTCGTGCGATCCTACTGCCACATGCGTGGGCGTGGTTCCAATCTTGTTTTTCGCATCGGCGAAACTCCTCGGCTTTCCCGGATAGCCCCGGAGATCGTCATCGAAAGTCAATGGCTTCTGCACCGCAGTGTCCCGATAGAGATCAAAGTGCCGCCGCGCCCGGAAGAAGGGCTCGTGCGGCGCGACAAACCAAACCAGCAGGCAAAAAGGCTTGTCTCCCCGATCCTCCTCGAGCCACGCCAGCGCACGGTCAACGGTCAGATCGTCGGGATACACGTTGTGATACTGCTTCTGGGGACCGATTTTGCCTTTGCGGCCCTCCTTGAAGAAGGGGTCTACGTAATTGTTGCTCGGATCGTTGTGTCCGAAGTAGTAGTCCCAATACCGGTCCTCGACGCCATTGCGGATATGCACTTTGCCCAGGATGGCCACCTCATAGCCGGCCTGATGCAGCAGATCGGTGAATATTGGGATTTCGCGGGGCAGCGGCTGGTTGAGGCCTTTGTTCGACAATGCTCCGGTCGAGCGTGAATACATGCCGGTGAGCGTCGTGGCGCGTGCCGGCGCGCACAGAGCGTTGGTGCAGAAAGCGTTGCGGAAGCGAATGCCTTCGCGGCCGATGCGGTCCTGATTCGGTGTTCTCACAATCGAATTCCCCGCAATCGAGAGCGCGCCGGCGCGCTGTCCTTCTCCCAGAAAGAAGACCAGATTCGGCCGCCGTGCAGGAGTCTGCGCTTTTGCCTGGTCCCCAAGCGACGAAGCGAGCAGCGTGCCCGCCGCCGCGAGTCCGCTCTGCATGAAATCCCGACGGGTAGGGCCTGTGGAGTGATTCTGTGTTGTCATCTCTTCCCCTGTTCTAATTACTCTAGCAAGTAATGGTCATCTGAGCCGACGCCTCGCGCGAATTGAGCAGAGGGTCGCTTGTTGCGGGTTCAGAGGCTCGCGTACGAAAAGGTCAGCAAACTGAGGATGTCTCTATTTCCAATGAGCTTCTGCCCGGAAACCTCGTTTTCGCCAGCAGGAGATAGGTGTAAACGCTAGCGCCTCCAGAGAAGGCCTTGTTTGCGATACTCGTCCTAACGCCGTCCGGCTGGGCTGAGCCATTCCGGTTCGTAACCGGTCGAGGTCGGAAGCAAACGAACAACGTATCCGCGCATACTGACACAGATCATGCGGTCAGCCATGGGCTCCGCCCTCGAGAACAATCACTCCGTTGGCAAAGCCGTCTTACAGTGAATAGAGCTTTTCATGCCGGCGGTGGATCAGCTCCTTCGCCGCCCAGTAATCGCCGGTTCAAGGCGCCGCCGGCGAACAGCATCTCCTCGAGCGCCGCGTCCACTGACGCTTGTGCCAGAAGTTTGCCGCCGGAGGTTTCTATCTGAAACTGCGCGCACCGCCGCATCAGCTCTTTAATAAAGGCTGGGCTGACGCCCTTCGTACGCCGAACAATCAAATCGAGCAGGTCATCCGATATTTGCGAACTGCGCGCGTATAGCTTCGTCAACTTTGCTCGGCCTTCCCCGTCTGGTAACGGAAACTCGATCGCCTGATCGATCCGGCCCGGGCGCGAGACCAGTGCTGGTTCGATCTGATCCGGACGATTGGTTGTCAGAATAAACAGCACTTCGGCATCTTCACGGAGGCCGTCCATTTCGTTCAGCAGTTTGTTCAGCAAGACCTCCTCACTTCCGTCTCGCATCTGCGTTCTTTCGCGAGCTATCAGATCCACATCTTCAATGACCATCATGGAGGGTTGCAGAAAGCGTGCCAGACGGAAATACTCTCCCAATAGTCCGATCTGTTCGGCGGTCACCAGCAGGGTCGTATGATTGGGCAACTGCGAAGCCAGATAGTGGATCGTATGGGTCTTGCCTGTTCCTGGGGGACCATAAAACAAGAGCCCTTTACGGGCCTGAAACCGCATGGATTTCAGCGCGTCGCGTGCGGCCATGAAGCCGGCCACATTGCGATCGAGTGTAGCCAGGGTCCTCTGCGGCAGGATGACGTCCTCCCGGTTCACCTTGGCCAGACGATGCACCTTCACCGAACTTCCACCGCCGAACGGATGATGGTGTGCCTCGAGCGAAATGATGCGGCCCCGATAGCTCCGGCCCTGACTGATCACTTGCTCGAGTTGACGAAAAAAATCCTGCGAGAATTGGGCCCCGGCCTCACCTGCGGGAACCGCAATCTCGACGCTAACCCCGGCTTGAAAGCCGAATCTCCCACCCGGCGCGAGCATGATCGCGAACGGGAGACCCTTTTCGCGTCCCATCCACAAGCCGTTCTTCAAGCAGCGAATCGGAATCGGATCGCCAATATCGATCTCGTCGTATTGCAGTGGGCCCACATCGACGTGGAAGTGAGGACCGCCGAGCATCTGAGCGAACGTGAGGCCCTCATGTGAGTTCGCTGAGACAAGTCCAACCAATTTTGTTTCAGGATCTTGCTTCAACAAGCTATCCAACCCGGACTGAACATCGATACGCGCGGTAATGGGAAACTGGCGGCCGGCCGTTGCGATCTCGCGAGCAGAGACAGCGAAATGCTTGAGTAGCTTTTTTGCCAGCTTAGGTCCGCTATATCCATGATTGCCGATGGGAAAAGAGAACCCCATGCATCTTTGATATCACCTTCTAGTGCATGTTGGTAGCACTGTGATGCTTGAAATCAGAGCCTGAGATTGCCGCCTCAACACTTGGTTGGCGCAACGACATGACCAACATGGTCATGTCGTTGCTATAATGGAAGTTATGAAGAGTGTGAATATCAGCGTCCTGAAAGCGCAACTCAGTGCTCACATCCAATTGGTTCGCCAGGGCGAAGAGTTGCTGATTTGTGACCGGAATAAACCGGTCGCCCGAATCATCCCCTGCTCTTCGAATGATTACGTCGAACAGCAGCAGCGGCTGGTCGCGCGGGGCACACTTGTTCCGCCACGAAGGAACGCTAAAATCGCGGCGTGGCCTACACCGCCGGGGAATGTGGCAGATGAGGCGATCGAACTGGTATGGCAGCAAGAGCGCGAAGACAGGTAGATCGCGTTGCAGCCTTCTGGGATTCGAGCGCAATCGTACCGCTCTGTGCGCGCCAAAAGCTCACTGCGCAGGCAATGAGCTTGTACAACACGTATGAGGTCACTGTCTGGTGGGCGACTCCCGTTGAGGTCGCGAGCGCTCTTGCCCGCTTGTCACGAATGCAGCAGCTCAATGCCAAGGAACTCACCGCGGCACGGAGGCTCGCAGATGACCTCGCTAACACCTGGTGGCTCGTGCAGCCTAGCGATGCCCTGCGGGCGCGTGCCGGCGCGCTCGTGGATCGCTACAACTTGCGCGCCGCCGATGCTCTCCAACTCGCGGCCGCAATCGAATGGTGCGAGGATCAACCAGATGGGAGAGTATTTCTGACTGCGGACCAGCGGCTGCGCGAGGCGGCACTACTCTGCGGCTTCGAGACCGGACATCTCTAGTTCGGATTGGGTGAGGTAACCGGGAAGGCCTGGCGGGACCGCCGGAAGACCCACAACAGAAACAGAAGGCCGAAATAGCTGTTGACTCGAAATGAATTTGGTGTCAATCTTCCTCATAGTAGCTGTCAGAACAATCTGACAGTTCGACCCCGGGAACACCCAAGACTCTCAAATGCAAGCGCTTTAGCGAACTGCCGCTGCCAACAGGGTGGGATTTGGAACTTGAGTTCGCGATAGATCCTACCAGCCCCGTTCCTCCGCAGACGCAGATCGTTGACCAGGTCCGTCTCTGGCTTCTGATGGGCAGGCTCCAGCCGGGAGATACCCTGCCCTCGCTGCGCGAACTGGAGCGGAAGCTGGGTCTGGGACGTAGCATTGTTTGGGCCGCGTACCGCGAGCTGCAGCAGTCGGGAACGATACAGCTCAACCAGGGCAGCCGGGCGCAGGTTGCCGATTTGCAAAACGGGCAGTCCAGGCTTTTTGCACAACGCGCCCGTGAGTGCGAGGCCTTAAGCAAACAGATTCTGGAGCAGATTCGCAAGCACGGCTTCCTGCCCTCATCGTTCGTACGCTACCTGGACAGCCGGGCGCGGGAAGAGGAAGCAGAACATTATCGACTCGTGGTGGTCGATGACTCGCAGTGCCTGGCCGATGATTTTGCCCGGCAAGTGAGCGGAGCATGGGGCGCTTATGCGCGTCCGATGAAAGTCTCCGAGCTGATCGCCCATCCGGACGAGGTGACCAACGTGCGGTGCGTGATCGCAACTTACTGGTTTACCGGGTTGGCTGCGTGGGCCAAGCCTCACAAGGTGCCGGTCTACATGGTTAGCACGCGCTGGAGCGAACTAACGCTGGAGGCAATCCGCAGCCTGCCTGCAGGATCGAAAACGTTGTTGGTCTTCTACGAAGAAGACTACATCCATAATGGATCTCTCTTCGCCGACGATCTGCGCAAGGCCCTCGGCGACGGACGCAAGCTCGTCGTTTCGGCTTCCATTCGCACCGTCGAGGAACTGAAGCCGATGCTCGCATCACGGGAGTTTCAGCGAGTGCTGATCGGCAATCGCATTTGGGACAACCTGGGAGAAGATATCCGGCAGCTGCCGCAGGTCGGGCGCCCCCTCGTGGAGTTGAACAAAGCGGAACTGGACCGCTTACGTATCCAGGTCGGTGTCGTGTTCTAAAAATCAAGACCGGCCGTTCCCGAAATACAGCGTACTGAGAGGAGTCTTTATGAAGCCTTCATACCGTGTACCCTTCGTGTCTCTTTGTCTTGTGGTATCGATGATTGTCCTCTCCACCGCGGCCGTGCAGGCGCAGAAAGCCCTAGCAGGGCTGAAGGGTCTGGTGCAGGATCCATCGTCCTCGGCCGTCCCCAATGCCACGCTCAAGCTGACCAATGCCCTCAGCGGAATCACTTCGACCACGGTCAGCAACGGCGACGGTCTTTTTGTTTTCCCCTCTCTCGAGCCAGGCGAATACGTGCTCAATGTCACCGCAACGGGCTTCAAGTCTGAGAAGCGGAGCGGGATCGTGATCACCACCGGGATCGTGAACCAATTAAACGTGCAGTTGCAGGTGGGTGAGGTTTCGCAGAGTGTGCTCGTCGACGCAGGCACGCAGGCGGTGAACACGATCGACGCCACGGTCAGCGGCCTGATCAGCGCGCAGCAGGTGCGCGACCTGCCGCTCAATGTTCGGAGCTTTGCCTCGCTCACTGAGCTCGAGCCCGCGGTCGCACCAGGAGGGATCGTCACCGGTGACTCCGCTCCCAACGTCAACGCCGGCGGCTTTGTGGCTGGGCAGCGATCGTTCGACAACAACTACACGGTGGACGGCGGCAACGCCATGCAACCAACCTGGCCGCAGGCGCTGTGGGCTACCACCACGAACGGCGGCATCAGCCTGGATGCCGTTCGCGAGTTTCGCGTTTTCACCAGCAACAAGCCGGCGGACGCCGGGGGTAAATCCGGAGCCCTGATCG
>Ga0302324_100026665_pt1 | contig 11034 bp, 9 predicted proteins | sample Palsa_T0_1_FD_201949 | JGI IMG/M metagenome (GOLD analysis project Ga0302324, IMG submission 201949) | Peat permafrost microbial communities from Stordalen Mire near Abisko, Sweden - Palsa_T0_1 | ecosystem: Environmental > Terrestrial > Soil > Palsa > Peat permafrost | place: Sweden: Abisko...
TTACTCGTTGAAGGAGGCACAGATTCTGACGGAGAGGTGGCGCGTGGAATACAACACCGAGCGACCGCATTCGGCGCTGGGCTACAGGCCGCCAGCGCCGCAAGCAATCTTGCCGAAGCAACAGGGGTATGGAGATATGGAAAACGCTCCGCGTTTCCCACATCCCCACACCCCCGGCGACTACGACGGACAAATGTCTAACAAGGCGTTACACTAACATTCCACTTGGTACAAAAGATCGGTCCGGTCATCGCAACGTGACGCTCTGGCAAAGAACGGTGCAAATCCCTACCAACTCGCAACAATCAATAACACCATCGGCATCATGCAGGCGCAAAGTAATGCTCTGGATAAACACGCGGCAACTGTTAAGCAACAAGGCAAACAGGCAGAGCTTGATGCCGAATACTCACCGCCGAGTATCGCGGGTGCTGCGAAGAAGGCGGGGGCCATCGCTAACGCGGAACTTCCCGCAAAGCAGGCGTTGCAACAGAACGCACAGGATGTAAAGCCGGTGAAGCCTCAATCAACAGATTGGAACCCTGGTGTTGGAGCCGATGAGAAAAAGAAAGCGGAGCTTGCAGAAAACATCGCATTCAACGCAAATGAGGTTGCGAAGATCGTGATGGCACGGCCCGACATTCTTGGTGCTGTTGCCGGTCGTTATACCAACGCAGAACAGATGGTTGGTAATAACGACCCTGACATCTCTGCTCTTGGTGTGCATGTTCATAACATGGCAATGGCGAACAGCGGTGTTCACGGTTTCCGCTCCCAGGAAGGCGTTGAGAGCTACGAACGGCAGTTGTTAAACAACTTCAAGAATGGCCCCGCTGCAATGGCTGGTGCGCTTCGTGCGTCAACCGGCTCCGTGCAGACCTTCATTGACAACGCTAGACCGCAAACGTACAAGACCCATTCCAATCAGGGCGGGGCTGTTAAGGGCATGATTGGAGGCCAACAGTGAGTACAACCCCATCAGCACTTTCACCACTAGAGCAGTTGGAACAACAGTCTGCACAGGCGCAACCTGGTCAACAGGCTTCTCAACCCACACAACAGGCCGCGCCTTCTTCCGACCTTTCGCCGCTTGAGCAGTTGGAGCAGATGAGCGCGAGGCCCGCACAACAAGCACCCCCATCAGGTGAAGTCACAAACGATGTGGGTAACACCGTAATCGTTCCGAAGGATGGTGAGAGCTTTGCTGACACCATGAAGCGTGCGGCTGCTCAGGGGCAGAAAACGACCCCCGACCAGATCAATCGTGAGGTTGCAACGATGCCTGGTAAGGCTGCAACGGTGTTAGCTGCTGCACCTGCAATCGGGGCGGGCGGTTCCGCACTTCTAGCGGCTCCTGGTGAGTTGGCAGACCTTGCGATCAAGCATCTTGCGGGGAACGTGTTACCAGGAATGGAAACCGAAGCCGCAAAACAAACGCTGTTGAGAGCGATACCCACTGTTAAACAGTTGGTGGGTTGGGGCCTCAGTTATGAGGGTCTGAAGCATCTCTTCAGTGCTGTTTCGGGAGGGAAGAAGTAAAATAGGGGTCCAATGAGTAACGATGAGATCGACCCCAACGAAGTCGTGGGTGAGATTGCTACGAGGGTACTCGACTCGAAGCCTGTGATGAATCTTCTTGGCCCGTTGACGAAGAACCTCGGGTTGATTCTGGGAGACTTCAGCGGAATCACTCAGTTCTACATTAGAGAGAATCTCGGAAAGATTTTTAAGAAGTGGGAGGCCCACAGGAAAGGCGGACCTCTGGACGCTGAACAATTCAAGCGAGTGCTTCCGCTCCTTCGGGAAGCCTCTATGCAAAGTAACGATGAGCTACAGGAGCGTTGGGTGTCACTGCTGGAAAACGTCGCGAACGATGCAAAAGGTGTTCTTCCTTCATTTGGTCAGACTCTCTCACAGATCACATCGGCAGAGGCGCGTTACCTAGATCGAATCTGGGAACGTGTGACGGCTCCCAACCCCTACAATTCCGGCAAGCGACAAGGCAGAGATGAACTTAGTTATGTCAATCTCGTAGACATCTATCATCCGAAATTACATGCACCGAGTCCAGCCGAAATGTTTGTCTATCGAAACCACATGTCACCTGAGCAGTTGGCCGCGTTCGATGAAATGACGGATTTTGAATTGATCTTGCATGATTTAGAGCGGTTGAGCCTTCTTGAAAAGGTAGTGAAGTACGTGTCCGGCAATGCGACCAAATACAAACTCGGCGGAGAGGTGATCTCTGTACCATCCGAAAGCAGCGGCATGACGACCAATTATGCGCTCACCCAATACGGTGTAAATTTCATCTTGGCAGTCCGGCCCAAGCCTTCGGAGGAGGATTAGCCTTTGAACGGCTCTGGGTAGAGCTTCCTTTTCAAACGTGCTTCGCGGGCCTTCAGCAGACGTTCGGCACCATCGAAAATCAACCATAAGCAAATCGGAATGAGTAAATCCATTGGTATGTACATAACACCTCCAATGTGAAAAAGCGGGGGAGAGCCGTTGTTATTTTGTGAGGGACTTCTGAAACGTCTGCATTCCAGCCACAAAGCCCTGTGGTGTGATCTGCTTTTTGTACACACGCAAGGTTGTGTCCATCGTCTTGTGCCGTGCCAAGGCTTGAGCAACCGCATAGTTTCCACCTGTCGCTTCAATGATGGCAGTGATGGCACCTCTACGGCCCGCATATAAACCCTTCCACGTCACATCTGAAGCGTTTGGGGTCATCTCACAGCGGTCGCATAATCTTCCACCCATTACGTGCGGCTTGATGACCCTGTTAGTCATGTTTGGTAGATCAACGATCACCCAATCCCCATCACCTGTTGCAGCACACTTCCCGCGCCACAACTCCAACGGCACCCGCACCTGGTCAATGATGGGGAGAGGTGCTTGACGTTCTTTGGTCTTTGGTGCGCCAACTACACCATGCGCGGGTTTGTTGCGTCTGATATGAATCCAATCCGCATCAACATCGCCCCATTGCAGCCCTGAAATTTCGGCGGGGCCTAATCCAAGGAAGCACGACAGCGCAACCACCAACTGCGCGTCAACGTGGTCTACCAACGCACTGATGAGGTTTTCGGCCTCTTCCATCGTGTAATGCTGAGTGGGTGCCGTCTCCTTACAATCTTTTGGTATCTTCACATGCCACGGGTTCGCACCGTTGACCAGATCGCGTTCGATGGCCTCACTGAACATCGCACTCGCCAGAGCGCGGATGTGTTTGAGGGTGTTCTTACCTTGCTTCGTCTTGAGGCTTGATAGAAAACGTCGTGCCATAACCGCCGTGTACTGTTGCAGAGTGGTGGTGCCAAAATGTGATTTGAGATGTTGGTTCCACACCTGTTTGAAACCTTTTATTGATGAGGCACGCATTCCCGTGCCTTTCCACCCCGTTTCGCAGTAGGGCAGGTAGTGCTTTTCCCAAAATTCAACCACGGTGAGCAGGGCCGATGGGGTTGGGGTGACCGCTCCGTTGACTCCGCGCATGTGCTCCTCAGCGAGGCCCTGCACAGCCTTTGCCGATTTGGAGCCGTGGCCGGTGTTACGATCCTTCTTGCAAAGCCAGTGAGAGCGTTGCACCCGCTTCGATTCACCGTTTACAATCTCAGAGGCGTAATAGCGAACATGAAAAGCGTTGGAAGCCTCGTAGACATAGCCGCGCTGATGCCGGTCGCTCCTGTGACGGGGCCGCTTCGTGGGTGTAATGATTTTCTCGGTCATAACATCCCCATCATGGGTCAAAATGCAATAACATGCAATGACACGAAGGTCACAATCGTATAAGTCTTTTGTTTGCAACGTGGCGGTGTAGCTCAGGTGGTTAGAGCGACGGTCTCATAATCCGTAGGTCGTAGGTTCGAGTCCTACCGCCGCCACCAGATTCAAACGACAAGATAGATTGCTGATCTTCTGGAAGCTGCTGGTATCATGGCCCTCGATCTAGATTGGATCTCTCTTTCTGGAATTGAGTTTGAGGCCAACTGCGGATAGTCATCTTTGTTCGGCCAATGGAGGATGCATTGACTGATTCGAGTCATAACGCGTTCAATCGTCGAGATTTCATTCAGGGCGCACTTGCTGGAGCCGCCTTCGCCGCTCTGCCAATCTCCGCTTTCTCCGCCGACAATTCCGATATCCAATCGGTGCTGAGCCAAATACCAAAGATGCATGACGAGAATGTGAAGCGGCTGCAGGACTGGATCGCTTTGCCCTCGATCGCGGCCGAGAACCGCAACTATCCGCAGGGTCCCGAGTATATGGCGCAACTCGCTCGCGATGCCGGATTCTCGAACGTCGAGATCATTCCTACCTCGGGCAAGCCGGGAGTCTTCGGCCTTCTCGATGCTGGTGCCGCCACCACGGTCGGCATCTATTTCATGTATGACGTGAAACAGTTTGACCCTTCGGAGTGGTCTTCGCCTCCGCTTGAAGGGCGGATCGTCGACAAGGAAGGGTTGGGCAAGATCTGCGTCGGTCGCGGCGCGGTGAACCAGAAAGGTCCTGAAACGGCCTTCCTCGGCGCTCTTCATGCTTTTAAGGCAGCGGGAAAAAAGCTGCCTGTAAATCTCGTGCTCGTTTGTGAAGGTGAAGAAGAGATTGCTTCTCCTCACTTTCCGGAGATTGTCCGCAATCCCAAGGTCGCCGCTGCGTTGAAAAAATGCATGGGTGTGTTCATACCGGAAGCAGGCCAGGACGAGGATGGAGGCATCCAGATATCACTCGGCGCCAAAGGAGTAGTTGAACTCGAGCTGGTTTCCAGTGGAGAACTCTGGGGACGAGGTCCCAAACATGATGTTCACTCCAGCCTTGAGGCACAGGTCGACAGTCCCTCGTGGCACTTAGTGCAAGCGCTAAACACGCTGATCGAACCCGATGGACACACCCCTGCGGTTGCGGGCTTCTTTGATAAGGCGAAGCCGCTTACTCCCGCACAAATGAAGATGATTCAGGAGGTCGCCGCTCGCCGCAGTGAAGCCACGACGAAGAGGCAGCTTGGAGTCGAGCATTGGGTGCGTGACACAAACTGGCTCGACTCACTCGTGCTGCTCGAGTCCAAGCCCACCATCAACATCGAGGGCCTGGTCGGGGGATACACGGGTCCTGGAGGTAAGACCGTTCTGCCGCATCGCGCCGTCGCGAAGATTGACATGCGGCTGGTGCCTGACATGACGGCTGCCGGTACACTGGCGCTTCTAAAAGACCATCTTGCCAAACACGGCTTTGGCGATATCGAAGTCAATATGAGCGGGGGCTACGATCCGACCCAGACCTCGCAGGATTCGAAGCTCATCCAGGCGCAAATTGCGACTTACCGCAAGCTTGGCCTCGATCCCGTGCTGTGGCCGCGATCCGCCGGTTCCTGGCCGGGATACATCTTCACTTCCGAACCTCTGAATCTTCCAGCCGGACACTTCGGGCTGGGGCACGGAACCGGTGCACATGCTCCGAATGAGTATTATCTGATCGATTCCACCAATCCTAAAGTTGCGGGGATTGACGGGGCCGTGCGCTCCTTGGTCGAGTACCTCTACGCGCTGGCTTAGGGCGGACCAGATCCGCTCACGCCCGTATCAATGTCGAGACAGAGTGGTTGCGTTTTCAGCGCGTGAGCACGTAGTTCGCGGCGACGGTGCGAAAGGCTGTCAGCTGTTGCTTCCGCGTCGGTTCATCCCAACCCAGTTCTGCGGCCATCAAATCCGCCACCGCTGGCGCCATTTCTAGAGCGGCCCGAGCATTCAGAAACAGCGCTCTCGTGCGTCGGGCGAGCACATCTTCTACCGTCCGAGCCATTTCGTGCCGCACCGCCCACAGCACTTCGGCGCCAACGTAAGGCAGCTCCGCATGTAAGCGTTTTCCGAGTCGAGGTTGGGACGCGATGATTTTGCGAATCTCGTGTGCATCTGACCCATAGATCGCTAGCGCACCGCCCTCTTTCGCCGAACCTTCTTTTGTCGAATCGTCTTTTGTCGAGTCTATAAATCCGTGGATATGCAGGTTTCGTGTCACGCATGGCCGTTCCGATAATTGCGCGAGCGTGGCGGCCTGATCGATGCAATCTTCGGCCATGTGCCGGTAAGTCGTCCATTTTCCACCACAGACCGTAATCAACCCCGAGCGGTCGATGTGGATGACATGGTCCCGCGACAAGGCCGCGGTATTTGGCACGCCCGCCTTGCCCGAAGAAGCGCGCACCAGCGGCCGGATCCCGGCGAATACGCTCAGCACATCGTCGCGGGTCGGCGCTTTCGTCAGGTATCTTCCGGCGGTCGCAAGAACGAATTCAATCTCCTGCTCCATCGCGACCGGCTCCAGCGTTGCGGCGTCAACCGGAGTGTCGGTGGTCCCGACCAGCGTGTGGCCGTGCCACGGAATCGCGAACAGCACGCGGCCATCGCTGGTGTGCGGAACTAAAACCGCACTTTCGCCCCGTAGAAAGCTCGCGTCGAAAACCAGATGAATGCCCTGGCTGGGGACGATCATCGGCTCGGCATCTGCCTCGGCGCGCAGCCGAAGCCTATCGGCGAATGCGCCGGTGGCGTTCACCACAACTTTTGCCGTCGCCCGAAATTCGTTGCCCGTTTCGGCATCGCGCGCCACAACGCCATTTACGAATCCCGCCGTGTCTTTAGTCAGCCCCGTAACCTCGACATAGTTCAACAACGTTGCGCCTTGTTCGAACGCCGTCGCCACCATGTGGATGAGCAGCCTAGCATCGTCGAATTGTCCGTCGTAGTAAACTGCGCCGCCACGCAGGCCCTCCGGATTGAGCGTAGGCAGATGTTCAAGCGTTTCTTCGCGGGAAAGAATGCGCGAGGTTCCAAACCCGTATTTGCCGGCCAGTAACTGATAGAGTTTCAGTCCCAGACCGTAAAAAGGAGCCTCCCACCAATCGTAATTCGGCACCACGAATGCCAGATCGTGCACAATGTGCGGCGCGTTCTGCAAGAGCAGCCCGCGCTCCTTGAGCGCTTCCATGACCAGACCGATGTTGCCCTGCTCAAGATAGCGCACGCCTCCGTGGGCCAGCTTGGTGCTGCGGCTGGAGGTCCCTTTGCCAAAGTCGCTCTGCTCCAGCAGCAGCACGTCGTAACCGCGTGACGCCGCATCGATCGCGCTGCCTACCCCGGTCGCGCCCCCGCCGACAATAATCATGTCCCAGGCTTTGGAATGCGCTTCGATGCGCCGCCACACGTCGGCTCGTTTCATAGCTGATCTTCTTTCTGATTGGCAGGATAGCTTGTACCACGCGTGGACCGAAGTCGCGAGCTGGGTTCACCGCGAATTCGGGTTTCGTTGACTTATGAAGTTTCCACCCACCCAAACGACCGCGTCACCGCCTTCTTCCAAAATCGGTAAAGGCGCTCGCGAGATTCTTCTTCCATCTTAGGTTCCCACCGCTGATCGACTGCCCAATTCGCGGCGAGTTCGTCGGTATCTTTAAAGAAGCCGGCCGCGAGCCCCGCTGCATATGCCGCGCCCAGAGCTGTAGTCTCGCTCACCCTCGGACGCACCACCGGCTTAGCCAGAATATCCGCTTGAAATTGCATCAGCAGATCGTTCATCGCCATTCCACCGTCGCAGCGCAGCACGTCGAGCGCAATGCCGGAATCTTTTTCGATTGCCTCGACCACTTCGCGCACCTGGAATGCAGTCGCCTCGAGCGCGGCGCGGGCGATGTGGCCCTTGTTCACAAAGCGCGTCAATCCGGCCATTACACCGCGCGCGTCATCCTTCCAATAGGGAGCATATAAACCCGAGAACGCGGGCACGAAATAAACGCCGCCGTTATCGCTAACCGTGCGAGCCAGCGCCTCTACGTCCGAACTCTTCTCGATCAGCCCAAGATTGTCCCGGAGCCATTGCACCAGCGCGCCCGTGATTGCGATACTCCCTTCCAGCGCATAACAAGCCGGCTTCTCCCCGAACTTATATGCCACCGTGGTAAGCAATCCAAAATTCGAGAGCACCGCTTTTTCGCCGGTGTTCATCAGCATGAAGCAGCCAGTGCCGTAGGTATTCTTCGCCTGTCCCGGCTTGAAGCACGCCTGCCCCACCAGCGCCGCTTGTTGATCGCCCAGGTCGCCCGCAATCGGGACTCCTCTAACCCTTGGCAGGTGCGCCGCTCCATACACTTCGCTGCTCGAAACAATCTTCGGCAGCATCGCCGCCGGAATGCCGAAGTCTTGCAACATCTCTCCATCCCATTGCAGCGTACTCAAATTCATAAGTTGCGTTCGGCTGGCATTGGTCACGTCGGTGACGTGCACGCCTCCGTCGGTGCCGCCGGTCAGATGCCAGATCAAAAAGGTATCGACATTGCCAAAGAGCAAGTCGCCGGCTTCAGCCTCGGCGCGTGCGCCAGCGACATTTTCCAAAATCCAGCGGATCTTCAGTCCGCTGAAATACGTTGCCAGTGGAAGCCCCGTCCGCGAGCGATAGCGGTCCTGCCCGCCTCCCGCGGAGAATTCGGCCACTGCCGCAGCCACCCGTGTGTCCTGCCAGACAATCGCGTTGTGAACCGGCCTCCCACTCTTCCTGTCCCAGACGACGACGGTCTCGCGCTGGTTCGTAATTCCGATCGCGGCCAGATCTTCCGCTCGCAGTCCGCCAGCGTCCATCGCCTCCACGATCACGGACTGACTGCGCCGCCAGATCTCCTCCGAATCGTGCTCCACCCAACCCGGCCGGGGATAGATCTGCTCGTGCTCGCTCTGCGCCGCGCTCACGATGTTCCCCGACCGATCGAACACGATGAAGCGCGTGCTCGTCGTTCCCTGATCAAGCGCGCCGATATAGCTTGCCATGCTTCTGCCTGAAGTTAGTCTGCCGTGGTCGCGGTTAGTCTGCCTGTCTTACCGCCTGTGTACCGCGTGCGGGTGCATCGCTGGTACTTTTGCCTCGACCCGCTTCGCCGCGCCAGCATTCCAAATCGTCCAAAGGGCTCAGATCGCCCATCCCACAAGGGACACCGCCCAAATCGCCACCGGCCTGAAACGACAAGGATAAAGCGATAAAGACAAAAGGAGTTAGCTCCCGCCTTGTGCGCCCTACTTTACTTCCAGTAACTTGCCGATAATTCTACAGTAACCTCGAAATAGCACCATCGTGGACTGTTACTCAAACCTGCTTCGTGGCATCTTACATAATAGAGGTAGGGTTTGCCGCCCTCCAGCAGACCCGGCTCCTGCGGAATAGGAACGTGGGGTTCCTTATGAAGCGTCTGGGCAAGGTTATTCGGTCCGTGCAAGCCTTTGGCCGCGAATTTTCCCGCCGGTCGATTCCAGCAGATTCGCATCGCGCACCTTCCATCGGCGTCGCCCTCGGCGGAGGCTTCGCTCGCGGCATCGCGCACATCGGCGTCCTCAAAGTTCTCGAAGAAGAGCGCATCCCGATCCGCATGGTTGCGGGCACCAGCGTTGGTGCGATCATGGGCGCCGCTTATTGCAGCGGACTCACCATCGCGGAACTGGAAGAAATCGCCCACAAAGTTCGTTTTGCCACTTTCGCCCGCTGGACTCTTTCGCGCCTCGGCTTCGCCAGCACCGATCGCATGGCCGCTTTTCTCAAACAGACCTTGAAGGTTCATACCTTTGAAGAATTGCGCATCCCGCTGGCCGTCACCGCCACCGATTTCAAAACCGGCGGAGGCGCGGTTTTTTCTTCCGGCCCCATCATCGATCCTGTGCGCGCCAGTTGCGCTTATCCGGGGATGTTTCTTCCCGTAGAAATTAAGGGGAGCTGGCTGGTCGATGGCATGCTCTCCCATCCCGTTCCTACCCGGCCCCTGCGCGACATGGGCGTTGACCGCGTTATCGGCGTGCACCTCAAAGGACAGTGGTCAAAGACTTGCGCGCCGCGCCATTTCTTCGATGTGATTGGACAATCTTTCGCCATCGCGCAAGAGATGATTAGTCCGGTTTGGCGAAGCGCAGCCGACATTGTTATCGAGCCCGACGTCGCGGGTTTTGATTATGACGACTTCAAACGCGCCGATGAATTGATTCGCGTCGGCGAACACGCCATGCGAAACGCGCTGCCCGAAGTGCGTAAGTGGCTGGAAGTTCCGGAGAGAGCCGCCGCGCCTCTGCAAGCCCCTCTCCTCACCACCAGCCCCGCGCCTCTGCCCGCCGAATGAGCTCCAGTCGCCGGCGTCGACGCCTCTGCTCTCGCCTACTGGACCTTTCCGTTCGCGTCCATCACATGGAACTCGCCGAGGTTTAGCTCTCGCACGCCAGCTTCGATCTTCGCCCGATCACCCACCACGATCCAGGTCAGGTTGTCCGGATGCACCACTTCTTTGGCCGCGGCGTTTACATCCTCCGTCTTCAGCGCACGCACTTTTCCCGCATAAGTGTTGTAGTAATCGTCCGGCAACCCAAACTGCACGATGTCGACGATCGATTGCCCCAGCTCCGCCAGCGTCTCGCGCGATCCCGGTAGGCTCAGTGTTTCGTCGGCCTGGATCTTGGCCAGTTCCGCGCCGCCAATCGGATTGCTGCCGATAATTCCGCGTAGCTCCTTGTTGATCTCCACCAGCGATTCTTTCGTCTTGTCCGTCTGCACCGGAGCCGACACATAGAATGGCCGTTGCGACCGCGCGTCGCGCAAACGGGTTCCCACTCCATACGACCAGTGCTTGTCTTCTCGCAGGTTCAGGTTCAGTCGCGACGCAAACATGCCGCCCAGCCCATCGTTCATCGCCTCGATTGCGATCTCCTGCGGATTCGCGCGCGGCGGCGCCACCACTCCCGCCAGAATCACCGATTGCTGCGCTCCCGGCTTGTCGATCAGGTAGACCGTGGACTTCGCCGCAAGGGCAACTGTCTTTATATTTTTTGCCGGAACGCTGCCGCTCTTCCATCCCCCAAAAAGCTTCTCCAGCTTCGGCGTTATTTCCGCCAGTGTCGTGTCGCCCACCACAATCAGCGTTGAGTTGCTGGGAGCGATCCAGGTGTCGTGAAATTTCACCAGATCTTCCCGCGTCAGTTTGGCCACGCTTTCTTTCGTCCCCGTGCCCGTCAG
>Ga0302324_100026666_pt1 | contig 11034 bp, 10 predicted proteins | sample Palsa_T0_1_FD_201949 | JGI IMG/M metagenome (GOLD analysis project Ga0302324, IMG submission 201949) | Peat permafrost microbial communities from Stordalen Mire near Abisko, Sweden - Palsa_T0_1 | ecosystem: Environmental > Terrestrial > Soil > Palsa > Peat permafrost | place: Sweden: Abisko...
AAAAGTCCGTCACACCGGCGCCGGCCAATACGTCTTCGTCGATGAAGAAATTGCCGGTAGTCGTGCGGCTGTCCTGGGTCAGAATCTGCCAGGCGGCATCGGCCATGATGTCGGGCGTGCGCCCGCGCTCCGGTTCGGCGCCCGGAATCACCTGCAGCGCCACAGTGGCGATGATCGTGCGCGGCCACAGCGCATTCACTGCAATGCCCTGGCTGCGGAATTCCTCCGCCATGCCCAGCACGCACATGCTCATCCCGTACTTCGCCATAGTGTAAGCGACGCACGGCGCGAACCATTTGGCGCGCATATCGAGCGGCGGCGACAATGTCAGGATGTGCGGGTTGGCCGCCTTGGCAAGATGCGGCAGGCAGGCTTGCGAACACAGAAACGTGCCGCGCAGATTCACTCCCAGCATCAGATCGAAGCGCTTCATGGGCGTCTGGAGCGTGCCCGTCAGGCTGATGGCGCTGGCATTGTTGACCAGGATATCGATGCCGCCGAAACGCCGAAGCGCCTGCTCCACCGCGCCGTAGACCTGATCCTCGAAGCGGATATCCACGGCCAGGGGCAGGGCGTGGCCGCCCGCCGCTTCGATCTCGGCGGCGGCGGTGTGGATGGTGCCAGGCAGCTTGGGGTGCGGGTTATCGGTCTTGGCGGCGATCACGACGTTAGCGCCGTCTCTCGCCGCGCGCAACGCGATCGCCAATCCGATGCCGCGACTGGCGCCCGATACGAAGACGGTTTTACCGGCTAGTGTGGGCATGCGGGTTCATTATAGCCGAGCGCCGGATATCGGGACGGCATCGGAGCGCGCTCCGCCTTCAGACGTCTTCGAGTTCGTATCCGGCGGCCAAGCGCTGCCGGCGCAGTTCTTCTTCGGCCCAGAACCAATCCTCGTCCTTGCTTCCTTCCGGCGACCCTCGCATTTCCCAATGCCAGTGGGCCAGGCGGCCGAGCTCTTCGCGATCGACCACTTCTTCGTTTACCGGGGCTTCCAATTCATATTGCAGGGCGGCGGGCATACATTGGCCTCCTTCCAGGATTATGACGCACAAGATTCAAGTAATCAAGGGCCCGTTAGTCCGATTCAGCCCGCATCCTGCTATCCTGAATAACGGCAGCGCCGACTATGGCGAAAGATGTAGCGCCGGTGCAGTTGAAGCCCGAGACCTTGCAGGCCTTCGCGACGTATGTACAGGAAGCCGAAGCCGCCATGGAACAGACGCTGCACGGCGATGCGTTTCTGTGGTCCGATGGCGATCCCAAGCGGGCCAAGCAGGTGCGCCAGGGAAAGATCGTAGCGCAGCTTTGGCAGGGCAAGAGTCCCGTTAAGGCGCCGGCCGGGTTAATCCACGACTGGATCGGCGCCGTGTTCATGCCAGGCGCGACCGTGGCGCGCACGCTGGCGTGCATTCAGGACTATAACAATCACAAGAATATCTATCAGCCGGAGGTGATCGACTCCAAGTTGATCTCCCAGCAGGGCAGCGACTTTCAAATCTACCTGCGGGTGCTGAAGAAGAAGATCATCACAGTGGTGCTCGACACCGATCATGACGTGCACTATTTCCACGCCGGCGGCGCGCGCTGGGGATGCCGTTCATACACCACGCGCACGGCTGAGGTGGATGACGCCGGTAAGCCAAACGAAAAGGTCCAGCCACCCGACGCCGGTTACGGGTTCTTGTGGCGCCTGGATACCTACTGGCGATTTGAGGAACGCGATGCCGGCGTGTACGCCGAATGCCGCGCGATTTCGCTGACGCGCGACATCCCCACGGGATTAGGGTGGATTATCGAGCCAATCGTCCGGAGCCTGCCGAAGGAAACATTGATTCATACCCTTAAGGCGACGCGGGATGCAGTATCCGGAGGAAAAATGTAGGCGCCGCCTCCGCGGGCGCAAAGATGTCGCGCCAGTCCAGCAGCCAGTTTTTCGCGTCACCCAGTCCAAGTTTCTTCCACCATGCATCCATTCCCGCTTGGTTCGTTCCTTCGATGGCCGCCTCTCGCGTGAGTCCGGCAGGCGGCGGAATAAGTTGCGCGGCGCGATCAAACAGCATGCCCCGGGCGAACGGCGGGAGCCGCTGGAACAGGCTGAGCAGGCTCAAAACATCTTTGGGGCGCGATTCGGACAGCACCGTTCCTAGCGCACTGGCGTCGTGGTATCCGGCGCCGCCGAAATCAAGCCGCTCGAGCGCCGACTGGAACGCGCTGCTCGAATCCTCGAAGAATGGCGTCCCCGGACCAACTCCCGGCCGCGTCAGCGCAGCGGCGCCCGCCGGTACGACTACCTTACGATCGCCGAGTTGGAACTGCACCCATCCCGACGTGACACGCAACCGGCCAGAGCCTTTTTCGTCCACCTGCACCGTAAACGCACAGCCCAGATCGATGGCTGTTGCGGACGGCGTATCCACATAGAGCGTCGCGGGTGGCGCCCACAGCCGCGCCGCGATGGTTCCGCTTTGAAGGGCGATCCGGTGGCGCCCTGCGCGGGTCGCAACAAGCCGCACGGTCGTGTCCGGCTCGACTTCGATGACTCCCATAAGACCCAAACGAAGCTTCGCCCGCGAACGTTTGTCTGTCTCCAACACTCCGCCGACGCCAATTCGTCCGTTGGAAGCGATGGGCTGGCGGTCTATCGTCGGACCGCCCGACAACGTCACTACCTTCCAGTCCGGACCCGGTTGCCATGCAGAGCGTAGGCCTATGCCCACGGCGATCGACAGGCACGCGGCGGCACCCAGCCAATAATATATGCGGTGCGACGCGCGGCTTTCGCGTACTGGAAAAGCTAATGCCGGCGCTTCCCGCGAGAAGCGTCCCAGCGACTGCTCCCAGCGTTGCAACTCGGGATCCGGCTGCCCGGCCTTGTCCCATAGATATTGATCCGGATCCGGCTCCATTACCGCGTACCTCCTTTCAGCCGGGTGCGAAGAAGCTTCACGCCGCGGTGCAGATTCACTCTCACCGAGTCGGGCGTGAGACCGGTCAGTTCGGCTATTTCCGGCCCCGTCAGCCCTTCGACAAACCGCAGAACCAAGGTCTCTCGATACGCCTCCGGCAAACGGCGAACCTCCGCGAGCAGGAACCAGGCCCCTTCGTCGTTCGGCGCGCGCGCAGGCGACACCGCGGTATCGGATTCCAACCGATCCATAAAGTGACCGCGGCGCAGATGATCGGCCGACTGGCGGAGAGCGATTTGCCGGAGCCATCCGCCGAAAGCCAATGGATCGCGCAATGCATCCAGCTTGCGCCACGCTTGCAGAAAGACCTCCTGTGCAAGATCGTCTACGTCGCCCGGAGGCACGTGCGCCAGGAGCACGGCATGCACCATGCGGAAGAACTGGCGGTACAATTTGCTGAAAGCGGCATCGTCGCCGGCGCGCGCTGCGCCGACCATATGCCGCAATTCGACTGACCCGTCTGCTATGATGTTCTCCCTTTGCCCGCTTTCGGGATGGCGAAGGATCTACCCAGCCCTGAAGTTGCTTGTCGACCTGACGCTGATCTTAAAGCTGCAATGCAGCTCTCCATCTTCTCCTCGGCCCAACGGCTGAAATGTCCGGATCCTCCACCCACTGAAGAGGATAACCCGCTCCCCCCATGGTGAAAAGTGCATGTGCGCCGGAACGTGCATTCCAGGGTACGATCCCCGGAAGGATGGTGAGCAGCTCAAACCGGCCATCGGCATCGGTCTTCATCCAGCCATAGAGGCGCTGCGGAAATTCCGCGTGGTTCTTGCCGTAGTAGCCTTGAACGTCTGTATTGTAGGCATAGACGGTTACACCCGCGGCGGATGTCTTGCCGTCCGAAGCCAGAACGCCGCCGCTTACGATTAAAGACCGGCCCGGTTCGTCCTCTCCGGCGATCTGCGTCCGCCACGACAACTGACTCGGAGCCGGCCGCCGGATCATGACCAGCCCGCGGTGGGCGCACTTTCCGTTGGGTTGAAGCATATTCGCCGCCTTTTCATATAAAGGACGGGTCGACTGGGTTCGAGTGTTAACGCACCTGCCCCACAATCTTTCGCATTGCCGCTTCAAACCTGCTTGCCTCTTCCTCTCGATCCTCCTGGACAGGAACGTGCCAGGTGTCTCCGGAGTAAAATGCAATCTCCAAGCCGCCATCCTCGCCAGTCCGGACGCACCGCACTCCAGCAATCGACGCCAGGCGGGCCGAATGGCTGACCGTGCCGTATCGTTCGTAACGCCTCTTGTTACGCTCGGTGATCCAAAGCAACCGCCGCGGAGTTACTAACACGAGATCGGCGGCCGGCCAGTGGTTCCGCCGGAACCAGAAGAATCGGCGCGTTCCGCGAACCGCCGGCTCGAAAAACTGCGCCAACGGCGCTTCTCCAGTGAGCAGTTCCGCGGATCGCGCATAACCGAACTTCAGATCGAGCGGTTCGCCGAAGGCGGCTGTGGAAGAGGGCTGGTGGATTGGCAGCGCCGGCAGCCAGCGGTCCTGGAGGGTCCGCACGCACTTCTCGACCGCGCCGCGTGCGCGCGTGTTGTAAGGCAACTGTACGTGGCCGCCATCCCAGGTGAGGACGACCCAGCCAGTCAGCAGGATGCGGCCCCACTCGATGCGCTCGATACGATCGAGCGGCACTCGGATTGTTGGTTCGCCCGCCGCCGGATGTGGCACTACCAGCGCCTCGCGGCCGCTCAGGAGCAGAATCCGCGCGGGATATCTGCGGCGGCCTAACCAGTCCACATCGTCGCGCGGCAGAAACACGCCGGCGTCGAACGGGCCGAGATCGGGCGGCAAAACGAAGTCGGCTGGAACTTGGGAGAGCGCCGGTATCGCGAACGAAAAACGATATTGCCGGGAATCGACGCCAGTCCCGTCGGGGATCGAAATGGGAGTCACCCGCGGCCCTCATCCAGCCGGGCCAGATCGTCGAGAATCGCCTGACGCTCCCCGGTTGCCACGGGCCCGCCGGACATTAACCGGGCCGCCTGCGCCCTGTAGGCATCCGCCGCGGCGTCGAATCGTAACTGGAGTTCCGCCAAGGCGCCGCGCGCCCAGTTTTCGACCAGCCGCCCGTGCGTGTTGAATGCCTGCGCGAGCGGCTCTTCGAGAACCATTTGCAGTTGACCGTGAATCCGTTTTCGCGACAGCGCTTTGGGATACCGAATCCATGGGCGTTGGAAGTCCCCGTTCACGGGTGGCAGATCGAAGCGCGGCATTTCGTGGATGGCGCGCAGAAGGTCCTCCTCAGGCGGCGCATCGTTACTGCCCAGCCTCTCGGCGGCCCGCTGCAATGCCTCCGCCAGCGCGCGGGCGAGTTCCTGCAGATGTGTATACACCTGGGTTGCGGCTGAGGCCGTCTTGGCGATGGCCTTCGCGACGGCGGCGCCCGCGTCCGTCCCGTTCGCCGAGGTGCCGGACCACACCTCCAGCAGTGCATCCGCGGCATCGTTCAGCGCAGCCGGCGTCAATGCTCGTACTTCGCCGGAGGAGCGCAGACAGAACACCCTGGCCTGTTCGAGTCCGCCGGCGGACTCGCGCAAGCCGCGCTCCAGGGTAAGGAGCTCCTCTTGCGCCGGCCCTTGGCTGGTTCCACTCCTGTTCAGTTTGGCCTGGAGCGCTGCTGCCACCGCCTCATGCAACGCGGCGGTTTTCCTGCGGCTGGATTCCTGCGCGAGCTGCTGATGTTTCTCGTAGAGCGGCGCGATCTCCCCGGAAAACCACTGCTCCAGGAGATGCGCGTGCGCGGCGGCCGTGCTGACCGGGTGTACGCCGATCTCCACACCCAGGTGCGTACGAAGCTGCTGGGCGGTGTATTGGAGCGCGGATTCCAGATCGGAAGCCGACAGCAGGTCCGCCTTGCTCAGCAGGACTTTCACCGGAATAGCCGCCTCAAAGAGGCGCAGGATGGTCGAGAGATCCTCGTCGTTCAGCGGACTTCCCGCGCCGATCAGTACCACGCCGAGATCGCATTGCGGCAAATACGCTAACGTCTCGGCGGCTCCCGCCGTCGCCAGCGAACCCAGGCCGGGCGTGTCCACAAATGCGAGCCCGGTTCGCAAACGTTCGGAAGGCAGTTCCACCACCAGGCGCACGACACCTTTGCCGTTGGCGGGGTTATGCGTCTCACTCACGAACTCCGGCAGCCGCTCGATGGGCAGCCGCTCCACCCTGCGATCCGCAAACGTGACCGTCAGTAACGCTTGGGCGCCGTGGACCAGCCTCGTGGGGACAGCCGTAATCGGATTCACCCCGACCGGGAGTGCCGTGGTCTGCAGGACGTGGTTCAGCAGAGACGACTTTCCCGAGCTGACCCTGCCGAACACTGCGATCTCAAACCGGTTGGATTCCAGGCGCTCCACAATCATCGAGAGGCGGGGACGCAGCTCCACCAGTCCGCGGTCTGCGACGATTCGATCCATCAGCCGCAGCAGGTCGAGTCCTTCCCCGGCTTGCTGCAGGTGCTCCAGCCGGGCCTGGAGGTCGGCCGCTGGCCCATCCGCCAAGGCCGCGCCCAGTCTCTCCAGCAGACCTTCCAGCTCGGCGCAAAGCCCGTCGAGTTGAGGCGTCACACTCTCCGGGAGCGGACCATAGCCGCGCAGATAATGGGGAGCCATCTCCTGCACCGCAATGCGCACGAATGTCAGAGTTACCCGGATGGAGTGGAGAGCGCCGAGGGCGGGCGACTCGGAGACGATACCCAAACCATCCATAGCGCGCGCTAGTTGAACGCGGAAGCGGGCTATGTAACTCCGAACCAACTGCACCTGAGGGGGAGAGAGATCCGCAACGTACTTCGGGAAAATGGATTTCGATTCCGAAGCGCTGAGTATGGCTTCGATTTCCGACAGAAGCTTATCGGCGTATTGGGCGTGGCTGAAAAGCCGCCGCCGCTGCGCCTCGTTCAACGGACTTTCGGTCGCCATGGGGGATCGTCCTTTGTAGGAGTCATCTGCCCAATGGGCGGTTCAAGGTGAACTCCAACACCTCAACTCCCCATTATCGCTCGAAAGGCGCCGAGGGTACGGACGGCCGGAGCGATAGAACGCGCCAGGCGCTGGAGACGACCCTTGGCTCACTGGCGTTTACCCAAATGTTAGAAAAAGCACTGGCATTCGCTTGTGAAAAAAGTGCCTTATGCCCGCCGGATCTGTAACCAAAGTAACAAGGCGATTTTCGCCGCACGTAACTGATAACGTGTCTCGCGCGCCCAAGAGGAAGAGGAGAGGGCCAGGATGCCAACCGAAGCTGTTCCTTACGGTCACAAGACTCAGCGACCGTCACCCGTTCCCGAAGTTCACATTCTTTGGATCACCGCCGGTCTCGGCTGCGACGGCGACTCCGTTTCCGTTACGGCAGCCACCCAGCCCAGCATCGAGGACGTCCTTCTGGGGGCCATTCCGGGACTACCCAAGGTCCACCTGCACAATCCAGTCCTCGCTTATGAGAATGGCGGCGATTTTCTGAAGTATTGGTATCTCGCGGAGGAAGGCAAGCTCGAGCCGTTCGTGCTCGTTGTAGAAGGCTCCGTTCCCAACGAGAAGATAAAAAAAGAGGGCTATTGGGCCGCGCTCGGAACAGATATGGATACCGGCCAACCCATCCCGACCACCGACTGGATCGATCGGCTTGCTCCCAAAGCTACCGCGGTGGTGGCCATCGGGACCTGCGCGGCGTTCGGCGGCATCCACGCCATGCAAGGCAACCCGACCGGCTGTATGGGTTTGGCCGATTACCTCGGTTGGGACTGGCGGTCCAAGGCGGGACTGCCCATCGTCAATGTTCCCGGTTGCCCGGTCCAGCCGGACAACTTCATGGAGACAGTCCTCTATCTGTTGTATCAACTGGCTGGCCTCGCTCCCATGATTCCGCTCGACGACGAGTTACGGCCCACGTGGCTGTTCGGCCAAACCGTACACGAAGGCTGCGACCGCGCCGGCTATTACGAACAGGGCGACTTCACGACCGAGTACGGTTCGCCTAAGTGCATTGTGAAACTGGGCTGTTGGGGCCCGGTGGTCAATTGCAATGTCCCCAAGCGCGGCTGGATGGCGGGAATCGGCGGCTGCCCCAATGTAGGCGGCATCTGTATCGGCTGCACCATGCCCGGCTTCCCGGATAAGTTCATGCCGTTCATGGACGAACCTCCCGGCGCCATGCTATCGACAAACGCTGTCCTGGTTTATGGCCGGGCACTTAGGACTTTGCGCTCCTTCACTAATGCGACTCTCAATAAGGAACCGAAGTGGCGGCACGCGCATGGCGAACTAACCACCGGCTATCGCCCGAGGACTTACTAACAGGCAAAAGGAGCCGTCGAATGGGCACCATAACTGAAACGATTACAGACACACCCGCAAAACCCCGAAAGCTCGTGGAGATGAACTGGGACCCGATTACCCGCATTGTGGGCAGTTTGGGGATCTTTACCAAGATCGACTTCGAGAACCGGCAGGTCGCCGAGTGCCACAGTACTTCTTCGATCTTCCGAGGCTACAGCATCTTCATGAAGGGCAAGGATCCGCGGGATGCCCACTTCATCACCAGCCGGATCTGTGGCATCTGCGGCGACAACCACGCCACTTGCGCCTGCTACGCCCAGAACATGGCTTTCGGCGTACGCCCGCCCGCATTGGGCGAGTGGATCGTCAATCTCGGCGAAGCCGCCGAATACATGTTCGATCACAACATTTACCAGGACAACCTGGTGGGCGTGGATTTCTGCGAACAGATGGTCAAAGAAACCAACCCGGGCGTGTGGGCCAAAGCTCAGAAGACGGCATCCCCCCATGGCGACTTGCACGGGTATCGGACTATCGCGGACATCATGACCGCCCTAAATCCGTTCACCGGCACGTTCTATAGGGAGGCTCTGCAGATGAGCCGGCTGACACGCGAGATGTTCTGCCTGATGGAGGGGCGCCACGTGCATCCCTCTACGCTGTATCCAGGCGGCGTCGGGACGGTGCCCACCGTGCAGCTTTTCACCGACTACATGGTGCGGTTGATGAAATACGTGGAATTCGTGAAGAAAGTTGTTCCGCTGCACGACGATCTGTTCGATTTTTTCTACGAAGCTCTGCCCGGATACGAGGAAGTCGGACGGCGGCGCATCCTTCTGGGTTGCTGGGGCTCGTTCAACGATCCCGCCATCTGCGACTATACTTACAAGAACATGAATCAGTGGGGCCGATCCATGTTTGTAACTCCCGGCGTGATCGTCGACGGCCAGGCAGTGACTCACGATCTGGTCGACATCAATTTGAACATTCGCATCCTGCTGGGCAGTTCGTACTACGACGATTGGGAGCACGGCGAGACGTTCGTCAAGCAGGATCCGCTTGGCAACCCCGTCGACCAGCGCCATCCCTGGAATCAGACCACCACCCCCAGGCCGCAGAAGCGGGACTTCTCCGGCAAGTACACCTGGGTGATGTCGCCGCGCTGGTACGACAAGCGCACCGGCGATTATCTGGCGCTGGACACCGGCGGCGGCCCGATCGCCCGCTTCTGGTCGACTGCGTTGGCGGGACTGGTGGACATCGGCTATCTCAAGGCTACCGGGAACAGCGTCAAGATTTACCTTCCGAAAACGGTATCGCTGCCGGAGGTCGAGTTCGAGTGGAAGATTCCGAAATGGAGTAATGCGATCGAGCGAGACAGGGCGCGCACTTACTTCCAGGCCTACTCCGCGGCGGCGGCGCTGCACTTCGCCGAACAGGCCCTGAAGGAACTGCACGCTGGGCGCACCAGGACCTGGTCTGAGTTCAAGGTGCCCGACGAAGCCATCGGCTGCGGCTTCCACGAAGCCGTACGCGGCGTGCTTTCGCATCACGTAGTCATCCGCGATGGCAAAATCGCTAACTATCATCCCTATCCGCCGACACCATGGAATGCCAACCCGCGCGATGTCTATGGGACGCCGGGCCCATACGAAGACGCGGTACAGAACACGCCCATCTTCGAGGAAAATGGTCCGGACAAATTCAAGGGCATCGATATCATGCGCGCCGTGCGCAGCTTCGACCCCTGTCTGCCTTGCGGCGTGCACATGTATCTGGGCAAGGGGAAGGTGCTGGAGACCGTCCATTCGCCTACCTTCGGCGTGCATTCTTAGAGCCTCATGCAAACGACAAAGTCAGTCCGGCAGCACGCCGGCCGCATTGAGGAGTTGGTCCGCAAACTGGAGTCGTCCGCCGATCCTGGCTCCCTGGCTACTGCCAGGGACTTGGTGCAATCGCTGATGGAACTCTACGGCGCGGGCCTGGATCGGCTGACGGAAATCATCGCGGAAAAGGGCGAGGCCGGCCGGGAGATCCTCGACGAACTCGGCCGCGATGGGCTGGTGGGCAATCTGCTGGCGGCCAACGGGCTGCATCCGCTGGATCTCGAAACCCGCGTGCGGCGGGCGCTGGAGAAGCTGCGCGCGCGCTTACGTTCCGAAGCCAGCGTCGACCTGCTGGGAGTTGACGAAGGCGTAGTCCGTCTGTGTCTGCGATCGAGCGGATCGATCTGCGGCTCCTCTGCCGGCTCGCTCAAGCCGGTAATTGAAGACGCCATGTATGAGGCGGCGCCCGACCTGGTTCAGCTCGCCATCGAAGTAGTTGAGCAGCCGAGCGCCGTCCGCGGCTTCGTGCCATTGGAGAAACTGGCGGGACATGGTGCCGGCATATGAGCGCCGGCGGGCTCGCTAGTGCCCTGGGCGCTTTGGGAAGGTTCGCATCCCCACGCCGCCGCGTCGAAGCCTGCGAACTGTGCGCGGCGGAACTGGCCGACGATCATCCCCATCTGGTGGATGCAAAGGCGCGCAAGCTGCTGTGCTCGTGCCTAGCTTGTGCCCTCCTTTTTGGCTCGCAGACCGGCTCGAAATACAAACGCGTGCCCCGGCGAATCCGGTTTCTGGCCGGCTTCCGCCTCACCGATGTCGCGTGGGAAAGCCTGACGATCCCGATCGGCTTGGCATTTTTTTTCGAAAGCAGCCCGGCCGCGCGAGTGGTCGCGCAGTATCCCAGCCCGGCGGGCGCTACCGAATCTCAATTGCCGCTCGATACGTGG
>Ga0302324_100026669_pt1 | contig 11034 bp, 9 predicted proteins | sample Palsa_T0_1_FD_201949 | JGI IMG/M metagenome (GOLD analysis project Ga0302324, IMG submission 201949) | Peat permafrost microbial communities from Stordalen Mire near Abisko, Sweden - Palsa_T0_1 | ecosystem: Environmental > Terrestrial > Soil > Palsa > Peat permafrost | place: Sweden: Abisko...
AGCGTACCCGTCGACGCAAGCGACGAAACACACTAGGCCAGGGTCATGCCACCCCGCGATCCCACCGACGACGATATCAAGGCCTTGCTCTATTGGCAGAGCCCCGGCGGCCCGTGGCCCAAACCTGAAGAACAGACATCTGAAAGCTGCTCGGACCAGCGATGGCTACAGGCGGTGAACATTCCTCACCACGATCCGGGGTCGCCCCGTTTTCCTCGGAGTTACGAGCTGACCGAAGCGGGCAGGTCCGTCCTAGCTGAGTGGCGGCAAATCGCCTAAACGCCCTTCCGTGGACGATTGAACCACAGCAAGGTCAGGAACCCGGCTATGTAACACAAGGGAATTGTCAGCCAATACTCTTGTCCTAAGTGAAGCAACTTGCGAACGCTAAATACTATAAAGAGATAGCTCGCTCCCCACCATATGGCGCCTATCAAAAACAGAAACGTAAAACCAGTGGCGTCATCCTTATTCATTTCATTCTGACGCCAGTATAACCGGAGGACGGTGCGGCTTAGGAGTAGGGCAATCCCGCCAAGGATTAGCGATCCGAACCACCCGGCCACCGCGCCGCGCTACTTAGGGATGCACCGGAAGACTACGCTCGCGCTTCCGGCGGCGGAGCCCCACTCAACCGGTCCATGACTGTCGGCGCTCTGTAGGCTCAACTGCTGGCCCCGCGCGGCGCAGTATGCCGACGCATTGGCGAGCGCCTTGTTCCTGGCGCCGGCCTCCCCGCCTTCGATGCCCAAAGCGCCGACGTTCAAGGAGTATACGCCCGGGTCAATCTCGACGACCTGGCTTGGCGCGGCGCAGCCTGCGAGGAGCGTGAGCACGCCCCCGATTAGCAGAGATCGCCGCATGGACGCGCCCTCCCCCCTCGCCACTGTCGCGCCGCCGTCGATCCGTGGCAATGGCCGTCATCGCCATGGTCGCGCCTGAGCTAACGAGTGAAGGGTCTAGACGCGGCGGCCGGATCACCCGGCCCCTGGCCCATGCCCCTCACCCGCCGCCGCGCTCTAGCTGACCCGGAAGTCCGCGAGCTAATGCGCCAGCGCGTCAGATCGCGATCTCCCGGTCGTTCTTGCCGGCGGCGCGCTCAGCGGCGTAGTCGGCTTCCATCTTGGCGAAGGCGGTGCGCTTGGGCCCCAGGTAGCCGAACAGGAAGGCGGCGACCTTGCGGATCTGGATCTCTTCGGAGCCCTCCGTGATCCGATAGCGGCGGTGGTGCCGATAGATGTGCTCGAAGGGCTTGTGCCTGGAATAGCCGATGCCGCCGTGGACCTGCATGGCCCGGTCGGCCGCCTCGCACACCAGACGGTTCGCCCAGTAGTTGCACATGGAGACCTTGTCGGAGATCTGCCGCTCGACCTCCTTGTGGGGCATGTGATCGATCTCCCAGGCGGTCTTGCGGATCAGCAGGCGCAGCATCTCGCACTGGGTGGCGAGCTCGACCAGAGGCCACTGGATGGCCTGGTTGTCCGACAGCGGCTTGCCGAAGGGCTTGCGCAGGCGCGCGTACTTGACGCTCTCTTCGACGCAATAGACCGCCGCCCCCAGCGATGAGGCCGCCTGGCGGATGCGGTTCTGGTGCACGAAGCTCTGGCCCAGACCCAGACCCCGGCCCTCGACGCCCCAGATCGAGTCATCGGAAACCCAGACGTCGGTGAGGCTGACGCGCGGATGATCGGTGGGCATATTGAAGGTCCACAGATACTCCTCGATCTTCACCCCAGGTGCGCTGGCCGGCACCAGGAAGACGGTGATCCCGGCGGCATCGCCATCCTCGCCGCTCGTGCGGGCGAAGGTCATGATGTAGTTGGCCACGTGCATGCCGGTGGTCCACATCTTCTGGCCGTTGATGCGCCAGCCGGCGACGCCGTCCTTCTCCTCGCGAACGGCCCGGGTCTCCATGAAGGTGGCGTCCGACCCGTGGTTGGGCTCGGTGAGGCCAAATCCGGTGCGAATCTCGCCCTTCTGCAGCGCTTCGCCGTAGCGCTCGTACTGAGCGTTGGTGGCGAACTCCTTGAACATGATGATGAAGGGGTTGTTGCCGACGATCGAGTGCTCGGTCTGCAGGTCGTTGTGCAGGCCCAGACCCTTGGCGGCCAGGTGCTCCCGGATTACCGCCATGTCGAGGTTGGAGCCGCCCTTGCCACCCCACTCCACCGGCCAGGCGTAACGGAGGTGGCCGGCTTCGTCGGCGGCCTTGCGCGCCTTGGCGAGAAGGGCCTCCCATTCGCGCCTGGGCAGGCCGTTGTTGTCCCAGTCGGTGCGGGCGTGCTCGCGCCGATGGTCGAAGAAGCGGATGTTGTCGTCTTCCATCTCCAGCGGCTTGATGCGCGCCTCGATGAAATCATCTAGTTCAGCCAGATAGGCTATGAGGTCGGCGGAGAGAGCGAAATCCATCTAGATTACTCCTCGAGCGATTTAGCCGCGCCGAGTTCGGCTTGGTAGGCGGCGTAGGTCGGCTGGTCGACGGCGAGCTTGGCCATGGTTGTCTTCCAAAGGTGCGCCCTCACCCCCGGCGTGGAAAGATCGACCTCGCCGGCTTCGAGGCGTCGGGAGAGCTCGCTGTTGAGCTCGAAAAGTCCCCCTTCGCGCCCAAGAAGGGCGGTGAGGCGCTCCCTTTCGTCGGCCTCGGCGGCGGGCGCCAGCTCGAGCTGGCGGCGCATCATCTCCAGGGCGTTGGCGGCTACTCTGGCTTGGAACGAGGTCGCCCCCTTGGTCTCAGCGGCTACCACGATCCGCAGGAAAGCGGCGACGGCGGCGAGAACCTCGGGAGGGGTGGGCTGATCCTGCATGGTCAGGCGGCCAGCAGGCGAAGCAGGTCGATCTCGTTCTCGGATGTGCGGCGGGCGATGACGGCGCGCTCCACCGAAGGGTCGGGGCCGCGGAAGGCGGCGGCCATTCCGGCGCACATCACCCCCCAGCGCATCGAGCCGAACACTTCCCAAAACAGCGCCTCGTCGCGGCGGACCGGCGCGCCCCCGGCGGCCTCGTAGCCAGCCCAGAGATCCTCGCGCTCGCCAAAGCCACCGACCGGCTTGTCGAGCACGCCAAAGCGCCAGGGGCTGGTGCAGATCCAGCCGAGATCCTCCATCGGGTCGCCCACGTGGGCGATCTCCCAGTCGAGCACCGCGCGCACGCCCTCGGGGCCGATCATCAGATTGCCGTTGCGAAAGTCCCCGTGGACCAGCTTCATCTCGCGCGGCGCGGGGCAATGGTCGGCGAGCCAGCGGAAGGCGAGTTCGAACACCGGCCTTGGCCATGCCGTCGCGCGGTAGATATCGCGGTATCGATCCATGAGTTCGGCCGGGGTCGAGCGGTTGAGGGTCGGAAAATCATCTGCGTCGAGGCCGTGGATGCGCGCGAGGATCTCGCCGCACTGGCGGGCAAGGAACGTCCGCGCGGGGGCGAGCGCCTCGGATTTGGCGATCCGCCCGCCCAGAGTTTCGCCCTCGACGAAGCCCATGATAAAGCCGTGGCCAGCCCCGTCGGAAGGCGCCAGCACATGGACGACCGGTGGTTCCGGCACGCCGACGGCGGCGGCGGCCCGGATCAGCCGCGCCTCTGTCTCGAGCCCCACGGCGGTCTCCGAGACCCGCTCGCCGCCCGGCGCCCGCCGCAGGACCAGCGGGGTGCGCTCGCCATCGCGCAGGAGCTCAAAGCGCCAGATCTCCTGTGTGGCGCCAGCGGTCAGCCGAGTCAGATTGTCGACGCCGTCGCCGCCCAGCTTGGACCGCGCGACATTCTCCAGCGCCTCCAGGAGCGGGGTCACGGGCTGGTCACGCCTGGCGGCGGTGGATCGACGTAGAGGCTCTCGGCAGTGGCCGCGCGCCGTTCAAGGCCGGCGCGCTGATTGACATAGCCCTTGTCGGTGATCTCGCCGGCGTCGAGCGACGGCGGATCGGCGAGGATGACGAAGCGCGAGATCCGCCGGGAGGAGCCGCCGGCCGCGCGGTTGAAGGCGGCGATCCGTTCGGCGAGGCGCGCGGCGAGGGCGGTCTCGGCCGCGCCGGCGGCGGACGGCCAAAGCAGGGCGCCGACATACGGGCGATCCTGACCGGCGATCAGGGCATCCTGGAGCCAGGGGCTGCACGCGGCGAGGAGATCCGGGCGCAGGGTGCCGACGCTGACCCAGGTTCCGGAATCGAGCTTGAAGTCCTCGGTGACCCGGCCATCGAACACCAGCCCCTTGGCTGGATCGGCTTCATCGACGAACCGGGCGGCGTCGCCGAGCTTGTAGAAGCCCTCTTCGTCGAAGGCCTGCGCCGTCCTCTCCGGATCGCGGTGGTAGCCGGTGGTGACGCTCGGGCCCTTCACCCTCACCTCCAGCTTCGCGCCGTTGGGAACGAGCTTGAGCGTGATGCCCGGAAGCGGAAGGCCGATCAGGCCGACCCGCTCGGTATGCCAGTGGACTACCGTGATGCCCTGGGTTTCGGTGGCCCCGTACATAGTGGTGAGCGGTATTCGCTGGCCGGTCTCGGCGATCGCCAGGGCCTGCATCCGCTCGTAGACGTCGTTGCTGAGAGTGGCGCCCCCGTAGCCCATATAGCGCAGGTTCCTGAAGAAGGCGGCGCGCAAGACCGGATCGCCTTCCATGGCCGCGGCGAGCATGGAAAAGGCCACCGGGGCCGACCCGAACACCACCGGCGAGACCTCGTAAAGGTTCTTGATAGTGGTCTCGAAGAGCCCGGGAATCGGCTTGCCCTCGTCCAGGTGCAGGGTTCCGCCGGCCCACAGATTGCCGTTGAAGCCGATGTTGCCGGCCGAGATATGGCTCCATGGCATCCATTCCAGGCTCTGAGGCGGGGCCTCGTCGGGATCGGCCCTGGCCTCCACGCGCAGCCCCTCCTGGCCGGCGATCACCGCCGACATCATACCGTGCGTTTGCGGCGCGGCTTTCGGCATGCCGGTCGATCCCGACGTGAAGAGGTATTTGGCGACGCTGGCGGGACCGAGGCTCTCGCGAGCGGCGTCGAGAGCGGCGGTCGGCTTCGCAGCCAGCAGGGTTTCGAGGCCAACGGCGCCCTCGCCCTCCCCATCGGCGGTGACGAACACCAGGCTGGGATCGAGCCGCCTCAGGGTGGCGAAGGCGCGCTCGAACGCCACACCCTGCTCGGCGAATATGACCTTCGGGCGGACCACGGAAAAGCAATGGCGGAGCTTTTCGTGGTCGGTGGAGAGCAGGGAATAGGCCGGACTGATCGGGGCGACCGGAACCGCGGCGGTGTAGGCGCCCAGCATCACCAGGGCGTGATTGATCGAATTGGCCGACAGGACCATCACCGCGTCGGAGCCCGAAAGGCCCTTGTCCAACAGCCACTGGCCGATCGCCCCGGCGCTGGCCAGGGCCTCGCCGTAGGTCACCGTGCGCCATGGCCCGTGGCCCGGGGCGCGCTGGCGGATGAACGGCCGGTCGGGGAATGCCCCGGCGCGCTCGGCAAACAGATGGGCGATGGAGCGGGGCCCCTCTCCCAGAGCATGGTTGGACCAGATGAGGATCGAACCGTCGGCCCGTCGTTCGACGGTGACGTCTGGCGCCTTCATCGGCAGCGGCTTGAAGGGCGGTTTCTCGACCGTAACGCGGGCGGGCGCGCCGTCAGGTGGGGGCATGGCAGGACCTCCTAAGCGCTCGGAGCCTAGCCCAAGGCGTGAGCTCGACCAACGCTCACCCGGGGGAAACCCGCGATCTAGCTGAGCCGCCTACGAGGCGGGGTTGTACTTCTGGACGAAAGCCACGCTGGCTTCGATGATCTGGATGCGGGTCTTTTGCAGCGACATGTAGTGGTCCTCACCGTCGAGGGGCAGAAACTCGACCGACTTCCCGGTCCGGGTCAGCGCCGAGTCCATGGCAAGGCTTTGGACGAAAGGGACGGTCGTATCGTTCTTGCCGTGGATGAGGAGAATTGGAGCGCTCGCTTCGCCGGCGCGCGAAAGCGGTGAGATCCCCTCCAGGGACGGATCTCCGCCGAACGATACGCCAAAGAGGGTGTGGCTGTAACGGCCGGAGGAGTAGTCGGAGCTGTCTCCCCGACTGGCTATGATCGCGGAAACCTCGGAGATGCCGGAAACGGAGACCGCGCAGCGGTAGATCCCCCGTTGAATGGTTACGCCGGCCAGAGCCGCGTATCCCCCGTAGCTGTCGCCAACGATGCACGCTCTCTTGGGATCTATGATTCCGGCCTTGGCGAGGGCGCCGACCCCGTCGCCGATATCGGTGAGCATCTTGTGGCCCCATTGACCGTAGCCCGCCCTCAGGAAGGCCGGACCGTGGCCCGAAGAACCGCGGTAGTTGGGCTGGAACACCGCGTATCCCCGCGAAGAGAACGCCTGGGCCCAGAAGTCGAAGCCGACCTTGTCCCGGACACCGATCGGGCCTCCGTGCGGCATGACGACCAGGGGCAGGTCCTTTCCCGTCGACCCGGGCGGCAAGGTGAGAACACCGTCGAGAGGCAGGCCATCGCCGGCGGCGTATTTGAACAGGCTCGTGGGCCCCACGTCCTTTTGAGCGACATCAGGGTAGGCCTGCATCAAGTCCTCGGCCTTTCCGGTAGTCAGGTCGACGAGCCAAAAAGTGCCAGGATCATCGCCGCCGTCCGTCTTCACCACCATCTTGGAAAGGCCGGAGGACATCGACACGATCGTCATCTGATATGCCTGGAAGGCCTTGCGGGCCGCGTCGTAGCGACGCTGAAGAGCGGGGTCGAAGAAGACCGCGCCGGCATCGCCTGTCAGCGCCGCGCCAATCAGCAGGTGACTGACGGGGTCGAACAGATAGTCATCGACCTCGAGTCCATCGAAGAGCCGCGTCGCGTGGGCTCCTGGGCTGAGGGGATACTCGTCCGCAGTGTAGGCGGCGGGTCCTTCTTCGTCGACCAGCATCGTATTTTCGGTGCGACCAGCGTGAACGTGGATCAGGTTTAGATCGGAACGTCTCTGGGTGATCACCTGCTGGCCCTGAGCGCCGGCGAGGAGGCTCCACGTCCGCGTCGGCTCGTCGTAGCGATAACGGACGGCGATTGTTCCCTGAGAGTCGAGGCGGATCCCGTACTTGCCGCCTTCCGATCCGCTCACTACGGAATAATTATCCGTATCGAGATCGACCTTGTAGATATCAAGCCCGTGATTCATCATATAGGCATAGACAAAATCCACCCACCGCCCAGATATCTCTCTTGCTCCGATACTCAGCGCCTGCCCTAGATAAAACGCGCTCAACTTATGTTCTAACATCCTTGAAACTGCGTGTTTCTTCAGATCCACTACAAGAATGGCGGCTAGATTTCCTTTCGTATACTGATTGAATTTATTTAGAACGTCCTCTCCCAATTCGACAGACTTGTAGGCGCTGACAAGGACATAATCGTCGCCCGCCCATTCCAGATCCCTGATCTTGGCCGTTCCGGCGGGGCTGACCAGGATGGCGTCACCTCCGACCTTGCGGACGAACAGCTTCCGATTCTCTCCATCGACGGCGATGAAGGCGATGTATTCCCCAGAGGGCGACAGGCGCACCATTTCGAGAGCCGGCAGCCTGCCGTACGTGTCCAGGGGCGGGGCGGCACCCGCGGGACGCGCGCCGAGGACGCCGCCAATCACTACCGCTGCCAGTATCAAGAATGCCCGCATGGCCGCCCAGCCCTTCCCGCCCCGCAACACCGCGCTCAAGCCATTGCACCTACGATCGAGGCTCGCCAATCGCCGCTCTTGTCGCAGGCGCCCAGTCAGCGCCTCGACCCGCGAGCGCCTCGTCCAATTTTTCCCACATCGGCGCGCAGTCGATGACGGCGCCGCTGGCCTGCGCCTCGTCAATGGCCATGACCGTCAACCCGGCTTCCATGGACTCCCGAGGCGTCACCGGAAACGGCGATTCGCCCTTGAGAGCGGCGAGAAGATCGAGGGCCATGGCCTGATCGGCGCCGTTGTGGGCATCGGCGGTCCGGCCGCCGTAGTCGATCCGCTCCGGCTTGCTCCGATGAAGGGCGCGGCGGACCATCAGTCGGTTGCGGACGAGATCGGCGATCAGCGTGCCGTTGGTTCCGGCGACGTACCACCGCCGCTCCTGGAGGGCCACGTGGCTGTTGGCGTGGAAGGCCAGGCGCATCCGGCCTTGGTATTCGACAATGGCTGTCTGGTGGTCGGTGACATCCATGTCCGAGTGGAAGGCATCGTTGGCGCCGGCCCAGCCGGCATCGCGCAAGGCATAAGCGGGTGAGCCGTCGTCATAGGTCATGGGGACGTCGACCCGCTCCGAGTGGAAGATCCGCCTGCCGCCGAAGCTCGCCGCCCGCGCCGCCCGTCCGCCGGCGATGCGGCCGAAGATATCGAAATCATGGCAGACCTTGTCGAGCAGGTAGGAACCGCCCCACTCGGCCCGCCGCCGCCAGTTGCGCGCCAAGTAGGCGCCATGTTCCGGATGGAGGTGTTCGGTGGCGTCGATGCTGACGATCTCGCCAAGCTCGCCGGCATCGATCCGCGCCAGGACCTCGCGGACCATCGGCATCGACCGCATCACCAGACCCACGAACACCGGCGCCCGCTCGCGCCGGGCGGCAAGGAGCCTGGCGAGGGCGAAGGTCTCCTTAGGCGTTCGCACGATCGGCTTTTCGGCGAAGATCGGCCAGGGCTGGGCGATGGCTAAGGCCAGATGCTCGAAATGGAGGTGGTTGGGCGAGCCGATCATCACCAGGTCGAACGGCCCGGCGGCCAGCAGCGTCGGCGGGTCAGCGTGCGGGCGTCCGGGATCTATGCCGTGCTCGGCGAGGATCGGCAGGCCCACGGGCGAGGGATCGACATAGCCCGCCACTTCGAGCCGCCAGCCGACCTCCTCCATCGCCGCCAGCACGTGGGCTATCCGCTGGCCAAGGCCGATGACGCCGATGCGCCAGGTCTTCATCGCTCTCTCCCCTGCCCGGCCTTGTCCCTTACCAGATCAACGTCGCAAGCGATCCGGCCGGTGGTCGCGGTCCAGGCGCGCCCATGGACGCTCATCTCGCGCCGACGCCCGATTGTTGATCGCGCCGACGCTTCTGCCGAGGAGAAATCTGATCTAGGGTTTTCCTGAACGCTGGTTACGAACCCGCCCGAGTGGCCGACGCGGAGAGGAAGATCAATGAAATTCACCTGGTTCAACCTGATGCCGTGGCCATACCTGCCGGACGATTTTCGCGAGAGGAACCGCTCGGTGTGGGTCGATATCGACCAGCGCCTGTTCGACCCGGCCAAGAGCCACGAGGTCTACAACACCTACATGGACCTGCTGGAATATGCCGGCACACTGGGTTTTGACGGCGTCGGGGTCAACGAGCACCACCAGAACGGCTACGGCATCATGCCTTCGCCCAACCTCATCGCCTCGGCGCTGGCGAGGCGAACGAAGGATCCGGCAATCGTCGTGCTGGGCAACTCCATCGCCCTCTACAATCCGCCGGTGAGGGTGGCCGAGGAGTTCGCGATGATCGACTGCATCAGCGGCGGACGGCTGGTGGCGGGATTCCCGGTCGGGACGTCGATGGACACCAACTACTGCTACGGCCAGATCCCCGGGCTGACGCGCGAGAAGTACGCCGAGGCGCACGATCTCATCATCCAGGCGTGGACGAGGCGCGAGCCGTTCGCCTTCAACGGCCGTTACAACAAGCTGCGGCACGTCAATATCTGGCCGCGGCCGATCCAGCAGCCGCACCCACCAGTTCACATTCCCGGCGGCGGCTCGGTCGAGACCTACGACTTCTGCATCGACAACACCTATTCCTATTCGTACCTCTCGTTCACCGGCTACATCCGCGCCAAGGCGCTGCTGCAGGGCTACTGGGACCGGGTAGCGGCACGCAATGCGCCGGATGCCTCGCCCTACCGCGCCGGCTTCGCCCAGACGATCTGCGTCGCCGACACCGACGCCGAGGCTGAACGGCTCTATTCCGAGCACGTCCATTATTTCTACAACCGCTGCCTGCACGTCTATCCGGGCTTCGCCGACGCACCAGGCTATCGGACGATCAAGACCATCCAGGCCGGGGCCCTGTCGCAATACGCCCCGCCCAAGGGATTTGGCGAACTGACCTGGAAAGACCTGACCGAAGGCGGTCACGTGATCGCCGGCTCTCCCGATACCGTCCGTCAACGGATGGAAGAGATGATCAAGGGCCTCAACGTCGGTAACATCTTCTGTCTTATGCACGTCGGCAACATGCCCGCCGACAAGTGCATGCACTCGACAAAGCTGTTCGCCGAGAAAGTGATGCCCAAGCTTCGCAATGTCCTACCCGAGTGCGAGGGAGACGAGCGGTTCTGGTGCCATCCCCTGGCCAAACGGGTGACCGCCGGCAGCCTGCCGAAGGCCGCCGAAGCCCCGCGCGTCCGCGAACCGGCCTGAAGAAAAAGGGAACTCCGGCGATGGAGTCGAAAACCGTCGAAACACGGCACGCGAACGTGCGCTACCTCGAAGGCGGGTCCGGAAAGCCGCTGGTTTACCTGCACGGCGCCGGCGGCATGACACCGGAGGATCCCCTCCTCGCCGCCCTGGCCCGGCGACACCATGTGTTCGCGCCTTTCCTTCCGGGCTATGGCGAGACAAGCGAGTGCGCCGAGCTACGCGACATGCTCGATTTCACCCTCCACACCCAGGACGTCGTCGACGCTCTAGGACTGAAAGACCCGTTGCTGGTTGGCCATTCCATGGGCGGCATGATCGCCGCCGAGATGGCGGCCATCGCGCCTCACGATGTCTCGCGCCTGGCGCTCATCGCTCCCGCCGGCTTGTGGCTCACCGATCATCCGATTCCGGATGTTTTTACTCTGTTGCCGTTCGAAATGCCCAAGTACCTGTTCCATGACCCCGAGGCCGGAGCCAAGGCGATGACCGCCGGCCTGAAGATGGACGACCCCAAATTCCTTCAGGATTATCTGGTCCGCAACGCCCGTCAGCTAGGCATGGCCGGCAAGATTCTTTTCCCCATCCCCGAGCGCGGCCTCGCGGGTCGCCTCTACCGGGTCAAGGCCAGGACGGTCCTCATCTGGGGGGCGAGC
>Ga0302324_100026670_pt1 | contig 11033 bp, 9 predicted proteins | sample Palsa_T0_1_FD_201949 | JGI IMG/M metagenome (GOLD analysis project Ga0302324, IMG submission 201949) | Peat permafrost microbial communities from Stordalen Mire near Abisko, Sweden - Palsa_T0_1 | ecosystem: Environmental > Terrestrial > Soil > Palsa > Peat permafrost | place: Sweden: Abisko...
CTCGCTGCCGCGTGCGTCGCCCCCGCGGGTGCCGCGGACGCGATCCCGAGCGGCAACGCCGGCGGACTGAGCCTGGGGAACAATTGGGGCCCGTACGAGACGTACAAGGGCGCATCGTTCCGCTGGGTGGACAACGACGCCGAGATCGTCCTGCAGTCGGGGAGCGGCGAAGCGCAATTGAGCATCGTGTGTCAGGGCGGTCCGAGCCTCGGCGAAGTGACCTTCCCGCTGCGCGTCCTCGACGCGTCGCACCGCCAGGTCGACCACGCCATCTGCGCGGGTCCCGGCCAACCGCAGACGCTGTTGCTGCCGCTCGCCCGCGGCGGGACGCGCTACCTGCTCCACGCCGATGGCGGAGGTCGCCCGGTTCCGGGCGAGCAGCGGATCCTCAACTTCCAAGTCTTCGCACTCGACACGACCGGCGGCGCGCTGGGCGGCGGCGACGTCGTCGACGCGCGCAACGGCGTGCGCATCGGCGTGCACTGGTATCCGATCGAGCACTACAAGGGGCTCACCTTCCGCTGGATGGACGGACAAGGCGGTCAACTCGTCGTCAGTGCCGATCGTCCGCTGCTGACCACGATGCGGCTGGTCCTCGAGGTCGGGCCGAGCGTCGGTTCGCGGCGCGCGGCGCTCGTCGTGCGCGACGCGCGCGGTGCCGTCGTCTTGCACGCGACGCTGACCGGCCGTCAGGTCGTGCTGGTCCCGGTCGACTTGCGCGCCGGTGAGAATTCGTTCACCCTCGAGGTCGCCAGCGCCAACCGTCCCGTCCCGCACGACCCGCGCATCTTGAACGTGCGCCTGCTCTCCGCCGCCGTGTTGCGCTGAGCGCGGGGCCGCTTAGGGCGGCGGTTCGAAGTCGAACGAGCGCAAGAGATAGCAGAGGCGGCGCGAGTCCGTCGCGCCGCCCGGCGCGCGCCTCGGCGTGAACGCGGCGCGCGCGCGCACGACGATGGTCACCGGACGGTCCCACGTCTCACGTGGCGGCAGCACCGGGATCGTGAACGAACCACTGCGGAACGCCTCGCGCGCGAACGGGCGGCCCCCGACCCAGAAGCTGATCTCCTGGCGCTCGATCGGCGCCCACGCCGGCAACTCGACGCGTAAGGCGAGGTGGCGGCCGCGCGGCGCGGGGAAGGTGAACTCCGCCCGCCGCCCGGCCCACTGATCGTCGTACCAGCCTTGCGCCTCGCGCAAGACGTAGCCGACGATGCGGTGCGCCGCGTAGGTGACGCGCCGCTGGATGCGTGGGGCGAGCGGTGCGAGCGGTCCGCGCAGCAGGCGCGCGAGGCGCTCGTTGACGATCCGCTCGTAGGTCGGCAGACCGTAGACGAACATGCCGGGCGGGAAGCGCTTCCCGGTCACGCGGCGCAGCATCGCGGTCAGCTCGCGCGCGCGCTTGGCGCCGCCGGTAAAACTCTTCGCCGAGGGGTACTCGCGGATCGCGCCCATCTCGTGCGGGACGTAGACCAGCGGCCGGTGCAAGCCGATCCGCATCAGGATCTCCCAGTCCAGCCCGTAGTGTAGGTTCTCGTCGAGCCAGCCGACCTCGTCGAAGACGTCGCGCCGAAAGAAGACCGTCTGCTGCAAGACGTAGTCGGAGAGGTTGAGCAACCGCCAGAGATTGAAGGCGCGCGTCGCGGCGAAGCGCGAGATCACCGCGCCCTGCTCGTCGATCTGGTAACCTTCACCGTAGACGGCACCCGCTTCGGGATGCTCGCGCAGCGCGCGCACCGCCACGCTGACCGCCCCGGGCAGCAGCAGATCGTCGGAGTTCAGCCAGGCGACGATCGTACCGCGGGCGCGCCGAAACCCTTTGTTGATCGCATCGGACTGGCCGCGGTCGGGCTCGGAGACGAAGGTCAGCCGGTCGGCGTAGCGGGCGACGACGGCGGCGGTCTCGTCGGTCGATGCGCCGTCGACGACGAGATACTCGAGGTTCGGATAGTCTTGGCCGAGCACGCTCTCGATCGTCGCCGCGATGAAGCGGCCCTGGTTGTACGAGGGCGTGACGATCGTGACGAGTGGACGCTCAGCGTCGTCCGGCGATCGATCGATGCTCGTACCAGTCGCGCAGATAGCGGACGGGGTGTGCCGGGTTCAGCCAGAGTCCCAGCGCGAGCGAGCCGAGCACGGCGGCCGGCGTCGGGCGCGGCCGCTCGAAGAAGCCGTCCGCGCGCTGCAGCAGCCAGCTCGCGTAGGCGAACGCCCACGAGTACGGCACGTATCCGTAGTGCGCGCGCAGGATGTGCAAGACCTCGCGGTAGACGTCGCCGCGGCGGCTGAGCGTCTTGTTGCCGCGGTGCATCCGCGAACCGGCGATCAGCCCGTCGACCTTGCGCAGCGTCTGCTCGCGCGACAAGCGGATCCAAAAGTCGTAGTCGAGCGCGACGTCGAGGCGCGGGTCCATCCCGCCGATCGCCTCGAACGCCGCGCGGCGCACCATCGCCGCCGGTTGGCAGATGTAGCACTCCTCGAGCAGCGCGGCCGCATCGAAGGCGCGAGCGGGATACGGCGCGATCAGCGCGTCGGCGGCGTCGATGTGCACCGCGTCGCCGTAGGCGGCCGCGACGGCCGGGTCGGCGGCGAGCGCCTCGACCAGCAGCGCGATCCCATCGGGGTAGAGGACGTCGTCGGCGTTGAGGACGAGCACCAGCTCACCGCGCCCCGCGGCGACGCCGCGGTTGACGGCGGCGGCTTGGCCCAAGCCCGGTTCGACCAGGATCCGCACGGCGCCACCGGCGCGGGCGAGCGCGACCGTATCGTCGGACGAGCCGCCGTCGACGACGACGTGCTCCACGTTGGGATAGCTCTGCGCTCGAACGCTTGCCAGCGTACGGCCGATGAAGCTGCCGGCGTCGAGCGCCGGCGTCACGACCGTGACTAGGCGCTCCGAGGGATGCCTCCCCGCAGCGCTTCGATCTCGCGCACCTTGTCTTCGAAGGCCGCGGTGAGATCGGCCAACAGCGCCGTGCGCCGTTCGCCCTCGGCGATCAGCTCGGCTTCGCGGGCCCGGAAGGCCGCTTCGTTAGCTGCGAGCAGGGCGGCACGTTCTTGCGCCACACTGCGCAGCGCGCCGATCTCCACAGTGAGCTGCTCGATCAGTGCCAGCCGCTCTTCGCAGACCCGTAGCAGCTCCTGCGCGACGGCCTCGGCACTTCGTTCGTGCGTATTCTGCGCCAACTGGTCTCGCAAAAGCTCGGCTTCGCGTCGTGCCAAGCTCAGCTCCTCGTCGCGCGTCCGGCGCAGCGTAGCGACGCGTGCGTCGCCGGCAGCCAGCAACTCGGCACGCTCCTGCGCGAGGGCGCGGAGAGCGTCCGTCTCCCCCGAGATCTGCTCGATCAGCGCGAGCCGCTCGTCGCAGACGCGTTGCAGCTCGTCGGCGACGGCGCGCAACCGCAGGTCGTTCTCGCCCTGCTCGAGGCGGCTGCGCAGCACAGCACCATGCCGCCGGGCGGCGCCCAGTTCGGCTTCGTACTCGCGGCGGAGCACCAGGACGCGCTCGTGTTCGGCGCCGCGTTCGGCCACCGCCGCGGCCAAGCTCACCTGCGCCGCGGTCAGGGCGGCGTCGAGCGTCGTGATCGCGGACGCGCGCTCGTCGGCGATCTCGCGCAGTTGCTCCATGCCGGCGCGCAAATCCGCGATGACGGCGTTGCGTTCGTCGCACGTCCGCTGCAGCGCGTCGACCCGCTGGCGCAAGGCGTCGATCTCTCGCGCGGCGCCCGAGGCCGCCCACTCCAGCTCGGCGGCCAGCGCCTCGGTTCGTTCGTGCATACCCCTCCTCCCGTTCTCGGCGTCCGGGAAGCTCACTCCCTGGTCCCGGGCTTCGAGCGCGCGAGGAGCGCCGCCGCTTGTTCTGCCGCGGACGCCAGGCGAGCCAGCCGGAGGGCACTGCCCTGCTGGCGCGCGCCCGCCCGGACCGCGTAGCGGCGCAGGAGGTCGCGCACGCGCGTGATCGAGACCAGCCGCGCCGCGCGGTCCGCCTGGCTCGCGCGATGGACGCGGGCGGCGTCCGCGAAGATGGTCCGCTCGCGCTCGCTGTACGGCTCGACCTCCACCGCCAACGGCGCATCGGAAGCGTCCCGGGCGCGCAGGAACGTCGCCACGACCGATGGGACGTCGATACCTTCGATGCAGTAGGCGCGATCGAACGCGCAGTCCAACTCGCAGCCGAAGCAGGGGATCGGCGCGACGACCGCCGCCGAGCCGGACTGCCAGGGCGCGTAGGCCGGCCAGGTCGCGCCGCTGTGGATGGAAACCCCCGGCACGCCGTAGGCCGCCGCGAGGTGCGCGAGCCCGCTGTCGATCCCGAGGTATCCCTGCGCTCCGGCCAGCCGTTCGGCCAGGCCGGGAAGGCCCGCGACGTCGGCCGTCAGCAGGTCGGGCCGGCGCGGAAAGGCCGTCGCGGCGTCTTCGAGCATGGCGCGTTCGGCGCTGCTGCCCACCAGCACGATGCGTGCCGAGAGCCGGCCGGCGAGCTGCGTCGCCGCCTCCGCCATGCGCTCGCGCGGCCAGAGCTTCAGCGCCGGCGAGCCGGCCGGGAAAACGGCCAGCCACGGGTCCCCAGCGCGTCGACCGAATGGCCGCAGCGCGGGCAGCCGCCGGTCCGCGCCGATCAGTCGCGCGTAGCGGTCGAGTTCGTGCTCGCCGGCGGCGGCCGGAACGCGGCGCGCGGTCGGGTGGCGCGGCACGCTGAGCCGGCGCAGCAGCACGGCGAGATCGTAGGTGGCCTTGCCGCCCGGCGGCTCAGGTAGGATCGCCTCGTTCGGCGCCAGCAGCGCGGCGAGCGTGTCCCCGAGCCACGTGCCGCGCAGCTCGGCCGAGATCAGGAGATCGACTCCGTCGCCCAGGCGCCCCGCGAGTGCTTGGATATCGGCGACGACCAAACCGCTGGGGAGGGCCCAGCGGTACGGGTTGAACGGGAACGGGTGGACCGCGTCCGGCGGCCGCGCATAGAGCGACGCCACGGAGGCGACCTCGCTGCCGCAGGCCAGCTCGAGCCGTCCCTCCGGATAGCGCTCGCGCAAGGCGGCGAACAGCGTCTCGGCGAGGACGAGATCGCCCAGCCCGCCTGCGTGCAGGACCAGGATCCGCATCATCCCTCCGCGACCCGCCCGAGCACGTCGCGGTAGACGGCTTCGATGCGCGGCCAAGTGTAGCGGTCGGCGACGTAACGGCGCCCGTTTTCGCCCAGCCGTCGCCGCAGATCGGCGTCGAGCATCTCGAGGCCCACGGCGAACTCATCGGCGCTGGCGTACCAGAGGCCTGCCCCCGCGCGGCGGCACTGGCCGACCAGCGCCTCGGCGCGGCCGTTCACCAGCGCCGGACGCGCCTGCGTCCAAGCTTCGAGCATCGCGATCGAGAGGCTCTCGTAGGGCGAGGGCATCACGAAGACGTCGCAGGCCGCGAGCGCGTCCCACTTCAGCGCCTCGTCGACGGGACCGAGCACGACGACGTCCGGCGCCGGCGGCACGTCCAGGTGCCGCTCACCGATCAGGACCAGACGCCGCCCACCGTTGGACGAGGAGCGCAGGTGCGCGAAGTCGGCCAGGAGCTGATCGCAGCCCTTGGCGGGGTCGATCCGGCCGAGGTAGAGCAGAAACGGTCCGCTGATGCCGGTCCGCGCGCGAAAGCGCTCCGGGTCGACGTCGGTCGGAGCGACGATACCGATCCCGGCGATCGGTCCCGCGATCGCCTGTGCGGAAAAGCGGCGCTGCACGACCGCGCGCTCCTCCTCGGTTCCGAAGATGAAGCCGTGCGGCCGAGCGAAGAAGGGATCCCACAACGAAAACGCCAGCGGCCACTCGTCGTGCGCCAGCGGCACCAGGACGGCGCGATCTTCGACCAGCGGCAAGCCGAAATACGTCGTCGCGTAGAGGTAGCTGAAGAAGACGACCGCCGCGTAGCGCGTGCCGAAGACGTCGAGGTATTCGAGCAGCGCGCTCGAGTACGGGCCCTGCGCGCGCATCCAGCGCTCTTGTGCCTCCAGCGAGGCGTCCGGCGCGTAGACGAGCTCGCGCGAAAGCCGCTCGAAGAGCGTGCGATCGCGCTCGTGATCGACCGGGAAGCGGCGCACGTGCACGCCGTCGATCCATTCGTGCCCGGCCGGCTCGGCGTTGCGCCAGGTCTCGTAGTCGGTCGCGCACGTCGTCAGCAGCTCGACTTCGAAGCCGGCGTTCAAGGCGCGGGCGACCGCCAGGGCCAGCGCCGCCGCGCCGCCGTACGCGGCCGGTCCACAGTAAGGGACGACGAGTGCGATGCGCCGGCGTCGCGCGAGCATCTCAGGCAGTCCGTCCCACCTCGCCGGCCTCACGCAGCGCTTCGAAGCGCCGGCGCTGCCCCTCGAGGAGCTCGGTGCGCAGCGCCGCGTCGCCGAGCAGCAGGGCCGCCAGCGCGCCCAGCGCGCGCGGATCGCTCTTGTCGCGCACGAGAATCCCGCTCGGTCCGAGGATCGCGCGGGCGTGCGGATTGGCGAAGGCCACGATCGGCAGGCCGAAACCCAGCGCGTCGATCAGCGTCGCCGGTCCGGCGTCGGCGAACGACCAGAACAGATCCGCGCCGCGGTAGCACGCGGCGGCGAGATCAGGGCGCTGCGGCTCGACGACGAGGATACGTTCGGAGAGCCGCGCTTTTCCGACGGCGTCGTAGAAACCGTCCGCGACCGCCGGTTCGAATGCACCCAGCAGCACCAGCCGCGCGTCGATGCCGAACGAGAGCAGGTGCGCGAAGCCGGCCAGCAGCTCTTCCGCCCCGGCCGCCGCGTCGAGCGGCCCCGCGAAGAGGATCGTCTGCCGGCCGTCGGCGCCCAGCCAGCGCAGGAGCGCCGGCGCGGGGCTCACGTCGAAGCGCGTGCGCGGCGACCGCGCCCGCACCGCGCGGATCGCGGCTTCGTAACGGTCGAGGATCTTCTCGCGCGCGGTCTCTTCCTCGACGTAGGCGCGGCCGCGTGTTCCCGCCGCCACCCGCTCCGCTTCGGGCAGCTGGTCGAGCGCGCCGAACGCCGCCGACCATTCGGCCTTCGTGCTCGCCATCCACCCACCGGCGGCCTCGCGCACCGTCTCGGCGGTCGCCGCGCAGCGAGCATTGACCAGGGCCGGTTTGCCGGCCCGCCAGCCCTCCATGACCGCGCGCGAAAAGCTCTCGTTGACGCTCGGTTGGACGACGGCCAGCGCGTGGGCGAGCAGCGCGGCCTTCTGCGCCTCGTCGACGTGGCCGAGGTCGGAGATCCCGTGTCCGCGGTCGGCGAACGAGCGCCGGCCGTTGCCGACGAGCACGAGCTCGAGCGTCGAGATCCGCTCGCGGCGCCGGAAGGCCGCGAAGCTCTCGGCCAACAGATCGACGTTCTTGCTCTCGTCGCGGCGCCCGAGGTAGAGGACGTAGCGATGCTCGGCCGGGCGGAACGCGCCGATGCGGTCGACCGCGCGCAGCTCCGGCTCGGCTTCCACCCACTGGCCGACGACGACCGATCTGAGCGCGATGGCGGGGCCGTAGAGGCGATCCGCCAGTCGCCGTTCACCGTCCGTGTTGAACGCCAGCAGTCCGGCGGCGCGCACCGCCCGCTCGACGGCGGGCAGATAGGCGTAGGGTTCGTCGTGGAGGCACGGCACCAGGATCGCGCGCGAGCCGACCGCGTCGATCGCGGCCAGCCCCAGGCCGTACGGGTACGGCAAGACGATCACGGCATCGAAGGCGTCGACGTCGGCGCGCAGCGCCGCGATCGCCGCCTTCGAGGTGATGCCGCAGCGGACGAAGTCATCGGCCACCTCGGGCTCGCGCAGGGCGCGATGGTCGCGGTAGTACGCCGGCGGTCGCCCGAGCAGGATCGCGGTGGCGCGCGCGAACCGTTCGGCGTCCCGTTCGTCGACGGGGAAGCGCCGGATCGTGACGCCGCGTTCGCGGGAGGTCCCGGCCGGACGCGCGTTCACACCCCATTCAGAATCGAATGATAGTGAAGAAGTGGTGAAGACGTCGACCCGATGGCCGCGCTCGGCGAGGCCGACGGCGAGCTGCCACGCGGTCCGTTCGGCGCCTCCCGTCAGCTCGGCGCCGAACCAGGGCGTCACGACGGCGACCGCGAGCGCAGACGCCTCAGCCACGGCCCTCGAGTTGGCGCACGCGGGCGTCGAGCTCGCGAATCGACGCCTGAAGGCGCGCGTTCAGTGCCACGGACTCGCGCAGAGCTTGCACCATCGCCGCGTTGAAGGCGAGCTGATCGCGCAACAACCATCCGACCGCCCGCAAGCCGAAGCGCTGAACGAATCCTGGGAAAAACCAAAGTTTTCCCGGCCAGCGCGTCCTGGGGCCGCCGTGGGCGACCGCCGCAGCGATGAGGCTTTCGAGCCCCGAGACGTCCATCGCCTCGATGCCGCCTGCCGCAGCGGCCGGCGCTCCATACTGCCGCCGCAAGACCTCGTGTTGCACCCGGACCATGAGGGCTTCGACGTCGATATCAGGATTATTGGAGTCGAGCATGTGCCGAATTGGACACTTCGCGGTAGGACGCCGGGCCGCCCCTCGTGTAAGACCCTGGCAAGCGCCAGGGGTGGACGCTCGCCGGTCGGCGAGCGTGGCGGGCATCGCTCCTTTTTCCAATCCGTTCCTGGGGGACTCGAAGTAGAGTGAGCAACACGCTGGATCTGCGCCAGAAGCGCGTTCTCGTCACGGGTGGGGCGGGCTTTCTCGGCACCTCGCTGGTCGCCGCATTGCGCGCGCGCGGCTGCACGCAGGTCGTGGCGCCGCGTAGCCGAGAGTATGACCTCACGCAGGCCGATGCGATCGACGAACTGCTGCAGCGAACGCGGCCGGAGGTCGTCTTCCACCTCGCCGCCGTGGTCGGCGGGATCGGCGCGAACCGCGAGAACCCGGGCCGGTTCTTCTACGAGAATGCGATCATGGGGATCCAGCTCATCGAGTACGCGCGCCGGTACGGGGTCGAGAAGACGATCGTCGCGGGGACGGTCTGCGCCTACCCGAAGTTCGCCGAGGTTCCGTTCCGCGAAGAGGCGCTCTGGGAGGGCTACCCGGAGGAGACGAACGCGCCGTACGGGATCGCAAAAAAGGCGCTGCTCGTGCAATGCCAGGCCTACCGGCAACAGTACGGGATGAACGCGATCTACTTGCTCCCGGTGAACCTGTACGGTCCGCGTGACAACTTCGATCCGCAGTCCTCGCACGTGATCCCGGCGCTGATCCGCAAGGCGGTCGAAGCGCGCGACCGCGGTGATGCGGAACTGGTCGTCTGGGGCGACGGCTCCGCCACTCGCGAGTTCCTCTACGTCGACGACGCGGCCGAGGGCCTCGTGTTGGCGGCGGAGCGCTACGACGGCCAGGCGCCGGTCAACCTGGGCAGCGGTGAGGAGATCGCCATCCGGGACTTGGCCGAGCTGATCGCCGAGCTGTGCGGCTACGAGGGTGAGATCGTGTGGGACACGACCAAACCGAACGGCCAGCCGCGCCGCAAGCTCGACACCACCCGGGCCGAGTGCGAGTTCGGCTTCCGCTCCAGCACGACGTTCGAGGCGGGACTCGAGAAGACGATCGATTGGTATGAGTCGACGCGTCAGCATTCGGCGGTCGAAGCGGGTATCGCGGCCGTGAGTTCCTAGCGGAAGCTCGTTGAAGAAAGCGCGCTTTACTATGGAGTATGACACAGTAAGCGACCGCGTATCCACCTATTTGGACGAGATGGTGGAGATCGTCAAGCTGATCTCCAAGTCGGACGTTCGGGCAGTCGTTGACCGGTTGTACGACGGCTGGCTCGCGGGCCAGACGACGTACATCATCGGCAACGGCGGCAGCGCCTCGACGGCATCTCACATGATGAACGATCTCAACAAAATGACGGCGCTGCCCAATAAGCGGCGCTTTCGCGCGATCGCGCTCACCGACAACGTTCCGTACATCACGGCCGTCAGCAACGACATCGACTACGCGGATATCTTCATCGAGCAGCTGCGAAACCTGTTGCAGCCCAACGATGTGTTGATCGCGCTTTCGGGGTCGGGGAATTCTGAGAACATCATTCGCGCCGTGAACTACGCGCGCAATCATGGCGCTACCGTGATCGGTTTATGCGGCAAATCGGGCAGTCGCCTTTGCGAGAATGCCGACGTCGTCGTCACCGTTCCGGCCGAGAGCATCTGCCAGCAAGAAGACGGGCACTTGATCCTCAATCACACCATTACTCTCGCGTTGCGGGAGCGTATTGCTGCGTCCGCATGAGCAGCTATAAGCGATCTCTCGTGACCGGTGGTGCCGGCTTCATCGGCAGCCATCTGGTCGACCGTCTCCTGGCGGACGGGCAGGACGTCATCGCCCTAGACAATCTCAGCGTTGGCCGCGAGAGGAATCTTGCGTCCGCCTTGCAGCATGCGACGTGCACCTTTCGCCGGGTCGACATTCGCGATCGCGAGGCCCTGGCGGGCTATTTCGAAGGCGTCGATACCGTGTACCACCTGGCCGCCCTGGCCGACATCGTGCCGTCGATTGAAAATCCGGTCGCTTACTTTACGTCGAACGTCGACGGCACGTTCAACGTGGTCGAAGCGGCCCGGGCCGCCGGGGTTCGCCGGCTCGTCTATGCCGCGTCATCTTCCTGTTACGGCATACCGGACGTCTATCCGACATCCGAAGACGCACCGATCAGACCGCAATATCCGTATGCGCTGACCAAATACCTCGGCGAGCAGATCGCGCTGCACTGGGGCAGCGTCTACGACATCCCGACGGTATCGCTCCGGTTCTTCAACGTCTTTGGGCCGCGCGCGCGCACGTCGGGCACCTACGGCGCAGTCTTCGGCGTGTTTCTGGCGCAAAAACTCAACGGCAAACCCTTCACCGTCGTCGGTGACGGAACGCAGACGCGGGACTTCACCTTCGTGACGGACATCGTCGACGGCATCGTCACGGCCGCTAACAGCGGCTTGCGTGACGAGGTCTTCAATTTGGGATCCGGCGGCACGTACAGTGTGAACGAGTTGTGCCGCCTGCTCGAAGGGCCGGTTCAAAACATCCCCAAGCGCCCCGGCGAGCCG
>Ga0302324_100026673_pt1 | contig 11033 bp, 10 predicted proteins | sample Palsa_T0_1_FD_201949 | JGI IMG/M metagenome (GOLD analysis project Ga0302324, IMG submission 201949) | Peat permafrost microbial communities from Stordalen Mire near Abisko, Sweden - Palsa_T0_1 | ecosystem: Environmental > Terrestrial > Soil > Palsa > Peat permafrost | place: Sweden: Abisko...
GATCCGACCGCGGCGTCTTTAGCCAACGGCGAAGTCATCGTCGGCAACGGGCAAGGCTACTCCACGACGGAGTCTGCGCTGGGCTACCCTGCCGGCGGTCTCGGTCCGGACAATCGCCTGTCCTTTTACGTTGGAGATACCTGGAAAATACGGCCTAACCTCACAATCTCCCCAGGCTTGCGCTGGGAGCGTGACACAGGCCGTACGGATAGCGACTTGCCGGCGATTCCTGAGCTAAACAATGCATTCCCAGGCTACGGAAATCGCGTGCGGCAGGCCAACGACAACTTCGCCCCGCAATTGGGACTGGCTTGGGACCCGAACAGCAACGGCAAGACCGTAGTCCGCGCTGGAGCGGGCTTGTACTACGAGAATGTGATTTATAACAACGTTCTTTTTGATCGTCCTCTGCGTCTGCGAAACGGAGCGTTTTTGCAGACTCCCGCAGCTTGCTTCGCGGGCAACGCAGAACCGATCCCGACCATCGCGGGGAACATTTCGGTAGACTCCGTGGAAGGAAACGACCCCAATAGCCCCAATGGCAGCTATTGCGGCGATACCATTGGCAATTCCGCGGCGGCCCTGGCTGCCTTCCAGAACACGTACCAGGCCGACACTCCGTTCAGTCTGACCAACGCGAATCCTTCGTTCATCGGTTCGCAGTTAGCTTCAGGACTCAATCCGGCGATTGGCTTGTTCGCTCCTAACTATCGTTCTCCGCGATCCCTTCAGTTGAACGTCGGCTTCCAGCACGAAATCAAGCGCGGCATGATCGTCAGCGCCGATTACGTGCGCAATGTGGAAACCCACGGTCTTCTCGGCATTGACGTTAACCATGTGGGAGCAGCGCGATACTTTAATCCCACGTCAGCGCAGTCTGCGGTCAACTTGACCCTGGCAGATTGCGGGGCGGCCTCGGTAGCGACAGCGATTATGACCGGAGGATGTCCCGGCATTTACGGCGTCGGCGGCAGTGGAGCGACCATCAGCGACTTCACCGCCCGTGGTCTCGGCGGCCCGCTCGACCCTGGCTCGTCGTGCCTCGACGCGGTTGACCCATCTACGGGCAATCCTCTGGGCTATCCCTGCGCCTTCGGAGGGGCGAATCCGACCTATGGGCAGATGCTGTTCCTCGAACCCATCAGCCGCTCGGTCTACAACGGCCTGCAAATGAAGTTGGTGCAGAACACGGCCAACCCGATGCGGGGCGTGAAGTCTGCGAATTTCCAGATCGCGTATTCCTTTTCTCGCTTCGTAAATCCGCTCGCGTTCCAGGGCAATACGCCGCCCTCGAATCCGGTCTCCTCCAACGATCAGGATTTCGTGCTGCAAGCGGCCGACAACGATAACCCGCTGAAGTTTATGGGACCGTCGTTGCTGGATCGCACCCACCAGATCTCGTTCGGTGGGAGCTTCGAGGCCAAATATGGCTTCCGCTTCGGCCTGATCGGGCACTTCTACAGCCCGCTCTCGAGTCCGGCGATTGTCGGCAGCACCGGTACCGGCGGGCAGATTTTCCAGACCGATTTCACCGGAAGCGGCGTGGGCAGTCAGCCCATACCTGGTACGACCAATGGCTCGTTCATGCGCGACTTCGGCGTGGGCGGGTTGAATAATGCCATCAGTCACTACAACACCACGGTGGCCAGCCAGGCGACTCCCGCGGGCCAGGAGTTGATTACCGCCAACCTGTTCACCTTTGCCCAGCTGCAGCAAATCGGCGCCACACCTCCGACGCTCAATACGGCTCCTCAAGACCAGCTGGTCTTCCCGTGGGTTAAGGCATTTGACTTCCGCTTGAGCTGGAGCCATACCTTCATGGAGCGGATCAAGCTGGAACCGAGCGTGGGCATCTTCAACATCTTCAACTTCGCCAACTTCAACCTGCCCCCGGGAGCGATCAGCGGCTGGCTGGACGAGGGCGCGAGCTCCATCAACAGCGTTCACACTCACATTCAACCGGGCGAGACCGGACCCGAGAGCGACACCTTCCGCGTCGGAAACGGCACGGGCGTGTTCGGGCTGGGTTCGCCGCGAGCCATCGAATGGGGCCTGCGGCTAACGTTCTAGGAAGCTGCTCGCTCGTTAGTTTTCAAAGCCACCGGTCGAGAGGCTGGTGGCTTTTGTTTGCTGGAATGTGTCGATGGGGTCGTCGAGACGTCAGCTAAGGATTCGCATCTCGAATGCGTGTGACTTGCGTTACCGGCAATGACCATCCTGGCGATGGTTGCACTTCGCTGTTTGTGTACAATGCCTGCATGCCTTTCCGCCCTGGGCCAGGAAATCCTACTGCTGCCAAGCGCAGCCGGACGCCTCCTCCGGAAGATACTTTCGAAGAGGCTGCCTTTCTCAAAGCGTTAGGCGAGAAACAGAAGGCGGTTTCGGTGAAGCTCATGGGCGGCGAAACGGTGCGTGGCTGGATCGAATATTACGACAAGAATATGGTGCGATTAACCCGCGAGGGCGCGCCCAATCTGTTCATCTTCAAGCACGAGATCATGTACATCGCGGAAGAGGGCGGAAAGCGGAAGTGAGGCCGGCTTTCGGCTTCCGGCCCTCAGACCTGGCTGACGTGAGAATTCCGTAGCCGGTAGCCGAGCGCCGGACGCCGCTTGATCCAATGTCATCGACAGCACCCCATCCCGAGAGTTTTCTCCCAGCCATGACTGCCATCGCCCGCGAGGCGGGCGCTCTTCTCATGCAGTATTTTCACCAGGGCCTGAAGATCGAATACAAGGGGGACGCCGATCTGGTCACGGCGGCGGATCGGGCTTCGGAGACGTTGATCCGCCAACGGATCACGCAGCAGTTTCCCACTCACGATGTGCTGGGCGAAGAGCAGGGGTTAAACGATCAGGGCAGTGACTATCGCTGGTATGTGGATCCGCTCGACGGCACTACGAATTTCGCCCATGGATATCCAGTATTTTGCGTGTCGATGGCTTTGGAACACTCCGGGCGCCGGATCGCCGGAGTCATATACGATCCCACACGTGACGAAATGTTCAGCGCCGAGCTGGGCAAAGGCGCGCAGCTCAATGGCAAAGCGATTCACGTCTCGAAAGCGGGGCAGCTGAAGGAATGCCTGCTGGCCACCGGATTTCCCAGCCATAAGCGCCACAAGAATCCCAACATTCACTTTTACCACCAGATCACGCTGCGCACTCATGGCGTGCGCCGCGCGGGATCGGCTGCGCTCGACTTGTGCAACGTCGCCTGCGGACGCTTCGACGGCTTCTGGGAGTTCAATCTCAATCCCTGGGACACAGCCGCAGGTGTGCTTCTGGTGGAAGAAGCCGGTGGCAAGATCACGCGCTTCGACGGTTCTGAATTTCGGATTGACAGCAGCGAGACCCTGGGCTCGAACGGCCTGGTGCATGACGCGCTGATCTACGAATTCAAAGAAATTTTCGCCGGACGCGGACTGGAGCCGCTGCCGGAAGTACGCCAATATCAGAGGTAAGTCTCTCTGTGTTCCCCCCTGTGTCCCTGTGGTTCAAGATTTCCTGATGGCCACGATGCACCCCTAGCCCTCCTTCGCAGCGTTACAATACTCAAGGACCCCGCCCGGAAAGTTCCCGGCTGTCCTCTATTCCTAGCCCCGGCAGGTCAATGTGATCGATTCTCTCCTCCAACGCAAAATTGAAAAGCGCCCCGACCAGGTTCGCCTTCGCGGACGCATTCTCTTCCTGACTGAAGATCCGGAACTCATCAAGCGGCAACTAGCCGGCGAAGACCTGCCCTGGGATACGAAGAATCCGGCAAACAATCCCAAGCTGCGCGACGATATTTCCACTGACGAAATTACTCCCGCGCACTACTGTTTCTACTTCGATGAGACGCTGGGCGAGATTCCGTACCTGGGATTGAAGTGCGGCGACGTGATGCCGATCAGCCGGGGCGACGTCAAGCGCGGCGGCTTCGTGTGCGCGGTGAGCGGGAAGCGGCGCGGCAAAGGCTCCAGCCGCGAGCAGTCGCCATACGCCGAGATGTGTGCGGGAATTCAGGTCGTGATCGCTGAAAATATCGAGCGCATCTACAAGCAGAACTGTCAGAACCTTGGGCTGCTAACATCAACGAATTTTTCTCTGATCGACCGCATTCGGGGCGGGGAAGAGATTGCCCTGAGCGAATTTACCGCCGGCGAGGATGAGATTACGCGGCAGGTGATCGAATACGGTGGGCTCTTTCCGTTTAACGTGGCGCGCATGCAGGGGAAAGTATTTTTGCCGGCGATTGAAGGAGCGGGCAGGAGTGCCCGCTCCACACGAGCCACTTCTCCGCGGCCCATGACGGTGGCTGAGAAAATCTTCGCGCGGCACATGCTTAACGAGCACGGAGAGGTCGGAGTGCCGTCTGTGAAGCCCGGCGATACCGGCTTCGCCCGCGCTGATCTGCGCTTCAGCCACGAATATGTCACGCCCATGGCGGCGATTTTCTTCGAGCGCTATGTGGGAAAGGATGCGAAAGTTAACGATCCGGCGAGCATTCTCTTCTTTCGCGATCACCTGACATTCCTGGATGAAGTGATCTCCGAAGAGAAGAAAAAACTGGGACTGCTCGATCTCGCGACCCAGCTCAAATTCAAGCAGCAGGATTTCGCCGCCAAGCAGGGCATCAAGCTGCACGGCGAGTTGACCGACCGTAAAGGCTCGGAAGGAATCTGCCACTCCATCGTCCTCGAAAGCTACGCTCTGCCCGGCCAGTTGAATATCGGTTCCGATTCGCACACGCCGCACGTCGGCGCGATCGGCTGCGTGGCCTTCGGAATTGGCACCACCGACGTCTTCAATTCGTGGATCACAAAAGATGTGCGCGTGAAGGTGCCGGAGTCAGTGAAGATAATCATTCGCGGGAAAAAACATCCCAACGTGACCGCGAAAGATTTCATTCTGAAGATTCTGAGCCTCGACTACGTGCGCAGCGGAAAAGCTCTAGCCAAAGTGATGGAATATGCGGGCGAGGCCATCGAAGAGTTGAGCGTGGACGAACGCGCCACTATGACCAACATGGCGGCGGAAATCGGCGGCTTCACCGGCATTGTCGCGCCCGACAAGAAAGCCGTCGACTTTCTCGTCGAGCGCCGGGGCATGGATCGGGCCAAGGCGGAGGCGATGATCGCTGGCTTATACAGCGATCCTGGTGCCCAGTATGCACACGTGATTGAACTTGATGCCGCCGATATTACGCCCATGGTCGCGACCCCGGGCGACCCGGGAAACGGAAAATATATTCGCGAACTGAACACGCCCGTGCCGGTAGAAATCGCCTACGGTGGCACCTGCACCGCCGGCAAGAATGAAGACATGGACATGTACGCCGCCGTCCTCGCCGACGCCCTCAAGCGCGGCACGCGTGTGGCTGAGTCGGTGAAGTTCTACATTCAGTTCGGTTCGCAGGAAACGCGCGAATACTGCCTGCGTCGCGGTTATCTCGAAGTTTTTCAAAATGCCGGCGCGCATGTGATCGAACCCAGTTGCGGCGCCTGCATCAACGCCGGGCCGGGCGTTTCCACGCGCCCCGATCAAGTCGTGATCAGCGCCCAAAACCGCAACTTCCCAGGTCGCAGCGGCCCCGGGCAGATGTACTTGGCGTCGCCGTTCACCGTGGCGGCGAGCGCGGTGGCGGGGTACATCGTGGAATATGAACCCAGCGAGAAGAAAGAATTAGTGGGAGCATAAAGCCGAAAGTCGAATAGATTTTCGGCCACGAGGGCCTGCCGATTACACGGAGGCACGCTGGCTTAAACCTGCCGTCACGTTTTCCGCCAAAGCGCAAATCGTTTCCGTTATCTACTAAGTGTAACGGGAAAGGCGGACGCAAATGACGAAGTCAGGCAAGAAGCCAGACTCCAAGCGAGATCAGCCACGGTGTGAATGCGAGTGCACCAACTGCGAGATTGGGGCCCACGAGCGCTGCAATTCATCCAAGTGCCACATGCCGAAGTGGAAGGACATCCAAGGGAAGACACCGAAGCGTGACCGCTAGCGCAAGTTCTTTTGCGCGAATTGCCGGAACTGGAATTCGAACTCCTCGGGCGAGTAGATGCCCTTCTGCACTAAGAGCGTATTCATGGCATAGACCGTCGCTCGGAAGCGCTCTTCGCGTGACAACCGTTCCATAGCCTCATCGAAGCCAATGAGTTCTTCAGAATGAGATACTGCCTGTCCTGACCGCTCAACCGACGGAGTCGCCATGGAGTTCTCCTTAAAACCAACATTCTATCCGCTCACACCCCAGCGCACAGCCGTTATTTCTGGTCGGCCAAGAGGCAGGTATGAATGGCAAGGCATGGAAAAGGAGAATAAAGCCGGAGAGAGACGCGGCTGCCCTAGTTTCCCTGCAAACAGTGCACCAGGCGAGTTTCCCAAGCAACCGCAACTCCTAACCTCGGCTCGGGTTCTTCCAAACAGACCGTCTGGGGGCGCGCCAGTACCTATCTTGATTCCTTAGGGTAAAATAACTTCTCGTCTCGCAGGTCTTGGCAAGTATTCGGCGGAGGACTTCATGGAAACCATTAAACGTGGCATCGCGTGGGGGCGCACCCTGGATCGCGAAGCCGCCTGGGATTCGGCCCGTTCGGTCTTCGCCCTCGTCGGCGTGGGGGCGGTCGTAGCCTACATGGGAACCATGCCGCCTTACCTGGTCCCGCTCGCACTCATCGTGATGGCGGGTGCATGGTATGCCGACTACCGCCGGCATTTCTAAGACCTGGCGTTTCCAAAACGGCGTTTCCAAGACATCGATTGCTCCGTCGCCGCGCGTGCAGGTCAAAATTCCGTAGGTCCGATTCAAGCTTTGTCGCCTTGCGCCGCCTGACGTGATTACCGTTGGCGGCCTCGACCGTCTGACCTTTAAGAGGAGCTTTCCATGTTTCGCCCCCACCTTCTGATCGTAGCGACGGTCACAATTACCTTTGCATCTGCCCCTTCAGCGTTCCATCACTCCTCAAGTTCAACTTCCTTGACCGCCGGCGCGGCAACCGGATCCGTTGTTCCGGCGACACCCATGCTCACACCGCGCTCCGGACACACCGCAACCCTTCTACCCGACGGCAAGGTTCTTATCGCGGGCGGCATGCGGCGGAATCAGGATTTCTACAAATCGGCAGAACTTTACGATCCAGCTACTGGCAAGTTTCAGCCGACGGGCGGGATGAGCCTTGGCCGCGTTGGACACTTTGCCATACTTCTACGCTCGGGCAAGGTTCTCGTCGGCGGAGGATGGATTGGCGGTAGCCCCACCGACTCGGCAGAACTCTACGACCCGGCCAGCGGCAAATTCACTGTCATATCGAGGATGACCGCGCGACGTGCGCGGCCGAGCGCGACGCTGCTGAGCAACGGCAACGTGTTGATTGCCGGTGGCGCCGACCATGACGGTCGCGATGGTGCGATCGCTTCGGCCGAAATTTTCAATTCTCAAAGCTTGCGATTTCAGCCCACCGGCTCCCTTCACCGGGCGCGTCGAGAACATACCGCGATCCTGCTCAACAACGGCACCGTCCTGATGGCTGGGGGCGGCAGTGGCGCGGGACTGATCGGGAATGCAGAGCTATACGACCCGAAGACTGGAACCTTCAGCGAAACCGGCAGTCTGATTACTCCGCGCCACAAACACACCGCCGGGCTTCTGCCCGATGGGCGAGTGCTGATCGCCGGCGGCTCTGACGAGCGCGACTGGAATGGAAACCTGAATAGCGCCGAGATTTACGACCCGCGCACCGGTAAGTTCTCCGCTGCGGCGTCGCTCAACGACAGCCGTTTCAAGCTGCCCGACGAAGCCGCGCAATTAGCCTCGGGAAAGCTGCTGGTAGCCGGAGGCAGCAAGCAGGCTGAAATCTTCGATCCCGCCGATGGCAAATTCGCTCAGGTCGCTGGCCGGATGAATGACGGCTGGCATTACATGAGCGAAACCAAACTGCGCGACGGGAGCGTATTGTTGGCGGGAGGGTATCCTAATAACGATCAAACCACCAATCAGACCTGGATTTATCGCCATTGAAAAGGGGCGTTTTCTTCGGCAAACCCTTTAAGAGCTTCGCCAGCTGCTGCTAGCTAAGTGGTTGAATTTAAGCAAGATGGCTGAAATCAACCACCCCCGAGCTCGAAACTTTTTCGCCCCTGTCGCGTTTAAATAGGTAGGGACAATGGCCAGAGGTTGGGAGCTAAAAGACAACCAGAAAAGGCCACAGCCCCTGAGAAAGTTTTTGGATTTGCCTGAAGATCGGCGAGTCTGGCGAAGGGGGTTCTATGCGTTACTTAAAGTATTTTGCGTTGCTGGCAGTGCTGATGTTACCCGTTGCTTATTCGCAAGCACAGGTTCGCGTGGGAGTCGGCATCGGAGTTGGACCGGGCTATATCGCCGCTGGACCGCCAGCGTGCGCGTACGGATACTATGACTACTATCCTTACGCCTGTGCCCCGTACGGGCTCTACGGTCCGGACTATTTCGTGGGCGGAGTCTTCATCGGCGCCGGCCCGTGGTACCACTGGGGTCATCCGGCTGAATTCTGGGGGCGCGGCGGCTGGGGTCGCCCGGGCTGGGGTGGTGGATGGAACCGTGGCGGATACGCGCATCCGGGCGTTGGCTATGCCCACGGTGGCGTAGTGGCGCGCGATTACGCAAGAGGCGGCGCGGTTCGTGGTGGAGGTGAGTTCCACGGCGGCGGCTTCCACGGCGGCGGACGCCGGTAATTCAGCCCGCGCCTGAGAGCTTTAAAACGGTTGGCAGCAAGATGCTGCCAACCGTTTCTTTTTTCCAAGGACTCGCTTGGAATCGACGGCAATGCCTCACAGAAAAGAGTTTAACGCGATAGTGACGCCGCCCGCGCCTTTTGCAGCTCTTTCAAAGCAGGGAATGAGCTCGGCCCGACTAGTGTTCTTTCCGGTGGCTGGGAGCCGGCTTTCATCGCGCCCGACAGCAAGCGCATGGCATCTCCCACCAGAGGTGGAGAAATCACCGTGGCCGCCAGCAGCCCCTGGCGCACCCATTCTTGTCCGGAACGCGGAACGCCATCGCATCCGGTGAAGGGTAGGCGCAACCACTGGTCGCGCTCCTGTCCGTTGGGTAATTCTTCAAAAGCCCGCCGGGCGCCGATCGCCATATCGTCATTCTGGCAGGCCACCATTCCAACGTTAAGTTGGCGCGAAGTGCTCAGCGAAAGCCAGGACTTCATGGCATGGTAGCCACTCTTCTGCGTCCAGTCGCCGCGAAGGGTCTTTATACTGACAGCGGGCGGCTTGGTGGCAAGCATGCCCTGGCTGCGGGTTTTCGCCACGTCACGACCCCGCGGTCCTTCTAGATACAGCACACATCCCCGTTCGCCCAGAAAGGCTTCGATCTGCTGACCCTGAATCTTGCCGATGGCCTCGTGATCCGATAGGACCGAGAACACGGGAACCAGGGCGCGCTGCCGAAGGGTTGTGATGTAGTCGACGTCGTTGTTGATCATTGCCCAGGCGATACCGGCATCCACCGCGGCTTTGGCGACCTGCGCCATACCCGTGCCCACAGGCTCGGCCAAGATAGCGTCCGGCCGTTTGGCGGGATCCTGAATGAAGCTGAGAATCTGCTGCGTCTGCTGCACCGCGTCATTGTCGGAATAAATGATCTGCACACGCGCGCCCAGCTGAACCGAGGCCGCCTGCGCCGAGGCCGCCTGTTCCAATTGGAAATCGTTGTCGTCTGTGATTAGGGAAACCAGAACGTTGAGCATGTTCATGGATCTGGGCTCGTCCTACCCCCGGCCGGGTGTCACTCCGCAATTTGCTTGGCAAAGCTGCGATTATTAACGCATATTCGTCGCGGGTCGCATCAGATTACTTAGGTCATGCCGTTGCCGAGTTGGATTCAAGCAGGGTGGAAAGCCCCTTTGTACGCTAGGGCGCGTTGTTACGCCGAGCTCTGTACCGGCGTCTAGGTTTCTTGCTAGAATGTGCGGTCTTGCGGGTTGCCCGAATCGCCCGCCAGGGTAGTAAGATGATTCTTAATTGATCTTTTCAATTGACTTCAGGTCAATTGACCTCAGGAGACAGACAGCCTTATGACCTACGTGATTGCAGAGCCGTGCATCGGAACTAAAGACACCGCATGCGTGGATGCGTGTCCGGTGGATTGCATTCATCCTAAGAAAGACGAACCTGCCTACGCGACCGAGGAACTGCTCTACATTGATCCGGTGGAGTGCATTGATTGCGGCGCCTGCGTTCCGGTTTGCCCGGTATCGGCTATCTTCGCTCTCGACGATCTGCCGGAGAAGTGGAACTCCTTCACCGAGCGTAACGCGAAGTATTTCGGGCGTTGAGCGGTTAGATCGTAAGCTCGATCGTAAGCTCTGATTCGCGAGTCGGAGTTTGTAGTCAAATGGGGGGCGCGAGTCCTGGGCGCGAGTCCTGGGTGCGACTCGCGGCCTGAAGCCTACTTCTTTCTCTTGTCCGCGTTTCCGACAATCTCCGTGTCTTTTCCCGTATGGCTCTTCACCGCATCAAGAATGTGGATATAGTCGTGTTTCTCCATCCGGAATACGTAGGCCTTAGGCAGGTCCTGATCGTGATAATCGATTTCCAGCCAGTGGCTCTTATATTTGGTAAGCATTAGAACCGCGCCCACGCCAATTGGAGCGGTGATAATCGTGCCGTCCGTGATGCGATGTCTCTTGGTGTACTCGTAGGAACACTTATCGATCTGGGCATATGGGATGTTCACCGCATCGCCCTTCACCGGGCGGATTTCAACCGCTTTGTCCTTATCGCTAAGGGTGAGCTGTGCCTTGATCTGGCGTCCCTTCAGGTCGGGAACCTTTACGGAGAAGGAATCGTCCTCAGAAAAACCGAGGCTGGTTAGAAGCAAAGTAGAGGTCAGGAGGGCAGTGTAGGCGAATTTCACAGTCCTCAGAGTATATCGAACCGCGTATCGAATCGCGCGTCGAATCGCGTATTGAACTCGCGGCTAGCGGTGGGTCAGACCGTAAGTCACCGCAAATCCCGAATCCCCAATGTTGACGAACGACGTGAGCCGTTCCAGCCGGTGAT
>Ga0302324_100026679_pt1 | contig 11031 bp, 11 predicted proteins | sample Palsa_T0_1_FD_201949 | JGI IMG/M metagenome (GOLD analysis project Ga0302324, IMG submission 201949) | Peat permafrost microbial communities from Stordalen Mire near Abisko, Sweden - Palsa_T0_1 | ecosystem: Environmental > Terrestrial > Soil > Palsa > Peat permafrost | place: Sweden: Abisko...
GTTCAGAGTCGCGGTCGACGACGATCCTTTCGGCGCCGTGGGCTTCCAGGGTGGGTCCGACCGCAGCGAGGTACTCCTTGTACCCGGCCAGGTTCGTGATCGTGTAGTTCGCAACGAAGTACCCAGCCATGACGCCTCCGGTCGGACGGTCCCGGGCGAGCCGATCCACAGATCGCCAAGTTACCACGGTATACGCGGGCGGCCGGGCACACGCAGTCTGGGAAGGCACAGGGAAGGGCAAGGCCAACCGAAGAAGGACTACCGATCATCGGTTCCGCCGCGACCCCCAACAGCTGACGTCGCCAGAGCTGATAACGGACGCGACAGAGCTCAAGGGCGTGAGTTTCCGGATCGCCGATTCTTTCCGCTCAATACAGACATGCTGCAGCGTGGCGTCGGTACGCAGACTCCCAGGTTCTGCTTGCCGGTATGGTGGCGACCGTGGAAGCAGGCGAGCCTCTCGAGATTCTGCGCGTGCTGCTCGCCGGAGTCATGCGGGGTCCATGGGCCGACCCTCCGCGGGGGCCGGGCCAGCCGAGATAGATAACCTGGAAGTCAGGCTGGGCTGCGGTATCCCGCGCCCCTGAGAGCGTGGCTGTCAGTGCGCCGTGGAGCGCCAGTCGGGCCTGGTGGCCTGTTCGGCCCGCGGCCCGACAAGCCAGAGCTGGACATGGCGCGGATGCGGGACCTGTATCCGCAATGGGCGGAATCGGGCTTGCTTCCTGTGGCCGGTGACGGGTGCGGGAGCTACTACGTCCTGGCCGGGGAGGGCACCGTCGGCTTCGTTGACACCATGAAAGACCCCGACCGGATCGACCACCGGGTCGCGGACGAGCTGCTGTCATTCATGACCGGCCTGCTGGCCAGTGACCAGGACCCCGGCAGCGCCACAAGCTGACCAGCAGCGGTGTGCCTGGCAGCCTCTTCACGGCACAAGCGTGCTTCCGGCGTTACCAGCCGCGGGTTGAACCGACCCAGATCCGCTCGATCTGCACGAGCACACTGATGGACTCCAACGGTCTCATGACCGCTCATATCGGCGGTTCGCGATCGGTACCGGCGGCCACGTCCTGTGATCATTTTGCCTGAGTGCCGAGGTCGAGGGCAGCCTGCCCGCCGGCGGCGGGCAGGCTGCCCTCTAGTTGCGTTCTACCGGGCTGCCCCGGCGACGTAGGTGGCGACGATGTATGTGGCGTGCCGGTCCAAGCTGGTTCGTGCTCGGTCGTAGCGCATCGTGGTGCGCGGGTCGGCGTGCGATGCGGCTTCCTGCACGTCCCGCAGCGGCACCCCGGCGTCAAGCGCGGCGGTGATGAACGCGTGCCGCAGCGTGTGAGGACCGACGTGCTTGGCGATCCCGGCGCGGCGGGTCACCCGGCGGACGACCCGGGCGGCGCCGTGCCGGTCCAGCCGCCGCCCGTCCGCGGCGAGGAACAGGGGTCCTTCGGTGCGCTCGCCGATGGCCAGGTCGATGGCGCGGGCGGTGCGCGGGGCGAGCGGGATGGTGACGACCTTGCCGCCCTTGCGGGTGATGACCAGGGTCCGATGGCCGCGCTCCAGGCCCAGGTGCTCGATGTCCGCCCCGGTCGCCTCGGACACGCGCAGCCCGTTGAGCGCGAGCAGGGAGATCAGCGCGTGCTCGGCCGCCGGGCCGAGCCCGGCGGCGACCAGGAGCGCGCCGAGCTCGTTGCGGTCAAGGGCGGTGGCATGCGACTCGTAGTCCAGCCTCGGCCGGCGGACGTGTGCGGCGGGGGAATGCTCCAGGAGTTCTTCCTCGACGGCGTACTTGTAGAACCCGGCGATGGTGCACAGCCGCCGGGTGACGGTGGCGCGGGCCCGCCCGCGAGCTTCCAGTTCGCGGGCGAAGGTCTCGATGTCGCCGCGGCGGACCGAGAACAGCGGCAGGGACCGGGCGCGGCACCACCCGGTGAACTGCCGCAGGTCCAGCGTGTAGGCCTCGCGGGTCAGGCTGCGGTACCCGGGCAGGAACCCGGCGAGCGCAAGTCGCTCGGCATCATTGAACACCGGCTGGACAGGGACAAGGGAAGAGGAATGGGACGTGGCGGCCGTCGGGGCACCTCCGGGGACAGCCGGGACCCGGGAGGCCGGGCCGCCGCAGGTCCCAGCGATGAACGATGCCCGCAACGTATGACGGTCTCCGAAGACGAGCTAGGCCACGATCCGTAGCTGACGCTTCGTCTCGACCACGACCGGAACGTGCTCCATACCGATGCTCCAACGGTTGTCAAGGGGCTTCCGAGTGCTGTCTTGCGATGGTGGCGAGCGTGGCAGGTCCGCTTTGTCTGGTCTGGGGATTGACGCTTCGGCCCGGGCTGCTGGGTGCGGACAAGACAGGGAAGGGCCGCTCCGGGTGGAGGGCAGGCTCTTATTAGGTCACGCGGCCAGCAGGCCGGGATGGGGTCCGGGGGCGGCCGACGGATCGTTAGCAGGCCAGCATGGATGCGGCAGCCGATTAGCGGGTCAAGCCGGACCCAGGCTCCGACCCTACGCCCGAACCACCGCAAAACAACGGAAGCAGGGCCGGGGCCGGAAGCCCTACCCACATCCTCCCTGCCGATTACGAGCGGCTGGCGGTCGGTAAAATCTCGCAGCGCGCGGCGCGCAGATTAATCCATCCCGGCGCTCGACTCATTCTGTCTGTCGGCACTGGGCCGGGACGTCGGCGTCGCAGCCACTACGGCATACGCGAACTTTGCCGTGGGCCTGGGGCGGTCAACGGCCGTCCCGGCGCGTGGCGGGCCATCGGGCGAGCCGGCGATTTCCGGCATCGTCATCGGCCCGGCTGGTCCAGCGGACGAGGCCGGCGCGGGCGGCCAGGGTGTCGGGGTGCTCGGCCCCCATGACCCGCTCGGTGACCGCCAGCAGGGCGGCGTGCTGGTCACGCGCCGCGGCCGCGTCCCCCGCCATCCCGGTGAACCGGGCGAGGTCGAAGCGGACGTCCAGGGTGTCGGGGTGCTCGGCCCCCATGACCCGCTCGGTGACCGGCACCAGGGCGGCGAACTGGTCACGCGCCGCCGCCGGGTCCCCCGCCTCCCCGGTGATCCGGGAAGGGGGCGGGCGCATCTTTTACTCCGCGCGCAGGGCGATCGCCGTGCGTGTCCGCGCCGCCCAACTGGCCGGGCCGAGTGCGCTGACAACGGCGATGACCAGGCCTGTCAGTGCCAGCAGGACCAGCTCCGCAGGGCTGTAGACGTTGTAGATCGCGGGCGGAAAGTCGGTCTGGGCGCCGTTGCCCATGATCGGCAGGATGGCGTGATGCAGGGCTATTCCGGCTGGGACCGCGATCAGGCCGGCGATCAGGCCGGTCGCGGCGACCGTGGTCACCACCATCGTGATCGTCTGCCGCGGCGTCATGCCGACTGCCTTGAACACACCGAGGTCATGCACGCGTTCCCGGGTCATGAGCACGACGGTGTTCAGCACGCCGAAGGCCGCGACGACCACTAGCAGCAGCGTGAGGATGAGGACCAGCCCGCTGATGATCTGGAGCAGGATGCCGCTGCCCGAGCCGACCTGGTGGTAATCACCCGGCCCGAGCTTGGCGAAGACCGCGTTCTGGTAGCTTTGCGCGTTCACGCCCGGCCGCAGACCGACGTAGAACATTTGCGGGCCGGCACCGGACGGGCCGAGCGTCGTCACCGAGGACAGGTTCGTCAGCACCTGGGGGTCATTGCCCGGGAGGAAGACCTCGCCGGCGATTTTCAGCGTGACGGCGCGTCCGTCATCGGTGAGCGTGAACGTGTCCCCCATCCGCTTGCCGGTCGCGTGGAGGAAGGACGTGTTGACGACGGCCCCGCCGGCGCCGTACCAGTGCCCGGAGATCAGGGCGTAGCCGATCCAGCTCGCGTCGCCGCCGAACGCGGTCACCGAGGCTGTGCCCGCCATGCCGGTGACTCCGAGCCGGTCATCGGATTCAGTGACGTAGCGCAGGGTGCCGGGCTGGGCGCGGATCACCGCGGCCATGCCGGCCTGCTGCGCGGCCGCCGACGGCTGCCCCGGGGACGGCTGCCCCGGGGACGGCTGCTGCGCGGACTGCCCAGCCAGGCCGATCTCCACGTGCTCGGTGCCCGCCAGGGCCAGGTCGCTCCCCACCCGGTTGAGGGAGGTTCCCAGGCCGGTGCCGAACGTCACCGCGAGCGCCCCGAACAAGATCGCCGCGAGCGTCACCAGCATCCGCCCGGGCCGCGCGAACGGCCCGGCCAGGCCGATCGTCACCGGGCGCGGCAGCAGGCGTGCTTCGCCGAGCAGTCGGTGCGCGGCGTAGCCGTGCGATGGCCGCGGCGCCCGCCCGGTGGCGATCGCCGTCGTGGCGCTCAGCCGTCCGGCGCGGGAGGCGGGCACCAGCGCTGCGATCCCGGCGAGCGCGAGCATGGCCAGCGGCACTGTCAGGTCCACCGACAGCGGGATGGACTGGGGGGCGACCTCGAATACCTGCGAGGTCTGCCCAAGCACAGGCGCGGCCAGCAGGTTCGCGATGACCGCGCCGCCCGCGACGCCGATCACGCCGGGAACGGCCACCTGCAGCACGTAAACCCAGACCACTTGCGCGGGGGTGAAGCCGACGGCCTTCAGCACGCCGATCCGGCGGGTGCCCGCGGTTACCGCGCCGCTGACCACGTTGACCTCGATCAGCACCGACATCGCCAGCCCGATTACGCCGAACGTGACCAGGAACGGCACCCACGGCACTATGTTCTCGTTTTCCTGCGCCTTGACCGCGAGCCAGGACTCCGCGCCGGCGACCGACCCGGCCGGCAGCGCACGGGTCACGGCCGCGACGTCGGCGTTCACCGCCGCGCCGGAGCCGGCGCTGGCGAACCGGTAGAGCATCTGCTCGGTCGGCGGCGGCCCTAGCGAGGTCATCTGGGCGGGGAGCACCCAGCCGTCCGCCGTGTTGGTCACCGAGACCCCCACGCCGACGACGGTGAGCTTCGGCGTGCCCGGCACGCCGGTGAGCGTGATCACCACACCGGGGCTCATGCTTGCCCCGGATCCCGTATCGGCCAGATCGCGGGAGACAACGATCTGCCCAGTGCCTGTCGGCCAGTGACCGGCTGTCAGCACGATGTCGTCCACCGGGCCGCCCGGCGATGAGCGCCCGGCCAGCGTGAACGCCTGGAATACCACACCCGGGGTGTCGGGGATCGCGGCCGACGCGGTGACCGTCGCCTCGGCGAACGGCCCGGCGGCCGCCGTCACGCCTGCCAGCCGCGCAGTCGCGGCCAGTTCCCCGGCCGGCGCCTTCGCCGCGTTCACGGCAAGCGCGGCCTGCGCGCCGTGCTGCGCGGCGAACGCATGGTCGAACGGCGCGTTCGAGGCAGACAGCAGCCCGGCCGCCAGCGTCGAGGCCGCCGCCGACGCCAGCAGGACCAGCCCGATGGCCAGCGCCTGCACGCGCCGCCCGGCCAGTCCGCCGTGCAGGGCGGTCCGTACCGCCCTCATGCCGGAGCCGCAGCGGTCGCGATCTGGCCGTCTACGATGCGAATGACCCGCTTGGCGTACCGGGCGGCCAGCGCGGGATCGTGCGTGACCAGGATCAATGTCTGCCCCGAGGAATTCAGGTCGAGCAGCAGCTCGCCGATCTCGTCGCCGGTGGCCGTGTCCAGCGCCCCAGTCGGCTCGTCCGCGAGCAGCAGCGGCGGCCGGTTCACCAGCGCCCGCGCGATCGCCACCCGCTGCCGCTCGCCGCCGGACAGCCGGGCCGGGTAGGTGTTGCGATGTTTCTCTATCCGCAGCGCGGTCAGCAGCTCATCCAGCCGGGCGCGCGCCTTGGCCGCCGGCACCCCGGCCAGCTGAGCGGGCAGCAGCACGTTGTCGGCGACCGTCATGTCATCGAGCAAGTTGAAGAACTGGAAGATGATCCCGACCTGCCGTCGCCGGAACCGCGCGGCACCGGTCTCGCTGAGCTTGCTGACCTCCTGGTTGCCAACCCGGACCGTCCCGCTAGACGGCCTGTCAAGACCCGCGATCAAGTTCAGCAGCGTCGACTTCCCGCTACCGGACGGCCCCATCACCGCGACGGACTCACCATGACCGACCTCCATGGCGACATGCGCCACCGCTGGGCTCTTCCCGTCGTCGTACTGTTTCGTAACGTCTGACAACTGCACCAAGGCATCCATTGGCAGTCAGGGGCACGGCATAAAGCAGCCGCTTCCCCGTCCCCCTTCCAGTCCGTAGTCAGCCCCTGCCCGCCAGGTGCTGTGCGGTTATCCTGGCTGGCCTGGTGTGGCGTCCTGGTGTCCTGCGGCGGGCAGGCTCACCCTGACCGCGAGCCCGCCCCCGGCCAGGGCCCGCAATCCGAGTTCGCCGCCGTGGGCGGCGACGATCGCCCGCACGATCGACAGGCCGAGACCGGAACTTGTCCCGGTTCGCTGCCGCCCGGCCCGGCGGAACGGCTCCACAAGGCCGTCTACGTCCGTGTCGGCGATCTTCTCGCCGCTGTTGGAGACCTCCAGGATCACGCGGTTGCCGTCAGCGCCGGTGCTGACGGCGACCCAGCCATCCGGGGAGTTGTACGTAACCGCGTTGGCGATCAGGTTGCCGGCCAGCTCGCCGAGCAGCGACGGGTCGCCGTACGCCCGGGCCTCATGCAATTCGGGGCGGATGGTCAGGCCCTGGGCGCGTGCCGTCCCCGTTGCCGTGGCCAGTGCCTGTTGTGCGATCTGGTCGAGCGGCACCGGCTCCCGCTCATCGGGTCCGAGCAGGCCGCGGGTGAGGGTCAGCAGCCGTTCCAGCAGGCGCTCGCAGCTGAGTACGGTTCGCCGCAGCGTGGTTGCGGTGTCGTGAACCTCATCGGGTGAAGGTGGCGGACCGGTGAGCAGCAGGTCGAGTTCTGCACGCATCACAGCCAGCGGGGTGCGCAACTGGTGGGCCGCGTTGGCGGCGAATAGCTGCTGGTCGGTGAACGAGGCTTCTAGCCGGGCCAGCATCGCGTCGAAGGTGTCGCCCAGTTCAGTGAGTTCATCGGCCGGACCGGCCAGCGCCAGCCGTTCGTGCAGGCCTTCGCCGGTGATGCGCTGTGCCGTGTCGGTGATCTGGCGCAGCGGCCGTAGCATCCGTCCCGCCACCAGCCACGCCAGCCCGCAGGCGATCACCACGAGGACCGGCAGTAGAACGCTGTACTCCACGAGCAGGCCCGCAGTGCTCGGCCCGTGCAGCGTTACCGAACGGTTCTGGGGGGCTGCAGGTGTGCCAGGGCCTGAGACGGTGGTGTGGATGGTGCTGGCGACGAGTAGGTAACTGACCGCTAGCAACACCACCCCGGTCGCCACGACCAGCGCGGCGAGCAGCAGCGCCAGTCGGGTCCGCACCGTCGGGCGGACCGGAAGCCTCACCGCACGATCCGGTAACCGGACCCGATCAAGGTCTGGATCGGGTCCGGCTCACCCAGCTTGCGGCGCAGCTTCTTGACCGTGGTACGCACCGCGGTGGTGAACAAGTCAGCGTTCTCGTCCCAGACCTTCTCAAGTAGCTCCTCGGCGCTGACCACGCGTCCCTCGGCGGCCAGCAGCACCTCAAGCACGCCGAACTCCTTGCGCGCCAGCTCCAGCGGGCGGCCGAACCGGTTCGCCGACAAGGTGGCCGCATCCAGGCGGATCCCGGCCGCCTCCAGCACCGGAGGCCGCGCGTCCGCCGGCCGGCGGGCCAGCGCACGTATCCGGGCGATCAGCTCGACGAAATCGAACGGCTTAGCCAGGTAGTCATCCGCGCCGAGCCCCAGCCCCTCCGCGGCACGGCGAGGCCCGTCCGCCGCCGTCAGCATCAGTACCCTAGTCCCTGCCCCCTGGGCGCGTAGCCTGCGGCACAGCTCATCGCCATGCAGCACGGGCAGGTCCCGGTCCAGCACCACGACGTCGTAATCGGACACCTGCAGCTTGAACCAGCCGTCGCCCCCGTCCAAGGCGACATCGACCGCCATCCCATCCCGGCGCAGCCCACGCGCCAGTACTCCAGCCAGGTCCTCGTGGTCTTCGATTACAAGCACACGCATACCGTTCACCCGCCCGGGATAGCCGCCATGCCGGTCATCTTGCTGGCCCCTGCCGTCGCTCCCGTCCATCATCGGCTACCACGTGTGGACTCCTTGTGTCCTCCCGCCCGCGCCGGTGAAGGAACGCCACGGGGTCGAGACTAATCATGGCCGTGAACAACATCCTGGGACAGCAGAGAAACCCCAGGGCAACGACGATCAATACGTCACGTGCTTTGAGACACTGCAGGTAGGCAGTCCCCGAGACTCCGATACGGCAGCTGGGCCTGCGTGGACGAGGTTTCGGGAGCTACACAGCTGCCTGTGGGTGCTGGTCGCGGTCACCGCGCTGGCCTCTAGGCTCGCACCACACCCCGCTGAGCACGGGCTGAAAGTTCTGGTGACAACCTTTTTAGCGGGGTCCGCCTCTAGGCAAGTGTGACCAACGAAAGCAGGCGGCGATGAGTCGCGCCGAAGAGGAGTACCGGGAGTTCGTCGGTAGCCGCGCGGCTCCACTGCATCGCACCGCGTATCTACTATGCGGCGACTGGCATCTGGCGGACGACCTGGTACAGGAGACGTTCGTCCATGTTTTCCGCCACTGGCGGCGGGTGCAGCGGGCCGACAACCAGAACGCGTACGTCAAGCGCATCCTGATCAACGAGTTCAAGCGGCACTGGCAGCGTTATGGCGGTCTGCCCGTGCGCGCCGACACTGACCGCCCCGAATTCGCCGTCCCCGACGTCTCTGACGAGGTCGTCAACCGCGCCGAGCTGCTGCGTGCCCTGTTGACCCTCCCGGCCCGGCAGCGGGCCACCGTCGTCCTTCGCTATCTGGAGGGGATGAGCGAGCGGGAAACCGCCGCGGTCATGCGGTGCAGCGAGGGCACCGTGAAGAGCCAGACCGCCCGGGCGCTGAGCGCGCTCGGAGGCTGCCTAAAACACAAGGAGCTGCCAAGATGAATTCCCCGACCGAACAGTACCTGGGCGCGGCGTTCCGCGGCCTGGTCGCAGAACAGCCCTTTACCCCGGATGCGTCGGCCATCGCGCATCGCGCTCTGCGGGCCCGCCGGCGCAACCGCATCGCCCGGGGCGGCATCGGTGCCAGCGTCGTCGCGGTCGCGGCGGTCGCGGCCGTCGGAGTGGCCAGCGCGGTTCCGTCCGCGCCGGCCGGAACGGCCCAGGCCAGCCGTGCGGCGACTGCCGGCGCGTCGGCCTCGTCGGCCGGATCGGCTGATGCCCAGTCGCCACTGGTGAGACTAGCCGCCTATGTGGCTGCCGAGCCGCGGCCGAAAGGCGACGCCACGCTGGTGGAAAGCGAGACGGGCGCACCGGGCCAGGCAGGCATTGACCGCTGGGACCTATACGCCGACGACGGCCGGTACTTCTTCTCGCTGACCGAGGCCGGCCTGTCGGCACAGGTTAAGAAGAACAACAGCCAGGGCGGCGGCGAACTCCGATGGGAGATCGCCGCAGCGACCTACGCGGTGAAAGGCAACCTGGACACCGCCGCGATGAAGATGGCCATGCCCTTCGCCCACCCGGACGGCGTGTTCGCTACCGTGCAGGAGGAGGACGCCCAGGCCTGGGAGAACTGCTTGGATGCGCTGGTTGCGGGTTCCGGCGACCCCCAGGTGCGGGCCGGCGTGCTGCGCCTGGCGTCCTCGCTGCCCGCCGTCACCGTCAACCATGGCACCGCTGACGGCCAGCGCACGCTCATCCTTACCGGTGAGACGGGGTACGACGGCCCCAAGAACGGCCCCAAGGCCAGAGGTGAGGGACCGGACCGCTATGAAACGATCACCATCAACGCCCACACCGGCATCCCGCTGGAGTTCACGGTCGCCCTCGGCTCGGCCCGCAAGATCGTCAGCACCACCACCTACGTGGTGACCCGGGTCAGCCTGGCCGGCATCGCCGCCGGCAAGTTCTGACCACACGCGAGACTCGGCAGTTAGCCGGTCTTAACCGTGCGGGCCGCCTCCACCCGGGGGCGGCCCGCACGATCGCGTCGGCACACTTTGAGCGGCGTTTTTTCGGCTGGCGTAGTCTCGGCGTGTGGCTGGCGATGTTCAGGGGCCTAGCGGGACGGGCTTCGACCCTAGCCCGCAGTTCTGGGTGGATCGGGCCGAGGGCGCGCCTGGGCCGCTGGCGGTCGTTGGCAGGTGCTTCTTCGGCCCTATTCGCACGGGGCTGGTCTTCGACGGGATCGTTTCGAAGCGGAATGGCGCCTGGTCGGTTTCCGACGTCGTCGCGTGCTGCCTGCGCGTTACCGAAGTCCACGTATTCGGCCGGGTTGCGGACGAGATTGACCCGGCGATGTCCGGGCGGCTGGTCCTGAGCGGGAACGCGCCCGCCAACCTGGGCTTGGACTCGCTCCTGGTTGCGGGTCAGCGGCCTTGTCGGGACCTCGGCGGCACGACGGTGGTGACGAGGCCGGTCTTGACATCGTAGGAGTAACCCGAGACCTTGATCTCGGGGGAAACCTGGGGCGCGGCGATGACCTTCTCGACGTCGAGCGGAACGGTGGCCGTCGGGTCGAGGACGGCCAGCTCGGCGAGCTCCGCGTCATCGAAGCCGCGGGCGGCGAATCCGAGACGAAGGTCGTCATCGGCGAAGAACCCGGACCCGCAGTCGGTGTGGTGCATCACCGCGAGCTCGAATCAGGCCGAAGATCTGCGCCGGATCGACCCGGGGATCGATGCAGGTGAGGATGTACACCTGCTTGTTCGGGATGAACGGGATCTCGGGAACCCGGTCCCTGGCGCCGGTCCTGGCGAAGCTGGCGTTGTTCCGCAGGAGCTCGTCAAAGTTGGACATGACTCAAGCCTCGCCGCCAGGCTGGGATGGTAGCGAGGGGCAAGCGGCCAGCAACCGTTCAGAACTCTGCCAGCTTGCCGCTCCGGCGGGCCAGCATCCCGAGCAGCGGGTAGTTACGATCATGTCCGCGCGGGGCCCGACGTCGTCCTGATCAGGCAGGGCAGCGCGACATCATAGGCTTTTGCTTGTGCATACTGTGGTCGCGCTCGCTTTGCCGGCGGT
>Ga0302324_100026680_pt1 | contig 11030 bp, 9 predicted proteins | sample Palsa_T0_1_FD_201949 | JGI IMG/M metagenome (GOLD analysis project Ga0302324, IMG submission 201949) | Peat permafrost microbial communities from Stordalen Mire near Abisko, Sweden - Palsa_T0_1 | ecosystem: Environmental > Terrestrial > Soil > Palsa > Peat permafrost | place: Sweden: Abisko...
GATTGCGTCTCGCTCAGCTTCAGCGAAAGCTTGTGACGCGGGTGGAGGATGCATGGTTTAAGTCTACCTTGACGTTCGTCCAAGCCAATTTCCAGCCGTCTAAGCATTTATACGATGACGACCTGCATATCGATGTCTCCGGCCGGGCAGATCACTGCAGCGCTGGTCATGCCCACTTTGCTGGAATCAGCGACGATGACCACCCGCTTAGCGCGCCTGCTCATCGCTCGAAAAACCGCGGCCTCCTCGGCTTCAATAATGGTCGCGCCGTGTTCCGGGTCAACTCCGCACACGCCCATGAAAACCTTGTCCATCACCACTGCATTGAGAGACTCAATCGCCGCCGGGCCAATAAGCGAAAAAGCACCCGCCCAGCGAATGCAGCCGCCGGTCAATGTCGTCTCCGGCCCCTTGTTCGAGCTTAACTCCAGCCCGATGTTCACCGCATTGGTGATGATTGAACGATGAATCGAATTGGAACGGCTCGTAGATCTGGCCGGCAAGCAGCGCTCCGCCGTGGGTTCGATGTACCAGCCCCTGCTCCTCAAGCCGCACCAGGTCGCGCCTGACACTGGCAGGAGAGGTCCCAAAAACCCGAGTCAATTCCTCAACCGACGTCTTGCCGTGACTCAGCAGCAGCCGCAGTATTTCCTTCGCGCGTTTGTCCGTCTTGGAAGACATGCCCTGGCGCTCGCTCCGTAGAACCCCATTTATTGTACGGATCAGGCACCGCTTTGCCTCTAGGAGCGTTAACGCGTAACCATCTTGCGCCCTATCCGAAGCAGACGTTAGATGGTGTTTCGGTCCTTGCTGGAAGCCGCATCCATCGCTTGTCGCAGCATCCGAACATCCGCCGTCAGTACGACACTGCGTGCATAATCATCCACCCCTGGATCGCCGAGGGAGACTTTTTGCACTTGATACCTGGCTGGGCTCGGGATGGTGCGCCGCAGCCCAGCGTGAAATTCGACCGCTCCCGTCGCCCAAGCGATTTCCTGCACATTCTCCGCACGCACGCCGCCCCCGGCCATCAGCCTGATCCTGCCCTGCGCTGCCCGAACCATGTTATGGATGCGACGGCATCCCAGCACGGCGGTCTGTTCCCCGCCCGATGTCAGCACCCGATCGGCGCCCGATTCAATCACCTCTTCCAGAGTCCCTTCGAGATCGCTGGTCATATCGATCGCACGGTGAAAAGTGACCTCCATCGGCCGGGCAAGCTCGACCAGTGCGCGCGTCCGTGCCACGTCTACGCGCCCATCGGCAGTAAGCAAACCCAGCACGACACCCTCCACTCCCGATCGCGCCGCCAGCTCTATGTCGTCGCCCATCACCGTCAGTTCGTCATCGGAATAAAGAAAGTCTCCGCCCCGGGGACGGATCATGACATGCACACCAATGCCGATGCGCGACCGCACTGCGCGAAGCAGTCCCAGGCTTGGCGTCAAGCCTCCCTCCACCAGGCCACTGCACAACTCCACCCGTTGTGCTCCGCCAGACTCGGCTGCTAACGCCGATTCCACCGAATCAACACAGATTTCAAGCTCCATCATTCTACGTACGTATCCCAAGCCAGCCGGCCTAAACCTATAGAATCCGCGGGGAGACTACCCCGCGGAGGAGTTTACTAGAACTTGTAGTTTGCCGAGAACTGCAAATGTCGCTCCACCGAACGAACCGGGGTTCCTAGATTAGAAATGTTGCCGAAATTGCTGTCGGTAATTCCAGTGTCTGGATTTTCCGTAGCTGGCAATGTTGAAGGCGTTGAAGGCGTCAAAGCGGAAACCCACCGTCTTCTCACGAACTACATGAAAGTCCTTGAACGCGGACATGTCGATGTTGAGGTATCCGGGCCCGCGTGTGTTGCCATTGCGCGCCGTTCCAAAGGTATTCGGCGGCTGATTGAACGTTAGGTTAACGCTTACTTGGACTACCGTCCTGGGCTACTCTCAGCCAGTCTTGTCAAATTAGGTTTTTAAAGGACGAGGAAAGCCTTATGGCCGCGGTCGAAACCGCAGGTCCCTCCACTTCGCTACGCTACGGTCCCTCCACTTCCGGTCGGGACGATGACAATTCTGTTGCGGGGTCCACGACTGTTCCGTCGCATCTATTCCGGTCTCTACAGAATTGTCATCGTCCCGACCGGAAGTGGAGGGACCGTAGCGTAGCGAAGTGGAGGGATCTGCAGTGCGCCCTGCGGCTCTCTCAAATCCTTCCCCGGATGCGGCCCGGATGAACCATCCCCTCGGAATCAGGCCGTCACACCCAACCTGATTTCGCTGGTGGCGGTTACGGCACTCGCTTGTCCAATAAAATCAACGCTGCAGGGTCGACCAATCCGCTAATTTGGACAGCTCTGACTCTCAGCCGTCCCTTCGGGACTCAGTTTGTAAGTCGAGTTCTCACGCAGGCTCTTTAGCCCTGGTGGCTGCTTCTCAAGCGATCCCGGCTTTGCTCTACTTACTCAGCGGTGGTCGGATCAATGGTCGAGGTAACGCGCGAGATCCGGTTAGCCGGAAAGCCTCCCAAGCGAGCGTGTTCTCGAATCGCAGCTTCGTCAGGCGCCAGATAAACGCAATAGATCTTATCTTCGGTGACATAGCTTTGCACCCACTGAACCTGGGGACCGATGGTTCGCAGCGCGCTGCAGGAGGTCTGTGAGACTGCTCGTAGTTGTTCTGGGGTGGCGCTGCCTATTGCGGGAATCTCTCTCTCGATCACAAACTTCGGCATGGATATTTTTTTCCTCTCATGTGAGGGCCGGCTCAAACCTCAAGTCAGCCATCGTCAGGCCACTATTGTAGAGAACGAAAAGAAACGGTGAAAGGCGTCAACCAAGAAAAAAGTGCAGACGTTAGTGGGCCGGCAAGCGAGTGTTCGTCAGTTGACGCGCGCTCTTCGTGTCAGGTTGATCGGGACCCAATGTGGTCTGCAGATTCGCATAGGCTTTGCGAGCTGCGACCTGAGCTTCGTCCGGCTTACCTTCGGCTTCGAGAGCCAGGGCCAGCGCCAGATAAGCGCGGCCAACATTGCTCGACAGGATGCTCGGATCCTCCCTATCTTCAAGAAGTTTGATGGCGCGCCTTGCGTCGGATGCGGCCTCCTCCCGCTGTCCACTTTTGAGGTCGATGCCGGATTTGCTCACCAGAAGAGTCGTAAGAAGGGCCGCGCATTCCCCGATTCTTCGAATGGAGGCCTCATCGAGCTCCACGGCCTCCTTGGCGAAATGGGCGGCGGATGGAAGATCGCCCCGCCCAAGCGCGATGCGGGCCCTCGCCGAAGACAGCTCGGCAAAGGCCCAATGCTCTGCTGCATATCGTTTCCGCAGCCTCTGCTCCAACTCAGCCAGCTGCCGGGTTGCCTGGGCGTACGCATGCGCATCCGTAAACATCTCCGCGTGCAACAGCTCGGTATAATCCGTGAGGACAACGTCATTCAACTCATCGGCCTTCTTGGATGCGAGGGCAAAATAGCGTGCCGCTTCGGCCGTTTGTCCAAGTTCCCGCAATAAAATCGCGTAGTTGAGCAAAAGGTCAGGAGCGACGGCGCTGTCGGTTTCGTCATTGCGGCTGATATCGAGCGCGCGCCGAAACAGTCGTTGCGCATCGAGTTCGCGTCCGTCGTAGTTCAGGGTGAACGCCCAGCCGTCGAACAGTTTCACCGCCTTCTGGGAGTCGTCGTATCCGAGAGTGGTCATCAGGTCCGATGCTCGTTGAAAGATGGTTTCGGCCTCGCGAAAGTTGCCGGCGTCTCCCAAAACCGTCGCCAGATTGACCAGGATATTGAGCCCCTCGAGATTCCATTGCGCCGGCGATCGCTGGATGGCCTGTTCTGCCGCGCGCGCGCGCGCGATGGCCTCTTCCGAATTCCCATTGCGGTCCGCGACCTCACTGCCATGAAGCAGGCAAGCGGCCCGCTCAGACGCGAACTGCGGCGCGCTCCCCAACTCGCGCAGCCCTTCCTGGTAAAGCGCTTCCGCTCGCGGCAAATCGCCAATAGGGACCATGGCCCCGGCAAGAACACAGGAGGCCTTGGCACGAATGGAGGGCTCCTTCAACTCGCGCGAAATGCGATAGGCTGCGTTGAGCACGCGCAAGGCGTTGCCGTTTTCATCTTCGCTCGAGTATTGGTTGCCCAGCGAAAGCTGCAGCTCCACGTGATTGGCAGCGTCAGGATTACGTTCATGCTCAATCACGCGCTCTTCGCGCTCCAGCAACTGGTCGACAGCGAGCGGTTTGCCCATGGGCGCGGCATTACTGAGCAAAAGCTCATTGAGGTCGGTCATGCGCTCGGCTCGCGCCAGTTGCCGCAGCGCCAGGTCGCGCTGAATCCGCGCTGTTCGCGCTTGCTGAACCATACCGGTGATGCCGGCGGCCACACCCACAAGCGACAGCAGAACGATGAATAGGCCCGCGCGGTGCCGGCGAGCAAATTTTCCTGCGCGGTACATGAGCGTGTCGGGCCGTGCTTTGATCGGCTCGGACTTCAGGTAACGGCGTAGGTCGTCTGCAAACGCTCCCACGGATGCATAACGTTCGCGGGGATCTTTCTTGAGCGCCTTAGCCAGGATGGTGTCCAGGTCTCCGCGCAGGACGCGGCGAAGCTTCTCTACCGATGCGCTGCGCAGCAGGGCACGAGCTGCGGCATCGCCGTCGCTGGTCACTGTTGCGGCCACCGCGTCGGAGGGGCGCAACGGCTCGCACTCGATAATGGTTTTGACCAGCCCCGCCGGCGATCTCTGGCCCTCACCCGCAGGATGTCGCCCGGTAAGCAACAGGTAGAGCAGCACGCCCAGCGCATAAACATCCGTGGATACGGTGATTGACTCGCCTTTCAGTTGCTCGGGAGCAGCGTACTCGGGCGTCAGCGCGGTTCCACTGATGGTAAAGGCTGCCTGCTGTTCCGGGTTGTTCTCGGCCTCGATCAGCTTGGCGATTCCGAAGTCCAGCAACTTCACCTCGCCGTCCTTACGCACCAGCACGTTCGACGGTTTGAGGTCGCGATGCACAATCAGGTTTGCGTGGGCCGCTGCGGCCGCATCGAGTACCTGGAGAAAAAGGCGGATGCGCGTGGGAAGATCAAGCTGGCGCTGATTGCAGTAGCGGTCGATTTGCTCGCCGTCGACATACTCGAGCACGAGATAGGGATACCCAGCAGACGTAACACCTGCGTCGATCAACTCGGCAATATGAGGGTGGGCCAGCAGCGCGAGTATCTTGCCTTCACGTTTGAACCGATCTTCGCCCTCTTTTCCCAGCAACCCGATGTTGAGAAACTTCAAAGCTACCTGGCGTTCGAAACGCCCATCGTTGCGCCGTGCCAGCCAGACGCTCCCCATGCCACCCTGGCCGATCTGGGAAACGACCTCGAAGGCTCCAATCGTTTGCCCTGCCAGCGTTGCCGCCGTCGATGGTAAGTCAACAACACCGGTTTCCAGGAATCCATCAGAAGCGAGGACGCTGTGTTCGAGAAGGAGTATTTCCAGCCGGTAGGCAATCTCAGGCTCCTGGGCCTTGATCCATGCCTGCCGCTCCTCTCCCTCCAATGCAAGAGCCTGGTCGAGCAGGGGGCTAAGCAGGCGCCATTCGTCCTGCCACTGGGGAGAAGTCGGTCGAGTCATGGCGCGCATCTCCTGCCGATGCTTTGGTACAGATAGATGCGGGCCTTTTCCCATTTCCGCTGCACGGTACGCTCCGAGATCATTTGCATCGCGCCGATTTCTGAGAAAGAAAACCCGCAGAAGAACTTGAGGTCGACCAAGGTGGCCAGTTCTGGCTCAACCAGGGTCAGTTCTTCCAGTGCGTCGTTGATCAGGGCGAGCTCCCTGGCGTCGACCGGACTTGCCAGGTTATCGAGAGTGATCGCAGTGATGTGATAGCCGCCGCCTTTTTTCGCGCTGTTGCGGGCACGCGCGTGATCGATGATGAGCCCTCGCATCACGCGCGCGGCATAGGCCATGAAGTGAGGACGGTCAGGAAACGAGGCACCCTTGGCCATGTTCAGGTAGGCCTCGTGCAGCAGAGTGGTTGCGCCGAGGCGCCCTGGAATAAACTGGCCGGCTAGCTGCCGTCTCGCCAATCGGTGCAGTTCGGAATACAACGTGCTGAAGAGCACGTCTCGCTGGGGATCTTTCGTCGGGGAACAGGTTGCTGCCAAGATTGACCTCCGCGAGCGAGGATGCTTTTGGGCGCATTCAGTATAGGGCGCGTCTCGCTCGAGCTGCGACAAACCGATAAATTCGGAATGCGCTTATAGGGGAAATCGAGAATGGGGGGCCAAAGACGACACGAGCGTTAGGAAAGCGAGGTTCGCGAGCTTCCTGACGACGTTGCAAGTTTACCAAAAATAAAAGGGGATCTTAGGGTAGTCAAGAGAAGATCTAAGTGGTTAATCAACAGTAAGTTAGGGCAGCTTAGCGCTGGCGGGGGAGAACCGATGAGTCTAACGTCGCCGTACCGGAACTACACTCTGGATCATCTCGGCGCGGTCGCTTTGGTTTCTAGAAAAGAACCTAAGCCCGATCACGACGGCTATTGGCGGAGGGCTTCCCTGTTGACAAACGCAGTAGCCACGTCCTAAAAAGAATGAGTGTTGCGGTGAAGGAGTTCACCCTTAACCGCTGTCCTGCATTTAAGCCGGACAGATGATGACTCCTAACAGGGAAGCCTGTTGCGGAGTCATGTCCACGGCGCGTTTCCATCTAAAATCTGGAGCTGGAGTCCATGATGAATACATGGGTTCTTTCCGCGTTGTGGGTCGGTCTCGCGCTCATTGCGACGCTGATTGCCATCTGGTTCCGCATGTCGACGGCATTGTCGGAGATTGTCGTCGGCACGGTAGCTCAATTGGTCATTGGCGCGGCTTTTGCCCGCGGCGGGCTGTTGGGAAATACCGAATGGATCACATTCCTGGCCGGAACCGGCGCCATCGTACTTACCTTCCTGGCCGGGGCCGAGCTGGACCCAACCATCTTTCGTACCAAGTGGCGTGAATCTCTGGTCATTGGTCTGGCCGGCTTCTTTGGGCCCTTTGTCGGGTGCACGCTCATCGCGCATTTTCTACTGCAATGGGCCATCATGCCCAGTTGGCTCTGCGGCGTCGCACTTTCCACCACCTCCGTCGCGGTCGTTTATGCCGTGATGCTGGAACTAGGATTCAACACAACTGAATATGGAAAGGCGATTCTAGCCGCGTGCTTCGTCAACGACCTGGGGACGGTAATTGCATTAGGGCTGATCTTCTCTCCCTTCACCATCAAGACGCTCATCTTCGTGGGAGTCAGCGTCGTTGTTTTCTCTGTCTTACCATTTCTGACCCCCCGCTTCTTTCAGAAGTACGGCGGCCGCGTCTCGGAACTCGAAGCAAAGTACATCCTGTTTCTTCTCTTCGCTTTGGGAGGTTTGGCGCTTTGGGCCGGCAGCGAAGCGGTCCTTCCCGCCTATTTGGTTGGGATGGTACTCGCCGGCACGGTAGGCAAGGACCATGCTCTCATTCGTCGACTGCGCACTCTGACCTTCGGATTCCTTACCCCCTTTTATTTCATTCGCGCCGGCTCTTTTGTTTCCGTTCCCGCTCTACTGGCCGCGCCCATTACACTCCTCGTTCTCTTCTTCGCCAAAATGTTAAGCAAAATCGTCGCCGTGTCGCCCGCAGTGCATGTTTACAGGTACGAGGGATCAGCGGGCGCCTACTATACGCTGATGATGTCGACCGGCCTTACCTTCGGAACCATCTCGGCACTCTTCGGGCTAAACCATAAAATCATCAGCCAGGCTCAATATTCCTATCTGGTGGGAACGGTCATTGCCAGCGCAGTCGTTCCAACAATCGTAGCCAACACATTCTTTTTGCCGCGGCATCTGCTTCCGAAAAAGAACCAGGAGAGCGGGTCAGGGAAACCGGTGCACCAACCCGCTGAGCCAGAGGCAGTCTAGGAGGACATTATGGTAAGACAAAACAGGCAACTGGTGATGGTAGTGCATTGATCAAGGCTAGCCAATCAAGGTAGATGGCTGCTCGAAGTTTTTCATCACTTGAGTAGTCATGCCCGAACGAAAATCAGAGACTGCAATGACGCGATACCCAGGACAACTGAACGAGTCTCAACAGACCAGGCTCAGAATTACCTGTCAATACATCGACAAACTACTCGGTGATATAGAGGACATCCTGCATGCGGCCACGTCACAGTCCCCGTTTCCACGTTACGTGGTGGACATCAACCCCGCCCAAATCCGGGTGGTCGAGGACCACATCCGCCGTTTGCGATCGCAGTTAGTGCGTACCATTGCGTGGCAACAGATGAAACCTGTGCCGGCGGATATTCGTGCGACTGGGGCGGTCTTGACCAATCTGGCCTTCGTAGACATCGCTATCGAAGAATTGAAGCCCCATTACATGCAAGGGTTCGGACCTGTCCCTGACGATGCAGTCAGCGAGCTCAATGGGGTTGTCCACGAACTTCGGGCATTAGTCACCGGAATGGAGCGTTACCTCAACCAGGAGCTAAGCCGGGATCTCGAAGGAAGACTGCAGCGGTTAGAAGGGACTGGTTTCGACGTCGTCTTACTCCGGCTTCTGGAGCAGATTGCCACGCGGAACGGCCTGGTGGAGTTCCGCTTGCGGATCGATGCTCTCGCTTCGCGCCTGGAGGACGATACGTTCGAGGTTGCCCTCTTTGGCCGCGTGAGTTCAGGGAAATCCTCGCTGCTCAATGCTCTTCTCGGTACAGACCTTTTGCCAGTCGGCGTAAACCCGATTACGACCGTCCTGACAAAACTACGTTATGGCAAGGCTCTCAAGGCTGCCGTTGCCTATCGAGATGGCCGGAGCGAGTTGATTCCCATCGAGGAATTGGCTCGTCTGGTGACCGAGCAGGGAAATCCCGGGAACCTTCGCAACATCGTGCGCGCCATTGTCGAGCTTCCGTCTCCAAGACTGAAGCGGGGCATCCTGCTTGTGGACACCCCAGGGCTCGGCTCGCTGGCAAAACGCGGTGCGGCGGAGACTCTGGCTTACCTTCCCGCTTGCGACCTTGCGCTGCTCCTGATTGATGGCGGCGCCACGCTTAACGAGGAGGATATCGGAACACTGCGGCTGCTTTATGAGGCGGGCATCCCCGCTCTGATTTTGCTGAGCAAGTCCGATCTGCTGGACAATGGCGATCTTCATCGTGCCATTTCATATATCGAGGAGCACATCAAGCGCGAGCTCGGAATCACCGCCGCGGTCCATTCAGTAAGCGCATTGGGCAATCGATCGGTTCTGCTGGACCAGTTCTTCGAACGCGAATTGCTCCCCCGCTTTGAAAACGCGCGAGCCCTCCGGGAGGCGTCGATCGCGAGAAAGATCGGAGCGATGCGAGAAGCGATGATGGCGGCACTTGATAGCAATCTGCACCGTGAAAAGCGATCGGCCCCGTACCAGGAGACGGGCACGTCGAATCTCGAGGCCGCACTCCGCGTGGTGACGGGAGAGGTAGGGGAACAACATACCGCGCTGGACCACGAGTTCCGCAGGCTCGGGGAAAAATCCAACCTTGTTCTCGAGACGGTCGCGAGTCGTGCCCTGGGGTGGGTAAGCAGTACCGCTGAAAACCAGGTTCCGTCTCTCCAGCTTTCTGAATGGATTCATGAGACTGTTGCTGAATTCATTCAACCGGTCACGGAGCGCTTGCGCAAGGTAGGTGACCGCGCGGTCGGTCAGTTGCAAAAGGTTGCGCAAGAGATGGGCCGCGGCGACGCTCCCACGCAGCAGGACTTCAGCGTGATTCTGCGGGACATGCCGCGATTTGAGCTGGCGACTCTGCCCGGCGCCATCAGAGTGGGTCATTGGAAGGTGTGGGGGCAGGTGTGGGGGAAGGTGTGGGGGCAGAGAATTCTTCGTTCACGAATCAACACCAGCCTGCGGAAAAGCATCGGCGCCCATCTTACGGAAGAGTTGCGTCTTTACTGTATGGCATTGTCCCAGTGGAGCGAGCAGATTGTCCGCAAGCTGGAGCTGCTGGTCAATTCCTACGCTGACGCGTACCGTATGCAGATCCACCGGATCAGCGGGGCTTCCGATACGGCAACCGATCCAGGTCAGCTTCAGGTCGACCTGGAACTTTTGAGAAACTGGGGGCCGGCAAATGCAGCCGGCCTTACGGATGCGCATGCATGAACAAGGAGAGAGAGAACTTGCAGAAATATCTTTGGATTGCCATTGGAGGTTCGCTCGGTTCCGTGGCCAGGTACGGGGTGGGCACATTCGTCGCGGGTCGCATGGGAACCAAATTCCCGTACGGCACGTTCGTGATCAACATCACGGCTTGCGTTATCATCGGTTTCTCCCTGGCTTTCCTGGGTAGGCGCACAGAAATGAATCCAGCCTGGAGATTCCTTATTCCCGTAGGCTTTGTGGGCGCGTACAGCACCTTTTCTACGTTCGAATGGGAAATTTTCTCGGATTTGCGGACAGGCACATTTTTCATTGCCGCTTTGTATGTTGTCTTGAGCATCTCCCTCGGTCTTCTCGGTGTTTGGTTTGGCGTGATGATCGCGAGGGTCATCTCATGAGAGCCAATAAGATAATGCGCTACGAATCCATCTTGCAGGTGCTTGGAGAGACCGGATGTCCGTTTTGCCGGTTCATGAAAAACTTCCAGGCTGCCCTTCTGCAGGACCCGATGGAAAAGGATATACATCATCTTTGCAGCTTCCATACCTGGGGCCTCGCGGCAACGCAGCGGGCAGCTTCCGCCGCAGACGTTTTCCTGAATCTCCTCGCGAAACAGCCTGAGGCGCACCCGGCTTCTCTCTGCGATGTTTGCGTTCGACTGCAGATGGAAGAAGATCGACGTGTACGCGAGTTCATCGGCTGTGCGCAACGCAAGCTGGTCGCGCAATGGCTGAGGTCTGGGGCGGTTCTCTGCATGGTCCATGGCGCAAAGCTGAAACAGGGGGCGCCTCCGGTTCTGGCCTCGGCCATCAGCGCCGTCATGGAAAGGTTTCGAAAGCAGCTTGTGGAGGAGCTCACCCATCTGCGCGATG
>Ga0302324_100026681_pt1 | contig 11030 bp, 7 predicted proteins | sample Palsa_T0_1_FD_201949 | JGI IMG/M metagenome (GOLD analysis project Ga0302324, IMG submission 201949) | Peat permafrost microbial communities from Stordalen Mire near Abisko, Sweden - Palsa_T0_1 | ecosystem: Environmental > Terrestrial > Soil > Palsa > Peat permafrost | place: Sweden: Abisko...
AGCGCGGCATTCCAGGTGCTGCCGCAATCGATTACAGCGCTGCTTGGCACCTGGCCCAACGTCCAGGGGATCAGATTCGCGCCACGGGTTAAACACATTCGGGCCATGGAAGCGCCGCAGCGCGGCTATCAAAGAATCATTCATGCCGAGCTGATGCGATCCCGCAAATCCGTTGACCATGAAGCTCCGGTGATGACGTAGAAGGCATCAGACTTATCTCATGCGCTGGCGCTATCAAGCTGCTGTATGGCCGCCTGGTCCAATTCCAATTGCGTGGCGGCGATGAGCTCGCGCAGCTGACCCACGCTCGTGGCGCTCGCGATGGGCGCCGTGATGCTGGGTCGTGCGATTTGCCAGGCCAGCGCAACGCTGGCCGGCGTGGCGCCGTAACGCCGTCCGACATCGTCCAACGCTGCAAGGATTCGCAGTCCACGCTCGTTTAGATACTTCGCGACTATTCCATCCCCCCGCTCGCTCTTGGCGGCGTCCGCGGCCGTACGGTATTTGCCGCTGAGGAAACCAGAGGCAAGCGCAAAATAGCTGACCACAGCGATGTCCTGCTCGAGGCACAATGGTTCGAGCGCCGACTCGTAATCAGAGCGCACATAGAGATTGTAGTGCGGCTGCAGTACCTCGTAGCGCGGCAATGCGTTCTTGCGGCTGATCTCCAGGGCCGCGGCCAGCCGTCCTGCCGTGTAGTTCGAAGCGCCGATTGCGCGCACCTTACCCTGAGCAATCAATTTCTGATATGCGCCAAGCGTCTCCTCGAACGGCACGGCGGCGTCATCGCAGTGTGAAAAATAAAGATCAACATAGTCCGTCTGCAATCTTCGCAGCGAATCCTCGATCGAGCTGGCGATATGCTTGGCGGAGAGCCCCTTGCGATCCGGCGCCATGGCCATACCGACCTTCGTGGCGATGACCACATCCTGGCGCCTACCGTTGCGCTTCAACCAACGACCGATGACCGTCTCCGATTCGCCACCGTGATGCCCGGGCACCCAGACGGAGTAGATATCCGCCGTATCGATGAAATTGAGTCCAGCGGCATTCAGTGCGTCGAGCACTGCAAAAGAGGCGGCTTCTCCCGCAGTCCAGCCAAACACATTCCCGCCTAGACACAGCGGCGCAACTCGCAAGCTGGAGCGCCCTAGGGTACGCAGTTGCATGGGAACCTCTGGGTGGAGCGGCGATGATACATGAGGATTGCCATGCCAAAAGGGGGGCGCGGGATTCAATCCTTTGATATTCTCCGAAATAGCGGGGCATTCGATCAAACAAAACAATAGGGGCCATTGCACCCATGGATCGACGAAAATTTCTACAGTCGCTGGCCGTCGCCTCGACGATATCGCTTGGTCGGATTCCCAGCGCTGCCGCGGCCTTACCCAAGCTGAAGATCACACGCATCCGAGCCTATGCGCCGCCGAACGCGAACCCCCTGTTCGCGCAGTCCAATACCGTGGTCACCGTCGAGACCGACGCGGGAATTACCGGCGTCGGGGAGGGCGGCTTTGCCGATACGCTGCGCCAGTGCGCCGGGCGGCTCATCGGTCAGGATCCGCAATATATCGAACACCTGTGGCAAGACATGTCGCGATCGTTTTTCTATCCGCCCGGGCGCGAGTTGGAACACGCGCTCGGAGCGCTGGACCTGGCGCTGTGGGACATCCGCGGGAAAGTGCTGAAGCTACCTCTGCACGAGTTGCTCGGCGGCAAGACTCGTAACTTCATCGAGCTCTATCCTACCGTCGGCAACGCCGTGCCAGGGCTACTGCCCACCATGAGCATCAAGGAGCGTGCACAGGGTACGATTGCAGCCGGCTATCGCGCCTGGCGTATGGATGCAGCAAGCCTGGGCCGAGGCGATGCCGTCTACAACACGCGTGAACGCGTGCTAAAGGTATACGAAGACGCCGTCCAGGCGCGAGAAGGCGTCGGTAAGAACGGCGACTGGTGTGTCGACTTTCACCAGCGTTTCGACCTGATCGAGGCCGTACGAGCGGCGGGTCTCATCGAGCCGCTGGCGCCATTTTTCGTTGAAGATCCGGTTCGCACCGAGATGTTCAATCAGGATCTGCCCAAATTTCGGCAGATGACCAAGGTGCCCATAGCCGCAGGCGAAGAATGGGGAAATCGATGGGACTTCAATCCGCTCATGGAGAATCACGATATCGACTTCGTCCGCGCGACACTGCCGAACGTCGGTGGCATCACCGAGATGATGAAAATTGCCGCGATCTGTGAGACCCACGATATCGGCATTGTTCCGCACTTCACGGGCCCGATCGCCACCGCAGCGCTGGCCGGCTGTCTCTGTACTTTCTCGGGGCCGCTGCTCATGGAATACAATTACGGCGCGAATAAGTTGTCGTACCTACCCGCCGTATTCGACTTTAAAGACGGCAAATTATGGCCCAACGAGCGCCCCGGCCTCGGCGTCGAGCTCGACTTGAAACCGCTCACCCAGATACTCGAGGTGACGACCTACAACAGCAGCCGCGCTCAGTATTACACCCGCCCGGACGGGTCAATCACCAACTGGTAGTCGGGCGCCGTTCGGCGCTGGAGCGATCGGAACTTTATTTCTGGGGCACTGTCAACGGCGAGCATTCCCGAGCGTTCATGGCTTGTCGGTGGAACTTCGCGCGACGCACAGGAGAGGATTCATGGTCAGAGCGCCAATACTGCTGATCGCAGTGTTCTCGGTGTGCTTGGTCGCCTGCCACTCCGACCACTATTACTCCTACTACGGCGCGCCACCGAGCGGCCCGCAGGCCAATCTGCAGGTGCTGGCCGCATCGCCGGATGCGCCGCCAGTGAACGTACTCATCGATGGTCAGCTAGTCATTCCGAATCTCGATTACGGCCAGGGTACCGGTGAGCAATCCTATGCTGCAACGGCGCACACGATCACGGTGCAGACCCAAACGCCAGGGGCTCCGACGACGGTCATCGGTCCAACGACGCTCGATCTGCAGGCCAACATGGATTACATCGTCGCCGCAGAAGGAGCGGTCGCGAGTATCGCACCGGTGATATTCCCGCACCAATTAGCCATTGTGCCGCAGGGATCGACACAGCTGCAGTTCCTGCACGCGGCACCCAACGCGCCCTCGATCGCAGTGTATCTGACGGCACCCGGTGCCGATCTTGCCTCCAGCTCACCGCTGGGCACATTTGCCTTCCAGGGGTCGCTGGGTCCAACCCAGTTGGCCTCGGGTTCCTACGAGATCCGCGTCACAGCCGCAGGGACCGCAACTCCCGTGCTGTTCGATTCCGGCGGCATTGCCCTAGCGGGCGGTGATGATCTCGTGATTGCTGTTCTGCAAAACACGGAGCCGGGAACCGCATCGATCGAATTGTCGGAGCTCGATGCCTACGGCAATCAGTCACTTTTGTTCGATGTTGGAACACCAGCAAACGTTCGATTCATCCACGACTCGCCCAATGCGCCGGCCATCAGCGTCATCGCGAATAATGACGTCACGGCTCCGCTGGTGCCGACGCTGTCGTATCCGGATTTCACGGCCTACCTCTCCGAAACGCCTGGACCCTATAACATCGCCATCACGCCGGCGAGCAATCCCAGCGACGTGTTGGCGAACCATAATCTGCAGTTGAACGCCGGCTCGGTGCATTCCGTGTACGCGATCGGCCTGCTTGCCAACTTGAATACTCTGATCACACGGGACGACGACCGTCGGTACGCCACGCAGGCAAGGCTGCGGATCATTCAGGGTTCGCCTTCAGCAGGACTGGTCGACGTTTATCTGACCGCGCCGGGCGAAGCCATTGCCACCGCGGTCCCGGTCTACGCCGCCGTACCATTCGGCGCCGACACTGGATTTGTCAGCTACGCGGCGGCCTCGTACGACCTGACCATCACGCCGGCTGGCAGCAAAACTGCGTCAATAGGTCCGACAGCGGTGACCCTGAGCAATGACGGTCTTTACACCGCCGTGGCGCGCGATGCCGCCGGCGGCGGATCACCGCTAGGTCTGATTCTGTTGGACGACTTCGCCCCGTAGAGACGGCGAGTGAACGTGCGACGACGTGCGCGCGATTGATCGGGGCAACTCAGTTCAGAATCAACTGCTGCTCGAGTAAGCGCGCGGCGTGCATTGCCGCTCGAGCCGACCCGTCGCGTATCTGATGGCGGCAGCTCGTGCCGTCGGCCACCACGATGGCGGCCGGCACCTTGCGAATGGCTGGAAGCAGGCTCGATTCGGCCATCTGCATGGACAGATCGTAGTGCTCCGCATCGTAACCGAAGCTCCCGGCCATGCCGCAGCAGGACGTGCCGATCAGCTCTGGGATCGCGCCAGGAATCAGGCGCAGCACTTCCATGATCGGCTTGACTGCGCCAAAGGCCTTCTGATGACAGTGACCGTGCACGAGCAATGGCCGCTCGATCGGGCGCAATCGCAGCGCAAACTTTCCCGCCGTGATTTCACGCGCCACAAACTCCTCAAACATCAGAGCCTGGCTGGCCACAATCGTCGCGTCTTCGTTCAATCCCATTACCAGGAATTCATCGCGTAGGCTCAGCAAGCACGAGGGTTCGAGCCCGACGATCGCAACACCGGCGCGCGCAAAAGGCAGCAGCGCGTCAACCAAGGCGCGGGCCTTGGCCCGGGCCTGCGCAATCATGCCGACACTCAGCCAGGTCCGGCCACAGCAATAATGGCCCGAGCGCTTGGCCAGGGTATGTATGGTATATCCGGCCGCGCTGAGCACTCGCGCCGCCGCCAGGGCGTTCTCGCTTTCAAACACGCCATTGAAGGTATCGACGAAGAGCACGGCGCAACGTCGACCCTCCGCGGCTGCCCTGAGCGTCGCCTCCGCATCCGAAAACAGCGTCGAGTCGTACGAGCGCCAGAAGGTGTCGGAGCGCCACTTTGGCAGCGAGCGTCGCGCCGATAAGCCCAGCAGTTTCTCACTCAGCCAGGGAACGCCCGGCACGTTGTCGCGCAGGTTCAGTAGCCAGGGCAACTTGCTCATCGTGCTGGCGTAGTCTGGAAGAGTCGCGAGCATGCGGTCCTTTAGCGTATAGCCGCGTCGCGCCTTGTAGTGCGACAGGAACTCTATCTTCATTCTGGCCATATCCACGCCCGTCGGACATTCGCGCCGACAGCCCTTGCAGCCGACACATAGGTCCATCGTCGCGTAGAGCGACTCGCTGGTGAGCGCATCGGCACCGAGTTGTCCGGACAAGGCCAGACGCAAAGTATTGGCACGTCCTCGTGTCACGTGCTGTTCATCGCGGGTGACGCGATAACTCGGGCACATCGTGTCAGCATCGAACTTGCGGCAATGGCCGTTGTTATTGCACATTTCAACCGCCTTCGCGAAGCCGCCCGTGCTGTCACCGCCGGTACCCGGCGGGGACAGTGCGCCCGTCAGTGGGTCGTTCTGGACGTTCCATCCAGACCAATCCAGAGCGGGCTTCAGATCGATGGTGCGATAGGGCCGCGCCGTGGAGACAGGAGGAAATCGGAACAGAGTGCCGTCGTCCATTTTTGGCGGATCGACAATCTTTCCTGGATTGAACAGTCCAATGGGGTCCAGCTGATTCTTGATGGCGCGAAATGCCTCGTTGATCGTTGGTCCGAACTGCCATCTGATCCATTCGCCGCGGCAGAGGCCGTCGCCGTGCTCACCGCTATAGGCACCTTTGTACTTGCGCACCAGTGCCGATGCTTCCTCGGCAATCGCGCGCATCTTGGCCGCCCCACCGTCGGGCCCGTCGCGGCGCATATCCAGGATCGGCCGGACATGCAGCGTCCCGACCGACGCGTGCGCGTACCAGGTGCCGTGGGTGCCATATTTGGCGAATACCTCCGTCAGCGACGCGGTGTATTCAGCCAGATTGGGCAAGGGGACGGCGCAATCCTCGATGAAACTCACCGGCTTGCCGTCGCCTTTGGCGCTCATCATGATGTTCAATCCCGCCTTGCGAACCTCCCATAATTCCCGCTGCGCGGCGGGGTCGCTCATCGATACGACGCTGCCCGGATAGCCCAAGTCCGCCATCAGGGTTGAGAGGTCCTTGAGCCGCGCGAGCAGTACCGACCGATCGTCACCAGAGAATTCGACCAGCAATATCGCCGCCGGAGTGCCGATCAAGGCGGTCTGAATTGTCTCCTGGAAAGCGGGATTGGACAGGCTCAGATCGATCATGATGCGATCGACGAGTTCCACCGCGCTGGGCGCGAGCTGCACGATATGTTGTGGGGCACTCATGGCAGACTGGAAGCTCGGGAAATTCACCACTCCCAACACCTTCCAGCGTGGCAGCTCAGAGAGCTTCAGAGTCAGAGTCTTCGTGTAGGCGAGGGTGCCTTCAGCGCCGATGAGCAGGTGCGCGAGATTCACGCTGCCATCTTCGGTGTAGGGTCGCTCGCTCTGATTGTGGAAGATATCCAGATTGTAGCCGCCAACACGGCGTAGCACTTTGGGCCAGCGCGCTTCGATTTCCTCTCGACTCCGCTCCGCCAGCGCGCGTACGAATGTCGCAATCTGCGCCCCGCGGGCAGTCAACTTCGATACCGGACCGAATTCGACCAACTCGCCATCAGACAACCATGCGGTGGCACCGAGCACGTTGTGCACCATGTTGCCGTAGGCAATGGAGCGCGATCCGCAGGAATTGTTGCCCGCCATGCCGCCCAATGTGGCCTGAGCGCTCGTTGATACATCTACTGGAAACCAAAGGCCATGCTGCTTGAGTTGGGTATTCAAATGATCCAGCACAACACCCGGTTCCACGGTCGCCTCTCGCCTGGCCACATCGACATCGAGTACTGCGCGGATGTATTTGGAATTGTCGATGACCAGTGCCGGGCCAGCGGTCTGTCCGCACTGGCTAGTTCCCGCTCCTCGTGCGAGCACGGGCACATTGAGTTCGCGCGCGATATTGATGGCGACAGCGATGTCGTTTGCAGTCCGTGGAACGATCACCCCAATGGGTATGATCTGGTATATCGATGCGTCGGTGGCATAGCGGCCTCTCGAGGCGTCATCGAACAGTATCTCGGCATTGGTCTCGCGGCGCAGCCGCTGTTCCAGAGACAGATTCATGCGGGCTCTGGCGAGTGCATCTCGCGCGGTTCCAGTTCGCCGGCGCGCATCAATTCCAGCACGGTATCGCGCTTGCGCAGCAGGTGTTCGGACAATATTGTGCGCAACTTGACCCCGTCGTGAGCCATCAGCGCATCGATCATCTGTTCGTGTTCCTCAACCGCCAGTTGCCACTTCGCTTCATTCTGGTTCGTACGGAAGCGCAATGACTGCGCTCGTGCATTGCATTCCCGGTAGATCTTCGTGAGCAGGGGATTTCTCGCCGCGAGATTGATCGCCGCATGAATACGGGCGTTGAGCCGGTAGTATCCGGACATGTCCCGGCGCGCGAAACAGGCCAGCATGTCGTAGTGCAGTGCCTTGATCTCGCGGCATTCCGCGTCGCTGATGCGCTGCGCGGCCAGTTCGCCGGACATTCCTTCCAGACCCGCCAGGACCTCGAAGATGTGCACGACATCGGTCTCACTGAGCTTGACAGCCACCGCGCCACGATTGGGCAGCAGATCGACCAGTCCCTCGGCTGCCAACAACTTGATGGCCTCGCGCAGCGGCGTGCGCGATACACGCAGGCGTTCGCACAGCTCGCGCTCGTTGAGTTTCGCGCCGGGTGGAATACGGCCATCGAGCAGCATCGTACGCAGCCGCAATACCACTTCGTCGTGTAGTGTGCGCCGTGCTATCTCGATCACGTCTCCCATACTCTGATCCTCCATCAATGCATTTTAGATGCAAAATCACCCCGATATCAATCTTATAAATCAATGAGGTAGCTACTCCAGGTTGTCTATATTGAATTATGAATGCATTTTTGTGAAAATGTACAGCGAACGATATTAATCTTAGGATTGCAGTCATGCTCGATCTCGATTTCCATCCTAGCGGTCGTCATTACCTTCAAATCCCTGGACCGAGCCCAGTCCCGGATCGGATTCTGCGGGCGATAAGCCTGCCGACAATCGATCATCGGGGCCCGGAATTTGGCGCACTCGGGCTAAAGGTGCTCACGGGCATGCAGGCGGTGTTCAAGACCCGTCACCCGGTGGTGATTTACCCGGCCTCGGGCACCGGCGCCTGGGAGGGGGCTCTGGCCAATACCCTGAGCCCGGGTGATCACGTGGTGATGTACGAGACGGGACACTTCGCCTCGCTGTGGGCAAAGATGGCGATGCGGCTTGGTCTGTCCGTCGAGTTACTGGCATGGCCCGGTGAAGATCCGCAGCTTCCCACTGCTCCGGGCTGGCGCCGGGGCGCAAGTGCCGAGCAGATCGAACAGCGTCTGCGACTGGATACACAGCAGCGGATCAAAGCGGTCTGTGTTGTTCACAATGAGACCTCGACCGGTGTGACTTCCGATATCGCCGCAGTGCGCCGAGCCATTGACGCTGCGCGGCATCCTGCATTGCTGATGGTCGATACGATCTCCGGTCTGGCCAGCGTGGATTACCGTCACGATGAATGGGGCGTAGACGTGGCCGTCGCGGGCTCGCAAAAAGGGCTCATGCTACCGCCCGGCATCAGCTTTAATGCTCTCTCGCCCCGCGCGCTGGAAGCGATGCAGACGGCGTCCTTGCCGCGTTCGTTCTGGGCCTGGGACGAAATGTTGGCAGCCAACAAAGGCGGATACTTCCCCTATACGCCCAATACCAATCTGCTTTATGGCTTGTCCGAATCGCTCGATATGCTCGCGGCCGAAGGCCTCGATTGCGTCTTTGCTCGGCATCAGCGGTGGGCGGCAGGCGTGCGCGCGGCGGTACAAACCTGGGGCCTGCCCATCCAATGTGCCGATTCGCGTGTCTACTCACCCGTATTGACCGGCGTGATCACACCAATCGGTGTCGATGCAGACGAATTGCGGCGTCTCATTTATGAGCGCTTCGATCTATCCCTGGGTATGGGCCTCGGGAAAGTGAAGGGCCGCATGTTTCGCATTGGCCACCTTGGCGATAGCAACGACCTCAGCCTGCTGGCCACTCTGGCTGGCTGCGAAATGGGACTCCGGATCACGGGTGTCAGCCTCGCGGGCAGCGGCGTGCAGTCAGCAATGGATTACTTCAGCGCCCATCGTCCCGCTTCGACTCTGAGGAAAGTGGCATAGTAGGCATGCGTTCACCGCATCTGCGATCCTCCAGAACGGGGTAACAGCCGGCGGTTTAACGCACGGCGGCACTGCAGCGCTGTCCCACAAATTGAGGGCAATGTGTGAAGCGGTTTCAAGCGAGCCACATCGTCCTGCTTTTGTTATGCCTGATGTATGGCATCACCTATATTGACCGCGTCAACGTCAGCACCGCAGCCGCCGGTTTCGCCAAAGAATTCGATCTGAACAAAGCCGAAATCGGCTTGGTGTTTTCGGCCTTTGCTTATCCGTACCTCGTATTCCAGATCATCGGTGGTTGGATCAGCGATCGTTACGGCGCTCGCCGCACCCTGATCGCCTGCGGCATCGTGTGGGGCGGCGCCACCATACTCACCGGATTAGCGGGAGGACTCTCATCGCTGCTGATTGCCCGGCTATTGCTGGGCTTCGGCGAAGGCGCGACGTTTCCTGCCGCTACCACTGCGATGTGCCGCTGGGTGCCCAAAGCCGGCCGCGGCCGGGCCCAAGGGCTTACACACGCCGCTGCGCGTGTGGGCAATGCTGCGGCACCAGGTCTGATCGTATTGGTCATGGCCACTTACGGCTGGCGCGCGTCGTTTTTCATTTGCGCCGCGATCAGCTTCATGTGGGTGGGTCTGTGGGCCCTGACTTTTACCGAGTATCCCAAGGATAATCCGCACGTCAGCGCGCAAGAGCTCGCCGCATTGCCGCCGCCAGGCGATCGGCTGGTCGCAATCCCGTGGGGCCCTCTGTTCAGGCGCATGTTTCCCGTGACGATGGTGTACTTCTGCTACGGCTGGACACTTTGGCTCTTCCTGAGCTGGATCCCTCAATACTTTCTCCACAGCCGAGGGGTCGACCTGAGGCAATCCGCCTTGTTTTCCTCCTGCGTGTTTTTTGCCGGCGTACTCGGCGATACCTTGGGCGGAGTGCTCAGCGACCGTTGGCTGCGGCGAACCGGAAGCCTCAAGCGTGCGCGCAGCCTGCTGGTGTCCATTTGCATGTTCATGGCCCTGCTGGCTCTGCTACCGCTCCTGTTCACTCACGATCTGGGCATTTCGCTGGCCAGCCTGTCCACTGCGTTCTTCTTTTCTGAGATGACAATCGGTCCGATGTGGGCTATTCCCATGGATATCGCCCCGAACTACTCCGGCGTGGCCAGCGGCATGATGAACACCGGCTCGGCCCTGGCTGCCATCATCAGTCCGGTCGTGTCGGGCTACGTGATCGATCTTTACGGCAACTGGCAATTGCCCTTCATCGGCAGCATGCTGCTGATGGCGGTGGGTCTATTGCTTGCATTCCGCATGCAGCCGGACAGAAAATTTAAGGACATCCCCATCGGGGCGCTCGAGGCCAGCAGCGTGCGCTCAGGGGGCGCAGGTCAGTGAATGCGGCCCGGAATTTCCCGGTGCAAACGGGAAGCACAGGGCCTCGTAGTACTGCAGTGAATATTCAGGCGGCGAGAAGCCCGATGGTAGCGGACGCTTCGAGATGCTTTGAAAGTATGCAATGCTGGCATCGCGCCACCATTTAGCTTCTCGCTGCTGTATGGCGAGGAACGTCGCCACCTGCGCATAGCGCTCAGGATCCACGAACCCTGCAAGGCCGGCCCATGTCTTGCGCATCTCGCCAACAGCTTGAACGCCATGCGTGTAGTGCCGCACGAGCTCATCCCACAGAGTATGTCCGGAAGCCATCGGATAATCCCATGGGACATGGTGAAACCAGAGCAGTAGATTTTCCGGCGTGCGCTCGATACTGCCAAATCGTGCCGCCAGTTCGGGCGCGTATTGGGAGACCGCGTTGCTGCCGCTTGCAGTTCGATCGAAGCCGATGCCCTGGGCAT
>Ga0302324_100026682_pt1 | contig 11030 bp, 5 predicted proteins | sample Palsa_T0_1_FD_201949 | JGI IMG/M metagenome (GOLD analysis project Ga0302324, IMG submission 201949) | Peat permafrost microbial communities from Stordalen Mire near Abisko, Sweden - Palsa_T0_1 | ecosystem: Environmental > Terrestrial > Soil > Palsa > Peat permafrost | place: Sweden: Abisko...
CATTAGAAACAATCGTCTCGACATGAAAATAAGCACTATTCTTTTCTTCCCACTGCTGGTTTGCGCCACCCTGGCCGCTGCAACCTCTGAAGACGCCGTTCGAATTCTCGGAACCGCACCACTCCGATTCGAACCCGCCGCCCGGAACAGCGCATCCCAATTCATCGCGCGCGGCCCCCGCTTCCGCTATTCGTTCGCTGGAAACCGGGCTACTTTTCAAGCCGGCGACAAACGCGCCAGCCTTCAATTCCAGGGCGCTGCCGAAGCAGCGAAGATCCAAGCTATCCAAAAACTTTCCTCCACCACGGACCTGTTTTTGGGCAACGATCCAGCTCAATGGCGGTCCGAGGTTTCCAACTTCGGACGGCTCCAGGTTCTCGGCCTGTATCCGGGCATCGACTTGGTGTACTACGGAAATCAGGGCGAGCTCGAATACGATTTGACGGTAAAACCTGGCGCTGATCCCCAGACTATCCGGCTGCGTTTGGAAGGCAGCCGGGCACGTGTCGATCGGGACGGCAACTTGGTCGCCGGCCTGATTCAGAAGCATCCCCTCGCCTACCAGCTATCCACGGACGGAGCCAGGATTGCGGTGCCAAGCCGCTACCGCAAGAACCCGGACGGCTCCTATGGATTTGTACTGGGCAACTACGATCGCAATCGTGATCTGGTAATTGATCCAGTGCTTACTTTTTCGCTGTACTTGTCCGGCTCAAACCAGGATGTCGCGCAAACCATCGGCTTGGATAGGATCGGCTTCCTCTATGTCGCCGGCACCACTTACTCCACCGATTTTCCCAACTCCAGCGCCTTCCAAACTACCCAAGGCGGCGGCACCGATATCTTCGTGACCAAGATCGATCCGAATGCCAAAGCAGGCCATCAAATTGTTTTCTCCACGTACATCGGCGGGAGCGCGAACGAAACTTTGGGTGGAATGGCAGTGGGCCCGAACGGCGATGTCTACCTTACCGGCACCACGCTCTCCGCTGATTTCCCGACAGTCAATCCGGCGCAAACTGCCTTGGACGGTACTTCCGACGCGTTCGTGGTGTGGATCAATTCCACGCGCAAGCTGGGGTACGCCACTTATTTGGGCGGCGCCCTGGACGAGACTGGATTAGGAATTACTTTCAACTCCAAGGAAGAAATCTTCGTCACCGGCGGCACTGAATCTACTGACTTTCCAACAGTCAACGCCCTGCAGACCGCCTCCGGAGGCAGACAGGACATATTTGTGGCGGCCTACAAGCCGTCGCTTTCCGGCTCCGCTTCTCTGGTCTACTCCACCTACCTGGGTGAGAGCGGTTGGGAGATCGGCCGCGCCATCGCGCTAGCGCCGGACGGAACCGTGTGGATTGCAGGTGGAACCTATTCCTATAACTTTCCCATGAAGGGTAACTCCTATCAGAAGGTCTACCGTGGCGAGGGCGATGCTTTTGTTGCGCACATCAACACCTCCGCCGGATCCAGCGGTCTCGAGTATTCCACTTTTCTCGGCGGTAACGAGCAGGAAGAGGCGTCCAGCATCGTGGTGAATCCGGATGGACAAGTGATCGTGAGTGGTTGGACTATCTCGGCCACCTACCCGGTTACCTCTACTGCGCTGCAGCCCAAGTACGGCGGCAGCGGCAACGGTTTTATCAGCATCCTGGACACTACCAAGAATCCGCAATTGATTTACTCGACGTACTTCGGAGGCACCGGGCCCACCATACCGTCCGATTTGAAGCTGGATGCCTCAGGCAACCTGTACCTGACCGGAATGACGCTCGCCGCCGATCTTCCCACGACCAAGAATGCCGCTCAAGCGGCTTACGACGGAACTGAAGATGCCTTTGCACTGGAATTTAATCCGGCAACCGCGGGACCCGACGCCATCAGCTACCTTACCTACCTCGGCAGCGACGGACTGCAAGTTGGCTATGGGATCGCTTTTGATGCCAAAGACAACATCTACGTGGTGGGTTACACCAGCGGGCCAATCTTCAAGGCGTTAAAGGGCGTGTCAAAAACCTCCAGCGCTGGCAAAGTCGACGGCTTCGTAGCCGGCCTAAGCACCAAATAAATCCGGGACAGGATACTCATTTCCCGATTTTCGGTGTCTGCTGGGCGCATCCGCGGTCACTTGCCATGTATTCGTTGAATCACGCAGATTTTCGCTCCCTCAACCCGGACGGAGTCCACTTCGTCTTCCTGGGGGTAGTCCTCAGGATGCCAGCGATAGAACGATATAAGGTATGTTGCGGATTCTGGTTTGGTGAATTCCAGGCGATTCCGTAATGCGGGCGGCAGGATTGCGGCGTTGATGCTGGTGGGCGCCGATACGCGGATGGCCGGTGAAGGGTCGATTTCGAGCAGCCTCTCCAAGGCTTTTCGTTGAGATAGTCCCCAGTAATCTATTTCGAAGCGTCGGCGGATTTCCGTCAGGTCGCGCCCGGCCAGTCGGTTGAAGTAGATATTTTGCAGCGGATGGTAACGAATCATCGTCCAGGAAACCTGCAGCAAACACAAGACTACGATCAGGCCGGCCAAAACCCTGGCGGGAACAGCGATTTTGCCCAGCCGGGACAGCCAAGAGCCTACGCCGGCAACACCTAAGATCGAAAAATAGAGCAGCGGCGGATAAATGAAATACAAATGCCTCCAACCGTCGTAGACGTTGGAATGGAGAATCACCACGGCAGCCAACGGCGCTGCCAGTGTCACCAGGAACGCCACTTCCACTGCATCCTCCACCAGCCACCGCCCGGGATGGGTCAGCGCCCTGAATAGGCAGCGCATCAATCCTGCCGCGAAGAGAATCACATAAAGCAGCGGCGTGGTAATTGCTATCCAAACAAAGAGATAATGCCAGGGGAGCTTTCCGGCGGGAACCACTTGCCCCATATAAAGGATGGTGCCGGACCACGGAATCCGCCCAAGAGTTCTCAATGCTCTCAGGAAATTCGTTACCGGATGCGTCCAGAGGAGAGGCCAGAACGCGTACGTACCACATGCGATGGCGCCAAAACAAATGCCCAGGCTGGCGATGTTGCCACGCAGGCGTTGGCCGGCTGAATGCAGTTCCAGCAAACGGGGTACAGCCAGTACAGCGGTAACGACCGGCAGAAGCAGGCCGAAGATGCGGATGTCGATGCAAAACGCGCACGCCAATCCGTGCAACAGGGCCCGTTGCCAAGACATATTGTCGAGCAAGAAAATCATGCTTGCAAGGGCAATTTCCACCAACGCCAGGAAGGGCAGATCCTTGGGATTATAAAAGGCGTCGGCGAAGAGCCGCGGACTTAACACCAGAAACACCGCTCCCAGCAGGGCCAAACGCCAATCCCCAAATTGCCTGCGAAGCAGCCAGTAAAACGCCAGTGTGCCAAGGTAAAACACGACAAATGTTGCCAGATGCCGCATGAGATAAATCGAGCGTGAATCGGTCAACCGCAGTACGCGTTCGAGAGTGACAAGGCCCAGATCGAATGCGCTCCCGTAGTAACGCTCGTAACGGCCGGACTGAGTGGCCTGAAGAGATTTGGAGTCCAACGATTCACGATCTCCGCTGGTGACGTAATTGTAGTTCCACGTCCCATTGGTTCGACTCATTCCTTCATCCCATGAAACACCATAGTCTTTATAAACGGCCAGACCAAGTATCAGTAGTACGGCGAAAAACGTGCCCGAAACGATCTTTTCCACTGATGTAACCATACCAACCTGTGTCGGAAATAAATATGGTGACAGGATACTCATTCCCCGATTTAAGTACGAAAAGGGCTCAAGGGAGCGTGACGCGCTTTCCTTCAAGCACTGTGGGGCTGCTGGGCATCCGGGTTGGCCTGCTGCGTCGTCCCGTCGGCGTTGAAGACATACATGTGATAAGGAAAGGGTGCGCCGGTGTTACCGAGCCGCGAGCGTATGCGACCGGTGCCTTTCATGTGGGTTCTCACTTAGCTTTGCGGCCTAACCCGCGCTCCACAATTTCACCGCGCCGCATTCGCGGCATGCTCTTTCAAATACCGCCCGGTGTAAGACTTCGGCGCAGCCGCGATCTGCTCCGGCGTGCCTTCCGCCACAATCTCACCGCCCCGATCGCCGCCTTCCGGCCCCAGATCGATCACCCAGTCGGCGCTGCGGATCACATCCAGATTGTGCTCGATAATCAGTATGCTCGCCCCATTTTCTATCAGCCGTTGAAAAGCCGCCAGCAGTTTGGCGATGTCTTCGAAGTGCAGCCCCGTGGTCGGCTCGTCGAAAATATACAGCGTGCCGTCACATGTTGCCTGCGCCAGATGCGCCGCCAGTTTCACGCGCTGCGCTTCCCCACCGCTCAGCGTGGTGGCGGATTGTCCCAGCCTCAAATAACCTAAACCCACATCGTCCAGCACCTTCAGCTTTGTCACCAGGCGCTTGCTTTCGGAAAAGAACGAAAGGCCTTCCTTCACCGTCAACTGCAGCACCTCATGAATATTCAGGCCCTGATAGCGGATGTCCAGGATGCTGCTCTTGAAGCGCGTACCCTTGCACTCCTCGCACACCAGCTCCACATCGGCCAGGAACTGCATTTCCACTGTTACAGTGCCGTCGCCCTGGCAGTTTTCGCAGCGGCCGCCCGGGATGTTGAACGAGAAATGTCCACCGTTGTAGCCGCGCTTCTTCGCGTCAGGAGTGGATGCGAAGATATCTCGAATCACATCGAAAGCCTTGATGTACGTCACCGGATTCGAGCGCGGCGTGCGCCCGATGGGCGATTGATCCACCAGAATTACTTCCCGTAATAGCTCGGCCTTTTCCACGCGCCGGCACGTCACTCTCTCAGCCGCTCGCGGCGTCTCTTCGTCGTGCTCTTCCTTAGCCGGCTGCCGCAATCTGCGCTCGATGGATTGAAATATCACGTCATGCACCAGCGTGGATTTGCCGGATCCTGAAACTCCCGTCACCGCTACCATCATGTTCAGCGGGATGGAAACATCGATACCTTTCAGGTTGTGAGCCCGCGCGCCGAAAAACTTCACCACTTTTTTAGCATCCACCGGACGGCGCGTGGCGATACGTGCGGCTCGAGCATCGCCCCGTAGATAGCGCGAAGTCAAAGAGCCCGCACCGTCCTGCAGGATCTTCCGGTAAGAACCTTCAAAGATAATCCGGCCGCCTAACTCGCCCGCTCCTGGGCCCATATCCACAATATGATCCGCGGCGCGCATCACGTCGGCATCATGCTCCACCACCACAATCGTGTTGCCCAGATCGCGCAATTCTTCCAGTATCCGGATCAAACGGCCCGTGTCGCGGCTGTGCAGTCCGATCGATGGCTCATCCAGCACATAACACGCGCCCACCAATCTCGATCCAAGACAAGTGGCTAATTGGATGCGTTGCGCCTCGCCTCCCGATAGTGTAGACGACAACCGGTCCAGCGTCAGATACTCCAGCCCCACGTCATTCAGGAACTTCAGACGCTGCCGGATCTCCACCAGAATCTTGTCGGCGATGGCGGATTCCTCTGGCGTAAGGTCCAACTCTCGAAAGAATTCGTACGCCTGCTCGATATTCAACCGCACCACATCGGCGATGGTCCGGCCTGCGATCCGAATGTTTAGCGCCGCCCGGTGCAGCCGCGACCCTTTGCAATCCGGACACTCCGCATATCCGCGATAACGGCTCAGGAACACCCGCACATGCACTTTATACTTCTTGGTTTCCACCGCCGCGAAGAACTTATGCACGGCCTCGTAAACCAGCAACTGCTCTTCCTTCGTCAGATCGCAGAACGGGATGTTGCCGCGCACCTTTCCGCGCACGGCTTTGCGGAAATTCGCGGCGTACGATTGATACTTCTCTTTGGCCCACGGCTGCACCGCGCCCTCATCCAGTGTCAAGCCTGGATCGGGAATCACCAGGTTCATGTCGTAATCGATGGTATTTCCAAAGCCCTGGCAGCGCGGGCACGCCCCCATGGGATTGTTGAAACTGAATAGCCCAGGCTCGGGCGTCGCCAACTCAATGCCGCATTGTTTGCACGCGAACTTCTCGTTGAAAAGAAGTGTGCTGGGTGGTGGGTTTTGGGGGGTGGCTTCCTCGAAGATTACTTCGCCTCCCTCGCGGTAGCAAATTTCCGTGGTGTCGACGATGCGTTGATGCAGGTCTTGCGTGATCACGAAGCGGTCCACCAAAATGAAGACCGGCTCCGTGAAGTCGATGTCCAGCAGCGATTCCGGAGTGGAGAACTCGAATACCCGGCCCTTCTGGTAAAGACGATTGAATCCCTTCTTGCGCAACTCAAACAGATGATCGCGCAAGACTTCCGTAGTGGCGTCGCGCTGTACCGGAAATAGCGCGTACCAGCGCGAGCCTTCCTTCTGCTGCAGCATGCTCTGCGCAACTTGATCCACCGTGTCCCGCACTATCTGTTTGCCGCATTGAGGACAATAGCTGCGCCCCACGCGCGCGTAAAGCAGCCGCAGGAAATCGTAGATTTCAGTGGACGTCGCAACAGTCGACCGCGGATTCCGCGTGGTGTTTTTCTGGCGGATGGCGATGGGCGGCGCGATGCCCGAAATCTCATCCACATCGGGCTTTTCCATGCGCTCCAGAAATTGCCGCGCATACGCCGACAGCGATTCTACATACCGCCGCTGCCCTTCCGCGTACACCGTATCGAAAACCAACGACGACTTGCCCGACCCCGACACGCCCGTCACAACCGTCAGTTGATTGTGTGGAATAGCCAGCGAGACGTTCTTGAGATTGTGGACGCGCGCGCCACGGATGAGTATGGATTCTTCCAAGGGTTTGCTTCGGGAGTCTAACTCGATTATCTCAGGTACGCCCAGCCCGTGAGGTGAGGTGTCGTGTCGGCCGTGAGGGGTCGTTACCCAACCGCGACCGCAAAGGGGCGATTATCAAAAAAACTCCAGAAGCCGCTCCTCCGAGTATGTATAACCTGGGCGGCTTCTGGAGTGTTAACCCACGAAGAAGGATGAAACGGGTTAAACAACCTTTCTGTGTATCACAGAGTGCGTGGAATTCTTTTTCGATTCCGATTGAGATGAGTCATGCGCTTCACCGCGGCTGCAACAGCTTCCGACAGCGGTTTCTGGCCCGTCCCCACTCCTCCCCAGCTGAAGAGCAGGGAGCAAGTTCCGTGCACGCGCCGATGGAATTCCCAGAGCTGTTCCGATATTTGACTCAGGCGGCGCTGTGCTCCGGCGCCTTCCAGGCCCGGGCAGACCATCACGAACTCGTCTTCGGTGGTCCGGCAACCAAAATCGTTTTCTCCCAGCAGACCTGCCACACAGGCAGTCACCAGTTGCAGAGCACCCTCATCATGCGAAGAGTGGCGATGTGTTCTTACCATGTCGATCAGCACAACCAGGCCCGTAAACGGCTGGCTGATGTGGATAAGCGATTCGAGCGGCCACTGGTTGAACATTCCTGCCGGTATCAAACCTTCGTTAACCGGGATAGGCGTGACATCGATCACCAGCCCTTCCCCCTGCCGTGGCTGACTCATTCTGCTCGAAGCAGCGCTATCCCACAGGAACACGTCCACTTTGCCGGACTGTGCGGGGTGGCTCATCCTCAACGTACTTCTTGCCTGCCATCGCGCCACGACAGCATCGCTCTCGAGAGTTCTTGTCTTGCCTTGAGAAAATCAAGCCCCACTGCGACACCGGCGGCGGCGAGAATTCCGTAGCTTAATATCTGAATTGCAGTTGCGATTTCCATAGCCTGATTGAAGTCTACAGGCAGCCTGACGGCCGGCAAATAGTTCCGGAGATTCAAAACTAGGTGGTACCAAGAGCGCTGCGATTCAACCGATGTTCTAGACCGGAAGTACTATTTTCCTTCCGAACCGCGACCGCAAGGAAGCGTGATCGTAAGGACATCAAAACCGCGAGACAGGTCAAGCGCGAAATTTCGTGCCTGTCACCATTTTGCCAGGCCCGTAATTACTTGTGCGTTTCGAAAACCAGGTGCGGGCTTACTGAACGCTGGCCAGCGGCCGCAACCGCCGTGCATTCGCCGGACCGCGCAGATGCTGCAGCGCCTTGCTCTCGATTTGCCGGATCCGCTCGCGCGTCAGCCCAAAATCCTGGGCAATCTCCTCCAGCGTGTGCTCGCGGTCGAATCCGATCCCGAACCGCATGCGAACCACTTTCTCTTCGCTGGGCGATAGCGTCTTCAACACGTCCGCCGTCTCGGCGCGGACGTTCTTCGCAAAAACGGCATCCGTCAGCGAACTCATGGTGCGATCCTGCAGCAGATCGCCCAAAGCGGACTCTCCGTCCTTGCCGATCGGCAGGTCGAGCGATACCGGATCCCGCGAAATCGTCCGCAACTCCTCGATTTTGTGCGCGGTTGTGTTCAAGCGCTTGCCGATCTCCTCGTTGGTGGGAGTGCGGTTCAGCTGTTTTTCCAACTCGCGCAGCGTCCACACGAATTTGTTCAAGCTCTCATTCATATGCACCGGGATCCGAATGGTGCGCGACTTGTCGGCGATCGCCCGTGTCACCGCCTGCCGGATCCACCACGTCGCGTACGTTGAAAACTTATAGCCCAGCCTGTAGTTGAACTTCTCGGCCGCCCGCATGAGACCGATATTGCCTTCCTGGATCAAGTCCAGCAGGTGCAAGCCGCGGTTCACGTATTTCTTGGCAATGGAAACAACCAGGCGCAGGTTGGCCTCTACCAGCGCTTTTCTGGCCGTGCGCGCTTCCGCCTCACCCTGCAGGGCCACGCTCAGCCAGCGGCGCATTTGACGCACATCCGACCCCGCGGCTGCGTTATGCTCCCGCAGCGCTCGCTTTAAATCGCGAAGTTCAGCCGTGGAAATATGCCGCCGCGACATTTTCTGTTCCAGTTCTCCGATTTTTTCCGCCGCCCCTTCCAGCGCCATCCGGAACTCTTGCCATTGGGCGGCTTGAAAAGGAATCCGGCGCAGCGCTTGCGAACACTTCACCATTCCCCGCACAATCTGTCTTCGCAGCTTCGCCCGCGCCGCCGGCTTGTGCTTTCGCAGTGCGCCAAACTTCTCTTCCAGCACCGACAATTCCTGGGCCGCTTCCACCAGCTTCTTGAACCGCCGTGTGGCTTCCCCACGGCTGCGCCGTTTCGCCGCGTCATCGGCGCCGCCCGCATTCGCCACATCTTCCAGACGCGCCTTCCCTGCCCCGATCTCCTCGAATATGGCCAGCGCCCTTTTCCGCACCAGCGGCGACCTCGAAATCGCCTTCAACATCCGCAGGTTGCCCCGCTCCATCCGGCGCGCCAAATCGATCTCCGCCTGCTTGGTCAGCAAACGTACCGATCCCATTTCCCGGAGATACACCCGGACCGGATCGTCAGTATGGTTGGGCGCTTCTTCGACGTTGTCCTGGGCCCCAGGCTCAGAATCGTCCGCATCCAGGAAGTCTGCCGCCCCTGCAGCCGCGAGAATATTTTCGTCAAGTTGTTGCATCTAAGGGATAACGGAGTTTCTGGCCCAAGCCACCGGGGGAACGTGGCTGAGTCTCTCCATCAGTTAGATGCAGAAGACGTTCATTTAGTTGCACCCCTCGTTCCGAACCGCGACCGCAAGGGAGTGACCAAATCACCGGTCGCTTACGCTCGCGGCTCGGAATGAAGTTCCCCCTCGCCGAGCCGCGACCGTGAGGGAGTCGGTGCCTTTGTTTTTCAATCACCGACCAACGTCTTCAATGGAGCATGACGTCAACCTATTTTCAGACATTATTCGTGGCGAAGCGCGATGATCGGATCCACCGCCAAGGCTCGCCGGGCAGGCAAGTAGCAGGCCGCCAGGGCCACCGCCGTCAGTAAAAAGGCAGTTCCCCCAAAAGTGGCCAGATCGTTCGCACTGACTCCGAAAATCAGGCTGGAAAGCAGCCGGGCCAGCGGGATCGAAATCGCGAGCCCGATACCAAGCCCTGCGGCGGTCAATAGCAGGCCATGCCGCGCCACCATCCGAAGCACATCCGGACGATCGGCTCCGAGCGCCATCCGAATGCCAATCTCGTGCGTCCGCTCCGTCACCGCAAACGCCATCAGTCCATAAATCCCGACCGCCGAGAACACCATCGCGATCGCACTCAGCACCGCCAGCATCACCGCAACATAATTCAGCCCGATCATGCTGTTGGCGATTGTGCGATCCAGCGTCTCGATCTCAAATAGCGGCCGGTCGATATCCAATGCGGCCACCACGCGCCGCACCGGCCCCGCCAGCGCCATCGGATCTCCCTTGGCGCGGACTGCGATATAGGTGTAGTAAAGAGGTGTCTGCCGGTACGGCTGATAAATCGCGGGCGCCATCTCGGTCGCCACCGGATCGTACCGTACATCCTTCACCACTCCAACTACAGTCAGCCACGGGCCGTCGCCGCCCAGCCGGATGTGCTGGCCGAGTGGATTCTTATCCGCCCAATTGCGCCGCACAAAATTCTCGGTCACCAGCGCCACGGGCTGCGCGGCCGGACCGTCGGAATCCAGCAGTCCCCGGCCCTGCAGCAACGGAACGCCCACCGTGTTCAGAAAATTCGGACTCACCACCTGCACCTGCGCCGACTTCTGCTGGCTTGGGTTGACCGCCGGCTGTCCTTCCACCGCGTAGGTGCTCATCCGATCGTTATAACCGTAAGGAATGTTCGACGCCAGCGTGGCGCTTTCGACGCCGGGCAACGCTGAAATCCGCTCCAGCATTTGATCGTAAAACGCCGCCCGCTGATGCGCTTCACCGTAATGTTTGTCGGTCAGCGCGATCTGCATGGTCAGCAGCGATTGTGGGCGAAGATTCTGATGTACGTGCAGGAGAGTTTGCGAACCCTTCACCATCAATCCGGCGCCGGCCAGCAGCACCATCGTGGCCGCAATCTCGCCGGCAACCAGTATGCTGCGCAACCGTTGGCGCCCTCGCCCCGCCGATGTCCCGCGCCCGCTCTCTTTCAACGTCTCGTTCACGTCAGCTTTGCTGGCGAGCGCCGGAATCAACCCGGAAAGCAGCCCCGCAAACAGCGCAATCGCAATGGTGAACGCCAACGCGC
>Ga0302324_100026684_pt1 | contig 11030 bp, 9 predicted proteins | sample Palsa_T0_1_FD_201949 | JGI IMG/M metagenome (GOLD analysis project Ga0302324, IMG submission 201949) | Peat permafrost microbial communities from Stordalen Mire near Abisko, Sweden - Palsa_T0_1 | ecosystem: Environmental > Terrestrial > Soil > Palsa > Peat permafrost | place: Sweden: Abisko...
TTCGAGCTTGGCTTCGTGCGTGCCTTCGATGGCTTTGTGGCGTTCGTCCTTTTCCGCCCCCTTGCGGCAGAAAATCTTCACGTCCACGATGGTGCCTTCCACGCCCGGCGGGCAGTAGAGGGAGGCATCGCGCACGTCGCCGGCCTTTTCGCCGAAGATGGCGCGCAAAAGTTTTTCCTCGGGCGTGAGCGTGGTTTCGCCCTTCGGAGTCACCTTGCCAACCAAAATATCGCCGGGGCGAACGGTGGCGCCGATGCGAATCACGCCGCTTTCGTCGAGATTGCGGAGAAAGCTCTCGTTGATGTTGGGTATGTCGCGCGTGATTTCTTCGGGGCCGAGCTTGGTATCGCGCGCCTCGATTTCGTACTCCTCGATGTGAATCGAGGTGTAGTAGTCGTCGCGCACCAGTTTTTCGCTGATGATGATGGCGTCCTCAAAGTTGTACCCACGCCATGAAAGAAAGGTGCAAAGAACATTGCGGCCCAGTGCGAGCTCTCCGCGGTCCGTGCACGGACCATCGGCCAGCACCTGGCCCTGACGCACGCGGTCACCCGTGCGCGCCAGCGGCTTCTGGTTGATGCAGGTATTTTGGTTTGAGCGCTTGAACTTCGTCAGCAGGTAAATGTCGGAACCGACTTCGCGGCTGAGCACGCCGGAGCGGTCCGATTCCACGCGGACGATGATGCGCTCGGAATCCACCTGGTCCACAACGCCGTCTCGTTTGCAAACGATGACCGCGCCGGAATCGCGAGCCGTCACACGCTCCATGCCCGTGCCCACAAGCGGCGCCTCTCCGCGAACCAGCGGCACGGCCTGACGCTGCATGTTGGAACCCATCAGCGCGCGGTTGGCGTCGTCGTTCTCGAGGAACGGAATCAAACTAGCGGCGACGGAGACGAGTTGTTTGGGCGAAACGTCGATGTAATCCACTTCCTCGCGGTTTTTCAGGACGAAGTTGCCCGCCTGGCGGCAGGAAACCAGTTCCGGAATGATGCGGCCGCGGTCGTCAAGAGGCACGTTGGCCTGCGCGACCACGTAGCGGTCCTCCTCCCACGCGGAAAGATAGAAACAATGCGGCGCGTAGGTGACACGACGCCGCTTCAGGTCCTCGTTAATGGACTCAATCTTGCTCATCTCGACGATCTCACCGGCTTTGAATTCGCTGTCGCCGGCGCTGACGATCTGGCCGTAGTCCACGATGTGCCCGTTCTTCACGCGCCGATAAGGCGATTCGATGAAGCCAAATTCGTTGATGCGCGCATAGCTGGAAAGCGAGCTGATCAAGCCGATGTTCGGGCCTTCCGGCGTCTCGATAGGGCAAATTCGGCCATAGTGCGTGGGGTGGACGTCGCGGACCTCGAATCCGGCGCGCTCGCGGGAAAGGCCACCTGGCCCGAGGGCGGAGAGACGGCGTTTGTGCGTGATTTCGCTGAGCGGATTGGTCTGATCCATGAACTGGCTGAGCTGAGAACTGCCGAAAAATTCGCGGATGGCCGCCATTACTGGCTTGGCATTCACCAGATCGTGCGGCATGGCCGTGGACATTTCCTGGTACACGGACATTTTTTCCTTGATGGCGCGTTCCATTCGGACCAGACCGATGCGGAACTGGTTTTCCAGCAATTCGCCGACGGCGCGAACACGCCGGTTCCCCAGATGGTCAATGTCGTCCACCGAGCCGACGTTCTGGCGCAGCTTCAGCAGGTACTGGATGGCGGCGACGAAATCCACGGTTTCCAGCGTGCGCTTCTCGAGTGGCGTTTCCAGGCCGAGTTTAATATTGAATTTCAAGCGGCCGACGCGGCTGAAGTCATATTTCCGCGGATCAAAAAACATTCCATGGAAAAGTGCCTGCGCGGTATCCACGGTCGGCGGATCACCGGGACGGAGCTTGCGGTAGATTTCAATCAGCGCTTCCTTGGAGCTGCGCAGAGTATCCTTTTCCAAAGTGCGGCAGATCACCGTGCCGACGGGATCGTGCTCCGGGAAGCAGACATCCACTTCCGTGATGCCGCCTTCGCCCAGCGCCGTCCACATTCCCGCCGCCATGGGTTTGTTCGATTCCAGCAAAACTTCGCCCGTCTGGCGGTTGACGATTTCGCCCACCGCCACGGCACCATCCAAATCAGCCGTGGTGATTTCTACCTGAGTGATGTGCGCCTTGACCAGCTCCTTGTAGAGCGCCTCGCTGATGCGGCGATGCGCGCCCACCAGCAGGTCATCCGTCTTCGGATGACGAATTTCCTTCGACAGCTTGCGGTCAATAAGCCCTTCGGAAAGATTCCAAAAGAGCCGGCCGTCGCGTAGCGTGACGCGCTCCGCCTGGTAGAAATTCCGCAGAATTTCCTCGTTCGATTTCATTCCCAGCGCGCGCAGGAAAATGGAGCCCAGAAACTTGCGCTTGCGGTCTATGCGCACATAGAGAATGTTCTTGCTGTCATATTCAAATTCCACCCATGAGCCGCGGTAGGGAATAATCTTGCCGAGGAAATAGCTGCGGCTGTTGGCCGTCTCAAAAAACACACCCGGCGAGCGATGGAGCTGGCTGACGATGACGCGCTCGGTGCCGTTGATGATGAACGTGCCGTTATCGGTCATCAACGGGATATCGCCGAAGAAAACTTCCTGCTCCTTGATGTCCCGCATGGTCTTCGCGCCCGTGTCGGGGTCCTTGTCGTAGATGGTCAGGCGCATGGTGACTTTCAGCGGCGCGGAATACGTCATGCCGCGCTCTTGACACTCGTTCACGTCGTATTTCAGTTGCAACGTGACGGGATCGCCGCACTTATTGCAAAACGTAGGCGTGTTACGGTTCAATGTGCCGCAACGCTTGCAGACCACGTCGCCGGTCTGGTAAGGATTGGTGACCACGGAAGCGCCGCAATTGCGGCAAGTGGCACGGAGATGGTGCAATCCGCGAAGATATCCGCACTTGCACTCCCAATTCCCGATCGCGTAATCCACGAAATCCAGTTGCGAGAGGCCGCGGAAATCCTGAATGGGAAATACGGATGCAAAAACGGATTGCAGGCCGGCGTCTTCCCGCTCACTAGGAAGCAGGTCCATCTGCAAAAACCGCTCGTAGGAATTTTTTTGTACTTCGATCAGATTGGGGATCTCGACGGCCGACTGAATTTTGGCGAAATCCAGACGCTCGCGTTCCCGCACTGCACGGCTTCCATTACGCATGAATTACCTCATCCCCTTCGGTTCACTTGGCGCGCAGCAGGGGATCGCTGCGGAGACACCAAGACCATCGGCCCGTAACGGGCCGATGGTAGGCTGATTTTCCATCTGGAATACGCGTGTAAGCGAATTCCCTCACGCCCGGCGTGGGGCCGTCCACTTACTTGATATCGACTTTGGCGCCGGCTTCGACGAACTTTTTCTGAATGGTCGCCGCCTCTTCCTTGTTGACCCCTTCCTTCAGGGTCTTGGGCGCGCCGTCGACCAGATCCTTGGCTTCCTTCAAGCCCAGGCTGGTGACTTCGCGGACGGCCTTAATCACGTTGATTTTGTTCGTGCCGATATCCGTCAGCACCACCGTGAATTCGGTCTTCTCTTCGGCCGGAGCCGCGCCGCCCGCCGCAGCGCCCGCTGCGGCAACCGGAGCCGCCGCAGCCGCGGAGACGCCGAAGGCCTCTTCCATTTTCTTGACCAGATCAGACGCTTCCAGCAGCGTCAGCCCCTTGATTTCCTCAAGGATGGTTTCAATTTTGCTCGACATAGCCGTCCTCTCTCCTTACTGATTATTGAGAAACTGGTTCCTGACTTGCGCCCGCGTTCCCAAACTTTTCCTGCTTGACCGCCTCGTTCACCACCACCGCAATGTTCCGCGGCAGCGCCGCCAATACCGCGGCGATTCGCTGCGCCGGAGCCTGCAACAGGAACATCACCTTGCTGAGAAGTTCCTCGCGGCTCGGCAGCGCGGCCAGTTGCTGGATTTCCTGAATGGAAATCACGCGGCCCTCCACCCAGCCGGCCTTGAACTTGAACGCCGGAACGTCCTTCGCGGTCTTGGTGAGAATCTTCGCCAGGGCCACCGGATCCGTCGCTGTGTAGGCAATGGAATTCGTGCCTTCTAGGTTGGCCAATAGCTGCTCGGCTCCCGTGCCCGCGCCAGCCCGGCCCGCCACGGAATTCTTCACCACGCGATATTTTCCGCCCGCCGCCTGCACGGCCCGGCGCAGCGCCGTATCCTGCTCCACCGTGATTCCCTGAAAAGTGCTGAGGATCACCGTCGAGACGGTATTGAGTTCCGTGTGCAGCTTTTCGCCGAGTTCTATTTTTTCGCTTCGTTTCTTCATCTCGTTCCGTCTCCGCTCCGCGACTACGCTGCTACTGACGTTCCGGCTTCCGCCTCGTCATGGTCAATCAGAACGCCCGGTCCCATAGTCGACGTCATGGTGATCTTGTGAAAGTAGTGCCCCTTCGCGGCCGCCGGCTTGGCGCGCTGCACGGCAGTCACCAGCGCATGAGCATTGCCCGCAATCTGCGCGGCGGTGAAACTAATCTTGCCGATGGGCGTGTGGATGACCGCTGTCTTGTCGACGCGAAATTCAACTTTTCCGGCTTTCACTTCCTGAACGGCCTTGGCGACTTCAAATGTAACCGTGCCCGTCTTGGGATTGGGCATCAATCCGCGCGGCCCCAGCACCTTTCCCAGGCGTCCGGCGGATCGCATCATATCCGGCGTGGCAATGACGGCATCGTAATCCGTCCAGCCTTCCAAAATTTTCTGCACCATATCGTCGCCGCCATAAAAATCGGCGCCAGCTTCCTGGGCTTCGCGCTGCTTTTCGCCGGTGGCCAGCACCAATACACGCTTTGCCTTGCCCAAGCCATGCGGCAGCACCACGGTGCCGCGCACCATTTGGTCGGACTGCTTGGGGTCCACGCCGAGATTGAGCACCAGCTCGACCGTCTCGTCAAACTTCACGTAGTGCGCCTTCTTCAGTAGTTCGGCGGCTTCTTCCAATTTGTATGGCCGGGGTTCCACGAGCTTTCGCGCGCGCTCAATATTTTTTCCCCCGGTTGCTTTGTGTGCCATGATTGTTTCCCTCTGGCCTATCGCTAAGCGTCTGCCACTTCGATGCCCATATTCCGGGCGGTTCCCATCACGCTGCGCATCGCCGATTCCAGATTCGTGGTGTTTAGGTCAGGCAGCTTGGTTCGGGCGATTTCCTCGACCTGCTTGCGCGTTACCTTTCCCACTTTGTTGCGATTCGGTTCCGGCGAGCCTTTCAGCACGCCTGCCGCGCGCTTCAGTAATTCGGAGGCTGGCGGTGTCTTCAGGATGAAGGTAAACGTGCGGTCACTGAAAATGGTGACTAGAACCGGAATAATCATGCCGTCCGGCTCCTTGGCCGTCCTGGCGTTGAACTGCTTGCAGAAATCCATGATGTTGACGCCCTGAGGACCCAGCGCGGTACCCACCGGCGGGGCCGGAGTGGCCTTGGTCGCCGGCAACTGCAACTTCACCATCGCTTGAACTTTCTTTGCCATTTACATTCTCCTGCGCGCCGCCCTAGGCGACCTTTTCCACCTGCGCGAAATCCAGCTCCACCGGAGTTGACCGGCCAAAAATCGTTACGGAAACCTTCAGTGTGCTGCGGTCGGCGTTCACGTCCTCGACCACGCCCGTAAAATTCGCGAAGGGCCCGTCCACAATGCGCACCTGCTCGTTGCGGTCGAACGACAGCCGGGGCCGCGGCTTTTCCGCCGTGGTGGCCGCCTGGTTCAATATGTTCTGCACTTCCTCTTCCGTCAGCGGCGAAGGAGTTTGTCCGGAGCCGACGAATCCGGTCACCCTGGGCGTCTCCCTCACCAGGTGCCAGGTGTCGTTGTCCATGTCCATGGCCACCAGCAGGTAGCCGGGGTAGGACATGCGCGTGGAAACCACCTTTTTCCCGCCGCGAATTTCCACCACGGACTCCGTGGGAATAATCACGTCCCCAAAACGATCCTGCAACCCGGCGGCCGAGACGCGCCCCTCGAGACTTTCCTTCACCTTTCGCTCAAACCCCGAGTAGGTGTGAACGATGTACCACTCGTGCTTCGCCATTTGCTCCATCTTCATACTTCCTAATGTTTGAAAAGCTTCAGCAGCGTTTCGATGAACCAGCTTGCGCCCCGGTCCACAAAGAAGAAAAAGATACCGAAAAATGCCACGGTGATAATCACCACGACCGTGGTCGAAATCACATCCGGCCGCGACGGCCAGTTCACCTGCCTCATTTCCACGCGCACTTCGTGAAAGAACTTCCTCAGCCGTTCCGGATAGCTCCCCATGCGTTGCAGGGGCCCCGGCAAATTCAGGGAAGATCCGTTTGCTTCGTCCTGTTTCAATTTCGCCGCCTGTGCCATTGCGCTCATATTCCCATCTGCCGCCGTTCGCTTCTCCGTCCCGCTGCATCCTGCTCAAAAGATGGCAGGGGAGGAGGGATTTGAACCCCCACATCCGGTTTTGGAGACCGGCGGTCTACCGTTGAACCTACTCCCCTGAAGCCCAAACGGAAGCCGCAGGTGAAAATCCCCGCTGCCTTATTTGACCTCTTTGTGTGGCGTCTGCTTCCGGCAAGTGTTACAGAACTTTTTGGTTTCCATGCGCTCGGTGTGCTTCTTCCGATTCTTCATGGTGGTGTAGTTCCGGTTCTTGCAGTCTGTGCATTGTAATGTAATGATTTCGCGCATAATTTGTTTGCCGTTTTCTCAAGCCCGCAGGCCAACTTACTCGATGATCTCGGTGACGGCGCCGGCTCCGACGGTATGGCCGCCTTCGCGAATCGCGAACCGCAACCCCCGCTCCAGAGCCACCGGCGTGATCAGCTTCACTTCCATGCTCACGTTGTCCCCCGGCATCACCATCTCCACGCCCGCCGGCAACGCCACGTCTCCCGTCACGTCCGTGGTGCGAAAATAAAACTGCGGCCGGTAGCCCGTGAAAAACGGCGTGTGCCGCCCGCCCTCTTCCTTCTTCAGCACGTACGCTTCGGCTTTGAACTTCGTGTGCGGCGTGATCGATCCCGGCTTCGCCAGCACCTGCCCGCGCTCCACGTCTTCCTTTTCCGTTCCGCGCAGCAACAATCCCACGTTGTCGCCCGCCATGCCTTCGTCCAGCAGCTTGCGGAACATCTCCACACCCGTCACCACGCGCTTCACCGTCGGACGGAAACCCACAATCTCGATTTCTTCGCCCACCTTTACTTTTCCGCGCTCGATGCGACCCGTCACCACCGTGCCGCGTCCGCTGATACTGAAAATATCCTCAATCGGCATCGCAAACGGCTTGTCAATATCCCGTACCGGCAGAGGAATGTACTTGTCCACTTCCTCCATCAACTGCAACACCGTCTTTTCCCACTTCTCTTCGCCCTCCAGCGCTTTCAGCGCCGAGCCGCGCACCACCGGTATCTCATCGCCCGGAAAACCGTAGCTCTTCAGCAGCTCGCGCACTTCCAGCTCCACCAGCTCGAGCAGCTCGGGGTCTTCCACCATGTCGCATTTGTTCAGAAACACCACCACCGACGGCACGCCCACCTGCCGCGCCAACAATATATGTTCGCGCGTCTGCGGCATCGGCCCGTCCGTCGCCGCCACCACCAGGATGGCGCCATCCATCTGCGCCGCGCCGGTGATCATGTTCTTCACATAATCGGCGTGGCCCGGGCAGTCAATGTGCGCGTAATGCCGGTTGGGTGTCTCGTACTCGACGTGCGCCACCGCAATCGTAATCCCGCGCTCGCGCTCTTCCGGCGCGTTGTCAATGGAATCAAACGCACGGAACGTCACCTTCGGGTTGTGCTTGCTGAGCACTTTGGTAATCGCCGCCGTCAGCGTCGTCTTGCCGTGGTCGATGTGCCCGATCGTCCCCACGTTTACGTGCGGCTTGGTCCTCTCGAATTTCTCCTTCGCCATTGCTTATGCCTCTCGTTTAGAAACTTTTGCTTCCCGCTTCCCTTCCAAAGTTATGGAGCGGGGGACGGGATTCGAACCCGCGACCATCGGCTTGGAAGGCCGAGACTCTACCGCTGAGTTACCCCCGCCCATACCATGCGGATGGAGCCTGGGACCGGGATTGAACCGGTGGCCTCGTCCTTACCAAGGACGCGCTCTACCATCTGAGCTACCCAGGCGCAGACAAAAATTCGCTGCTCAGCCCTGCACTTTGCGATGCCGGCGTCTGCCGGCGCGGGCGCACAACCATAATCAAAACTGAATTTCGATTGTGCCGAATCGTTTTTCCCCGCGCAGAAGATGGTGGACGGGGGAGGATTCGAACCTCCGTAGCCCGCAAGGAGCGGCAGATTTACAGTCTGCTGGTTTTAGCCACTCACCCACCCGTCCGTGCGGGAAAAACTGGGCAAAATACCGCGAGCAAGCTCAGAGACACCCGCTCACGCTTGTTTTTAGCGAGGAATACGACCGCTCCTTACAAGAAATTCAGCCGCCCGTAAAACTCAGCTGGCGGAGGGATTTGAACCCCCGACCCTCTGATTACAAATCAGATGCTCTACCAACTGAGCTACGCCAGCCCGCTCAAGCTTTAGAAAATTAACACATGAATTCGCCGAATGCAAGCACGTTGATGTCCATTTCCGCAATATTCAGGATTCCGCCGGCTGCCTTCATGCCTACTGGCCGGTTGGCTGGCTCGATGGCGGCGAAAAAATCGAATCCGCCAATGGAACATTGTGCTTTACGTCCGTAAAGTCTATTACCAACGGCACCGGACTCGTTTGCCTGTGAATGGTGGGGAGCATGATCCCGTCAAAAGCCTTGTAATCTTCCAGAAAAAGCTCGATGTGATCTTTTTGCTTCCCGTCTGGCGAAATCTCGTCTCCTGTAATGCGGAGCAAATAGCCGGTCTTTTGATCGAAATCGAAGGTACGCTCGGCGCCGTCGAGAGCGCTGGCTTTCACTTCCCATGTGTCATGCCCCTCCACAGTTTGGGGCCCGGTCACTTCCATGTGGGAATAAACTTCTGTCAAACGCAGCGGCATGTAGAATTCCGCTTCGCGGCGCGTGTCGGCCAGTTCTGCGCCGGACGTCTTAACCACACCGGTCTGCGGATTTTCCGACCATCCTGTCACTCCATCATATCCGCGGCGAAAATCGCCCAGAACGGCTACACTGGCGGTCAATAGTATTTTATCCGGCGCTTCTTCATCCAACTCGACCGTTCCCTTCAGGCCCATGTCGGTGAATTCGATTGTTCCTTTGCGCACGCGGCTATGGAGCTTGTGCCATGCTTCCTCGCCGCCCACGGCCTTCACAAAATTGGAGACGACCTGCTGCGTGGTTGGCAGCTTTTCGGTCTTTTGCGCTGGCGTGGGAAAAGCGGCGATCAGGAGCAAAAACGACAAAAGGGGCAGCGCACGTTTCACGGCCTGGATTTCTCCTTGGGAAGACGTCGGTACTTCGTTAGATGCAATTTGTGACGAGAGCGTTGCAAAACCGGGAAAGCGCGCGATCGCGGCTCCGGCGCTCCGGATCAGTCGCCTGAATTTGGCGCGCTCGCGCCATGCAGATACCGCCAGGGATTTACCGGAGTATTCCCCAAGCGCACTTCGTAATGGAGGTGCGGCGCGGTGGCGCGGCCGCTCCGTCCCACGTAGCCTATGATATCGCCTCTCTTCACCTGCATACCTTCATGCGCGTTATAAGCAGACAAATGGGCATACCAAGTGGAAATGCCGAATCCGTGATCAATGATGACCACCAGTCCGTAGCCGCCGCGATTTGCCACTTCAGTAACCACGCCGTTGGCTGCGGCTTCCACCGGCTCGCCGAAAGCTGTGCCGATATCCACGCCCGAGTGGAACGCACCTTCACCGCTGAAAGGATCGAGCCGCTCACCGAAATGCCCAGTGAGTAAGCCACGTACGGGCCAGATGGAAGGCAAGTTGGCGGACTCGGTAAATCGCAAAGCGGGCAAGAGACCCGATGATTCGCCGGTGAGCCGCAATCCGGCCGTCGGCGCATTCTTTTCCAGGAATAGGAACTGCGCGACGGATTGCTGGAATCCGGCATCCGGCTCCGCCGAGATGATCGAGCCACTGAACGGGGATTGCGGCAGGCGCGTGATGCCATACGTAACGGCCACTTCGCTGGCCAGGGACTGGAGCGAATTCAAACGCTGGCTCGTATCCGTCACCGTCGCCTGCAACTGGTGATATTGCTGTTTCAGATTGGTCTGGTCGCGGCGCAGCGCATTGTAGTCCGTCACCTTCCACAGCATGCGCGAATACGAACCGACAGCCGCCACCACCGTCAAACCACCCACACACACCAATATCGTCAGCAAATGAACGAGATAGTACGGAAGATTGACCCGGCGCAAACGCCCGGTTTCGCTCGACGCTATAAAAAGCGTAAACGACTTGTTTTTCATCCCCACCCAATTAGAGAAAAACTTGCAGGTGACCAACAAACCGCATCCCAGCATGCGGTCCCCTAACAACCCGTTCGAATCTGAACCGAGAGTCTTGGTTCGAAACCCAAAGCAGTCTACCCCAGCCAATCACATCGCGCAAGATGTTTGCAAACATGGGCGCTAGAAGTACATTAGGCCGACGTGGAGGCAGAAATGACCTCCCAATGGTTTCTAGCCTCTCTGGCCCGTACCGTCGCTGTGCTATATTCGACGGTTTAACAGGGAATCCGCCGCCGTGACGAAGCTGCGTCTCTCCATTAACGAGTTCCTGAATGCCGCTCCTTTGGCCTGGGGTTTGACGGATGGCCCCCTGGCGGACCGCTACAATCTTTCGTTCGCCCTCCCCGCGCGCTGCGCCGAAGCCCTGCGACAGGGCGACGCGGATCTCGCGATCATTCCGGCCATCGAGTATCAGCGGATCGACAATTTGGCGCTTCTCCCAGGCATGTCTGTGGCTGCAAAGGCCGAAGTGCGCAGCATCCTCGTGGTATCGAAAAGACCCATTCAGCGGGTACAGCGGATTGCGCTGGACACCAGTTCCCGCAGCTCGGCCGCGCTGGTCCGCGTTCTGTGCCGTTCGCATTGGAAGATTCAG
>Ga0302324_100026685_pt1 | contig 11030 bp, 9 predicted proteins | sample Palsa_T0_1_FD_201949 | JGI IMG/M metagenome (GOLD analysis project Ga0302324, IMG submission 201949) | Peat permafrost microbial communities from Stordalen Mire near Abisko, Sweden - Palsa_T0_1 | ecosystem: Environmental > Terrestrial > Soil > Palsa > Peat permafrost | place: Sweden: Abisko...
CGGCCCCCTCATCGAGAAGCCCTGGATGCTCGAGCAGCTGCACGAAGTCGTCGAAAAGCTGATCGGACCGGGCATACCGAAGGATTAGCCCGCCGCCAGCGTGACCGGCTTCAAGGGATGGCGTAGTCTATGCCGTCCATCGGCTCCGATCGAACTTCATCGGGGCTTTGAGCCGCCGCAAACGGACCAGCACCGCCTCGGCGCACCTCCCTGCTGATACGGGTTCGCCGCAACCATGCTGATACAAAAGTTCAGCCTCTGCGAAATCCTTCGCGATCTCCCACGGATCGAGGTCCTCGACATCGGTGCGATCGAGCCGCTGGGTCAGGAAGCCTGCTACGAGGGGCTGGTTCGGGCAGGCCGGGCGCGCGTGACCGGCTTCGAGCCGGACCCGGCCGGCTGCGCCCATCTCAACCAGCGTTACGGCGCCCCGCACCGCTTCTTTCCGTCGTTCATCGGCGATGGCCAGCCCGCCAAGTTCTACCGCACCAACGTCGCATTCACCGGCTCGCTGTACCCGCCGAACCAGCCCGTGCTCGAGGCATTCGAGGGGCTTGCGGAGATCACGACGTTGGTCGACGTGCAGGACGTCGCGACCGTGCGCGTCGACGACATAGCGGCGATCGAGGACGTCGACTTTATCCATCTCGATATCCAGGGCGGCGAGCTCAAGGCGCTGGTCGGCGCTGAACGGGCGGTCGCCGCGGCGGTGCTGATCCAGACCGAAGTCGAGTTCGTTGAGATGTATCAGGGGCAGCCGCTGTTCGGCGACATTGATGCCCATTTGCGGCAGCGCGGCTTCTGGTTCGTCGATTTCATCGGTGTCGGGACCGGCATCATGAAACCGATCAAGAGCATTTCATCGAGCGCCGGCGTTCGCGGGATCAGTCAAAAGCTCTGGGCCGACGCCATCTATGTCAAGGATCCGCGCAAGCTGGATGGCGTCTCCGACGTCAAGCTGCGGAAGCTTGCGGTGCTCCTGCACGACTTCTACGCCGCCCACGACCTCGTCTATTTCTATCTGAACGCCGGCGACGTGCGGCGCGGCGAGCAGTCCGCCCAACGCTACGCGGAGCGTTTGTCCCTGCGGCGATGACGACCGCGACGCGCGGTGGCTTCGCAGGCATCGCCGCCGCTCCGGTTTCGCCTGCGGCTCGTGTGCCCCGATTCGGGCGCCTGAAGCCGGACCGGCGGGCGGTTTATCCAGCTCGGCGGAGCCCGAGAGCCCGCGGCGGGAGCCACGTCCCCGGCCGCGAGAACAAATCAGGCACAATTCTGCTTGATTTCATGAGAACAGAAAGGGTACAGTCGCTTTCTGGCCGGGTCGATTGCTTTCGTCCAGGCGGCTGTGAAATAAGTGGGGGAATGCCATGACGGCAGCTCAACTGCGCCTCATCGACAAAGACAATATGGACAAGACCAAAGCCCTCGATGCCGCCCTCGGCCAGATCGAGCGGGCCTTCGGCAAGGGCTCGATCATGAAGCTGGGGGCCAGCGTCGCCGGGGTCGAGATCGACGTCGTGTCGAGCGGCTCGCTCGGGCTCGACATCGCGCTCGGCATCGGCGGCCTGCCGCGCGGCCGCATCGTCGAGATCTACGGGCCGGAAAGCTCGGGCAAGACCACGCTGGCGCTGCACGTCATCGCCGAGGCCCAGAAGGCCGGCGGCACCTGCGCCTTCGTCGACGCCGAGCACGCGCTCGATCCGGGCTACGCCAAGAAGCTCGGGGTCGATATCGACGAGCTGCTGATCTCCCAGCCCGACGCCGGCGAGCAGGCGCTCGAGATCGCCGACACTTTGGTGCGCTCGGGCGCGATCGACGTGCTCGTGATCGACTCGGTGGCCGCCCTGGTGCCGCGCGCCGAGCTCGAGGGCGAGATGGGCGACAGCCATGTCGGGCTCCAGGCCAGATTGATGAGCCAGGCGCTGCGCAAGCTGACCGGCTCGATCTCGCGCTCGCGCTGCATGGTCATCTTCATCAACCAGATCCGCCTGAAGATCGGCGTGATGTTCGGCAATCCCGAGACCACGAGCGGCGGCAACGCGCTCAAGTTCTACGCCTCGGTCCGGCTCGACATCAGGCGCATCGGCGCGATCAAGGATCACGACCAGGTGGTCGGCAACCAGACCCGGGTCAAGGTGGTCAAGAACAAGATGGCGCCGCCGTTCCGCGTGGTCGAGTTCGACATCATGTATGGCGAGGGCATCTCGAAGACCGGCGAGCTGGTCGATCTCGGGGTCAAGGCCAACATCGTCGAGAAGTCGGGCGCCTGGTTCTCGTATGACGGCCAGCGCATCGGTCAGGGCCGCGAGAACGCCAAGATCTTCCTGCGCGACAATCCCGAGATCGCCCAGGCGATCGAGAAGGCGGTGCGCCAGAACGCCGGCGGGGTTGCCGAAAGCCTGATGGCGGCCGGCGACTTCTCGGCTCCGGAGTAAGGTCAACACCTGCATTTCGCCTGCATTTGCAGGCCCAGCCTTACGGGCGGGACGGCTCGTGCTTGCCCCAGGGACTCACCTGGGCGGCGCGGGCCGTTTCGCGTCATCGACCACCTCGCGGAGGCGACCGATGCTGCTGCCGCAATCGACCCGGACCTTGCAGGCCGTCTCGGCGGCCGGGGTCAGCGCTCTGCAAATCGTCTGGGACGACGGCGCCGCCGCGACGATCGACCTCGCGACCGTGATCGCGCGCCATCCGGACTTCGCCTTCCTGCAGGGCGAGCCCGCTCTGTTCGCGATCATCGGCCTGACCAAGCGGCGCCGCTCGGTGACCTGGACCACGACGCCGGACGGAATACCCTGCAGCCTCCATGTCGACGCGCTGTGGCGGCTCCAGCACGGCCTGCCGCCGCCGATCGCCGACATGCCGGCGCCTGCATTCCACCTGCATTTGCAGGGGGCAGCTCGGGTCAATCGCGCGCGAGCGCCCGCGTCACGGCATCCGGATCGCGCGCAATCACGCGCAGATAGGCGCGGATCGCGCCGGTCGGGCGTCGGCGGCCCTGCTCATACTGGCGGATCACGTCGACCCCGAAGCCGTAGCGCTTGGCGAACTGGCTTTGGCTCAGCCCGAGCCGCTGCCGGATCGCTTTGACGTCGTCGGGCGCCGGCGCCGGAACCACCCGCGCGGCGCGCGCCAGCTCGGCGGCCGAGAACACCGGGGCGGTGTCGGGATCGGCCGCGATCTGCGCCGCGATCGCCGCCTCGGTCGTGGCGTCGGCCGTCCGCCAATCGAACTTGGCGCGATCAATCTCCGCTCGGGTACGCCGCACGATAGCCATCACGCTCCTCTCGACTTGCCACGCGCAGGCTGATGATCCGCCTGACACCGTCGCGATCGGTGTAGACGCAGGCCAGCGCGTGCCCCTCCACCATGCCGATCGCGACGATCCGCCGCTCGCCGTAATCCCGACGCTCATCCGGCAATTCCAGGGTCGGGCCGTCGAACATCTGGACGGCGAACTCGAAGGGCAGGCCGCGCTCCAAGCCGTTGCGCCGGCTCTTGGTCGCGTCCCACTCGAAGATCATCCGCGCAACGCTATCGCGACCAGCTTATCGGGTCAATGACGCACTCGGTCAATGACCCGAATCGCCCGGCGCGCCAACGCCGTTACGGGCCTGCTTCGTGAGCTCGCGGCGCTCTGGTTCCGCCGTCCCGAAACCCCACTTCCTGGACAGGGCCGATTCCCCCAGGTACAAGGCCTGGAGGCCGATTCGGGCATGTCTCGCCCGCACGGCCTTTCGAGTTTCGACCAGACCGGGTCCCATGCAGACCGCGAACGACATCCGCGCCGCCTTCCTGAGCTATTTCGCCCGCCACGATCACGAGGTCGTGGCGTCGGGTCCCTTGGTACCCCGCAACGACCCCACCCTGCTGTTCACCAATGCCGGCATGGTGCAGTTCAAGAACGTCTTCACCGGGATCGAGAAGCGCAATTACGTGCGCGCGACGACCTCGCAGAAATGCGTGCGCGCCGGGGGCAAGCACAACGACCTCGAGAATGTCGGCTACACCGCGCGCCACCACACCTTCTTCGAGATGCTCGGCAATTTCTCGTTCGGCGACTATTTCAAGGAGCGCGCGATCGAGCTGGCGTGGGACCTGGTCACCCGGCAGTACGGCATCGCGGCCGATCGGCTGCTCGTCACCGTCTATGCCGAGGATGACGAGGCGCATGGGCTGTGGCGCAAGATCGCCGGCCTGCCCGACTCGAAGATCATCCGCATCGCGACCTCCGACAATTTCTGGGCGATGGGCGATACCGGCCCGTGCGGGCCGTGCTCGGAGATCTTCTACGACCATGGCGACCATATCCCGGGCGGGCCTCCGGGCAGCCCGGAGGCCGACGGCGACCGCTTCATCGAGATCTGGAATCTCGTGTTCATGCAGTTTGAGCAGCAGCCGGGCGGCCAGCGCCTGGCGCTGCCCCGGCCCTCGATCGACACCGGCATGGGGCTCGAGCGCATCACTGCGGTGCTGCAGGGCGTCCACGACAATTACGACATCGACCTCTTCAAGGCGCTGATCGCCGCCTCGGCGGAGTTCAGCGGCGTCGCGCCGTACGGCGCGCACGCCGTATCGCACCGCGTCATTACCGACCATCTGCGGGCGTCGTCGTTCCTGATCGCCGACGGCGTGCTGCCGTCGAACGAGGGGCGCGGCTACGTTCTGCGCCGGATCATGCGCCGCGCCATGCGGCATGCCCATCTGATCGGCTGCAAGGACCCGTTGATGTGGCGTCTGGTGCCGGCGCTGGTCGCGCAGATGGGCCAGGCGTTTCCCGAGCTCGGCCGCGCCGCGCCCTTGATCACCGAGACCTTGCGGCTCGAGGAGACGCGCTTCAAGCAGATGCTCGAGCGCGGCCTGCGCCTGCTCGCCGATGAGACGGCCAGGCTCGGCCAGAGCCAGAAACTGCCCGGCGAGATCGCCTTCACGCTCTACGACACGTTCGGCTTTCCGCTCGACCTGACCCAGGACGTGCTGCGCGGCCAGGGCCGCGCGGTCGAGCTCGCCGGCTTCGAGGCCGCGATGGCGGCCCAGCGCGCCAAGGCGCGCGCCGCCTGGGCCGGCTCCGGCGAGGCTGCGACCGACACGCTGTGGTACGAGGTGCGCGAGCACGCCGGCGCGACCGAGTTCCTCGGCTACGACGCCGAGCGCGCCGAGGGCCAGATCGTCGCCCTGATCGTCGACGGCAAGGCGGTCGACCGGGCCGACGAAGGCGCGGCGCTGTCGTTCGTCGCCAACCAGACGCCGTTCTATGGCGAGTCGGGCGGCCAGATGGGCGACGCCGGCACGGCAACCGGACCGAGCGGCATCGTCAAGGTGACCGATACCGCAAAGAAGCTCGGCGATCTGATCGTCCATGTCGGCACGGTCGCGTCGGGCACCGTGCGGGTCGGCGAGCCGCTCGATCTGCGGGTCGACGGCGAGCGGCGCACGCGGCTGCGCGCCAACCATTCGGCGACCCATCTGCTGCACGAGGCGCTGCGCCGCCGGCTCGGCGCGCACGTCACCCAGAAGGGCTCGCTGGTAGCGCCCGACCGGCTGCGCTTCGACATCAGCCATCCCAAGCCGATCAGCGCCGCCGAGCTGCACGACGTCGAGTTCGAGGTCAATCGGCGGGTGCGCGCCAACAGCGAGGTCGTGACCCGGCTGATGACGCCGACCGACGCGGTCGAGGCCGGCGCGCTGGCGCTGTTCGGCGAGAAATACGGCGACGAGGTGCGCGTCGTCGCGATGGGCCAAGGAACCCAAGACGATGATTCGCGCTTCTCGGTCGAGCTGTGCGGCGGCACCCATGTTCGGCGCACCGGCGATATCGGTCTGTTCAAGATCGTCGGCGAGAGCGCGGTCGGCGCCGGGCTGCGCCGTATCGAGGCGATGACGGGCGAGACCGCGCTCGCCCATCTCGACGCCGAGGAGACGCTGTTGATGGAGGCCGCGTCGTCGCTCCGCATCGCGCCGCACGAGCTGCCGGGCCGCGTCGCCGCGCTGGTCGAGGACAAGCGCCGGCTCGAGCGCGAGCTGGTCGAGGCGCGCAAGGCGGCGGCGGCGGGCGGCGGCGGTTCGACCAAGCCGGCGACCAAGACGGTCGGTGGCCTGAAGCTGGCGGTGCGCCGGCTCGACGGCGTGCCGGCGCGCGAGCTCAAGAGCATGGCCGACGAGCTGAAGCGTCAGCTCGGCTCGGCCGTGGTCGTGCTGGCCGCGACCGACGAGGGCAAGGTGTCCCTGGTGGTCGCGGTGACCGAGGATCTGGTCGGCCGCGCCAACGCGGTCGAGCTGGTCAAGCGTGGCGCCGAGGCGCTCGGCGGCCGCGGTGGCGGCGGCCGTCCCGACATGGCTCAGGCCGGCGGCGCGGATCCCGCGCGTATCGATGACGCGATCAGCGCGATCGAGAGCGCTTTGGCGAGCACGCCCGCGACTGCGTAAGATAATTCCCTCTCCCCTCCGGGGAGAGGGAGAAGTGTTTCGCTCCGGCCCTACGCCATCGCCTTCTTCATGTTGTCGACGACCTTCTGGAAGAACCGGTTGGTCGTCAGCCAGGGCTGCCCTGGGCGGCTCACCTGACGCCGCGTCAGAGAGCGGCGAGCGCAGCGTTCAGCGTCGCACTCGGCCGCATCGCTGCCGATGTCTTGGCCTGATCGGGCAGATAATAACCGCCAGTATCCACCGGCTTACCCTGCGCGGCGATCAGCTCAGCATTGATCTTGGCCTCGTTGGCCGCCAGCGCCTCCGCCAGCGGTTTGAAGCGGGCTGACAGTGCCGAACTGTTGTCCCGCCGGGCCAGCGCCTGTGCCCAATACAGGGCCAGGTAGAAATGGCTGCCACGATTATCCAGTTCGCCAACCTGTCGTGCCGGGGAACGGTTATTTTCGAGGATCTTGCCGTTGGCCTCATCGAGCGTCTCGGCCAAAACCCGCACGTCCTCATTCCCACTTTTCTGCGCCAGATCTTCCAGCGACGCGCCAAGCGCCAGGAATTCGCCCAGCGAATCCCAGCGCAGATACCCTTCGTGCTGGAACTGCTCCACATGCTTGGGCGCTGAACCGCCGGCGCCGGTCTCGAACAACCCGCCGCCCGCCAGCAACGGAACGACCGACAGCATTTTGGCCGACGTGCCCAGCTCCATGATCGGGAAGAGATCGGTCAAGTAGTCGCGCAGCACATTGCCGGTGACGGAGATGGTGTCGAGCCCCTTGCGAATGCGATCGAGCGAGAACTTGATCGCCTCGACCGGCGCCAGGATACGGATGTCCAGACCCGATGTGTCCTCGTTCTTGAGGTATCTCTCGACCTTGGCGATCAACTGCGCGTCGTGCGCGCGTTTGGCGTCGAGCCAGAATACCGCTGGGGTGCTGGTCAGGCGCGCGCGGCGCACCCCAAGCTTGACCCAGTCCTGGATCGGCGCGTCCTTGACCTGGCACATCCGGAAGATGTCACCGGTCTCGACCGGCTGCGACAGCAGAACCGTGCCGTCATCGGCGACCACGCGCACCGTTCCGCCCGCGGCGAGCTCAAACGTCTTGTCGTGCGAGCCATACTCCTCGGCTTGCTGCGCCATCAACCCCACGTTCGGCACAGAGCCCATCGTCTTCGGATCGAAGGCACCATGCGCCTTGCAGTCCTCGATGACGGCCTGGAACAGCGTCGAGTAGCAACGATCGGGGATCGCGGCGATGACGTCATGCAGCTTGCCGTCAGCGCCCCACATGCGTCCGGATTCGCGAATCATCGCCGGCATCGCTGCATCGATGATCACGTCGCTCGGCACGTGCAGATTGGTGATTCCTCGATCGGAATTGACCATGGCCAGGCCAGGCTGCTTCGCGTAGGTGGCCTGGATATCGGCCTTGATGGCCGCCTTTTCAGCCTCCGGCAACGTCTCGATCCGGGTCAGCATGTCGCCCACGCCGTTGTCGGGATCGACCCCCAGGCGCGTCAGCGTGGCGCCATGCTTCTCGAACACATCGGCGAAGAACACGGAAACGCAGTGACCGAACAGGATGGGATCGGAGATCTTCATCATGGTCGTCTTGACGTGCAGCGAGAATAGGACGCCGTCCTTCTTCGCGGCGTCGATCTGCGCGGCGAAGAAAGCGCGCAATGCCTTACGGTTCATCACCGATGCGTCGATGATTTCGCCGGTTTGAAGCGGCGTCTTCGCCTTCAGCACCGTGACCGCGCCATCGCTGCCGACCAACTCGATGCGGGCATTGGTCGGTGCCGCAATGGTCGTCGCGACCTCCGAACCGTAGAAATCGTTGCCCGACATGTGCGCCACGCGCGTTTTCGAGTCCTTGGTCCAGGCGCCCATCTTATGCGGATTGTTGCGCGCGTATTGCTTCACGGCGCCGGCGGCGCGGCGGTCGGAATTGCCCTCGCGCAGCACCGGATTGACGGCACTGCCGAGCACCTTGCCGTAGCGGGCGCGGATTTCCTTATCCGCTGGCGTCGCGTCGCTGTCCGGATAGTTCGGCACGTCGTAACCCTTGCTCTGCAACTCCTTGATCGCAGCCTTCAGCTGCGGGATCGAGGCAGAGATGTTGGGCAGCTTGATGATGTTGGCCTCGGGGCGCATCGCAAGTTTGCCAAGCTCGGCGAGCTCGTCATTGATCTTTTGCGCTGGTGTCAGCTTGTCGGGGAAGTTGGCGATGATGCGGCCGGTCAGGGAAATGTCCTTCAGCTTCATCTTCACGCGGGCCGCCCCGACGAAGGCTTGGACGATCGGCAGCAGCGAATATGTCGCAAGCCCAGGCGCTTCATCAACCTTCGTCCAAACGATTTCGAGATCTGCCATGCTTGCACCCTCGCGCGCCGCATTCGTTTCGGCTGAGTTGCCCTATTGGCGAATTTCGCACCGACGTGAGGGAAAGGCAATCTCCAGCACGGCGACGTCACCAGGGCACCCGGCCCATTACTGTACCTGGCAAAAACCTGAGCCCGCGCCCCCTCCAGGATCATCGCGGCGCGCTTTGGCATCGCCGTGCGGCGAGGGTTAATTCATCGCCGTCTTCATGTTGTCGACGACCTTCTGGAAGAACTGGCTGGTGGTCAGCCACGACTGGTCGGGGCCGATCAGCAACGCCAAGTCCTTGGTCATCGAGCCGCTCTCGACCGTGTCGACGCAGACCTTCTCGAGCGTCTGCGCGAACTTGCACACGTCGGGGGTGTTGTCGAACTGGCCGCGATAGGCGAGGCCGCGCGTCCAGGCGAAGATCGACGCGATCGGGTTGGTCGAGGTCTCGCGGCCTTTCTGGAACTCGCGGAAATGCCGCGTCACCGTGCCGTGCGCCGCCTCGGCCTCGACCGTCTTGCCGTCCGGCGTCAGCAGCACCGAGGTCATCAGGCCGAGCGAGCCGAAGCCCTGCGCCACCGTGTCGGACTGCACGTCGCCGTCGTAGTTCTTGCAGGCCCACACGAACGCGCCGCTCCATTTCAGGCAGGCCGCGACCATGTCGTCGATCAGGCGGTGCTCGTAGATGATCTTCTTGGCCTTGAACTTGTCGGCGAACTCGGTCTCGAAGACCTCCTGGAAGATGTCCTTGAAGCGCCCGTCATAGGCCTTGAGGATGGTGTTCTTGGTCGACAGATAGACCGGCCAGCCGCGCATCAGCCCGTAATTCATGCACGAGCGCGCGAAGCCGCGGATCGACTCGTCGAGATTATACATGGCGAGCGCCACGCCCGGCTCCTTGTACTGGTAGACCTCGCGCGTGATCGGCGCACCGCCGCCGTCCGGCGTAAACGTGATGGTCAGCTTGCCCGGGCCGGGCACCAGGAAATCGGTGGCACGGTACTGGTCGCCGAAGCCATGGCGGCCGATCACGATCGGCTGGGTCCAGCCCGGCACCAGCCGCGGCACGTTCTTGCAGATGATCGGCTCGCGGAAGATCGTGCCGCCCAGGATGTTGCGGATCGTGCCGTTGGGCGACTTCCACATCTGCTTGAGGCTGAACTCCTTGACCCGTCCTTCGTCGGGCGTGATGGTCGCGCACTTCACGCCGACGCCGTGCTGCTTGATCGCCTCGGCCGCGTCGATGGTGATCTGATCGTTGGTCTTGTCGCGCGCCTCGACCCCGAGGTCGAAATAGATCAGCTCGACATCGAGGAACGGCAGGATCAGCTGCTCGCGGATGTTCTTCCAAATGATCCGGGTCATCTCATCGCCATCGAGCTCGACGATCGGCTTGGCGACCTTGATCTTCGGCATGAGGGGCTCCGCAGCAAGGCCAGGGCTCGGGGACGCTCCGCCGCGCCTGGAGGCGCGGGCGCGGAACGCCGGAGGGCCGGAAAGGCCGGGACTGTAGCACTTGCAGCCGTCCGTGCAAGCCGGGTGCCGGGTTGCTTACATGGTTGCTCGCCCGCCCGCCCGCCGCCCGCCAACCCCAGACTCGCGCGAGCCTAGAGCCGCGCGCTCTCGGCGGCGATCAGCGGCGCGGCGGCGGCCTCGACGGCCGGCACGATCTGGTCGACGTCGCCGACCACCGTGAAGAGCTTGCGCATCGCCGGTCCGGCGAAGCCGGCGCCGATGACATGGTCGATCAGTGCCGCGAACGGCTGCCAATAGCCGGCAATGTCGGCGACCACGATCGGCTTGTCGTGCAGCCGCAGCTGCTTCCAGGTCAGCACCTCGAAGGTCTCGTCCAGGGTGCCGAGTCCGCCCGGCAGGATCACGAAACCGTCGGACCGGTCGAACATCGCCTGCTTGCGCAGATGCATGCTGTCGACCACGACCAGCTCGGTGACGGCGCCATGGCCGACCTCGCGCGAGCGCAGGAACTCGGGGATGATGCCGATCACCTGGCCGCCGGCCTGCAGGCAGGCATCGGCCATCAGGCCCATCAGCCCGATCCGGCCGCCGCCATAGACCAGGGAGATGCCGCGCGCGGCGAGCACCCCGCCGAGCCGCACGGCGGCCTCCCGATAGCGCGGATCGACCTGGGAGGCCGATCCGCAATAGACGCACAGCGATCCGATTTTACGCATGCTTCGCTTTCCAAATTCGACGTACCGAGGCCGCCGGAAACCGG
>Ga0302324_100026686_pt1 | contig 11029 bp, 5 predicted proteins | sample Palsa_T0_1_FD_201949 | JGI IMG/M metagenome (GOLD analysis project Ga0302324, IMG submission 201949) | Peat permafrost microbial communities from Stordalen Mire near Abisko, Sweden - Palsa_T0_1 | ecosystem: Environmental > Terrestrial > Soil > Palsa > Peat permafrost | place: Sweden: Abisko...
GGTACTCCCGGCAGGCCGCGTCGTTCGAGAAGCGGGCTTCGAATTCGGCCAGATTTCGCGGGTAATCCTCCATAGACCGCCATACTACATCTTGGGGTCACCTGAGTCAAATGGATACCCCATCTTCAGCTAAGTTAAGTATTGTAAGCGGACGCGCTTACGGAGGCTCGTGCCGTCCCAAGTCGCTTTTCGTCGCAACCGCTGCCACAAAATTCGGGCCTCATACGTTCTTTGTATGTGAACGCTAGAAGCATGGCTGAGCCGAGCGAGATGGAAGTCACCAAGCTCGAAGGACTGGATGCGATTTTTCGTGCTCACTATGAGCGCATTGCCCGCGTCATTGGCAGGGTCATTCATGACCAGGCCCGCGCGGAGGAACCGGCGGTGGAAGTCTTTCTGAAGTGGTGGCGGAATCCTCAAGCACATGGAGAGCACGCGGCGGGATGGCTTTATCGGACGTCCGTTCGTGATGCGTTGGACGAATTAAGACGCCAGACACGCCGGCGCCGATTCGAGCACATTTTCAGCTTCGTCCGCGAGTCGCCTCCCACGCCGGAGCACTTGTACGCCGTCAACGCCGAGCAGCACAGGGTGCGAACCGTGCTCGGGGCTCTGAATCGGCGTCATGCGGAGCTATTGCTCCTGTGGAGCCAAGGCCTCAATCACCAGGAGATTGCCGGCTCTCTCGCAGTGAAGTCCAACTACGTCGGAAGTCTTGTCGGTCGTGCTCAAGAAGCGTTCCGGAAGGAGTATTTGAAACGATATGGAAACCAGTCATGAAGATCTCTGGGTCGCCAACCGGCTTGCAACTATCGAACCACAGTGGAGTCCGAACCTAGCGCGTGGGCGCGCGTTGCTGGACGCTGGGCTGGAGGGGCGACGCCACTCGTGGTCCTGGATGGCAGCTGCTGCCGCCACTGCCGCGGTGTGCGTCGCGGTGCTCGCGCTGCCAGCAACCAGGGCAATTGCCCAAGAGCTATGGTACCGATTTGTTTTGAACCGCGTAGATGTTGTACGGCTCGATCTATCGAAGTTGCCGCTGCACATGCAGGTGACAACCAATGGTCTGGAGCAGGATGTCCAGAATCTGGATGAAGCCGAACGCAAAGCAGGTTTCAGGCCGTATCTGCCAGCGCTTGGGGCTCTGTATGCGAATCCTGGCATCACAGTAACTGGGCCACTCGCGGTAGAGCAGACAATCCACGTCCGCGATATCGAATCTGCTCTCGGAAAGGTGGGAGCAAGCGACGTGCAGGTGCCGGCTGAATGGGAAGGCATGCAATTGCACACCGAGATTGGACCCATGGTGGAGGAGAACTATCCGGGCAATGTCCATATCGTGCAGGCGCGGCCGATCGAACTCTCCGTTCCTTCCGGTTTTGCGTTGGAGCACTTCGCTGAGTTGGCATTCCGTAGCATCGGGGTTTCCTTGTGGGAAGCGCGTGCCATGGCCCAGAAGTTCGCAGCCCATCCAGCCTGGTTGCTAGATATGCCAACTGATGCGGTGGTGAACGTCCAGGAGTTGGCGCTCCGGGCAGGTCCGGCGCTGCTGATCGAGGACATCGATGTGAAGGGGGCGATTAAACGGGCGACCGTTGTCCGTAGCACGAGCGAACGAACGTACTCAGTGAGCAGCACAGACCGGGAACTAAGTATGAAGATCACCGAAGCTCTTCCTTAATTAGAAGCGCCGGTCGCTGTAAGCGCCACTACTCCGGCAGTTGTTTTAGTAGCAACTGCCGGAGAATAGCGCATCTAAGCACCGTAGCTTCGATTACCTGCGAGCAGGCCAAGAGTTTACCGATCAACACCGATCAACATCGCGTCCCGTACGGATCCCGGGCGGATGACGCGCATCCGGAAGTTGGCGCTGAGCCCGCCGGCGCTCCGGCGCGCCCTCAACCCCGTTAATCCTCCCCGACGCGACCTAAACCAAGTTAGCGCGGCTTAGCGTACAAAATTCCCGGAATGGTCCCTCCTGGCCTGCTTAAGGCGTGGTGTTGTATAGCAGCGTGACGAGGTTGCCCGTGCGGGCGGCCGCCGCCACGGCTGGCTTTGTTCCGTCAAAATTTCCGATGACGATGGCCGAGGGACCAATGGCTGTACTGAAGCCGGTCGACGGGGTTACGAACTTGCCGTTCCCTTTTCCCGTGAGGACCGACACGCTATTGGCACTGAAATTGGCCACGACCAGATCCAAAAGACCGTTCGCGGTGATGTCACTCGCCGCGATAGCGTACAATCCCGGACCGGTGCCGCCACTGAAAGTAGCTGGCGCTCCAAATGAGCCGGTACCGGTGCCGAGCAGAACGGTTACCTCACCCGTGCCAAAGCCGGCTGCCGCCACGTCCGGCACGCCGTCTCTATTGAAATCGCCCACGGCCAGAGCCAGGGGACTGCTCCCAGCCGCAAAATCGACGGCTGGCGCAAACACTCCGGCGCCTTGCCCGAGCAGCAGCGAGACGCTACTCGAGGCGTAGTTGGCCACGATTAAGTCTACGTTCCCACCCGAGGTGAAATTCGCCGCGGCAACGCTCATCGGCTGGCTTCCCACGGTGTAGCCGACCGGGGCCTGGAATGTTCCGTCTCCGTTGCCTAGAAGCACCCAGACGGTCGATTCGGTGTAGTCGGTCACCGCCAAGTCGGGCTTCCCGTCGCCGTTGAAATCGGCTACGGCCAAAGCGTAAGGATTCGTTCCCACCAAGGTATTGAGGGCGGCTTGGAAGGTACCGTCGCCGTTGCCTAGCAGCACGGAAACGTTGCGCGAGCCGAAGTTGGCAACCGCCAAATCCGGTTTGCCGTCGCCATTGAAGTCCGCTACCACGACAGACTGCGGCTGTGTGCCGGCCGTATAGCCGACCGCCGTGTGGAAGATCCCGTTGCCTTCGCCGAGCAGTATCGAGACGGTATCGGTGTCGTTATTGGCCACTGCCAGGTCGGGAATGCCATCCAGATTGAAATCGCCGGTCGCAATACCGGTGGGAAGGCCCCCGGCCGGGAACGCAGGGGCGGCTTGGAACTTTCCGGTCCCTAGACCTTCCCGCAGCGAGATATTCGCCGAAGCGCTGTTGAGGGTAGCGAAATCCAGGAAACCGTTTTGAATAAAGTCGGCGGACACGATGGCATTCGGTTGATCGCCTACCGATACGACCGCGGAGAGCTGAAAAGTCCCGGTGCCCGTTCCAAGAAACACGCCTACATTGCCGCTGCCGGCATAAGCCACAGCGAGATCCGTATGGCCGTCGCCGTTGAAATCGCCGGTCGCCAACGAGGACCCCGACGTCCCGGCGCCCGCCGTCGATTTCGGCGCCTGAAAAGTACCGTTGCCATTGCCCAACAACACGGCAAACGAAGTGTGGCCGACGGTAGCCAGATCCAGGTTGCCATCGCCATTGAAATCGGCGGTTACCAAGGCATTCGGCGTTCCGATGGTGGGGTGGTTGACCGCCGCTTGGAACGTTCCATCGCTGTTGCCGAGCAACACAGACACGGCAGTCAATTTCTGGTTGCAGATCGCCAAGTCCAGGTTGCCGTCGTGGTTGAAGTCACCGGTAACGATAGAGGGCGCGTTCGATCCGCCCGTGGAGTAAGCTACCGGTCCCTGAAAATTGCCCTTTCCGTTTCCCAGCAGAATGGCCACCGTCCCGCCGTCTTCCATCCCTACGGCCAAATCGATGTTGCCGTCATGATTGAAGTCGCCGGCCACCAGCGACTGCGGTTTGCGGGACCCCAGCGTCGAGGTGATGGGCGCCTGGAATGTGCCGTTGCCGTTCCCCAACAGGACGGTGACGGTGTTGGAAGTGCCATTGGCGATCGCCAGATCCGGCTTCCCGTCGTTGTTGAAATCGGCGGACACCAGAGCGACCGCCTGGCCGGATCCGGATGGATAGGCGACGCCCGGCTGGAATCCCTGGCTGCTGCCCAACAATACTGTCACGGTCTCGGACCCGGCGTTGGCTACGGCCACATCGGGAAAGCCGTCGCCATTGAAGTCCGCGGACGCCAAACCGACGGGCTTGGCGCCGGCGGCATAATCGCTCGGAGCCAGGAAGCTCTGCGCCGAAAGCAGAGAGAGCGCACTCGCGAACAGCAAAGTCAGGCGCATGAAGTTATCCTACCCGCCCTCGCGGTCATCTTCGCTTGCCGGCGCGCTTTAGCTTCGGCGTGACGGCCATGCGTGCTCCGGATCCCGGTGGCACGCCCATAATAGTCAACGTGCCGCCTTGTTGGATGAAGGTCGTGAGTTGTGTCTGCGTGAACGGGCCCAAACCGGTGGTGTCGGTTGTGTATTCACTGGTGGACGGTTGATAGAGCAGCCCGGTGATCTGGCCTTGAATCGTCCCCTGGGCGATTAAGTCGATATTGCCAGCGGTAGCCTGACTCTGTAATGTATTCCAGTCGCTCTGCGCCGGACCAGTAGTAACGGTGGTAGAGGTCAGCGTCCGGGAGTAACCCACGGCGGGCGCGGTCCCAGTCAAGAAACACAGTTCATAAGCCTCGATCGCTTCTTGATCCGGGGTGGAAATGGGGCCGAAGAAGCTCGGATCGCTGGTCAGGGCGAGCAGTCCATCCACCCCCCCATCATGGTCGAATCCGAAGCCGTTGACACTCGCCGCGCCGGCTTTGAAATTCAAATTCGTCTTTTGATACAAGTTGCGTAGCTGCGAAGCTTTGAGCGGCTGCGATCCCGGCCCGTCGCCCAGTAGCGAAACCAGCAGGTTCGAGCCGGGACCCGGGTTGTCGGTGTGGCAACCGTTGCAAGTGGTGCCGCCCCGAATAGTCAGCGTGTCGAAGACGCTCTGGCCGGTATTCGGATTGGCGGAGACTCCTGGCCGGTCCGGCAGCGGGATGGAATTCGGGAATGTGCCGTCCAGGTTCTGATTGGGATTCGGCTGGTACGCGATGGTGTTGATAAAATTCGTGAAAGCCGCCATATCCGCGTTCGAAAGTGGCTGCCCGCCGAGCAGGGCGGCGAAGGCGCCGTTAAATGCCGCGAAATCCGGCTGATCGCCTCGCCAGTGATACGGCTCCAAGTTGACCAGTCCGCGCAGAGTCTGGGTGGTCATGGGGCCTTTCATGGGGTGGAATTGAATGGTCTGGCCGCCTTGCTGCAGGATGGTCATGTTGCCGTCCGGATTGCCCAGGTTCCAGGCCAGCAGGTCCAGTTCGGCGTCAATGTGGCACGACGCGCATGCGCCCGTGCCGTTGCCGGACAGCTTGTGATCGTACAGGAATCCGCGGCCATTGCGGATCACTGTCGGGGTGGGATCGAACGAACCGGTGGGAAACTCCGCAGTCACCGCATGACTCGAGAGGTTCACGATGGAAATCGTGTTGTAGATACGATTCAACACGTAGAGCAGTTCGGCGGAGGAGTTCAGCGCCAGGCCGCGGGGTCCGCGCTTGGTTGCCGGGTTAACCGTGGCGCCGGTGGCCTGTGGGTCGATCTCGACGAAGTTCGTTACCAGGCCGGTGGTGGTGTCTAAAGTCGCCACACGATCCGTGCCAAAGGCCGCGATGTACAGATAGCGGCCGGTGGGCTCGAAAATAATCGACGTGGGCATGGCCAAAGCCGTGGCCAAGGCTGCCGGATTGGGCAATTGCGAGTAGTTAATTCCCGGATTCAGATCCCAGATCTGGGTTTGCCCGGTGGTGGGGTTCACTGAGGTGATCTGATGGTTGACGATGTGGCCGTTCAGGTTGGTCTCGAACATGACCAGATTGAGGGCGTCCGTATTGGCCACATACAGGTTCCCGGATTTGGGATTTACGGCCAATCCCAGGTTCACAGTGCCCAGATGCGAAAAATAGGTGACGCTGAAGCTGCTGGTGCTAATGGCCGCCACATCGTTGTCCGGCATGGTGTACTGAATCACGCCGCTCCAGGCGGGATCGGAGGCATCCACAATCAGGCCGACTTGCGGCGGAGGAGGCAAGGCCGGGTTGACGGGCGGAGGGGGAGGAGGCGCGATATTGGACGGAATCAGCGTGGTCTGGTTGCCGGATATCGCGAAGGCCACATAAACCGTGGCGCCGTTCGGACTCACCGCCAGCGCCCGCGGCTCCTCACCCGTTAGTGGAATGGACTTCACCAAAGCGTGCGTGGAAGCGTTGTAGACGTTCACCAGATTGCTGCGCGCGACGCTGACGAACGCCAATCCGTTGCCGGCGAAGACCACGTCGGCGGGCTCGTCTTTGGCATAGATCGTGTCGGTGACAATTCCCTTGGAGACCGAAACGACGCTGACGCTGTCGGATTCCTGATTGACTACCCAAGCTTCATCGTTGCCCGCGACGTTGGGATTGATGTTTACCGATACCGGCTCGATACCCACCGGGATCTCTACCGTCAGCGTTGGATTGGAAGGCGTTGTGAGGTCGAAAACCGAGACGGTCGCATTCGGGGTGTTTACCGCGAACAGGCGCGTGCCGTCGGCGGAGATCCGGATGGGATTGGTCTGAGCGCCTTCGAAATTGACGAATTCGCTGGGCGGCACTTGCGCCGTCAGCGGACCCATTGCGCACGCGGCAGCGATTGCGCTGCGCGCCCACACCTGTTTCATTCTCATTGGTCCCTCCCACCGCGATCGCGGCGCCATTTGAATCGCGAGCCGCCTTGTACAGCTATCGGGGCCATGCTACCATGGCCTCCAATCCCGGTCAAACTCTAAATGCAGTGTCATAGTACTGACATCTTCAGGCGCTGTAAAGAATTCGTAAGTTAATTGGCAGATGGGCAGTCTATCTTCTGTCTATGCCGATGTTTCTTATCTAAGGATGGTATTTATGCAGGTATTGTTTTCAACCATGATCGTCAGAGTCGCCCGCCTGATCCTGGCACTGACGATTTTGGCGTTTGCGGGGGCTGCGCAGACTGCTCCCGCTTTTTCCACTCTTTATAGCTTCACCGGCGGCGCCAATGGCGCCAATCCCGGCGCGGAGGTGATCATAGAAACCAATGGCAGTCTGTTCGGCACCACGCCGTACGGCGGGACCGAGGGCTATGGCACGGTATTCGAGCTGACACCCGGCACACCATGGACTCAGGCTGTGCTCTACAGTTTTGGCGGCGGCGACGACGGCGCCAATCCGGCCGCGGCGCTGACGCTGGGCACCGGCGGTGTGCTTTACGGGACCACCGCGGCGGGAGGAAGCTCGGGTAACGGTATGGTGTTTCAATTGACCCCGCCGGCGAAGACTGGCGACCCCTGGACGGAGACCGTACTTTACAGCTTCAAGGGAGGCACCGCCGACGGCAGCGGCCCTCAAGGCAGCGTGACCCGCATCGCAAATGGCGTGTTGTACGGGACCACCTTCGCGGGCGGGGCCGGGGCGGCCGGCACAGTATTTCAATTGACTCCGCCAACCAGCGGCGGAGCGTGGACCGAGACGGTCATATATAACTTCAAAGGCGGCAAAGACGGCAGCGGCCCCGAGAGTGGCGTGATCGTAAGTGGGGGTGAGTTGTACGGCACCACGTGCTGCGGCACGGTGGGCGGAACCGTGTTCAAACTGGTGCCTAAAGGCGGCGGCGGTTGGGGCAAACAGATCCTGGTTTCTTTTTCTTCGTATAGCCAGGGAGCGTTTCCATACGGAAGCTTGGCCATGAACTCCAGCGGAGTGGTGTACGGAACAACCACCGCGGGCGGCGCGTCCGGGGCGGGCATCCTCTTTTCGTTAACGCCCGGCGCCACCGGCGAGCCTTACACGATGGCTACCATCCACAGTTTTACGAACGGCACGGACGGAGGCGCGCCCTATGGAGGACTGACTCTCGGGTCGCATGGAGAGTTGTATGCTACGGTCACTGCAGGATGCAGTTTCGGAAATGGCGGCGTGCTGTTATTCACTCCTCCCGCACACGGCACGGGTGCCTGGAGCGAGACCGTCCTTTATAACTTCATGGGGACTACCGACGGAAGCGAGCCTTTTGCCGGTGTCACTCTGGGATCGTCCAGCAACACACTCTACGGCACCACCACTTTCGGCGGCGTCGCCGGCCCGGCGGATTATGGCACGGTGTTCGAGTTGATACTGTAGGAGCAATGCCACATACTTTTTGCACCGTGGGGCGGCCAATCATGGCCGCAGCCGCCTTTTAGGCGGCCAGAGCCGGCTGAAAGCCGGCTGCGGGCAGAATTGCCCGCCCCACGGTGCGTGCCTGCCCCACGTCCTCAGAAGGTAAAACGGCTGCCGAGCTGAAACGCGCGCGGGCCGCCGGTGCCGAAAATATTCGATGTCCTTTGCGACGCTTGGCCGAAGTTCGGCGCATTCAGGATATCGTTATAGAAGGTGAGGTTCGCAATATTGAAAACATTGAAACACTCACCGAAAACGGCCAGCCGTACGCGTTCCCCATGCAACCGGAACGCCTTGGTGACACGCAGATCTTGCGAATTGAAGCTACGCGGAAAAGAAAAGCTAGAAGGCAGCGTGATGTAAGGAATCTGATGCCCCAAGGGATCCGTCTTTCCCGCATAGGTTTGATTGAACTGGTTCACTAATTGGATCAGATCGTTCTTCCCCTTGCTAACGCCGAACTGGTTAAATCCACCGCCGGGAAGGGGCGGTCCGGGGTAGGTGGTTTCGCCAGCCGAGGCGAATACTCCGTTCCCGTTCAGGTCGACGCCCGTCAGGAAGGGTTGGAAAGGCGACGCGCTCTGAAACGACGTGATACCCGATAGCTGGATGCCCCAAGGAAGGATCACCACCAGCGACCCGGTGAGAGTCTGATGGCCGGATTGCGGGCCCCAACTCGCAAAGTAATTACTGTTATCGATCAATCCGTTGTAACCCACCGCGCTGGCATACGCGTAGGCCAAGGTGGCCGTGGTCCGGTGAGAAAAACGTTTATCCACTTTGACCAGCAAACCCTTATAGTGCGAGCGTCCTCCGTCGAGTTCCGTTTCCATGGGGCCGATCGAACATTCGAGCGGCACGGTAAGTGCTTGCCCCGGCCCGCACTTGGGGATGACCGGACCCTCCACGCTGTTGTAGTGATTCAGGTCCGCCTCGTTGATCAACTGGTGAATGTATTGCCGGAACACAAAATCCGCGCTGATCACCAGGTCGCTGCGGATCTCCCGCTGCACGCCCACACTGACGTGCTCGGAATAGGGCAGTTTGAAATTGTCGGGGATCAAACCCTGCCCGGTCTTGAAGAGATCCACGTTACGAACCGCCAGGCTGGTGTTGCCAGAGGGTCCAAGTTCCGCTTCGGCGCCTTGCACAAACAACGGCAACAAGTTTTCCAGCCCTTGCCCGCGGAAACTGGTGGGCTCGCTGCTCAGGCCACTCGGCTGAATCGACGCCGGCAGATTCCCGAATCCATTCAGCGCGGAAATGGCGCCGAAAAACGAAGTATCCGGCAGTGGGATGCGGCCGGTGCCGAGCGGTCCCAGAATCACGCGTTCAATCAGCCGGTTGAATATGTCCCAGGTGTCGTAGTAGATCGCGGCGCCGCCTCGGATGACGGTCTTGTTATTTTTTCCCACGGTCCAGGCGAAGCCCAGCATGGGGCTGAAATTGTGCGGCGAGTGTTGTTCCAACCCCAGCCCGTTGGCTCCGAAGATGGGCGCCAGATAGGCCGGTTTCGTCAGGTCGTGATTCAGCGCGTTGCTCTCATAGGACCACGCCAGCCCATAGTTGAGATTGAAGCCCGGGCGGATCTTCCAGGTGTCCTCGCCATAGAAGTGGAACAGATTGTCATGGTCGGCATTGCCGCGATTGAACAACGGCGGTTGGGTAGGATTGCCGACGCCGATGGTAAACGCGTCTACCGGCAGCTTCAGAATGTCGGTAATGGTGTTGAACGTGGAAGGAATATTAATCTGATACTGCGGCGGCACCGGACCGCAATTAGTCTTGTTTTGACCGGTGCAGTAGCCGCCGGTATTGAAGGCCTGCACCAATTCCGGCGACCAGAGTTCCATGGCCGCCGGTTCTGCATAAGCGAAGGATCCAGTCCCCTTTTGATATTCCCAGTAACCGCCGTATTTGATCGAGTGCGTTCCTTTTTGCGCACTCACGTTGTCGGCAAAGATATGCCGCCGCAACAAACGGCTCTGCGGCGCGGAGGCGGCTTGTCCCAAAGCGAAATTGTTCACTCCGAGAATAGTGATCATGGGACCGTCGGAGTTAGTAGCATAGTCCCAACCCAGACAAGGGGCCGGGCATTGCGACAAGGTCGGCGGCAAATTGGTATTGGACCAGAAGGTGTACGAATAGCGGAACTCGTTGACGGTGGCCGGCGTGATCACGCTGATCAACGAAAAGACCCCGGAATCGGCCCAATTCGTGTTCACGTTCCAGTCCGATGGGAGGTCGCCGATGCCGGGCGGCGCATAGGAATTGTTGCCGTCGTGCGAATAACGGAGAAAAGCGTTCTGTTTGCTGTTGATCCGCCAGTCCAACCGCTCAGTGAGTTCGTTGGCATGATAGGGGCTTTCGGCATTCGTTCCAAACGACTGGAACAGCGGATCGCTCGGGAAGGCGCTGAATAAGGAAGTCTGGGCGATATGTTCCAGGCTGGAAAAGAAAAATAGCTTGTCCTTCTTGATTGGTCCGCCAATCCAGAAGCCGCCTTGCTTGCGGGCGAAGTAGGGGCTGGACGGCTCGCCCGGTTCATGACCCAAAGTCGGAAAAGCCGACAAGTTGTGATCGCGGTAGAAGAAAAACAAGCTGCCGTGGAAATCGTTGCCGCCCGAACGCGTCACCACATTGATGGCGCCGCCCGCACCGATGCCCGTCGAGAGGTCGAAATTGGTCGACGAAAGCTGGAACTCCTGAATCACTTCCTGCGAAAAGTTCTGTTGCGTGCCGCCGGTGATGGCGTCCTGTACGGTGGCGCCGTCCACCGTGATGCGCACGGAGTTGTTAGCGGAGCTGGCGCCTAGGATGGATACGTCGAATTGCTTGTTAAACTGGCCGACATTATTCGGCGTCACGTTCACGCCCGGCTCCAGCATCGACAATTGCAGAAAACTGCGGCCGTTCACCGGCAGGCTTTCGATATTCTCATGTGTGATGA
>Ga0302324_100026687_pt1 | contig 11029 bp, 16 predicted proteins | sample Palsa_T0_1_FD_201949 | JGI IMG/M metagenome (GOLD analysis project Ga0302324, IMG submission 201949) | Peat permafrost microbial communities from Stordalen Mire near Abisko, Sweden - Palsa_T0_1 | ecosystem: Environmental > Terrestrial > Soil > Palsa > Peat permafrost | place: Sweden: Abisko...
TGATGTCTTGATTCAAGCGCTTCACGAGGTCCGGAAAAACCACTAGCGCCTGTATGCTCGGGTCCCAGTCCTGTTGCTGCGCCGCTTGGGTGAGCGCCGCGCCCGCGAGCCCCGGGTTGCGTTGGAGCCATTGCCAGGCCTGAACAAGTTCGAGCGGGTAGGTGGAGGCCACTAAAATCTGGCTTAACAACGGATCCGGATAAAGCGCGATCGGCGCGACTAAGCCGTCCAGTTGATCCGGCGCCAGTGTCTGTCCGGGTGGCGGCGCTGGCGGGACTGGTTGGCCCCACAGCATCACCGAGCAGAGGATCGTCAGTATCGGAGTTAGTACCTGAGTCTTCGTCATAAAACGTGTGTCCTTAAGTTCGTTCAAACTGGATCGTTGCGGCCGTTCGCGACTCGGCTATAGGATTTCGGTTCATAGGGTTATAGATTGGGTTGAACAGTTTCCGTCTTCGCGCCGGGAACGTATTGAAGTCCCGTGACGACATAAGGGCGCTCGAGCGGGTTAAGAGTCCTCCCCATAGTCAATTTGTAGAAGTGCATCAGGTCGGGCTCGCCGGCATAAAGGCCTCCCCACACCCATCCGTGCTGAGTGAAGATGGGGAATGCCTGGGTTTCGAGGGAAATCTTGCCCTTGCTACCGTCACGCGGCGCCAAAGCAGCAGAGGTCTTTGGCCACCAGCCCTGCTTCGGATCGAGAAAGGGATTCTCGCGCGGGTTCAGATCGATAGCCACACCGTAGGCGTGAGCGCTCCATACCGGCGCGTCCTGGGCTTTTTGGCAATAGAAGCCCACAGTGATGTCCTCTGCCGCATATACATCGGGGCCGTAGTCTTCCCAGGGAGAGACCTTGTTGATTGGGAAACGGACGTCATAGAGCTCCTGAAATATCTGCAAGGCCTCAGCGGCAAACCGTTTGTGCACGACCACCATTCCGTCGTGCGTCAGGCCGTCGAAGCCGAAATATGTCACTCGGACGGCGGCAAGATCATTGAGCGGAACGGGGCAACCTGGCTTCCAGGATTTACCCGTCATGGCGGCCCGCATGTCAGCGGACAGAGGAGAAGTGTTCGAGTTGCCGGAAGCAGTCTGCGCGTTGGCCGAGGCTGAGACGGCGAGTGTAAATGCGACCAAACTTATTCGCAGGGAAAGTGGAGCGGTCATGAAATTCCTCGTAGCGTGAACACGATTTTTTGGACTTTGCCGCCCCCTCGCCAAGATTCAAGCTGTGCCGCGTCGGGTGCTCGCCAGGTTGATGACGAAAACGATCAAGGCTAAGACCAGTAGTAAATGGATCAGGCTCCCGCCGACGCTAAAACCAAATCCCAGAAGCCATAGAACCAAGAGCACTGCGAAAATTGTCCAAAGCATAATTTCCTCCTGTGCTCATTTTGCAGAGCACTGTTCTTTCTAATTGCCCAATACCCCGCTCCGGCAAAACCACTCTGGAGCGTTATTCAAGCCGCTAAGACAACCGCCGTTCTGATCTCGCTCCAGGGCGTTTTCTCCGGAGCCTCCTGGCAAACGATGCAGGACGATGCCCACGGAATCGCGGCGAGACGCTTAGGACTTATGTCCTCTTCGCAGCCGACGCAGATTCCAAAAGTGCCGTCCCCGATGCGGCGAAGCGCCATTCGCACTTCGAGCATCCGATTGTATTCGCGTTCCAGATTGTTCATCGCCTGCTCGTGATCGCTCGCGTGCTGGATTCGGTCCAGCTCATCCGGACTCGTCTCGATCGTTAGAGCCTCGCGCTGTCTGCTCCTGCTTCCTAGTTCCGCTTCTCTGTTCTTCAAGGCTCTTCGGAAGGTGTTTAATTCGGCATTTGTCATGGTTGCGCCCTGTTAATTCGACGAGCTGGCCTTTTGCTCTTTCACTTGCAGCTCGTTCACCACCTGCTGCACGTTCGGAACGGCAGCCGCGACATCTTGCGCCTGCGCGCGCTTCGACTGAGAGTCGACATCGCCAGTCAGTGTTACGACTTCATTCTTGACGGCGTACTTTACGCTCTCGTGGAGCCTACCTTGGATCAGAGCCGCATCCAGGTTCCCCTCGATACCCTTGTCCAGGTCCGAGTTCATCTTCTTAGCATCACTCGCGGCGCCGGGCGGAATCACCGCAATCTGGTTGGATACGACCTCGGCGCCCGCGACGGATTTTGCGATGGACTCGGCATTTGACTTGTCGGCGTCGGCTGCTACATTTCCGCTCAAGGTTACAACGCCCTTCTCACGATCCTGAGTAACGGAGACAGCTTTGAGGCCAGCCTGATCGAGCGATGTGCGAATGCTGTCCGAAACAGCGGCTGATTTCGTGGACTTCATTGAGCATCCCACTAGGGTTCCCACCAGCACCACGGCCAGCACAGGCAAGCACGGTTTGATTGTTTTCATATTTTCCTTTGATACGGCATCGGTCAACTCTCCTGCAGAGCATGGGAAGGACCGAACGTCTCTGTGTAGAGATAGATCAGGCGTGGCTTTGAAATGCGCTCAGCTTGTAACGATATATGGTCATTTGACCAGCGATGGTCACCGCGGAATCCACTCGGGGCCGGGACGCCTTACGGAGCGGCTTGCATATTCACGATGCCGCGAGAGGAAACGCTCTTGGCACGGTTCCTGCAGGGGAATTAGGCAATGAACAGCCAGCCCGCCACAGTGGAGGAACAGCGCGTGCCTAAGAAAGCGCCGGTCTGCCCAGAGTGCGGATCTGCGCGCTTGCAATGGTCCAGAACAAGGTGGTGGGAACTGCTGATGCGAGTGGTTTTCATTCGTGCCTACCGCTGCCGGTCCTGCCGGTATCGCGGCTACTTGTTGAAGCCGCTGTTTGGTCCGCCAATCCTGTTGCGCGGAATGGACTTGAAGTTTTCCGCGGATCGATAGGGCAGCTCGTCAGGGTTCTTCGCTATTTCGCCCGCTTCACCGCGGCGACCAAGCCAGAATAGGGGTCAACGGCCTTACCCTTCCACCACAGCTTTTCCGCCCCCAGTTCGAAGATCGCAAAATGCAAGTGCGGCGTGCGAGGGTCCGCATTTCCTGTCGATCCCACAAAACCGATGACGTCCCCTTGCCGAACCGGCCTTCCTTCCCGCAACCCTTCCGCGTACCGGTCTAAGTGCGCGTAGTAATAGCAATACGCTTCCGTCTCGTCGAACTGGTATATCGTGTTGCCACCTGGCTTGCTGAGGAACAGTTTGCGGACGGTTCCGGATACAACCGCACGCACGGGTGTCCCTCTCGGCTCCATGATGTCGATCGCCTCATGCGGATGTCCGTTGTGAACTTCTCCGAACATATCTCGCAGATTCGCTAAGGCAAGTCCGCCGATAGGCGGAATCATCTCGGAAATTGAAGAAGCCGCGCCAACCGCGAGAAACACTGGGAGCAAGACGCAGTTGAAAACGGAGAGCCTCAAGGCTATTCCTCCAGATCGACCGGTGTGCCCCGTCGAACCATGTGCGACAGACTATCCACATCCCAGTTTGTTAGCCGGATGCAGCCGGCCGATTCGCCGTGCCGGACATGCCCCGGATCTGGCGTCCCATGGATTCCATAATGTTCTTTCGAGATGCCGATCCACGCTACGCCGGCTGGGTTTTTCGGGCCGGGCGGGAGTATAGCCGTCGCTTTTTTCGGGTCCGCATTCCAGAAGAGATCCGGGTCATAGTTGAACCACGGATAGTGCACAACGCTCGTGATGATCCAATGACCAATCGGCAGCGGATCGTGCGGGCCGCCGATGGTGGCCGGATACTGCTCCAGTTCAATGCCGCCAGTCCCGTAGGCGATTACAGTGCGTTTTGACTTCGACACCACCAGGCGTGACGCCAGGCGCACAGCGGAGCGCCGCACATTCGGCACGGTGATCCGCTCCCCCGCCGCGTCCAGTTCTTGGCCGGGATTCAATTCGGCCAGTAGCTTTGGCGAGCAATGGAACCTTTCGCCCAGTTCTGCTCCCGGCGTTTCGAAGCCCAGCCATTTCATTTTCGCCTTTTCCAGAGTGTCTTCGGGAATTAATTGGAACGGGCCTTTCTCATCGGCTCTGGTAATCGTATAGGTCATCAGGAGAGGGCCGGCATCGCTATCCAGCAGGCCCCACATCTCCGCATCAATTGTGCCGGTCGGCTTCAGACCGTGGTTTTCCTGGTATCCCTTGACCGCAATTCCGAAGTCGTCGCCGTAGACGCCGTCAATTTCGCCCGGCGAGAACCTGGCACGGTCAAGAAGAATCTGGGCCCGCACCACTCTTGGCCCCATCGAGCCCGGCCCTACCGCGCCGGTCTTGGTTGAATCCTCTATTTCATTGGCGGCAAGACGACGGGGCAGTGGCGCGGTGGCGGACTTTTTCGCCGGACTGGCTGCGTTTGCCACCGCCAGCGTCAGAATCGAAACTGCCACCACTCTGTAAGCTATACGCATACCGAACCGTCGGCACGTGGCGGGCCGTCCCAATGGGGCGCGGCGCACACACCACCGACTCGTGCAAGACTAGAGTGCCGACGAACACCGCAGCATGAGGGAAGACAACCGTTAATTGAGTCGACCGGTCCAATGGGCGAGCATCGTCGCCAACCCGACCGCTGCCGCGATCAGACCAATCGAACCGATGAAGCTCCAAACCAGCCGCCGTTGCTGGGCCCTCATGGCCTGGCTCGCACGCTCGCACGAACGGGGATTTCAGACTGCAGTCGCGTCGCGGCTCGGCGCAAGGAGTATGCACAGGCTTCCAGAGCGATCGCGAACACGCACCAGACCTGCCAATGCGACAAGAGCCCACTGGCGACGAAGAATGTCGTCGTCCAACCGGCATCGGCGCCAAACCGCCATGCCGAAAGTGCGCCAACGGCAACTGCTACAGGCGTCAACAAGAGTCCCAACAGCGACCAAGCTTGCCTGTATGGCACCTGGGAGCCTGCCCCGAACCCGCGGAGCGGCGCCTGAGCTACGGCAAGCTTTTCGCTAGTCATCGAACCGCCACGGGAAGGCCGATTTGCTGGCCGATGATTTCGCCGGAAACAACCAGCTCCACCCGGCGATTCTCCTGCCGACCGGCTGCGGTGTCATTCGAAGCTACCGGCTGAGTTTTTCCAAAACCTCTCGAGGTTACCGAAGAACTTTCGACACCCTGCTGAGTCAGATAGTTCCGCACCGCTTCGCCGCGTTGTTCGGAGAGCTTCTGGTTGTAGTCATCGCCGCCGACGCTATCGGTATAGCCTTCGACAGCTAGTCTCAGACCCGGATGGCCCGAGATGATTCCGGCTACTTTGGCGAGCTTCTCGCGAGCCGCCGGCCGCAATGTATATAGAGCCGTGTCGAACAGCACGTCCGACATGTTCACGATCAACCCGCGGGCCGTGTCGCGAGTCTGGAGAATCGCGTTGAATTGCAACAAGAGGTCCGCGCGAAGCTGCGTCTTTTCGGCATCGGCTTCCGCTTTCTCGTTGGTGGCGCGCTCGAGGTCGGCCCGAGCGGCGATTCTCTGCGCTTCATTCTCCGCGGTCAAGCGATCCGTTTCGGTTTGGACGGCCGCAAGCCGCGCATCGTTTTCTCGTCTCAGCCGATCAGCTTCGGTTTGAGCTGCCGCGATCTGCGCGTCGTTTTCGCGCTTAACGCGTTCGGCGTCGCCTACGGCAGTGAGCCGCGCTATCTCTGCTGCTCGCGTGACACGGTCGGTTTCAAGCTGCGCGGCAGCGCGGTCGTCCTGGGCGCGCGCTTGACGTTCCGCACCCGCCGCGCGCTCCGCCGCCAACTGCTGCTCTTCGATCTTCTTCACGGTGATGATCCGTGCGTCCTCCGCCATTTGAACGGCTTCGCGCGCCACAGTACCGATAGGTTTCTTGCCGCCCTTGCCGATCAGATAGCCCTCGGCGTTATCGAGGTCCTCGACGGCCTTCCGGAAAGTGTCGCCCGCATACTGCTCGGCGCCGGTCCAACGCGCGATCTCAACGGCGTTACGCGCCTCGTAGAGTTCGAGCGGTACTTTCGAGTCCAGGTAACGAGGCTGAATATCGCCTGGCCTCACATTCAGCACATACTGCCCTCGCTGCAGGAGCTCGTATTTTGCGTCGACCTGCTCGATGGTTCCGACGGTATCGGTCCTGACGAAGTTCTCCATCACCACTACGTCGCTTGGTTGCGTGACGGCGAAGTACGGTTCCGCGGTCACGATCAAACCGAATGACTGCAATTCTGTGGTCGCGTCCAACTTCGTCTTGCCGCTATTATTGAGGAGCACTTCGCCGACGTTCGTCGCGCGGCCTTCCGGGGTGATGGCCCACATAACGTAGGTCAAATACTCTCGGCCGAACTGCGTAGCCGGCCCAAGCTTCTCCATCTCCGCGTCGATCTTGATCACGCCCTGTTTGCTCTCGACCTTCGCCTCACCGCGCGCATCCCTCATCAACGCTGTCCCGCGGAATCCGATTCTCGTCGATCCGCTGCGGTGATTGTAGTTGATGGCTTTCGTAGTCCGCGCGACCACGGTTATGCGATAGATCGGCGCTGTCCCGCCGTTATCGATCGGTTGTTGAGTTGGGTTGGGAGCTTGTGGCGCCTGGGCCAACGCGACCCCGCACATCGTCAGGAATACGCTTGCAATCTTCATTTGTTAATCCTCAATCCTCATAGCGACGCGGCTGATATGTGCACGAGGCGCGCCGAACGCCTCCCGGCCGCCGATCTGTTGAGGCTTCTAGCCTGCTTGGCCGGTATCTCGGGACGAACGCCAAGCGAGGCTCTGCGCGGATAACCGTATTTGGTCAAATGACCGCGCGCGGTCGAGGAATGTGGTCGCGCGGGAGGAAACGTGTTTGGGCCGGTTCTTGCAGTACCTAGCAATTGAAGGAGAACAATATTATGCTTTGGACAATATTCATCGTTCTGCTGGTGCTGTGGGCGCTGGGACTGGCCACATCGTACACGATGGGCGGTCTCATTCACATTTTGCTAGCCGTGGCGCTGGTTGTCTTAGTGATCCGGGTAATTCAAGGACGCAGCATCGCATAGCTTGCGACCGACGCCGCGTATCGGCAATATCTCGGATTGCGGTATCGACGATACACGGCGTCATGACCAGATGCGGTCAGATGACCAGGTATGGTCTGTATCTGCGAGCGTCGGCGACCGGACCTGCGGCTTATTCGTTCACTCAGCGGAACATGCCGAGCAGGTATGCGACGAGGAGGATCACTAGTATTGTTCCCAGCCCGATTCCGGCGCCTCCACCGGGACCCCAGCGGGAATGACCGTAGTACCCTCCGCCGGCGCCAAAAACCAACAACAAAACGATGATGAGTATCAGCATTGTCGTTCTTCCTTTCTTAGGAATCTGAAGCTGAGCGCTAAGATCCGGTTCATTTACTTCTACTTCTCAAACACCTTTTCAACCTGCCCGACTTTCTTTTGGATTTTGCCGGTGATTTTTTCGGCTTGGCCTTCGGCCTCCAAGTTGGGGTCGTTGGTTACCTTTCCCGCAGTCTCCTTGACCTTGCCTTTCACTTCATGCAACTTACCTTGGATCTGATCCGTCGTACTTGGTTTCATATTTCCTCCTGATGGCATCGGGTCTGCGCGCCAACTCCTTTGTGGAGTTGTGCGAGCCCGAACCCTCGCTAAGAACGAAGCATCTTTAAGGCCACTAAGGGACAGCCTCTGGAATCGCTCTGAGCTGGTCGAGTTGTTCGTGCAGCTTCGCCAGTTCGGCTCTTTCTTTGTCCGTGGACTCGGCGGGAAGAGATTGGTTCGGGCCGTTATAGTACGCCAGGAGATTCTGGCGAAGGTCTGGTTTCACAGTGGCGAACTGCTTTTCCGCCAGCTTTCCCACCAACTTCGCATAGGCTTCATCGGCTCCCTTGTACTTGCCGGCCACGGTCGGTTCGCCTAGGTCGATGTTCTCGTTCGGCAGCTCCAGCTGGACACTGCCCGCGTTTGCCAGCAGCGCCCGATAGCGATCCACCGCCGAGTTGAAGCTGGCCATAAATAGCTTCTCCACTTCCGGAGTTGGCGTGCGGATCTTGAGCGCCCTGAACGGACCCACCTTCGGTATGATCCGGAACAGGAAAGTCAGCAATTCTGTCCCAAAACCAGGCTTGTGGTACTCCTTGCCCCACTGCTTTTCATAGCTCGAGCGGGACAGATTGTAGAGAAACTTCTTGCGTGTGATGCCGGGAATCTCTTTCTGAAGCTGGTCCTTCTTGAGCGTCCATGCCACTCGCGTCATGGCCGGAACGATGGAGCTGACGGTGTGCCGATAAGATCCGAACGCGAGGGTCTCGTTTCCGAACACGTCTTTCATTTCGATGCCATACGTGTCCTGGAAAGCGCGCTCCAGCACGTCCTTGGATACTTGAAATCCGATGAAACTCCGATACTGGTCCGGCGCGTATCGCCCCGCGGCGACCTGGACGGCGTCGAAGCCGAACTCCGTCCGAATGTGCGCGGCAGGGTTATCCCAATAAGTCACATCATTGCCGAATTCCCGCCTCAGTTTGGGAAATAAAATCGGCACCGCGCGGTTCGTGGCGATGCGATGCCCCTCGGTATCCGCCACATAGTGTTCCAGAGCGCCGAGCGCGAATGCATATTCGTCGATGTCCTGGGAGTCACGGATCAGCGCAGTGATGAAATCTCCAGTGCGGACATAGTGTGTGAGGTCGCTGAAAAGGCGGCTGCCGAACGGATAATATCCCATGTCCTGAATGATGCAGCCCCCGTACGCATAAGCATGCGCTTGTTTCAGTTCTTCCGGGGTAGCGTCAGGGAATCGTTTTAGCAGGAGCTTACGGATGGATGCGTCCCAAACGGCGTCAATGATCGCTTCATGAGTGAGGACGGTGTAAGCGGGCGAGAGCGTCGCGGAGAGCAGGACCGCCAGAACCAGGCGCTGGATTCCAAAGAGCCTGGTCCATTGGCGGCCCTTCGCGGCGCTAAAGCATGACGGTGATAGCAATCGCTTCGCCCGGTTGCGTGCGGTTGTAAAGGTAATACCCATTGTCATAGCCAACATAAACATCGTCGACGGCATACCAGTTTTGGGCCCAGTCTTGTGGCCACGGGTCAACCATCATGAACGTATAGCCGCCGTACTGGAATTGCGGGTAACCCCCAACTATGATGGGTTGGCTCTCGATGCGAAACCAGTGCCCCACGCCGAAATGGAGACTGAAACTAGCTTCTGGAATATAGTAACCGCCGTAACCGCCGCGCTGTCCCCAAGTGCGGTGATCGCCCCGCCAATTGGAGGAACGATCCTGCTGCCACGTAGCATGTTCCTGCCAAGAACCCTGCGGATGCCAACTGGCCTGTTGTTGCCAAGCTTGCGCCTGCTGGTTGCTGCGCTGCGGAGGACTATAGCTGCTCTGCCGGCCGGCGGGAGCGGCAGTCTGTGCGGGTTGCTGTTGCTGAGCGCGCTGCACTTGCTGTTCTTGCGGTCGCGGCTTAACTGCCGTTGCCGGACGCGCTGTTTCCTGCTGCGGTCGCGGCTTGGCTGCCGTTGCCGGACTGGCTGTTTCCTGCTGTTCTCGCTCCTGAGGCTTGGACGCCGTTGCCGGACGGGCCGCACTCTGCTGTTTCTTGGCCGCTGTCGCCGGGCGCGCTGTTTCCTGCTGTTGCTGCGGCTTGGCTGCTGTCGCCGGATGCGCGCTCTGCTGTTGACGTGATGGTGGCTTAGCCGCTGCCGCCGGGCGCGCTGCATCCGGCTTTTGCCGTTCCTGCGGCGCCGCTTGCTGCTTGGGCTCCTGAGCGCGCTGCTCCTGCTGGGGCCGCTGCTTGGGCTGTGCCTGTTGCTTGGGCTGCGCTTGTTGCTTGGGTTGCGCTTGCTGCTTGGGCTGCGCCTGTTGCTTTTCAGGCTGCTTTTCTTCTCGCTTTTCCTGCGCGTAAGCTTGGACAAGGGTTCCGGAAAGCGAAACCATGCTGAGCAAGCTCATAAGTTTAAGAAATTTCATATCGACCTTCTTTGGTTTGGATTTTTTTCTGGATGGCCTTAACAGCGACTACAGCCGCCCGGCCAGTTGCTTGTCGTGTTCCGACTGCTTGAGAGCGCGAGACCACTCATCGGCCTGCGTTTCGGCTTCGGCCCTCGCGATTCCGTAGCGCTCTTGAATCCGTCCGATCAACTGATCCTTCTTGCCGGCGATAGTCTGCCAGTCATCGTCGGTGAGTTTGCCCCAGCGCTCGCGCGCGGATCCTGTAAACTGTTTCCACTTGCCTTCGATTTGATCCCAATTCATGCGTTCTCCTCTTCGATGAGCCGGCGCTGGCAATTCACATCCGCCAACGCCGATAACCCCAGCCTCCACCGCCGAGAAGAAACAACACCAAGAGAATGATTAATAGAGTTTCCATGACTCCTCCTGGGAACGCAAGAGCAAGTATCGCGCCATTGCTAACTAGCGCGGCGCCAGGCTCGATCTCAAGGGAAGTCGCTGAGCGGCTTCAAAGATCCTTGCGCGAGATCTCCAGCTTCCGCATCATGGCGTTTAAGGTGGTCCGCGGCAACCCGAGACGCGTCGCCGCGGTGCTAACCACACCCATGGTCTCTCGCAGAACACGAATGATGTGTTCCCGCTCCACTTCCGCCAGCGTGCCGGCCGTCGTCGCATCCACGGCGTCGGCGCGGATTTCCGCCAAGGGCGCCCGCAGGTTGGGGCCGCGCGAGAGAATGACCGACCTTTCGATGAAGTTCTCGAGTTCCCGCACGTTCCCCGGCCACGGCCAGTTCACCAGGGCTTGCATGGTGTCGGAGGGGATCTTGTCAATCTGCTTGCTCATCAGGGCCGAATACGTTTGAACGAAGTGACGAGCCAGTACGGGGATGTCCTCTGGGTGCTCTCGTAGCGGAGGGATGGTGATGGGGAACACCTTCAACCGGTAATAAAGATCGCTGCGGAAAAGCTTGTCTCCCATCATCTGCGTGAGATTGCGGTTGGTAGCCGCCAGCAGGCGGACATTAATGGGGATGGTGCGGGTGCCTCCCAGTCTCTCGAACTCCTTCTCCTGCAAAGCGCGAAGCAATTTGGGCTGAAGTT
>Ga0302324_100026688_pt1 | contig 11029 bp, 7 predicted proteins | sample Palsa_T0_1_FD_201949 | JGI IMG/M metagenome (GOLD analysis project Ga0302324, IMG submission 201949) | Peat permafrost microbial communities from Stordalen Mire near Abisko, Sweden - Palsa_T0_1 | ecosystem: Environmental > Terrestrial > Soil > Palsa > Peat permafrost | place: Sweden: Abisko...
ATCCTGCCACCCGTCGCCGGCGAGGTTACTCCCCGGTTGATCAAATCCTGCAGTTCATCTGGATTGGACGAGCGCGCAAGAGCCGTTTCCAGGGTGATGGCTTTCTGAAAATAGGCATTCGCGAGGCTCTGGTTGAACGTCTGCATTCCGGTGACGCCCGTTCCCGTCTGCATGGCCGAATAGATCTGGTGAATCTTGTCTTCACGGATAAGGTTGCGAATGGCCGCCGTCGGGATGAGGATTTCCATCACCATGGCGCGGCCGCGCCCGTCCATGCGCTGCAATAGCGATTGGCAAAGGATGCCTTCCAGCACCATCGAAAGCTGCGCGCGCACCTGGGGTTGCTGGTGCGCGGGGAACACGTCGACGATACGGTTGATGGTGGAGATGGCGGAATTGGTGTGCAGAGTAGCGAACGTCAAATGCCCTGTTTCGGCAATGCGAAGCGCGGACTCGATGGTTTCCAGGTCGCGCATTTCGCCGATCAGCACCACGTCGGGGTCTTCACGGAGAGCGGCGCGGAGCGAATTAGCAAACGAGTGCGTATCGGAATGAACCTCGCGCTGGTTGACCAGGCACTTCTTGTGGTTGTGGAGGAACTCGATAGGATCCTCGATGGTGATCATGTGCTCGTCGCGCTCGTTGTTGATTTTGTCGAGCATGGCGGCGAGGGTGGTGGACTTGCCGGATCCAGTAGGTCCGGTTACAAGCACAAGGCCGCGCGGCTTCTCGCAGAGAGTGCGAACGATCGCAGGAAGCCCCAAAGCGTCGAACCCTTTGATCTCCCAGGGAATCGTACGGAAGACAGCCGCCACCGCGCCGCGCTGATGGAAGATGTTGCCCCGGAAACGCGCAAGACTCTTCAACCCGAAGGAGAAATCGAGCTCCAGGTTTTCTTCCAGCCGGTGCTTCTGCACATCGGTGAGCACGCTGTACGCCAGGGCTTTGGTATCCGCCGCCGTGAGCGGCGGCATATCCAGCGGGCGCAGTTTGCCGTGTACGCGCACGCGCGGCGCGCTGTTGGTGGACAGGTGCAGATCGCTGCCCCCCAGCTCGATCATTTTCTTCAGAAGTTCGCTTAGTGTGATGCCTGCCATCTTCTCCCCCTTACAGGACCGTTTCGCGCAAGACTTCTTCCATGGTGGTTTGCCCCAGCGCAACCTTTGTGAGGCCGCTGCGGCGGAGCGTGATCATTCCCATTTCCAAGGCTTTCTTTTTCAACTCCAGCGCCGAGGCCCCCACGAGAATCAGTTCGCGGAGCTCGTCGTTGATTTCCATCACTTCATAAAGGCCCACGCGCCCCTTGTAACCGGTGTTGTTGCAGGTCCCACAGCCGCGGCCGTGCTGAATAGTGACCTTGGACGCTTCCTCCGGCGTGTAGCCCGCATCGATGAGCGCCTCCGGCTGCACCTGGAGCGCTTCCTTGCATTGCACGCAGATCCGGCGGACCAGCCGCTGCGCGCAGATCAGGTTCACCGAGGTGGCCACCAGAAAAGGCTCAATGCCCATATTCATCAATCGGCTGATCGTGGACGGCGCATCATTCGTATGCAGCGTGGAGAGCACCAAGTGCCCGGTGAGGGCGGCCTTGACGGCAATTTCCGCCGTTTCGAAGTCGCGGATTTCGCCGACGAGGATGATGTTGGGGTCCTGCCGCAGGAAGGCGCGCAGGGCTGAGGCGAAGTTCAGCCCGATCTGCTCTTTCATCTGAACCTGGTTGATACCAGCCAGCTGGAACTCGACCGGGTCCTCGGCGGTCATGATGTTGGTGTCGGCCGTGTTCAGGCGTGCCACGGAGGAATAAAGAGTGTTCGTCTTGCCGGAACCCGTGGGACCGGTAACCAGCACCATCCCATAAGGCTTCAGAATCTGCCGCTCGAACTTGGCAAGAGATTCCGGCTCGAATCCGAGCTTCGTCATGTCGAGGCGCAGATTCTCCTTGTCGAGCAACCGGAGAACGATTTTTTCGCCGAAGAGCGTCGGGACGGTGGAAACGCGGAAATCGAGCTCTTTTTTCTTTTTGTCCTTGAGGTACTTGATCATGATGCGTCCGTCTTGCGGGAGCCGCTTCTCGCTGATATCGAGCTTGGCCATGATCTTGATGCGGCTGGTGATAGCGTCCTTCAGTTTCATCGGCGGGGCCATTACGTTCTGGAGCACCCCGTCAATGCGGAAGCGGACGCGGTATTCCTTCTCGTAAGGCTCGATGTGGATGTCGCTCGCGCCGCGCTTCACGGCGTCGGTGAGCACGAGGTTGCAGAGCTTGATGATGGGGGCTTCTTCGGCCGCCCGTTCCAGGCTGGCCAGGTCCATTTCGGATTCTTCGGCCGCCAGTTCAAGGGCTTCCTCATCGCCGGTGAGGTCCTTCATCACCTTGTCGAGCGCTTCGACGCTTTCCGCTTCGCCGTAGAACTTGTGGATGGCGTCACTGATGGCCGTTTCCGAAGCCACCACCGGCTCGACGTTGAAGCCGGTCATGAACTTGATGTCGTCCATCGCGAAGACGTTGGTGGGGTCGGTCATCGCGATCGTCAGCGTGGAGCCGACGCGGGAAAGCGGCACGATCTGGTAGCGGACCGCCGTCTCCTGGGGAACCAGCTTGATCACCGCCGGATCGACTTCGTAGAACTTCAGGTTGATGGAAGGAACGCCATATTGGCGGGAGAGAACCGCAGTGATGTCGTCGTCGCTGACGAGGCCCAACTTGACCAGACACGTTCCCAGACGCCCACCGCTTTTTTTCTGGTGTTCGAGCGCCTGCTTCAGCTGATCCGCGGAGATCAGGCTGTCCTTAACAAGGATTTCGCCAAGTCGAGAAGACATAGGTGTCGGTTAGTGGCAGAGCATGGTACTAGAACTGCCCTAAAGTGGCAGCCTAGCACGCAGCTTCGCCAAAAGAAGTAGCCCGCAAGCCCGTAAGTTGTGAATCAGCTAACATCCGCTAAGGCTCACGAAAACCTGTACTTTAGGACAGGCGAATCTTTGTCACGTCGTCACAAACGCAGGTGCGACTCAGAAACAAAGTGACGGTTTAAGTCACTATGAGGTAATCGGAAAGAGGAAGGAGAACCTTCAAGGAACAGAAAAAGCGGCGTGCCCCGGAGACCACGCCCGGGCTCTCACAGATTCACCTGCAGCGGATTGCGCTGAGCGAAGCTCAGGGCACTGCGACGTCGTAGGTCAGTGGGTCCGGCTTATCCGGGTTGATACCGAGCTCGACGATGGCTTTCTGCACTACCGAAGGCTCAATCTTGCCCTCGCGCATCAGCTCGTGCAACGTTGCCAGCGCGATAAAGCGGCCATCGACCTCGAAGAAATCGCGCAAGGCGGTGCGGCCTTCGCTGCGGCCGAAACCGTCCGTGCCGAGTGAAGCGATGTGTCGCGGTACCCAGCGGTCGATGAGATTCGGCAGCACCTTGAGGTAGTCCGAAGCGGCCACTAGCACTCCAGGGGCATCCGCGAGGCATTCCGCTACATACGAGACGCGGGGCTTTTCCGTGGGGTGCAGATAATTCCAGCGCTCGGTCTCGAGGCCGTCCGTGTAAAGAGCCTTGTAGCTGGTGACGCTCCAGACATCGGCCGCGACGCCGAATTTTTCCGCGAGGATCTCCTGCGCGCGGATGGCTTCGCGGAGGATCGCGCCGCTCCCGAAGAGCTGCGCGCGCAGCTTTGACTTGGGATTCGATGCGGCGCGGTAGCGGTACATCCCCTTGAGAATTCCCTCTTTCGATCCAGCGGGCATCGCCGGCATCGGATACGGCTCGTTCATCACCGTGATGTAATAAAAGATATTTTCGCCCTTCTTGTACATGCGCTCGATGCCATCCTGAATGATGACGGCAAGTTCATACGCAAAAGCGGGATCGTAGGCGCGCAGATTCGGCACGGGAAGCGCGAGGATGTGGCTGTTGCCATCCTGATGTTGCAGGCCCTCGCCGGAAAGCGTCGTGCGCCCGGCGGTGCCTCCCATGAGGAACCCGCGGCAGCGCATATCGGCAGCCGCCCAGATGAGGTCCCCGATGCGCTGGAGGCCAAACATCGAATAATAGATGAAGAAGGGTATGGTGTTGATTCCGTGGGTGGCGTAAGCGGAGCCCGCCGCGATGAAGGACGACATCGAGCCCGCTTCCGTAATCCCCTCCTCCAGAATCTGCCCGTCTTTCGCTTCCTTGTAATAAAGCAGCGTGTGGATATCGACGGGCTCATAGAGCTGCCCGCGGCTGCTGTAAATTCCCACGTTGCGGAAAAGCGACTCCATGCCGAACGTACGCGCTTCGTCCGGAACGATCGGCACCACCAGCTTGCCGATTTCAGGGTCGCGCAGCATCTTCCGCAGCATGCCCACGAATGCCATGGTGGTGGAGACTTCGCGGCCTTCGCTTCCGGTGTAAAACTCGTCGAACAGCTCCTGATGATTCGATACCAGCGGCTTCGAGCGCACGCTTCGCGAGGGAACGTAACCGCCCAGCTCGGCGCGCCGCGCCTGCAGGTACTCGATTTCCGGGCTGTCGTCGGGAGGGCGGTAGAAGGGCGCGTCGGCAATTTGCGCGTCGCTGATGGGAATCTGGAAACGCGTCCGGAAATGCCGAAGTTCTTCTTCGTCGAGCTTCTTCTGCTGGTGAGTGACGTTCTTGCCTTCCCCGCTCTCGCCCAGACCGTAGCCCTTGATGGTACGGGCCAAAATAACCGTGGGAGAGCCTTTGTGGTCCACCGCTGCCTTGTACGCGGCGTAGACCTTGCGAGGTTCGTGGCCCCCTTGGCGAAGGGCGCGGAGCTGATCGTCCGTGTAATGCTCCACCAACGCGAGCAGCCGCGGATCGGAGCCAAAAATGTGCTCGCGAATATAGGCGCCCGATTCCACGGTGAGTTTCTGCATCTCGCCGTCGACCATTTCCCCGAGTCGCTTGACGAGCAGGCCTTCGGTATCGCGCTCGAACAGGGGGTCCCAGTCCGATCCCCAAATGACTTTGATGGCGTTCCAGCCAGCCCCACGGAAGGCCGCTTCGAGTTCCTGAATGATCTTTCCGTTCCCTCGCACCGGACCGTCGAGGCGCTGCAGGTTGCAGTTGATCACGAAGATAAGATTGTCGAGGCGCTCGCGGGAAGCCAGCGTGATTGCGCCGAGTGTTTCGGGTTCGTCTGTTTCGCCGTCGCCGAGAAATGCCCAGACCTTGGCGTCCGTGGCAGGCTTGAGGCCACGATTCTCTAAATAGCGGTTAAAACGGGCCTGATAAATGGCCATGATGGGGCTAAGTCCCATCGAAACACTGGGATACTCCCAGAAATCAGGCATCAGCCACGGGTGGGGATAGGACGAAAGGCCGCCCCCGGGTTTCAGTTCGCGCCGGAAATTCTCAAGCTTCTCGACCGAAAGCCGGCCTTCCAGGAAAGCCCTCGAGTACACCCCGGGCGCGGCATGCCCCTGAAAATAGACGGTGTCGCCTTCGAAGGCGGGAGTGCGGGCGCGGAAGAAGTGGTTGAAACCAATCTCAAACAGCGTCGCTGCGGAGCCATAGGTAGATATATGACCCCCGATATTGTGCTCGACGCGGTTGGCGCGGACAACCATCGCCAGCGCGTTCCAGCGAATCAGGCTCTTGATCCGGCGCTCCATGTCCTGGTCGCCCGGGAACGGCGCTTCCTGGCTGGTCGGTATCGTATTGATATAAGGAGTGTTAGCCGTGAATGGGATTTCCAGGCCCGCGTGGCGCGCCCGCTCCCGGATCTGGTCGAGGATGCGCCGGGCAAGCTTCGGGCCGCCTTCTTCCAAGACCGCGTCAAACGACTCGATCCACTCCCAGATTTCTTCCAAGTCATTTACGGCCGAAACCGGGGGATTGATTGCGGTAGCCATGGTTTACCCTCTCCAATACCTCAGGAAGCCCATCCGATAGACTTCGGGCACACTTAAGAACCTAAAATATATCCCAAATCGCGCTCGGGGAGTACCGGAGAATGCTCGCCGCAGGGGCTGGGGTCTGGTTTTGAGGCGTCCCCGGGAAAGATAAGTACACCTCGCCGAACGCGTCCAGGGGACACGCGGGCTTTGGCCGAATTCTAAATCACGCGTGCCTCAGAAGCCGTAGAGGCGCGCCGGATTCTCAGCCAGCACTAGCTTCAACTCGGCGGGAGTAGCCCAGGTGGCGACTTGATTCAGGTCCCGGCCGTCATCGATCTGGTAGAGCGGCGTGATTTCGGTAAATGGCCGGCCCGGGATCTGGGCCGGGTGCGGCCAGTCGCTGCCCCAGGTGATGCGATGGGGATTGGCGGCGATGAGCGCCTTTGCCAGCGGTGTGACGTCCGGATAATCGGGCGCCTGCTTCGAGCTGCGATAGGGCGCCGAAACTTTAACATAGGCCTTGCCACTGTGGACCAGGCTCAACAGCGTGTCGAACCCTGGCTGGCTGACGCCCAGAGGCCCCTGCGCTCCTCCGAAGTGGTCAAAAGAAATGGGCACCGGCGACGCCATCACCTGGTCCTTGATGGATTCGATCACGGACAAGCGCGTGTAAAGCTCGATGTGCCAAGGGCGATCCTTGATGCGCTCGATAGCGACCTTTACCTTCTGCCGCGCAACTTCGGGATCCGCCTGCCCTCCGGTTTCCAGGTTGATCCTTATTCCACGGATTCCGCCGCGGTGCATCTCGTCAAAATCGGCGTCGGTGCTTTTCTCGCCCAGGGCGATGATGCCGCGCGCATTCGGCAGTTGCTGCTTGACGGCGTCGATGGTGCAGGCGTCATCCGTTCCATAAACCGTGGGCTGCACGATTACCACGCGCGGTGTGTGCAGCGCCCGATGCAGGGCGCGCATCTCGTCGACCGAAGCAGCCTCGGGAGTGTAGACGCGCGGCGAGGCAAACGAATATTTCTGCGGATCCCCGAAGATGTGCGTGTGGCAGTCACACGCGCCGGCCGGCACTTTGAAATTTACGGGCGTTTTTGGCTGCGCCGCGCTGGCCAGCACATTCCTGAAAGGCCGGGCCAAAGCTGCAATTCCAGCAAGACCTGTTCCAACCAAAATATCTCGTCGCGATAACATTTTTCCTCCCGTGAAATTTCACAATGGTACACCAAGCCGAGCCAGTCCAAGACGAAGAAACCGTGTGATTTGTATCACAGAAATGCGGGTCCATATTTTTTAAAAAATACGCGCGAATATCTTGTTTCCACGGCCCCCTGCTGATAACATCCGCTGCTTCGCAAATGATGATCGAAAATGAAGCTGCTGGACCTGAAATCGTGCGCCAGATCCTGAAAAGTTGGCTTCCTCTGGTGTTGCTATCCGCGTTGGGTGCCGCCGGTTGCCAGGTGCGAGCCAGCGCAGACGCCACATCGTCGACCTCCTCCTCGGCCTCCCGCGGACGCGAGCTTTTCGAAACCTGCGCCGCTTGCCACGGCACGCACGGCGAAGGCAGCTCCGAAATCGGAGCGCCGAATATCGCGGGCATGAATGCGTGGTACGTCGAAGCCGAGCTCCGCAAGTTTCGGGCCGGCGAGCGCGGCGCTCAGTTTGACGATATCGAAGGCATGCGCATGCGGCCGATGGCGCTGAGCCTCCCGACCGAAGGCGACATTCCGGTAATTGCGAAATACGTGGAGAGTCTGCCGCCCGTGAGGCACGCTCCCGTGCTGGGCGGAGATTCCAAGATGGGAAAGCGGCGGTACGCGCTTTGCAGCGGGTGCCACAATCCCGATGGCGGCGGGAACGAATCGGTGAAGGCGCCGCGCTTGGCGGGCCTCGATGACTGGTACCTCGCCACCGAACTCAAAAAATTTAGGGGCGGTGTGCGCGGCGTCGACCCGAGAGACGAAGAAGGCACCGCCATGGCGCCCATGGCCAAGTCGCTCGCGAACGAAAAAGTGATTCGCGACATATCCGCCTACATCAGTACGCTACAGCCAGCTGTCAATTCGGGGACGCAAAGCCAATGAATCACGCAGATCCTTCGTCCGACCAGACATTCAAGACGGTGTTTTGGATTGTCATGACCACGGCCGCTGCTTTCGTCGGCGCAGCCTGGATCATGATTCGTTAAAGACGTTCACGGGAGTTTCCATGCTGGAGAGGTTTTCAACGGGTGCTTCCACGTTCTCGGGAAGCATCGACCACCTGATCTTCCTGGTCGCGATCCTGGTGGGCTTCTGGCTGATCGTCGTCGAAGGAGCTCTCTTCTGGTTGATGTATCGCTATCGGCACAGAGAGGGCCATTCTTCGCAGTACATCACCGGCGAAGAAAAGCACCTCACGCGCTGGGTAACGGTTCCCCACATCCTGGTCATGCTGTGCGATATCGTCATCGTCATACCCGCGATTCTGGTGTGGGTAAACGTGAAACAAACCATGCCGCCGGCCGAGCAGACCGTTCGCATCTTCAGCCAGCAATGGGCGTGGAGCTTTCAGCAGCCCGGCGCGGACGGCATCCTCGATACAGCCGATGACATTCGCACGGTTGGCGAACTTCACGTGAAGACGGATACGACCTACCGCTTCGAGCTGATGTCGCGCGACGTGCTTCACAGTTTTTCCGTGCCGATGTTCCGGCTGAAGCAGGACGCCGTTCCCGGTCGCACCATCACCGGCTGGTTCCGGGCAACTCGTCCCGGCAATTACGATATTCAGTGCACGCAGATGTGCGGAATCGGGCATGGACTGATGGCGGCGCGTATCATTGTCGAAACGCCCGAACAACATAGCGCGTGGATCAGACGGGCCTCCAATCCAGCAGTCGCGGCCGCAGCGCAGCCCGCCCTCGACACAGACGGCGCGAAACTCGCCGAGGTAAGACCATGACAACTCCAGCCACCGGCGCGCACGCTCATCTGGGCTCCCACGGAGACGAGCACGGCCATCATCCGCAGAGCTTCTTCCACAAGTACCTGTGGTCGACCGACCACAAGATGATCGCCATGCAATATCTATTTACCGGCGCGGCTCTCGCGCTGATCGGCGGCTATCTCGCGTACGTGTTTCGGATGCAACTGGCATTCCCAGGGATGAATGTGCCCGGCTATGGGCTTGTGACTCCCGGCAAATACAACTCGCTCGTTACCATGCACGGCACGATCATGATTTTCTGGGTGGCCATGCCGGTGCTGGTTGCCGCCTTCGGCAATTTCCTGATTCCGCTGATGATCGGCTGCGACGACATGGTGTTTCCGCGCATCAATCGCCTGTCGTACCAGGTATTCCTGCTGAGCGCCATCATCCTGATCGCATCCTTTTTTGTGCACAACGGAGCGTTCGGCGGCGCATGGACATCCTACCCGCCGCTTTCGGCGAAGGGCGCATACAACCTGTCCCCACTGGGCGCCTCTCTCTGGCTCATCGCTGTAGCGCTTGAATTTGTGGCGTTCCTGCTGGGCGGCCTGAACTTCGTGGTCACCACAATGAACGGCCGCGCGCCAGGCATGAGAATGTGGGACATCCCGGTAGTGGTCTGGATGATCGTGCTGGCGAGCGTTTTGTTCATGGCGTCCGTGGGCCCGCTGATTGCCGGCGCGGTAATGCTGCTCTTCGATCAGCGCCTCGGCACCGCATTTTACGATCCCGGGCGCGGCGGCGATCCCCTCCTCTGGCAGCATCTGTTCTGGTTCTTCGGCCATCCCGAAGTCTATGTCGTCCTGTTGCCGGCCCTGGGAATCGTCGCTGAAATCATCACGGTTTTCGCCCGCAAGAAGTTGTTCGGATACCGCACGGTGCTCTACACCACCTGGGCCACCGGCGTTCTGAGTTTCGTGGTTTGGGCGCACCACCAGTTCATCGCTGGCATTGACCCGCGCATGGCCAACGTGTTCACGATCACCACGCTGCTCATTTCGGTTCCCATCACCGAGATGATTTTCGTCTATATCGCAACGCTTTACGGCGGCTCGATCCGGTTCACCACGCCCATGTTGTGGGCGCTGTCTTTCATCGCGGAGTTCTTGATCGGTGGCGTGACGGGTATTTTCCTCGGGGCCTCGGGCGCGGACATCTATTTCCACGACACGTACTTCGTAGTGGCGCACTTTCACTACACCTTCTTCCCTTCCGCGATTATCGGGATGTTTGCGGCGCTCTCCTTCTGGTACCCGAAAATGTTCGGCCGCATGATGAACGAAACCCTCGGCAAAATTCACTTCTGGGGCACGGTGATCGCCTTCAACGTGATTTTCATCCCGTTGTTTATCACCGGCGCGGCGGGCGACCAGCGGCGCATCTACAGCTACGCGCTTTTCCCGGAGCAAGCGAAGCCCGGCCTTCAGCACCTGCGCGAGCTTTCCACGATCGGCGTGATCGTTCTTCTGACCTTCCAGATTCCCTTCCTGATCAATTTTTTCTGGAGCCTGAAGCACGGCGAGCGCGCCCCGGAAAATCCCTGGCACTCGAACACGCTGGAATGGACGGTGCCGTCGCCCCCGCCGCACGGAAACTTTGCCGAGCTGCCGACCGTCTACCGTGGCCCTTATGAATATTCCGCGCCCGGCCGCAAGACCGACTACTGGCCGCAGAACGAGCCGATTGCTCCCGTGGAGGAAGCCGCGCTATGAGCAGCCACTCCATTGCGAATCTGAGAAGTGTCACAGGGATTCCCACCGCGCGCCTCGTTACCTGGTGGGTGATCGCCTCGGAAATATTCATTTTCGGCGGCCTGCTCGTTTCCTACGTGATGCACCGGCTGGCCCATCCCGAGTGGGCTATCGCAGCGGCCAACACCAACACCAAGGCCGGCGCGTTCAACACGTTCGTGCTGCTCACTTCCAGCCTTTTCGCGGTGCTGGCCCACAAGGCGGCGGACGCCGAAGACGGCCCCAAGGCGGCCAAGTTTCTGCGGCTGACCGCGCTGGGCGGCTTCATGTTCCTGACGGTGAAGGGCTTTGAGTGGGCGCACGAAATCAAGGAAGGATTCGTGCTTTCCTCCGGCGGCTTCTGGTCGTTTTACTATACGGTGGCCGGCCTGCACGGCCTGCACGTGCTCGCCGGGTCCATCATCATGCTGGTCATCGCGTCGGACGCAGCAAAAAATCGCGAATTGCCGCGAGTACAGTG
>Ga0302324_100026689_pt1 | contig 11029 bp, 11 predicted proteins | sample Palsa_T0_1_FD_201949 | JGI IMG/M metagenome (GOLD analysis project Ga0302324, IMG submission 201949) | Peat permafrost microbial communities from Stordalen Mire near Abisko, Sweden - Palsa_T0_1 | ecosystem: Environmental > Terrestrial > Soil > Palsa > Peat permafrost | place: Sweden: Abisko...
GCAGCCGGACACGCAGATTTCTGACGCTGCTTTCAAGGTCGACTTCGCCGCACGCCGGCACGAGCGACTGATCCGCGCCGGCCGCCGCAAAGGCCGATACGTGTCGCCGCGCGTGCCTCGAAATCGCATCGTTCGAAATCCCGAACTCGCGGGCGAGGTCGGCGTGCGCGCGGCCACTCAACAACCCGGCGTCAATTTCGGCCCGACGCTTGTTGATGCAGATCGTGCATGCGCGGCCAACCATGGCTTACCCTCTCTTCCCGTGGATTTCAGCCAATATGGGACCGGTCACCACCATTGATCGCACCTGGATGGCCCAGGTTCCCTCACGTCGATCATGCGCATCCGCATGGTCCATTCGAATTCGCGTGCCGCGATGAGATGCGAAACCCCCACCGCGATAACGCGACCCGCTCTTGTCCCCCTCCTGTGATACCTGTCGGGGTGGATGCTGGTTTTGCGGAGCGCGGCGCCATGGCCAACCATGCGAACGCTAGGGCTTGAAGGCGCTGGCTCCACTTGATCGCGCAGGAGACCGCCGCGCCGTTCCAGTGCAGGACGGGCCGGATGTCCGCGCCGGGGGTGCCTGAAGCCGAGGTCACTCCGCATCGCCTTCGGCCGCGGCCAATGCCTGCCGGCCGGCCAATGTAATTTTCCACGTCGGCCAACAATCACTCGGATTGTTCGGGTGGTGGGTCGTTCCGGCCACGATCCAGCTGCGGCGCTCGAGTTCCACCGAGACGACCGACTTCAAACTCCACGGATTTCCGTTTCGTCTTATTGGCCCACGCGTCGCCAATTCCAGGCCGGCGCGCAGTTCCGGCGCGAGGTCGATAGCGACCGATTGCTTCGACGCGCACGAGATGATGGTCATGCGGATCTCCGATTTCGCGTTGACGAACGGCGGTCGCGGCCAATTTTGCAAAAAGCCCGCGATCCGCTTCGAGTTTCCGATGACGAGCGTTCAAATGACGACGAACTGTCGGGGCTGGAAGCGCAGGAACGGGGATGTTCATTAGTATTGGGTAAGGTAGCTCGACCCATGGCGAGGTCAGGGAGGGTGCCACGGCAACATCAATCCCCTCCTGGGTGAGGGCCAAAGTGGGGGCCATGGAACATGCCTCCAATTACCTTTGACCTTGACTGGGAGTCAGAAAGAAACCCCTCCACCAGCGATTTCTTTCACGTTTTTACAGGGGTGCGACGGGATATGCCGAGGTGCGCCAACCAGTGCACTGATGGCGGTGTCGCTCAGTGGAACGATCCTCTGGGGGACTACCCGTACAGACCGATCTCTGGGCCTGGTAATTTGCATTCAAAATAGCCCGAGTGCCGGTAGTGTTGGGCAGCCGTGAACGTTCCCGCCTGAACCCCGCCGCCGACATCGACATGCTTGCGGCAATACCACTCGGCATCCACGACCGAGGCATCCACCAGCGGCCAAATCAGCGCGCGCAGAGTGGAATCCGGCGGATCGGGAAACATCTCCCGCACCACGGAATAAGGCGGGATCGGGCATACCAGCCCGAATTGTTCCAACGCGGCTCGATCCATCGCGAGCCCTTCAGCTTGATGTCGCAGCAAACTTTCGATCAACACGCGGTACGTCTCGATGGATGCCCTCGCTTCGGGTGAGAGGCGAAGCAGATCGGCATAGTCGGGGCGTGCGATCCGCTGGATGACGACCTCAATTTCATAGCAACCATTGGGGTACTCGGTGGGGGATTTATTGTAGTCAAATCCAGCATCATTGTCGCGGACCAGCCTGAATCGGAACTCGCCGACCGGAAGGGCCTCCTCAATCTCACTGGTGCAGCTCGCGACTGTGTAGAACCGGAGATGTTCATTGCCGCCCCATCGGCTGGTCGGCACCGGCTTGCGCTCATAGAGTTGTTGATGCGGGACGGTCAGCACCAGGAAGCCGCCGATCCGCAGTACGCGGAACCATTCAGCGAGCGCCTCGCGAGGATTGGGGATATGTTCGAGGCAATGACTGGAATGGACGGTGTCCTGACTACGGTCTTCGAAAGGCAGGGTCGTGCCATCGTAGCCAGGATAACCCGTATCCACTCCGATGGCCCAGGGAACGATAGGCTGGTTGGCGGGGTTGTCGCCACGAAAACCGATATCAAGTATGTTTGATCCGGAAAAGAATTGAGCGAAGAAGCCGTTCTCAATCCGCATTCGCAATGTCTTGCGGACTTCTGGCCCGACCTGGCGTCCCGGGTCGATTGAGTCGATCAGGTTTGCAGTCATGGAAGCTCCCACAATGCAGTGGAACCATTGGCATCGCACCTCGTGCGATTGAAAGTGCGATTGCACGACCGGTTTGTCCACAGCTATTTGAACCAGTTCCCGCTCATTGATAAACAGTTCATTTTGCTCGGGGAAATCCGATTCCGTGCGATCCTCGTATCGTCCAGCACGGAGCCAGGCTGTAAACTCCGGCGACGGCCGGGCTTCTCGCCGGAACCCGCCGCGCCGAAGTCCGTTGCCTCACAAGCAACGGAGGACCGGCGATGGCAAAGGCACTCGAAGTTAACGAAAACAGCGCGGAAGACGGCGACAAGGAGGCTGCCCGTTCACCAAGGCGAGAGTCTGACGACAAGAGAAAGGAGAAACCCACGGGCAAAGCTCTCCAGGTTAACGAGAGCAGCGTGGATAATGAAGATGACGGTTCCGCCGCATCGACAGGTGGGCGTGGCGAGGCATAGCCAGGCAGATGTGATGAAGTCCCGCGGAGCAAGCAACCCGCCGCCTGGCCCAGGGTCAGAGGGTCAGAGGGTCAGACGGCAGGTCGAGGGATTCTTTCCGCCCATGATCGTCTGCCTGCTTGTTTGATAACGTCTCATCAGGGATGGAACGCCCGGGTTCTCACGGGTTCCGCGACGAGCCGGTCCACGATCTATTATTGTGCAGAAATCATGAACCTGAAAGCGGCCGGCGTGCGCACGTCCGAAAGACCCGGGAGGCCACGCGGCGCGCGGCTTTATTGACGCCGGGAAAAAATACTTCCAGTGTAACGGCTCCCGCGATTCCATGGGAGGACAGAATGCGGAAAAAGCCGCGCCGGCCTACGCTGAACGAGTGTCGGGAACGGTTCGCGCAGACCGAACGAGACCGCTCGCATAGCTGGCGCGTTCCGGCGGACCTCGCCGAGCATTTCACCCTGGACGAATGGGCGGCGTTGAGCGAAGACGCGGAGGCAGTGGGGCTTGAGCGGGAACAGATCATTCATCGCTGGGTCATGCACCGTCGCTGATCGCACCACCTCGGGCAGTTGACGGGCCCCCTTCAGAGATCGGCTCTAACCCCCCTACTCAGGCGAACGCAACCGATAGCCGACGCCTATTTCCGTCAGGATGTAATGGGGCCGCTCCGGGTGTAGCTCGATCTTCTGTCGCAGCGCCCGTATATAAATGCGCAGATATTGCACATTTGAATCGCTATGCCAGACCTCCCGCAAAATGAAGTCGCGCGTAAGCACTTTGCCGGCATGCTGCACAAGCAGCCGCAACAGCTCGTATTGCCGCGGCGACAAGGGCACCCGTGCACCGCGCACGGTGACGATGCGGCGGACCAGGTCCACCGTCAGGTCTCCCACCTGGAATAAGGGCCGCTCGCCCTCGCGCATCAATTGATGCCGTTGCGCGACCCGAATGCGAGCAACCAACTCAGCCATCCCAAACGGCTTGACCAGATAGTCGTCGGCGCCGAGTTCGAGCGCCTCGACTTTCGTTCTCTCCTCTCCGCGGCTCGACAACACGATGACCGGCGTCGCCGATTTGGCCGCTCGAAGCCGGATGAGAATGTCGAGCCCGTCCATATCGGGAAGACCGAGGTCCAGTACCACGAGATCGACCTCGTCCCGATCCAGCAACTCCATCGCCGCATGCCCGTCTCCGGCGGTGAGCACCGTGTAGCCATTGCCGCCGAGACCAGTCCGCAGAAAGCGAACGATTGCCGGCTCATCGTCCACCACCAAAAGCTTCAAGGGCATCGAGTGAGCGGTCATGTGTCCAGATCCGGCAAATCTTTTTCAGCGGGCACCGGCAGAGTTATGGTGAACACGGCCCCGCCGCGGTCGGTACGATTGCGTGCCGTAATGCTGCCGCCCATCGCCTCGATGTATCCACGGCAAATTGAAAGTCCGAGCCCGATCCCCGGACTTTGCGGCCCCTGGCGTTTGCCCCGGTAAAATTTATCGAAGATGCGCTCGAGATCGGCCGGCCGGATCCCGTCGCCCTCGTCCATGATCAGAATCGTGACTTTGCTCCCGTCACGATACGCCCGTAGTTGGATCAAGGTGCCCGATCGAGTGTATTTCGTGGCGTTATCCAGCAGATTGAACAGCACATGCTCCAGCAGCACCTCGTCGCCGGCGAGCAAGGGCAGGTTGGCGGCGAGGTCGACGGTCACCTGGTGAGCCGACAAGGCGATCGCGCAACGGTCCAATGCGACGCTCACCGCATCCGCCAAATCGATCCGGCTCATGGAGGCATCGGCGAGGCCGGACTCAAGGCGCGTCATGTCCAGCAGATTGCCGATGTAAAGGTCGAGCCGTCGCGCTTCGTCCTGGATCGATCTGGCGAGCGCCTGTCGCGAGTTCTCGTCAGGCGTGGCGCCGCCATCTACGAGGCTTTCGGCGGCGGCGATAACGGATGACAGCGGCGTGCGTAGGTCGTGAGATAACGATGCCAACAGGGCGGCGTGAAGCTCTTCTCGTTCTGCCGTGCGGTTCGCGAGCATCAGATCGTCGGCGAGGTCGATGCGATGAATGGCCTGTGCGAGCAAATCAGCCAAGGTGCCCAGTAACGCCGAGGAATCTGGCACCAGAAGCTTACTCATCGCTGACTGCGCGACAGCCAAAACTCCGACTTTCCCTTGGCCGATTCGCATCGGAACGAACAACCAGCGTATCGAATGTGGCTCAGGTGTTGCCGCGCCCGCCGAGGGATTTTCCTGCAGCCACGATTTGACCGCGGCGAATTCCGTACCAGTCAGCGCCGCGCCCGGGAAACCGCCGCCTGGAGTTGGTTCCTGGCTCTGACCCGCTGGATAAATGGCGAGGTTGCCGTCGTCCGGAAGAATGATGAGTACCGGTGTTCGCAGCATCGCCGTCAGCCGAGGCAGTGACGAGTCAAGCACTTCACGCAGCGTGGCGGCACCGGCCAGTTGCCGGCCGAACCGGTAAAGATCTTCGGCGACCTCTGCCCGCTGGCTGGCGGAGACAGCCTGGCTGCGGGCGTACGCGGCGAGGTTGCTGACGATGACAGCGGCCGAGGCGAAAACCACCAGCCTCACAATATCGTCCGGCTCCGTAACAGTCAGGCTGTAGATTGGAGGAAGGAAAAAGAAATCGTACGTCAGAACGCTCAACACGCTCGCCAGCAGCGATGGCAGCTGCCCATAGGCAATCGCGGTCAGCAAGATGGCGATAAGAAACGGCAGGACCAGGCTGCCAACCACCAGGAACTGTCGCAGCAGCAAGCTCACCCCGGCTGCGGCCGCGACCAGCAGCACCGCGCTGATGTACCGCTCTGTTGATGGCCCGCCGGCGGGCCAATGATCCAGCGGGCCGAATGGGAAAGAGTACCACCGCCTCGGAGGGCGCCGTCGGTCGTCGCGGTAGAGCGCATGAACGCTCGCGCGGGCGCTGTCCCGACGGCGGTTCGTCTTCTTAGGCCCAAACCAGGGCGGTTCACCGATCAATTTCACCTTGACGAGCGACAACGGCGCGCCGGAGGGGCCCGGGTCTGGGGTTCGGTCTTTCAGGGATGACATTGCAAGCGCACGCCAACCGTGCCCCGAGATGACGTGAGTGTCAGGCATCACGATCGAATTTCAGTACGCTACCGGACAGACAATCGTTATGGATGGCCTTCCGGCCTTGTTCGGCGGTCCGGTCAACGATGAAGCCCGCGGCGCTGGCCACCGGCTTATGTTCCAGGGTCGCCGGCGCGTCGGCGTGGTTTGCTCCATCGCACGCTGCGATTTCGGGCCAGACGAGGCCAGGTGCTAAATATATGAGCGGCATGGTTCGCACCATCACTGGCCTATATGGGATATCCATTACGATTCAGATACGGAGAACCCGGCCAGTTCACGAGCGTAACGCCATGCATCAGGTTTTCGTCCCCCGACCATGTATGCGGCAGGTCAACATATAAAGTCTATTCTGGCAACTTGCCCGTAGTATATGTAAGACATATATATGTCCGCGAGGAATTACCACGTGTGCCGCCATCAGATTATTTTATGGCGTCAAAACGAGCGACTGAACATGAAAGCGCCAGCGATCTGACAATATATTACGCGAATACATTGGCTGCGGTTTGTAATATACGATCTTTATACATTGGCGGCGCAGACAATGATATCGTTTATATAATTGTATCCTCCGCCCTCCAACCACACCGTCGCCCTCATGCCAGTTGCGAAACGGCCGTGAGGCGTTGCCAATCCGATTGGGACGATCGGTTCCGTCTTGACCCGCCGATGTCGCGGAGCCGGATCCCGGGACACAACCCAGAAATGTATCCTTTCGTTCAGCGAGCAGCCACGGTATGAAAACAGAGCGATGCCCGGAGTGCGATGCGCGGCGGACGCGTCCCGCCGGATCGACGATATAAATTTCGCCGTTTATATGATCCCTGGCCGAATTTATACGGCCAGCAGCATTGTGCGCTGCACGATAATTGGCTTAACACGGAAAGTCGGCCGCGGGAAAACGAGGAATGATGCTTCAGACCCCGGCTGTCTCGATCACCTGATAGTCAGTTGATCGTCCCCCCTGTGTCGCGGTTGGCGCTCCGGCGGGTCAGCGATCGGCCGAGGAATAGAACCCGTGGATATGCCAGTGGCCGACCTTTGCTCCGACATGGCATACGCCGCCTCCAAGGCGTTGGTGCGTCTGTCACACACGGCGGAGGGTGTCGCACGGTCGTTGGATGGGCTAAATCCAGACAACAATGTCGTCACGGCCGCCGGCGGAGACTGATGCGCGAACACCCGTTCACGTTCGCTCTCCAGCAGAACATGCCGGCGCTCGTACCAAAGAATTGAGTTCGTGGGGTAAATCCATGCGCGCATCGTCGCTCACCGTATCGTTGTTGCTCATGGGCTGCGCCGTTGGCCCGGACTTCAAGAAACCCGAGGCGCCCAAAGTGAGTGGCTACGGACCCGGGGCTCCGATCGTGCGAACCGCTTCCGCTCCCGGAGAGTTCGGCGCCGCGCAGCGTTACGTCACCGACATGGATATCCCGGGCCAATGGTGGACGCTGTTCCACTCGCAGCCGCTGAACGACCTGATCGTGCGGTCGATCAATGCCAACCCCAACATAACGGCGGCCCAGGCCGCGCTACGTCAGGCGAGGGAAAACACGTTGGCGCAAAAGGGGTCTTACTTTCCTCAGGTTTCCGCTCAGTTGTCGGCGAGCCGCAACCTGACGCCCGTCGCGGCGATATCCCCTGCCGGGCCGACGTCGAACCCTTACTACAGCCTGATCACGCCCCAGTTGAACCTGTCGTTTGTCCCGGACGTGTTCGGCGCCAACCAGCGAGCGGTCGAATCGCTGGACGCCCAGGCGGAAAACCTGCGGTACCAGCTTGAGGCGACGTACGTGACGCTCACCTCCAACGTCGTCACCGGGGCGTTGCAGGAAGCCTCGTTACGCGGTCAGATTCTCGCCACCGAGGAAACCATCAAAGTCGAGGCCGACCTGCTTGGCATCCTGCACCGGCAGTTCGACCTCGGCCAGGTCTCGATGGCGGACGTCGCGGCACAGGAAGCCGCGGTGGCTCAGGCGCGGCTGGCATTGCCGCCGTTGCAAAAGCAATTGGCGCAGCAGCGGGATGCTCTGGTCGCGCTGGCGGGCGGCTTACCCAGCGAGGACGTCGCCGCTCGGTTCCAACTCGCCGAACTGAAGCTGCCGGTGGACTTGCCGGTCAGCCTGCCGTCGAAGCTGGTGGAGCAACGTCCCGATGTGCGCGCCGCCGAGGAGACGTTGCATTCCGCTAGCGCGCAGATCGGTGTGGCCGTCGCCGCGCGGCTGCCGCAAATCACGCTCACCGCGAACGTCGGCAACAGCGCGGCGGCGTTGTCGAGCATGTTCACACCCGGAACTAATTTCTGGACCCTGGCGGGCGGCGTGACGGCGCCGATCTTCGAGGGAGGCACTCTCCTGCACAAACAGCGTGCGGCCGAGGCCGGGTTCGACCAGGCGGCCGCGCAATACAAAAGCACGGTCATCACGGCGTTCCAGAACGTGGCGGACGCACTGCACGCAGTGCAATCCGACGCTGACGCGCTCGTGGCCGCCGACGCCTCCGAACAAGCCGCTGGCCGGAGCCTCGCCATCGTTCGCAAGCAACTGGAACTGGGCCAGGTCGCATATCTCGCTTTGCTGAACGCCGAGCAAACATATCAGCAGGCGAAGCTTGCGTTGGTGCAGGCGCAGGCAGCGCGGCTGGCCGACACCGCGGGATTGTTCCAGGCCCTGGGCGGTGGGTGGTGGAGCCGCGACGCGCTCGTCGCGGAAAAATAACGCTCCGCGAGCGTAAGGTCATCACAAGGGTCGATCGGAGGTGCCGGGGCAGAGCCTGACTTTGCTACTGCGGTGCCCCGGGTTCTCACGCGTCGTTAATGATTGTTGCCGTCGCTTATATATTGCCTCATGCTGCACCGCACCACCAAAGCGGTTCCTCAATCGGCGATGGCAGCCTCGTCTATCACTCAGTACTCCGCCCAGCCGACCGGCCTGCTTGGCTCGCCGCTCCGCAATCTGGTTCTCGGGGTCGGCTTCACGTTCGCGATCATGGTGCTCTCCACCATCGCTTACTGCCGGCTCGCCGGTTGGAGCCTTAGTGACGCCATATATATGGTTATCGTAACAGTATATACGGTTGGCTACGGCGAGGTCCATCCCGTCGAAACTCCACTGTTGCGCGGCATCACCATCGGCACGATCGTGCTCGGCTGTACCGGCATGATCTTCGTCACCGGTGCGCTGGTGCAGTTCATCACGCTCAGTCAACTCAACCAGGTATTCGGGCTCAAGCGCATGAACACGCAAATCGAAAAGCTCAATAACCACATCATCGTTTGCGGCTTCGGGCGGATCGGCGAGGCACTCGCCGCTGGACTGCGCGCCGGTGGTGCCGCGTTCGTCATCCTTGAGCAAGACGAATCCCATGCTGAGCGTGCCCGAAACCATGGATATCTGTGCATGCGGGCTGACGCGACCGACGAAACCGCGCTGCAATCCGCCGGCGTGATGCGCGCGCGCACCCTCGCCACCGTACTGTCGAACGATGCGGCCAACGTTTTCATCACGCTCAGCGCGCGCAGCCTGAATCCGGAGTTGGAAATCATCGCTCGGGGCGATCTGCCAAGCACCGAGAGCAAATTGATCCACGCCGGTGCGAACAAGGTGGTGCTGCCGACTCATATCGGTGCCGAACGTATCACGGAGTTGATCCTTTATCAGGAAACCGCACGTTTCATCCGCGGCTCGGAGCGTATGCGCGACTTTGAACGCGTGCTGCAATCGCTTGGACTGGAGCTGGAGGTTGTCGCGGCCGCGCCCGGCAGCCCCATCGTCGGCGAGACTGTCGAGGCGGTCGAGCTCCGATCCAATGGCGCTTTCTTCATCGTGCAACTCAATCGCCGGGAGGGCGAGGCGATTACCCATCCGGACGGCAACACCACGATCGAGGCGGGCGATGGCCTCGTGATCGTCGGCCGCGGCGTCAAGGCACGCGCGCTCAGTGGCTTGTTCGCAGCGCGTGCCTATCGTTTCAGTGTGCGGTGATCGTGGGATTGCGCCGGCAACGATTTTTATCCGACCGTCCCGTCCGAAATTTGACAATAGCGCCGAGTGTGCTGGCGGATCAGGCGGTCTGCCGATGACGGGTTGATGCTTGTAAGCCACAGACCCGCATGGCGTTCATTGATTTTTAAAGATAGCGTCAACGGGTGCTCGACTCGCGGAACCATCCACGCATTCCGCTGTTCAACGCCGAGACGGTAAGGGGCAGCATCCCAGTCCATGCGCTATATCGCCCGACTCCTCCGCCGCATTCTGATTTTCTTCGTCCTCCTGGCCCTTGCCGCCGCCGCGGGTGCGGCGATCGTCATCGCCTGGGCGCCCGCCATTTCCCCGGTCGAGCCGCCTGACCGTGCGTCATTCTCCCGGGCCGCCATTCTGCGCGGCGCCACTCTCGCTGCCCTGGGCGACTGTGCCGTTTGCCACACAGCTCCGAACGGCCGCCCCTACGCCGGAGGCCGAGGTGTCTCCACCCCGTTTGGCACCGTGTTCGCCACCAACATCACCCCAGATCCGGCCACTGGGGTTGGGCGCTGGTCGCTGGCGGCGTTCAGCCGGGCGATGCGGGACGGGATCGATCGCGATGGCCGGCATCTCTACCCCGTCCTCCCCTACCCGCACTTCATCCGAGCCACCGATGACGACATCGCTGCGATCTATGCTTTCCTCATGACCCGAACCCCGCTGGAGCGCGTCGCCCAACCGAACGAATTGGTGTTTCCGTTCAACTGGCGCCCGCTGCTCGCCGGCTGGAACCTGCTGTTCTTACGCCCGGGGCAGTGGGAGCCGGACCCGTCAAAGGACGCGGAATGGAACCAGGGTGCTTACCTGGTGGACGCGATCGGCCATTGCGGCGCCTGCCACACGCCGCACAACGCCGCCGGCGCCGAACAGGTCAACCGGGCGCTAACCGGAGGTGAGGCCGACGGTTGGTACGCGCCGGCTCTGCGGAGCGGTACGCAAGCGCCACAGGCCTGGACCGTCGACTCGCTTGCGGCCTACCTGCGCACCGGTTTCGACAAAAGTCATGGAGCGGCGGCGGGACCGATGGCGCCGGTGACGCATCAACTCGCCGCGGTGCCGGAGACGGATGTGCGCGCCGTCGCCGTCTACATTGCCTCGCTGATGCCTCCCGCGCCCGCTCCGGCGGCCGAAAGGCAGCCACAACCGAAACAGGTCGCCGACTCGCCGGCGTTCGATGG
>Ga0302324_100026690_pt1 | contig 11028 bp, 7 predicted proteins | sample Palsa_T0_1_FD_201949 | JGI IMG/M metagenome (GOLD analysis project Ga0302324, IMG submission 201949) | Peat permafrost microbial communities from Stordalen Mire near Abisko, Sweden - Palsa_T0_1 | ecosystem: Environmental > Terrestrial > Soil > Palsa > Peat permafrost | place: Sweden: Abisko...
ACGAAAACGAGGCTCTCGGGATGTGCTATACCTCCGGCACGACGGGCCGGCCGAAAGGGGTCGTCTACTCGCACCGGTCCATGATGTTGCACGCGCTGACGGAGTGTGCGCCCGACGTGATCGGACTCGCCTCGCGCGATCGGATACTCGTCGTCGTGCCGATGTTTCACGCCAACGCCTGGGCGATCCCATTTGCGGCGATTATGGTCGGCGCGAGCCAGATCTTTCCCGGTCCGCATTTGGGCGGCGAGGATCTTCTCGATCTGATGGAGTCCGAGAGAATTACGCTCGCGCTTGGGGTTCCGACCATCTGGCTGATGATTCTGCAATCCCTCGAATCGCCGACGCGCAAACGGTCGCTCGTTGCGGACATGCGGATGCTGGTCGGCGGCGCCGCCGTGCCGGTCTCGCTGATCGCGGCCTTCGAGAAGCATGGCATGCACATCGTGCAGGGCTGGGGGATGACCGAGATGTCTCCGCTCGGGACCGTTTCGGCACTGCGCCCGAAGCACGCGTCATTGTCGACCGAAGAGCAGTACGCGATACGCGCGCTGCAAGGTGCGGCACCGCCGCTCGTGGAGATGCGGCTCGTGACCGACGACGGAGCCACTCAGCCGTGGGACGGCGTTTCCGCCGGCGAGATCCAAGCGCGCGGGCCGTGGATTACGGGAAGCTATCACAACGCGCCCCAAGACTCCGAGAAGTTCGCGAGCGACGGGTGGCTGCGCACGGGCGACGTCGGCGTCCTCGATGCCGACGGGTATCTGCGCATCGTCGACCGGAGCAAGGATCTCATTAAATCGGGCGGTGAATGGATCAGCTCCGTCGATCTCGAGAACGCGGTGATGGGTCATCCGGATGTCACCGAAGCGGCGGTTGTTGCGGTGCCTCACCCCAAATGGGGCGAGCGGCCGTTGGTCGTCATCGTCCCTAAGAGCGGACGAACGGTGACCGAGGAGCAGTTACGCGTATTCCTCGCCCCGTATTTCGCAAAGTGGCAGATACCAGACGACTTTGCGTTCGTCGACGCGATCCCGCGCACATCGACCGGCAAGTTCCTCAAAACGGCGTTGCGCGAAACCTTTAAAGATTACGTCTCGCGCACACCGAGCTAGAACGGCCCGATTTCCCCGTTGTGTCATGCTGAGCGGAGGCGCGTAAGCGCCGCAGTCGAAGCACCGCCGTGACTTCGACTTGCTCCGTTGGCCCTTCGACTTCGCGCCTGCGGCGCTTGCTCAGGGTGACATGGCTCGGACGGTGGAGGGCGCCGCAAGGAACTGCGGGCGAGCCGAAAGAAACCTTAAGTACCGGGATGGAGCTCCCGTTTAACCGCCGGCAACGGCTAATGGCTCCTGTCGCAATCGAATCGTTACGACAGGAGTTTTGTTTTGGACGCTCACTCGCTCATCGATACCGGAAACATCTGGATTGTCGCCGGCGTTTGGATGTTGCTCGCCGCGATCAGCGCGTTTATCGCGATTCGGATCAAAATGCCGGCCGCGCTTGTCGAGATCGTCGTCGGCATCCTGGCCGGAAACCTCATCACGCTGCGCACGAACGCTTGGATCGACTTCGTCGCCGGGTTCGGAAGCATTTTGCTGACGTTCCTCGCAGGCGCGGAGATCGACCCCGCGGTGCTGCGGCGCCAGCTCGTCCCATCGACCGTCCTCGGCGCAGCGTCGTTTGCGGCGCCGTTTTTCGCAGCGATGGGTTACACGTACTTCTTCGGACATTGGACCGCGGACGCTTCGAAGATTGCCGGAATCGCGCTTTCGACGACCTCGGTTGCGGTTGTGTACGCCGTTATGATCGAATCGGGGCTCGCGGGCAAGGAGTTCGGGCAGCTGATCTTGGCCGCGTGCTTCTTTACGGATCTCGGCACGGTCGTCGCGCTCGGATTGCTATTCGCGAACTATAATGCGTGGCTCGTCGCGCTGATCGCGGCCATCGCCGTTTCGATCCCGCTCGTACCGAGGCTTCTGTCCGCGCTTGTCGTCCGGACCGGCCGGTTCGTCAGCGAGCCCGCGCTGCGCATCCTCTTCGCGGTGATCTTTCTGCTCGCGGCGCTCGCGACATACGCCAAGAGCGAAGGCGTCTTGCCGGCATATTTCCTCGGCCTCGCCTGCGCCGGGGTGATGATCTCGTTTCCGGACGTAAAGCGCCGCTTGCAAACGATGACGATGACGCTCCTCGCCCCATTTTATTTCTTGAAGGCCGGAACGTACGTCGAGTTTGGCGCGGTGCTCGGCGGTGCGGGTCTGATCGCGACGCTCTTCTTCGTGAAAGTCGTAGCGAAGATCGTCGGCGTACGGCCGCTCGCACGGATCGCGTTCAAGTACGCGCGCGGTGACGCAAATTATTTGACGTTGATGATGGCCACGGGCCTGACGTTCGGGACGATCTCGAGCCTCTACGGGTTGACCCACCATTACATCACGCAAGCGCAGTACGCGGCGCTTGTGACCGTCGTCATCCTCACTGCGGTCGTCCCGACCGCGATCGCGCAGGCGCTCTTCAAACCCGGCCAAGCCCCCGAGGAGATGGAGGCCGAGGTTCCTTGAGCGCGTCGCGACCGCGGGAGTCGCAGCGACACCGTCAAACGTGATACGGCAGCCTTTCCGCATTGGAGCTTGCCATGGCTACGAAACCGACGATCGACCTGACTTCCGTGCTTGCGAATGCCGTTCGCGGGCTTCGGCTTTCGGAGCGCGTCGGCGCGCTGCCGAACGTCGCCTCGAAGCGTACGCGCGCGTTGAAGGGCCGGGTCAAAGGGGCGAAAGCGGTCGTGAGCCTGTGCCCGTATTGCGCGGTCGGCTGCAGCACGCTCGCGTATGTGAGCGACGAAGGCAAACTGCTCGACGTCGAAGGCAATCCGGACAGTCCGGTCAGCGGCGGGCATTTGTGCCCAAAGGGATCGGCGATCTTCGGAATGACGGTCAACGAGGCGCGCTGGACGACCGCGAAGTACCGCGCGCCGTTCGCGACCGAGTGGGAGGAGAAGCCGCTCGATTGGGTGCTCGACCGGATCGCGGAGCGTTTCAAGAAGACGCGCGAGGAAACGTTCGTGCGAAACTTGCCGAACGGCAAGCGCGTCAACCACACGCTCGGTATCGCTTCACTCGGCGGCGCGACCTTCGGGATCGAAGAGAATTATCTGCTGCAGAAGCTGATGAAAACGTGCGGCGTCGTCTCCGTCGAAAACCAGGCACGAATTTGACATAGCTCGACGGTGCCGGGTCTCGGCACCTCATTCGGACGCGGCGGCGCGACTACATACGTTCAGGATCTGCAAAACGCGGATTGCATTCTCATCGAGGGCTCGAACTTCGCGGAGTGCCACCCGGTCGCGTTCCGGTTCGTGATGAAAGCGAAAGAACGCGGCGCCAAGATCATTCACGTCGATCCGCGCTTCACCCGTACGTCGGCCGTGGCCGATATTTACGCGCCGATTCGCAGCGGCACGGACATCGTCTTTCTCGGCGCGCTGATCTCGTGGATGATCGAAAAGGAGCGTTACTTCAAAGAGTACGTCACCGCTTTTACCAACGCCGCGTACCTCGTTAGCGAAGCGTTTGGGGACACCGAGGATCTCGACGGACTTTTCTCCGGCTTCAACGACGTTTCGGGCACCTACGACACCGGTTCGTGGCACTTTGAAATGGAAGAGGTCCCGCGTTCGGACGGAAACGGAACGTGTTCGCAACCGAAGCGGGACGAAACGTTGCAGCATCCACGCTGCGTGATCAACGTCGTGCGTCGCCATTTTTCGCGTTACACGCCCGAGCTCGTCGAGGACGTTTGTGGGACGCCGCGCGAAGCGTTTTTGGAAATCGCAAACGCGCTTGCCGACAACAGCGGGCGCGAGCGGACGACCGCGTTTGCATACGCGGTCGGCTGGACGCAGCACACGATCGGCGTGCAATACATTCGCACGGCCGCGATCCTGCAGATGCTGCTCGGCAACATGGGCCGTCCGGGTGGCGGAATCATGGCCCTGCGCGGCCACGCGAACATCCAAGGCGCCACCGACATCCCGACCCTCTACGACCTCTTACCCGGCTACCTTCCGATGCCGTCCACGCTCCGCGAGGAGCAGACGCTTGAGGGCTACCTGCACCATGCCGCCAAACCGACCGGCTGGTGGACGAACACGCCGAAGTACATCGTTTCGCTGCTCAAGGCGTACTATGGCGAAGCGGCAACGCCGGAAAACGATTTTGCCTTCGAGTATCTCCCGCATATCTCGGGCGACCACTCGACGCTTCCGACGCAGATCGCAATGAAGGACGGGGCCGTCAAAGGCTACTTCGTGATCGGCCAAAATCCGGCCGCTTCGGGACTCAATGCCGAACTCGCGCGGGCCGCGATGGAACGATTGGAATGGATGGTCGTCGTCGATGCGTACGAGACGGAAACGGCGGCATTTTGGCGGCGCGAAGGCGCTAATCCGAGCGAAATCGGTACCGAACTCTTTTTTCTTCCCTCCGCCGTGGTGTTGGAAAAAGAAGGCTCGATGGTCAACACAAATCGGATGCTGCAGTGGCACGACAAGGCGATTGAGCCTGCGGGCCAAGCACGTTCGGACCTGTACCTCTTCCACCAGCTCGGTCTGCGCCTCAAGGCCTTGTACGCCGATTCGACCGACCCGAAAGACCGCGGTATCCACGCCCTCACGTGGGAGTACACGAGCGACGATCCGCACGAGCGGTCGCTCGGCGAACCTTCCGCGCTCAAGGTGTTGCAGGAGATCAACGGCTACGTGGTCGTTCCGGGCAAGCCGCGCGACGAGTGTCCGCAAGTCGCCGGCTTCGCCGATCTGAAGGCGGATGGTTCCACGGCCTGCGGGGCTTGGATCTACTCCGGCGTCGCACCCGATAAGACGACCAACCGCGCGCGCAACCGTAAGGGCGACGAGATCGCCTCGCTCGATTGGGGATTCGCGTGGCCCGCGAATCGCCGGATGCTCTACAACCGCGCGTCGGCCGATCCCGACGGCAAGCCCTGGAGCGAGCGCAAGAAATACCTCTGGTGGAACGAGGAAGCCGGCAAATGGGATGGCCCCGACGTACCGGATTTTCCCGTGAACAAAGCTCCGCATACGGCGGCGAAGGCCGGAGCGAGCGGACTGGACGCGCACTCGGGCAGCGATCCGTTCATCATGCAAGCCGACGGTCGCGCGCATCTGTTCGTGACCGGCGCGCTGAAGGACGGCCCGCTTCCCACGCACTACGAACCGCTCGAGTCCGTCGTGCGCAATCCCGTCTACAAACAGCAAAGCAGTCCGACCTTGCGGGAATGGGATCGCGACGACAATCCGTACAACGCGCCCGAATCCCCGGACTATCCCTACGTCCTGACGACGTACCGGCTCACCGAGCATTCGGGGATCATGACGCGCTACGTGCCCTGGCTTGCGGAGTTGCAGCCCGCGCTGTTTGCCGAGATCGACCCGGAGCTTGCGGTCGAAAAGCACGTTCGCAACGGCGACTGGGTAACGATCTCAACCAAACTTGGGGAAATCGAAGCGCGCGCGCTCGTGAGCGGTCGCATGCGCCCGCTGCGACTGGGAAAGGGACGGCGCCTGCACCAGATCGGCATCCCGTACAACTACGGTTCGCTCGGTCACGCGACGGGAGACGCCGTCGGCGATCTGGTTGCGCTGGCAATGGATCCGAACGTCTCGATCCACGAAGCCAAGACGATCTCGTGCACGATCCGCGCGGGGCGGCGCGACACGTTCGGACGCTCGGCCGCGGACCGCGACGTCCCGGCGGATCAGCGGACGATCCAGGGTGAATCGCACCCGCACGGGCGCGACGGCGGAGCGGCCTGATGCGCGGCGAAGGAGCGAACTATGGGCAACGGGTTTTTCACGGACACGACGCTGTGCATCGGCTGCAAGGCCTGCGAGGTCGCGTGCAAACAGTGGAATCAGTTGCCCGCGGACGGGTACGAGTTTAGCGGCAACTCCTACGACAACACGATGGCGCTTGGGGGAACCACGTGGCGGCACGTGGCTTTCATCGAGCAGACCGGCGGCCCCGAGACGCCGCCCTCGCTGAACAAGTGGCTGATGATGAGCGACGTGTGCAAGCACTGCACGTACGCCGGTTGCATGGAAGCCTGCCCGACGGGCGCGATCGTGCGCAACGAGTTCGACGACGTCTACATTCAACCCGACGTCTGCAACGGGTGCGGCTACTGCGTGCCCTCCTGTCCGTTCGGCGTCGTCGATTTGATCGCGCACGCCGACTACACCGACGGCCGGCACTTCGAGTCCGACGGACGCAACCACGACGACGCGACGCAGACGACCGGCGGCATCGCGGGCAAGTGCACGCTCTGCTACGATCGCCAGAAGGTTGGGTTTACGCCGGCGTGCGCGAAGGCTTGCCCGACCGAGTCGATCCAGTTCGGCGACGTCGACGAGCTCAAAGCGCGGGCGAAGAAACGCGTCGCGCAGCTCGAAGCGCGCGGCGTCCAGTCGTATCTCTACGGCGTCGACAGCGACAGCTCGGTCGGCGATCTCAACGCATTCTTTCTGCTAACGGAACGGCCGGGCGCCTACAATCTTCCCGAGCGCCCCGTGCTTCCGTCGACGCATCAACCCGCGGGCTATACGAGCGCCGCGCTCGCCGCGGCCGCGCTTGCGCTCGTCGGCTTCGTCATCTTTCGGGCGTGAGCACGCCGCCCGACCTTTCGCAGCTCAATCCCGACGCGTCGTTCCGCGGCGCCTCAAACGGCGAACCGCTCCCCGCGCACGCCTCACCGACGTACTACGACCGGCCGCTGCTCAAGCGGCCGCACTGGGGCTGGGAAGTCATCGTCTACCTGTTCATGGGCGGCGTAATGGGCGGCTCCGGAATACTCGCCGCGCTCGCCGACGAGGACGGCGACGATCGCGAACTCGCGCGGAGCGCGCGCTATCTCGCGTTCGCGTTGGCCGCGACCTGTCCGGCTGTCCTCGTCAAACACCTCGGCCGGCCCGAGCGCTTCTTGCACATGATGCGCATCGTCAAATTCAAGTCGGTGATGTCGATGGGTGTCTGGGGTCTGATTGGCTTTTCACTCCCCGCGGCCGCCGCGGCTGCGGCGCAGGCGGGCGAGGACGGCGTGTTGCCCGACGTGTTTCGTTACATTGCCCCGCGGAGGCTCGTCGGCCCGGCGCAAGCACTTCTCGGCGCGTTCATCGCGGGTTACACGGGCGTCCTCATCAGTGCGACGGCGATCCCCGTCTGGGCGATCGGTAAGCGCTTCATCCCCGCATTTTCGGTCTGTTCCGGGGTCGCCGGGGCGTGCGCGGCAAACGCGGCGATCCTGGCGTTAACCGACGGCAGCGAGCGCACGTTCAGAAAACTCGAACGCCTCGAGCTCGTCGCGTCGCTTGCCGAACTCGGATTGCTGCTCGGGTTCGAGCGTCACGCGGGCGAACTCGGCAAGCCGATGTACGGCGGTGAGCGTGGCGCGAAGCTGCGCACGTGGACGATGATCGCGGGCATCGGCGTGCCCTCGCTGCTGAACGTCATTCCGGTACACGCGCGTTGGAAGACGCTGCTCGCGTCGGCACTTACGCTCTTTGGTGGCTACGTTCTGCGCGAGACGCTGATCGAAGCCGGAAAGGATTCCGCGGACGATCCGAAAGCCGCGGCGCGCCAGCCCGAATGATCGACGACCGGCCGGCGCGCCCGGGGCCATCGGTGGAAACGCGGATCGTTTCCGTCGAGAGCGGTGCAGCGACGCCGCAGTACGATCGCGTGGCAACCGAAGAGCCCCTCGAGATCCGCATGCGCGCCGGTGGCAACTCGCGCACTGTCGCGATTACGATGCGTACGCCCGGCAACGATTTCGAATTGGCGGCGGGGTTTCTCCACAACGAGGGGATATTAGGCGGCTTTTCGGCACTCCACGGGATGTCGTATTGCCTGGACGGCTCGGTTAGCGAAGACCAGCAGTATAACGTCGTCAACGTCGACCTCGCCGCGTCCGAGCTACCCGCGCTCGATGCGTTCGAGCGCCACTTCACCATGACGAGCGCCTGCGGAGTCTGCGGGCGCGCGCAGCTCGAGGCGCTCGAAGAACGCGGACTCACGCCTGTCGCCGCCGGCCCGCAGGTGGCTGCGGCGACGCTCATCACGCTCCCGCAGAGCCTTCGCGCGGCGCAAGGGATCTTCGAGAAAACCGGCGGCCTGCACGCCGCTGGATTATTTTCGCCGGAGGGCGAGCTCATCGCAGTGCGCGAGGACGTCGGCCGTCACAACGCGCTCGACAAGCTGATCGGCTGGGCTTTGATGGAGCGGCGCCTCCCGCTCGAGCGCTTCGTCCTTGTCGTCAGCGGCCGCTCGAGCTACGAAATCGTGCAGAAGGCCGTCGTCGCGCGCATCCCAATCGTTTGCGCCGTCTCCGCGCCAAGCAGCCTGGCGGTTGCCGTCGCGCGCCGCTTCGGCCTAACGCTCGTCGGCTTCTTGCGCGCGCAACGCTTCAACATCTACGCCGGCGAGCAGCGTCTCTCGGCCTAATATGCGCACGCTGGACGCACGGTGGACGCACTGAAGCTATACTAGTCGCACACTTATCTCTGTGGGAGTTTGCGACATGCTTATTCGACCGTGGATTCTTTGCGCCGCCGCAGTCGCGGCGCTCGGCTTGGGTGCTTGCTCGGGCAGCGGTGAACCGTCACTCGCGGGCGAGCACGGGCCGACGACATGGCATCTGCAGGCCGGTGCTGCGGACAGCACCCAAGCCTTTCAAGGCCTCGCATTTTATCCGGCGTCGATCACGATCGATGCCGGCGACTCGATCGAGTGGACGTTCCCCGCGGGCGAACCGCACACCGTGTCGTTGCTCGGCGCAGGCCAAGCAACGCCGCCTCCGGCGACCGATCCGAACGTCGCTAACCCGGCGGGCGGGAACACATACGACGGTTCGACATACGTGAGTTCGGGCTTCAAATTGCTGGGTGGGACGTATCGGCTGCGCTTTCCCAAGCCGGGAACGTACACGGTGTACTGTCTCATCCATCAACCGGAGATGCAGCTCGTGATCAACGTCGCGCCCGCGACATCGCTCTATCCATCGACTCAGGCGCAACTGACCAGCACCGGGAGCAGCTCCGCAGCAGCCGATATCGCCGCGGCGAAGCAATCGACAGCATTGTTTCCCTACGCCGGCACGGCCGATCAGCTCGCCGCGGGCATCGCCCCCGGCGGCGCGACCGGGGCACCCTCGACCTCGACGGTCATGCGCTTCTTGGATAGCTCAGACGCAACCAACGTGACCGAGACGGTGCCGCTCGGGACGACCGTCACTTGGACGAACCTTTCGAACAACGCGCCGCACACGGTCACCTTTGGAATCGCCGGACAACCGTTTCCGGAGATCAATCCGTTTGCGCCGCCGAGCGGCGGATCGACCTACAACGGTACCGCGATCGTCAATTCGGGCCCGCTCTTCCCCGGCCAGTCATTCAGCCTCACCTTCACCGCGCGCGGCACCTTCCAGTACCATTGCCTCTTCCACGACGACACCGAAAACATGATAGCAACCATCGTCGTCGTTTAACGCAGCGCGCCTTCCCCGAGTTGTCACCCTGAGCGAAGCGCCGCAGGCGCGCAGTCGAAGGGCCGCCGGAGCTCCGCCTTCCTCCGTCGGCCCTTCGACTGCGCTCGCTGCGCGAGCTCCGCTCAGGGTGACAATTTTTGCCGGCGCTGCGCGCACCCGATCGCGCGCCGCGTCATCGTTCCGGCTACCGGGCGGTGGCCGCTAGGACGGCGGCTGCGCTGGGTTTCTTTGTTATGAAGGGCAGGATCATCGCGACAAGCAGCATGACCGCGACCGGGATGAGCGCGCCCGAGAAGGAGCCCGTCGCATCCTTGACTTTCGCGGCGATCAGCGGGCCGACGAGGCCGCCGAAGCCCCATGCGGTGATGATCATGCCGTAGTTGACGCCGAGGTACTTCGTCCCGAAGTAGTCGGCGTTGAACGACGGCATCGTGCCGAAGCCGCCGCCATAGCAGAGAAGCACGATCGCGAACGCGCCGAGCACGAGCGGCAAGCTGTGCAGGCCTGCGAGTAGGAAGAAGACGACGACCTGCAAGCCAAAGATCAGCACGAACGCGTTGTTGCGCCCGATACGATCGGAGACTGCACCCCAGAAAAACCGGCCGAATGCGTTGAAGATCGCGACGAGACCGTACGCCGGAATGGCGACAGCCGCTGCGGCACCCGTAAGCTCGGTGATGATCGGCACGGCGTTGCTGATGATCAGGATTCCGGCGGTGACGTTGAGGAACAGCATCAGCCACAGCAGATAGAACTGCGGGCTGCGCAGCACTTGGGTCGGCGTGTAGCTCGTCTGCGTCGATGCGGCGGCCGCGATCGCACCCGGTACCGTGTAGCCGGGGGGCGGATTGCGCAAGAGCGTCGCGGCGAGGCCGCCGATGACGATGAATGCGATCCCTGAGCCGACGAAGACGCTCATCACCGCGCCGACCTGATCCGGCGTAAGTGCGTATGTGGACGGATCGAATGTCGTCCCCGCCTTCACGGCGGCAGCTTTCGCGACGGCGAAAGCCGTGGCCGCCTTGGCCGCCGCTTGAAACGGCCCGATCGCCTTCAACACGAATCCGTAGAAGAAGGCGCCGAGGCCGAAGCCCATCACGACCATGCCGCCGGCAAGCCCGCGCTTGTCGGGGAACCATTTGGTGACCATCGCGAGCGGCGTGATGTACGCCATGCCGTTCCCGAAGCCGCCGATGACGCCGTACGTGAGGTAGAGCCACGGTGCGCCGAGATGCGACGTCCCAAGGCCCGCAAGCAAATTGCCGACCCCCCACAGGATGACGCCGACGATGGTCACGTTGCGCGGGCCGACGCTGTCTTGCCAGCGGCCGCCGACGACCGCGCCCCAACCGAGCGAAAAGATTGCGACCGCAAAGGCCCAAGTCGTCGTCTGGTTCGACCAGTTGAAGCTTGCGATCAGGGGTTGGGTGAACGAACTCCACGAGTATGCCGTGCCCAGGCAGATCATTA
>Ga0302324_100026691_pt1 | contig 11028 bp, 7 predicted proteins | sample Palsa_T0_1_FD_201949 | JGI IMG/M metagenome (GOLD analysis project Ga0302324, IMG submission 201949) | Peat permafrost microbial communities from Stordalen Mire near Abisko, Sweden - Palsa_T0_1 | ecosystem: Environmental > Terrestrial > Soil > Palsa > Peat permafrost | place: Sweden: Abisko...
CGCGATTGCCTTCAGGATGTAATACGTCAACAAGCTTTCGCGAGGCCGCTCGATGCCCGCGATGTGGGGCGGAACCGGCGCAACGGGCATTCTTATAAGTATACGCCGCGAGACGCAACGCTTTAACGCATCCGCACGGATCAGCTATCGCCGCGCGAAGATGAGCGAGTCGCCGCCAACCGGAAATTTGGGGACGGTCAACTCGACGTGAAACGCGCGACGATTTAGCGTGCGTGGACCGCCAGCGCCCGACGAGTACGGTTACCGAAATCGCGTTACGGCCGAATCGTCGGCGACTCGTACAGATGTGGTGACGATCAGGAACGGGGAGTCCGTCGTCGAAGCCGCGCGTAGTGAACCTGTACGTACAGAGCGCCTACAGCCGCGACGAACACCACCGCGCGAACAAGAACAACACGGCCGAGTTGACCGAGATCCCATTCGCTGTCATCCTGTTCAAAGCGTCGAAATAACTGACCCATAACGAAAAACGGGCTCCCTTTCGGGAACCCGTTTTCAATCCGACCTAATCGGGCCACTTGGATATCCCCGCACTTGGGCGGGGGCCGTTTCCGGCGGGATCAGCGCCAAGGTCCGTTGCCAGACCCAGTCCGTTCATACGCTGGCACCAACATCGTAGCCCGATTACAAGAAAAAATCAATATACATAGATGCGACACGATGCGACACGGGTGCACAAGCTGCCTTCCTTGCCACGGCCCAGGCTGGCACCGGTTGTAGAGGCAGAGCGCGGCGTGGTATAAATTACTGAATTCGGATGGGCCCACAGGGGCGAGGAGATGGCCATGCTTTCACGCTGTTTTGCAACGATTATTGCGGCTGCGGCTTTTGTGCCCTGCGCCGGCCGTGCCGAGGTTGCGGGTAAGTGGGTCGCAGAAATGACGAGCCCGACTCTCCTGGAGCCCGCATACATCCGCGTCGTGCTTGCACGGACGGGCGATTCCGTGACCGGCGCATGGGGCACTGAGATCGTGAAGGGCACGGTGAAGGGCTCGACGGTGTCGCTGGCGCTGGCAGATACCGGGGGCCGCGATGCCGGAACGCTCACCGGCAAGATTGAGGGTGATGAGGGTGCGGGCGTAGGAGCGATGGCGGGCGTGGGACGCAGGGGAGGCCGCGGCGCGACTGGTTCCGGCGCACGCGCTCCCGCGCTGCAGGAAGTGGCATGGAAGCTGACCCGCGAACTGACGCCGCCGGCCAAACCGCGCGAGATCAGCTACGATCCCACGACCTTTCAGGCTTACTACTACGCCGGGAACAAGCCGGGCATTCACATTTTCCCGGGCGACATCGTGCACACCTGGGCACCCGATTCCGCAGGCACCGACAAAAATCTGAAGCGCGTGGCTCTGGGCGGCAACCCGAACATCGGGCCTATTTACGTGGAGGGGGCATTGCCGGGCGACACCCTGGTGGTCCACCTGATCAAAATCGAGCCGAACCGCAAGACGGCCCGGCAGGGGAGTAGAATTCAACAGTTCGGAGTCACGCCGGCGTACAATCTCGCCGCGAAGTACGACCCGCAGTTCAACGGCGAATATCAGTTGGACAACGCGACCGGAATCGCGGTGCTGACCGCGCCCACGGCCGCGCTCAAGAACTTCAAGGTAACGATGAAACCGATGCTCGGCTGCATCTCAGTGGCGCCTCCGGGATTCGAGGCTCTGACCGGACCGCACCTCGGCGTCTTCGGCGGCAATCTCGACTATAACGGCACCGTCTCTGGCACGACGATGTTCTTCCCCGTCTTTCATCCGGGCGCGCTGTTCGGATTCGGCGATGGCCACGCTGCTATGGCTGACGGCGAAATAACCCAGACGGGACTGGAGGTCTCGATGGCAGTCGATTTTTCCGTCGAAGTAATCAAGGGTTACCAGACGCAAGGCGTCCGTGAGGAGGATTCCGACTACATCATCTCGTTCGGCGTAGCGGGTTCACTGCAGGAGGCCTTGAAGGTCTCGACGGCGCAGCTTGCGGCGTGGATCAAGCACGACTACGGCCTGAGCGACAGCGAGGTGGCGCTGCTGCTGGGAGCCGTGATGAAGATTGAGGTAACCGAGTTGGTCGACCCCGAGTTTGACGTAGTGACCAAGGTGCCCAAAACCTCGCTCGCCATGCTGATCAAAACACCCGGTAACGGCAACTGATTACTTCACATACAAGACGCTGGGTTCGTCTCACTTTGAGCGATACCTTCACGCCAGGCCAGGGGAGTCGAGCGAAAGATACCTTTCGAGCTGAAGCGCCAGTACCCCAGAGTTCGGAGCAACCGGCTGTGCCGTCACGGTCAAGTGAAGAATGTCCTAAGAATGGGGCTTTCGCGCGCACTGCCCAGAGTCGGAGCAGGCGCCGAGTAGCGCGTGATTCGCTCGGAGCGCGGTCACGAAGACCGATCCATTTAGATTCATGTTGTCGTCGGCGACTCGTACGAAGGTGGTGACGATCGGGAACGGGGAGTCCGATCGCGACTCCGAGGCTTCGGGGCTCATCCGGCCATTGGTTGCGACCTCAGCGCGGAATCATATTTCGGCAGGATACTCTATATGCCGCGCGGTAACCCATCACCGAAACTTACCATCACGGTAGGCCCCGACATTCACGAAAGCATTCTCGCGGCGACCGCCCGCGACAGGGTGAGCGTCTCCGACTGGATGACCACCGCGGCTCGTGAAGCGCTTAAGCGACGGGATGGTCCGGCAGCGGTCGGGCTGTGGGAAAAGCAGCATGGACGCTTCACCACGGAAGAGATGACTGAAGCCCGCCGCGGCGTGCGAGCGCAGCTCCGAACGCCGCGAACGGTCCGGCGTCCGGCATGAGCACGGTCGTCTAACCTAACCCGGCATAGCCGGAACCAAACAGGACCTAAATTCAGAAGTTGGAGCCCCTCGGAAAACGTGTCCAAAGGCCCATGGATATTGATCTTGAAGCACATCGCGAAAAATTTCTTGCCAGGAGCGCGCAAGAATCTATGACATAGGTACTAATTTATGCCAAACCGGCGACGCTGCCGTTCTTGTGGCCGCCGACAGAAACGAGCGCCGGGCGTGGGCTGAACACAGGGTCCGTCTGGAACCTGGCGTAGTTCCGCTGGTTTCCGCGCCGGTGGTCGTTCCGGTCAGCCGGTCCCCGCAACAAGCCCAACTCCGGCGCTTCCTGAATGGGGCGGTAGAATGACGGAAGGAACTCGTGCCCACACCACCACGACCGGAAGCTGCAACGAAAAATTCAATCCCGGCGCAAAATCCGAAAAATAGGCTCACATTGGCCGCATATGTCACCGGGAATTTGGGAGGGGTTGGGGGCGTGATTTTAACGTAGAGGCGCGGAGGCGCTGAGACGGCGCAGAGGAAGAGACTTGGTTGGGTGCTGTTCCTCGACTCGCAACTTGCCATCCGACACTTCTTATGGCTCTCTTGGACGGATGGTATCGTCACTCACACCATCGCGAGACGTGGACACGCTTTCAAGGATGCGTATTCCCATTTGCTTTGACAAACTCCAAAGTGCATCGAACCGACACTGGCTCTCCGTCCCTAACGCCCGGCCGGAATCGCCACCCTCGCAGGATGCTAATCGCTTCACTTTCGAGCGCGGGATTCGAGGACTGTTCAACGTGGAGGTTAGCCGTCTTGCCTTTTGGATCAACGTCGAAAGAGATGGTGGCAGATCCATTCAGAGCGGAGGTCGAATAGGCCGGGGGTACGGAGCAGCCGTCAAAACCGGTCTGGCCATGCCTTCGGGAGCAGCGAACACCGCGCGGGACAGAGCCCATTCGCCGCGCTCCACCAGGAGGCGGAAGTTCATCTCGGCATCCATTGCGACCGCGACCGGCATCCCGTCCTTCAAACCGGCTTAAACCGCCATGAGCTTACCGCCTCAATCGCCTCCTCATCCAGACCTAACCCCGGCGATGTGACGGGACGTGCATCACGCACTGTTCCATCTTCTGCGACGACAAAGGAAACGGTGAATGTTCCTGTCAGTCTTGCGATCCTTGCCTCTTCGGAGTACTCTTTGGCAGGCCAAAGGCCTACTACACTGGCTTGTAAACTTTTGATTCTTCGTTGCAGGGGCGCGGCTTCTGCGGGGCAGTCGGCCTTCTGGCCGACGCGTATTGCAAGGAATTCGCGGTGATTCATCGGCAGAAGTGCCAGCTGCGGTCCGAGCGGAAGCTCGGACGCAAAGCTGAAGCTTTGCCCCACGAAAGCCCGCGGCAAAGGTATGCGGTATTGGGCGCCTTCGCCTGCCAGGCAGCAGATCGTCCAATGAATGGGAACTGGGCAATCTCTTGAGCCGGATCGCGCCGCCGTGCGAACGCAGTTGCCTCGCCGGTCGCGGTGGGATAAAACTGAGATGTTCCTTTCGGGCTGAGGGAGATTCTCTTGAAGACTTTGTTCGTAACCGCGTGTGCTTTTGTGGCATTACCCCTGATGTCTCAGACTGTGTCGCCGATTGTCGCCAATGACAACCGGGCGCCGGCGGGCATCCTTAAAGACGGCGTCCTGACCCTCTCGCTGGAGTTGCGGAAGGGGAACTGGCACCCGGAGCGCGAGGACGGGGATGTCATTCCCACCTATGCCTTCGGCGAAGTCGGGAAACCCTTGCAGGTTCCGGGTCCGGCGATCCGGGTTCCGCAGGGCACTACCATCGACATCACGCTCAGGAGTTTCATCGGCGTCCCGGCAACCATACACGGGCTGCATGCGCGTCCCGGGAAGGACACCGATGTGGTCACGGTGGCTGCGGGCGGATCGGCCCACGTCCGGTTTGTTGCCGGAGCACCCGGAACTTATCTCTACTGGGCGCGCACGCCGGACGGGCGCCGCGGAAATAACCGGGGGCTCGATGCCCTGCTGGGAGCGGCCCTCGTGGTCGATCCTCCGTTGGCGGATGGTGCGTTGGCGGATGGTGTGTTGGCGGATGGTGCGGGCTCGCCCGCGAATGACCGGATCTTCGTGTTCGAGCGCTGGAACGGCCCGACCCGCACCGCGATCAACGGGAAGTCGTGGCCCTATACCGAAAGGCTGAACCTGAAGGTCGGCGAGAAGGTTCACTGGAAGCTGGTGAACGCTTCGGACCTGAGTCATCCGATGCATCTGCACGGTTTCCACTTTTCGCTCGACGGCGAGGGCGACGGAGAGAATTACAAGGTGTTCGACGACGGCGTGAAGCCGGAAGAGTTCACGCATTCCGTGGAAGTGATGCAGACCTATGAGATGACCTGGTCGCCCAGCGAGCCGGGGCGATGGCTCTATCACTGTCACCGAATCCCGCATATCCAACTGCCCGTACCGCTGGACCCCGCGGACGTGATTGCGGCCGAGTCAAGCACGCATGACCACGAGCACATGCACGACATGACTTCCGATTACAGCGGCATGGGCGGAATGATCCTGGGGATCACAGTCACCGGAAAATCGGTCATCGACACGGTGAATAACTGGAATCCGACGCACAAAATCGAGATGGGCGTAGGGACTCAGAAGGGCGATGCACGCGCCTACGAGATTTCACTGAAGGACGCCGGGGCGGCGAAGCCCGCGCTGAGCACGGGCCTGGCAGGTCCGGTTCTGGTGGTGACCCAGGGGGAAAAGACGGAGATCGCGATAACGAACACGATGAAGGAGCCGACTGCAATCCACTGGCACGGGATCGAAGTGGAGAGCTATTACGACGGCGTGCCGTGGTGGGGCGGGATCGACGAAAAACGCGCTCCGGCGGTGGAGCCGGGCAAGACGTTTACGGTTCGGATGATTCCCCCGCGTGCCGGAACGTTTATGTATCACACGCACTGGCACGATGCGGCTCAACTCACCGGCGGGATCCACGGCGCGATGATCGTGCTGGCGCCGGGGCAGAAGTACGACCCGGATACGGACAGGAGCTTTGTGTTCAGTATTAGTCCGGCCCAGCCTTACGGAGCGGGCCTGCTGCTGCTCAACGGCTCGCCCCAGCCGGCGGCGCTGCGTCTCAAGACAGGCCGGACTTATCGGTTTCGGTTCATCAATATCACGCCGGCGACCGACAATCTGCAGGTCTCGCTGCGCGATGAGAATGGCCTGGTAGCGTGGCGGGAATTAGCCAAGGACGCGTCCGATGTGAAGAAGGAGGGGCCGCAGAAGGCCGATCAGCGCGTGGCGATTGGAGAAACATTCGACTTCGAGTACCGGGCGGAGAAAGCCGGAGAAGTGACACTCCAGGGCTGGCCGGCCGGGAATGCCCGGCGCGTGATCCAGACGCTGATTTTCGGGGAACAATAAGCCGCCACGCCGCCCGGCAGACTGCGGAAAAAAGTCGTTCATTCCGGCGACACGCAGGCGAAAGTGCCTCAATGCCGCTGAATCGCTGAAAACCGCGTCGGCCCGAAGGCCGACGAGCGCCGGTTGACAACCGGCGCGCAGCTTGCCAAGCTGCCGTACAAAGCCGGAGCGCAATGAGCCACGCACACCGCATGGATGGACCCCTTCGTTTCTCCGCGGTTTTGATATGATCTCGCGGGGAGACACCATGACACGTCACAGAGTTCCGGCACTCGTGCTGATGACAGTGCTCGGGTATATCGTTGCCGCGCCTGCGATGGCGCAGCGGTATACCGCTAAGCGGGACGGCGATGTGGTGGCTCTCGCGGACACCACCGCCAGAATGAATGTCGATGTCGTCACGAGTATGGGCAAGGCGTGGAAGATCCAGGTCAACGGACAGAACCTCGTCCGCACTTCGCCGTCGCTTGACGCTTTCGTGGCAAATTCCGGTCTGAACGGGATGCCGCTGCTCGCGCCATTTGCGAATCGTCTCGACGAGACGGCTTTTTACGCGAACGGCAAAAAGTACAATTTCGACCTGGAACTCGGCAACGTCCGCGGCCCGATTCCGGGGACGGGCTTCGTCAACGGATCCAAGGCATGGCAGCTCGTGGAATTCAAGGCCGACGGGAAGAGCGCATGGGTCACCTGCAGGCTGGATTTCTACAAGATTCCGGAATTCATGAAGCAGTTCCCGTTCGCGCACACAATCACGCTGACGTACCGGGTGTCGGAGGGCGCGCTGGAAGTACACACGAGGCTGGATAACCTGAGCGGCGAGCCGATGCCGGCAGTGATTGGTTTCCACCCGATCTACGAGCTACCCGACGGCAACCGCGATGACTGGACCGTGTCGGTGGATGCCAAAACGCACTGGATCGAGATTCCGCAGCGGCTGCCCACCGGTGAGACTCAGCCCATCGAAAGCTTCTTCAACACGGACAAGAACCGGACGGCGATCAAGCTGAAAAACTACGCGCTCATTGACGACGTGTTCACCGACCTGATTCGCGACGCGAACGGCCGCGCGACGATGCGACTCATGTACAACGGCAAGGAACTGGATGAGACGCTCGGGCCGAAGTTCAGGACCGTGTTGCTGTGGTCCACGCCGCTGAGTGCGGCGGCTGGCGGTGGCAGAGGCGGCGGTGGCAGAGATGGCCGAGGCGGTGCGGGTCGCGCCGGTGCTCCTGCCGCTCCACTCGCCCCGTCCGGACCCTTCCCGGTGGATCCGGCGCAAGGCGTGAAGATCGCCCCTCCCGCGGTTCCTCCGGCTGAGGGTGCAGCTCAGCCTGCGAGCAAGGGGTTCATCGCATTCGAACCAATGATCGGCATCACGAACGCGCTGAACCTGGCGCAGAAGGGGATCTACAAGGAACTCCAGACGATTCCGGCCGGCGGATCGTGGGAAGAGAGTTTCTGGGTCACAACGAAGGGGTACTGATTCTCATGATCGTGCGGGCTCAGATCAATTCAAGGCGAAGCTCGCGGCCAACGGCGGTGGCTGCTTTGCGCAACGTGTTCAAAGTGACCGCTTCATAGTTACAGGAGGCGATCGAGCGCGGCGCGACTGGTGTTCGCCGGGCCATCTCGGCTTTTGAGACGTGCTCTTCTTTCATCGCAGCCTCAACTTGCCGTGTCAGGACGCGCTTAATCGCGGCGCCGCCGACGTCTTCATAGATCCCGTCTTCGCGAAGCCAGCTATCGACGGTTGAGCCAATCAATCCGGTAGCGGTTGTGGTGGTGCGTATGAACTGAGGGCCTTTTCGTAACGGTCGAGCGGCTCGGCGGCCCAGTTCCTGCCGATCTGGCTGAACAGGCGCGGGCGATCCGGCCCTGGCCAGGCCGGAGCCGACGGCGCAACGTAACTTCACCGATCCGGAAAGCCGGATCATGCCGGATGGCGCGCACAAGGGGAGTTTCGTCCAGGCGTACAATGCGCAGATCGCAGCGGACAAGTTAGCGCAAATCATCGTGGCCGCCGAACTTACCCAGGAGAGCAATGCGCAGCGGTTGTTCGGCGCCACGCTCCAGGACTTTGCCGATCCCCGTCCGCCGTGAATGATTTTATAGCGCACGGGGTGGAAAAGACCACGGAACTCCGCCGGCAGGGTCCCGGGAAAGGCTTCCGGGCGGTCAAGGCCAGTCCGGGACGAGGCTCTGTTCTCTGTGCCCGTGGCGGAAGTCCGGCGAAGGATCTCAGCGGGCTCCTCATGCGGCACGATCCGTGGAGGAAACCTCGCTGTTGTCTACCGGTGCGTCCTTCTCACATCCCTGCGGCGGATGGTGCCAGACGAGCCGGCCGTCGGCTCCGATCACCGACGTCCCCGTCTGCCTGCCATCGACGGCATGCGAGAAGATCAGCCGGATCCCGCTCTCTCTGCCGGCCTGCAGCACGCTGTCCTGGAGCCGTGCCAGCTTCTGCCGCAGACTCCTGCCGATCCGGCCGGAGATTACGACAGGTTCGTCTCCGCTGTCGGCCGGTTCCAGTTTCGCCAGGGACGCCTGCTGGTATTCCAGCTGCATCCGCAGCGCTGCTCCGGCAATGTACCGGCCGGCTTTCAACCGCGTCGCTTCCGGCATCGCGGGATCGTTGGAAAGATTCCGTATCAGTGTGACGGAGCGGCCGAAGACCCTGCGTGCCAGCCTCACCGCGGGCCCGAAGGGCGCTCACGGCCTCCGTCAGGGCGGCCACGAATGCCGGTTCCCCGAGCCACCGATAAAGCGTGCCGGTGCTGGTCCCGGCCGCGAGGGCGGCTTCGGCGACACTGCGCCGGGGCAGCAGTTCGGTGATCGCCTGTTGTTGTTTGCGCGACAACCGGGTCGCGTGTAATGCCGGGCGCGGCGGTCCGCCTGCTGCGGTCGCCTGGTTTGCCTCCCGGGCCTGCCTGTCGCGTTGCACCTGCGCCACCTCCGCCCCGAAGTCTTCGATTTCGTCGGCCGCCCGGACGATGGTTTCTATGAGCCGGGCCGCCTGCAGACGCGCGGGCCGGGTTTTTGCCGTCAGCAAGATGGTGGCGGCCGACTGCACCACCGGCCCGAGTCCCTGCGCCAGACGGATTCTTTGCTGGAGGGCGTGGGCGCGTTCTGCTGCCCGAAGCCGGGCGGCCTGGAAGGCGGGTTTGTCCATGCATCGGGTGAGCGTTCTCAGTGAGACACCGAGGGCACTGGCCGCAGGAGGTGGATCGAGGTGTTCCATCAGGGCGACGACGGCCCGCTCCTCGAAGAGATCAGACCGGGAGTTACGGTTTCTCATCTTTCCCCTCCCGGGCGCAGCGCCGGACGGCGCACCCTCTTCGCTGTTATGCCGTACCGGACGCAATCACGCCTGCGGTGACGCGTTGGATCGGGCTGCCGTGCAACCGGGCCGCCGCGGTCCGGGTGGCTGATGGCGGGCAGGGCGCGCACGCGCCTGCTCGCGGGGAATCTGCGACTGACAATAAATACCGTCATGATCTGAGGTCGGCACCGGGAGGAGCGGCCGGGTGGTAGCCGGCCGGCGTTCCGGGATACCTGATTACTCCTTTCGTAGGTAAGCGCGGACGATTCACCGATTGTCTCCCTGAAACAGTCAGTTCGCCGGCTGGTTAAACCTGACCATCATGGCTACGACATCTTCTTTGCCGCGCACCCGTCGACGGAGAGACCCATCAACGTTGAACTGAGAGGTGCTCCATGCGTTCAAAGTCTGTCTTGAGAACGGTTTTCGGGATACTGGGCGCTGTCGGTATGCTCTGGCCGCAGGCCGGAACAAGCCGGTCGACGATCTGTGCAAGGCGCATTTCCGTCTGCCAGATGGGCGGAGGAGAAAGCGAAACGCAAGGTCGACGCCGCCTGGAGTGTAAATCACCAGGCTGTTATTATTCCGCAGAGTAATCAGTGCCCGATATAACATCCACGTGAGCAATGGCGGGCAAATCTGCTGAGCTGTTCACCGGGCCGACGCAGCCTTGCGTATCGGACAGCACAAAGATAGGGCCGAGAAAGGACACGCTGTGAAGAAGGTACGCAGGAATTACTCGCCGCAAGAGAAGGTAGCTATTCTCCGCCGCCATTTGCTTGATAAGGTCCCCACCTCGCAGCTCTGTGATGAATTCCAGCTACAGCCTGCAGGTGAACAGCAAAACGCGGGAAGGCAACGGGCACATGGATCGGGACGCGCAGTTTCAGTACATCGCCGATCGGGCTAAGGCCTTTCTGGCGGCGAACGAGCCTGTAATTTCGGTCGATACGAAGAAGAAGGAACTCGTCGGGAATTATAAAAACAACGGCAGGGAGTGGCGTCCGAAGGGTTCGCCGGAAAAGGTCAATGTACATGACTTTATCGACCTGAAACTGGGGCGGGCCATCCCATACGGCGTTTACGATATCGGCGATAACAAAGGCTGGGTCAGCGTCGGCACCGATCACGATACCGCCAGCTTCGCGGTCCACGCCATCGGCCGCTGGTGGCTCACCATGGGACCAACCCGCTATCCCAACGCCACCCGCCTGCTGGTTACCGCCGATGGCGGTGGCAGCAACGGGCACCGCGTCCGCCTGTGGAAGGTGGAATTACAAACACTGGCCAATACACTGAGCTTTCCGATCACCGTCTGCCATCTGCCACGGGCGCCAGCAAATGGAATAAGATCGAACACCGCCTCTTTTCCTTCATTACCATCAACTGGCGCGGCAAGCCACTGCGAAGCTTCCAAACCATTGT
>Ga0302324_100026692_pt1 | contig 11028 bp, 7 predicted proteins | sample Palsa_T0_1_FD_201949 | JGI IMG/M metagenome (GOLD analysis project Ga0302324, IMG submission 201949) | Peat permafrost microbial communities from Stordalen Mire near Abisko, Sweden - Palsa_T0_1 | ecosystem: Environmental > Terrestrial > Soil > Palsa > Peat permafrost | place: Sweden: Abisko...
GCCGTTTCCGTCAGAACTTGCTCGGTAAACGCGTTGACTATTCCGGCCGTTCGGTTATCGTCGTCGGTCCGAACTTGAAGCTGCATCAGTGCGGTCTCCCTAAAGAGATGGCGCTCGAGCTCTTCAAGCCGTTCGTGATGAAGAAGCTGGTCGACCGTCAGCAAGCGCACAACATCAAGAGCGCAAAGCGGATGGTCGAGCGCGTGCGTCCCGAAGTGTGGGACGTACTCGACGAAGTCATTCGCGAGCATCCGGTGCTGCTCAACCGCGCACCAACGCTCCATCGTCTCGGCATTCAGGCGTTCGAACCGGTTCTGGTGGAAGGCAAAGCCATCCATCTGCATCCGCTCGTCTGCACGCCGTACAACGCGGACTTCGACGGCGATCAAATGGCCGTCCATCTTCCGCTGAGCGCCGGCGCTCAGGCCGAAGCGCGCATCCTGATGTTGTCTTCGAACAACATCCTGCAGCCGTCATTCGGAACCCCGGTTTCGATCCCGACTCAGGACATGGTCCTGGGCCTGTACTACCTCACGTTCAATCGCGATGAGTACAAGGGTCCAGCCAAAGGCGAACTCGCCGACGACTCGGTCGATGGTGCAATTGCACTAGCGAACGGCGTGGCGAAAAAGGGCCCGAACGGCGAGGAAGTGCTGCGCAATTTCGGCAGCTTCCAAGAAACGATCATGGCATTCGAGCAGCGCTCGATCGGCCTGCAGCAGTGGATTACGGTCCGCCATCTCGGCGCGCGCATTCGCACGACCGTCGGCCGCGTGATCTTCAACAACGCCATTCCGGCGGAGTGGAATCACGTTTTCGTGAACCATGTCGTCGACAAAGGCGCGCTCAAGAAGCTCATCACCGATTGCTACCGCAAGTACGGCAACGCGCCGACCGCCGAATTCCTCGACGCGATCAAAGCGCTGGGCTTCCACTTCGCAACGCAGTCGGGAACGACCGTATCGATCAGCGACATCATCGTGCCGCAAGAGAAATACGACCTGCTCGAAAAAGCGCAGAGCGAAGTCGATGAACTTCACTCGCTCTTCGATCAAGGTTTCATTTCCGACGACGAACGCTACAACAAGACAATCGAAGTCTGGTCGCGTTCTTCGGAAGCCGTCACGCAAGCGATGCAAGCCGCGCAGAACCCGCTCAACCCGGTGTTCATGATGGCGACTTCCGGTGCGCGTGGTTCGATCGCACAGGTCAAGCAGCTCGGCGGTATGCGCGGACTCATGTCCGATCCGTCGGGCCGTATTCTTGAAATTCCGGTCAAGGCTTCGCTTAAAGAAGGCCTGACGGTTCTCGAATACTTCATCTCGACGCACGGTGCGCGCAAGGGTCTTGCCGATACGGCGCTCCGTACGGCCGACTCGGGCTACCTCACGCGCCGGCTGGTTGACGTCGCGCAAGACGTGATCATCCGCGAAGAAGATTGCGGCACGGTTAAGGGCATCACCGTTGCCAACATTCAAGTTGGCCGCGAAACGATCGAGCCGTTGACGGATCGCATCATCGGTCGCCGCGCGGCCGCCGACATCAAAGATCCCGAGAAGTCGCGGACCAAACTCGTCGCGCGCGATGAAGAAATTGACGAAGAAAAGTCCAAGGCGATCATCGCCGCGGGCATTACCGAAGTCAAGATTCGCTCGGTGCTCACGTGCCAGGCCAAGTACGGCGTGTGCTCGATGTGCTACGGCCGCAACCTTGCTACCGGCCGCGCCGTCGATATCGGCGAGGCTGTCGGGATCATTGCAGCGCAGTCGATCGGTGAACCGGGCACTCAGCTCACGCTGCGTACGTTCCACACCGGCGGTGTCGCGCAAGAAGACATCATCACGGGTCTCCCGCGCGTCGAAGAAATCTTTGAAGCGCGTAAACCCAAGGGTGAAGCGATCATTTCGGAGTTCACCGGTACGGTGAAGATCCTCGAGAACACGAAGACGAAAAAAGTCATCGCGGTTATCGATGAAGAGGGCAACGAACACGAGCACGAGATGCCGCTCAACACGCATCTTGTGGTCGAAGACGGCGCTGCGATCACGGCCGGCGACCCGTTCTCGGACGGTTCGCACAACCCGCATGATGTGCTGCGCATCAAGGGTGAAACCGCGCTGCAGAATTACCTCGTGCGCGAAGTCCAAAAGGTCTACCGCTCGCAGGGCGTCGACATCAACGACAAACACATCGAAGTCATCGTTCGTTCGATGCTTCGCAAGGTGAAGATCACCGACGGCGGCGACACGCGCATGCTGCCGGGCCAATTGATCGAAGCCGCCGTGTTTGCTGAAGAAAACGAAAAGATCGCCAAAGAAGGCGGCAAGAAAGCCGAAGCCGGCTCCGTGCTGCTCGGTGTGACCAAGGCATCGCTTGCGACCGAGTCGTTCCTCTCAGCTGCGTCGTTCCAAGAGACCACGCGCGTTTTAACGGACGCTGCGATCAAGGGCAAGCACGACCCGTTGCTCGGTCTCAAGGAAAACGTCATCATCGGCAAACTGATTCCGGCCGGCACCGGCATGTCACGCTACCGCAACATCCAGATCGAACCCGAAGGGCAAGATCTCGATGAGGAAGGCCGTCCGCGTAACGCATTCTTGCTGGCGGACGACTACGCAATGGATGACGTTATCGAAACCGGCGTGATCGGTCCAAACGGTCAAGAGATGTCCTCGAAGCTGATGGGGCCGTACGAACGGCAGCGCCTGCAAGAGAACACCGTGCACTACGAGGGCGACTATGAGTCGGACGTCGCAGTTGCCGCGCCGCCGCCGAAGACACAGTACAAGCCCAAGGGCATCAACCCCGAAGACCTGTAGGCGACAAAGAAAAGCGGGCCTCGAGAAATCGAGGCCCGCTTCTTTCACGCCGCACCGTTCCGGTTAGTGCACCGCCAATTCCGGTTCGGGTGCATGCGCGAGCTTTTGCGCAAAGGCGCTTTCTTCCATCAGTCGCGTGATCGACGAGGCAGCGGTTGCGACTTGCGCGGCGGCGATCCGCAGGACGTTCGTGCGGAATTTTGCATCGACGAGATTCGCTGTTTCCGCCAGCGTGAATCCGGCGAGCAATTCAAGAATGTCGGGATTCCAGGGCGGCACCGGACCGCGTCCGCTTGCACCGCCGCCGTCGACCGTCACGCCATACGAGACCCAGTTGTAGATTTCGTATTTCCCGATATTGCGCGGCATGTTGCTGGCAATCGGTGACTGATAGAAGGCGAAGATGATCGCGCTTGATGCCGCCGCAGCATCGATATTGCGACCGGCAATCGTTTCGGCGCCTGCAACGTCGGTCCACGTGCCGAACGGCACTTCGCGAATCATGTTGAACGCCCGGATGTCTTCGGGATCTGTCGTTGGAACAAAGCCGGTCTGATTCGCGTCGTATGTCAAGCTTGGATCGCTGACGACATCGACGAAATTGTCGTCAACGAACGTGCCGAGTCCGACATCGAACGCATCGATGAACAGTCCCGGGCCGCCGTCGCCGGCGCCTTGCGGCAAATACCAGGCGGTTACGCGAACGTCGGTGCCACCAACGGTTACCGAGGGGCTCGCGTCCGTACTGATCGTCGAGCCTGCGGCGGCACCCGTGATCGACCAAAACGCGAAAGTCCCGCCGTGGGAGCCTGCTGCATCCACCCACGTCATCGACGGCGGTGCGAAGGCCTGATACATACCGCCGGGTGCCGTGTCGGTGGAAAGGGGTGTCGTGATATCGAGTGCCGCGCTGCCGTGGCCGCGAGCTCCGCGAGAAACCCACGTGACGTAACGGGTATGGACGATCGGCATCTGCGGCCCTCCTAGGCAGCCCCGACGGACGCCGGCGGCTACCTGATTCTGCCGCGTGACTCCCCGCGGGGGTATCCGTACCGGCACGGATTTTGACCCGTGCCGATACGTAGGGCCCGAGAAAACCTCACAGACCGAGGTGGGGCTTAGTAGGCCCCAGGCGGCGGCGTGGATCCGCCCGTCGGTGTAACGCCGACGGTGCCTTGCGGCCGCGCAATATGCCAGGGTGCGCCAAACGCGGTAATACCGTCACCGTTGGTCATGCCGACGGCCGAATCACCCGTGAACGTGTAGAGGGGGTGGTTATTGTAGGCCAATTGCTGCAAGCCATTGTCGGCGCGCGTGAAGACGGTGAACGGAGCGGCGTAGGTTACGCCTGCGACGGCTTGCACGGCAGGCCAGTGTGCGGCGCACCCGGTCGCAACCGTGCATGCCGAGGTTCCCGCCGGCTGGTTGAGATCGGCATCGAATACGTACACGGTAAAACCGCTTGGCGCGACATACCCGGCGGCGCCGTCGAGTGACTGAGTCGCTAGCGTTGCGCCGGCCGGTGCCGGCGTTGGGGTAGGCGTTGGCGTTGCGACCGGTGCCGCGGCGCTGGTTGATGTTCCGCCGCCGCCACATGCGGCGAGCAAGATGGCGAGGGCCGCGACCGGAATGAAAACCCGAATCATATTAGTGCATCGCTTTCTCACTATGAAAATGAAAATGAAGGGATGCTTGTACCCTAGTGCGAGTCCGTGAGAAATCAATGAACACTTTGCCGCTCGGCACTTAGAGATTCTTCAGGAACGTCCGATTGTGCGTATCCGGCGCCTACACAGCGATGTCGCGCAGGGCGCGGCCTTCGGCGTGCATACCGCCCGGCGCATATGCTTCGCGTGCGTACTGCCGCGCCATCCGCTGGCTGTTGAAGAACGAACCGTTGACTGCGATCGCGTAGCGAGCGATCTGGGCGTAGGTCTCCTGGGAGGTCGCGTAACGATTCGCGGCTCGAGCGATTGCTGCATAAAGCGCGCCCGTATCGTCGGCACCGAACGACCATCCCGTGCGGTCCTCGATGCAGCCTTCGACCCACCAGCCATCAAGGGTGCTCAGGCTGGGGACACCGTTGAGCGCTGCCTTCATGCCGCTCGTACCGGACGCCTCAAGCGGCGGAACGGGCGTATTGAGCCAGAGGTCGACGCCGGCGACGATACGCTTTGCGAGCGCCATTTCGTAGTTTGCGATATAGACGATGTCGACGTCGCCGCCGAGCGCCGCTTTCGCCTCGTACACGCGGCGGATTTCGGTTTTGCCGTACTCGTCGTGCGGATGTGCTTTCCCGCCGTAGACAATCTGGAGCTTGCCGGTTGCAGCGACCGTCGCGCGCAGAGCCTCCATGTCGGCGAATAATAAACTCGCGCGCTTATAGGTGGCAGCCCGGCGCGCGAAGCCGATCGTAAAAACATCCGGAGCGAAGTCGGCACCCGTGCGTTGCCGAATCTGCGCGCATAAATCGCGTTTTGCGATCTGGCGTGCGGTTACGAGATCGTCCGCGGGAATACCCATTGCGTGGCGGAGTTGAGCGGAGTCGGTGCGCCACTGGGGCATGTAGCGATCGAAGAGTTCCGCCATCGCCGGCACGACCCACGTCGGTGCATGCACGCCGTTCGTGATCGCCGAGATCGGAAAATCCGGAAACATCGCGCGTGACACTTCGCCGTGACGCAGCGACACGGCGTTCGCGTAGCGCGACGCACGCAGCGCGAGCCGCGTCATGTTGAGTTCGCCGTCTTGCAGCAGACCAAAGTACCGTAAGCGCTCGGTTTCGTGTTCACCCAGCACCGAGACGACGAGATCCTCGCTGAACCGGTCGTGTCCCGCGGCAACCGGCGTGTGCGTCGTAAAAACACAGCGTGCGCGCACGGACTCGAGCGGGTCGCTCGTTGCCGTCGCGCGGTCGAGCAATGCGAGCACCAAGAGCGCCGAGTGCCCTTCATTAAGGTGATAGGTTTCGATGCCCGTATGCCCGAGCGCCGTCAGCATGCGCGCGCCGCCGATGCCCAGTATCGCTTCCTGTGCGAGCCGATAGCGTTGATCGCCGCCGTAGAGATGCGCGGTAAGGCCGCGATCGTCGGGGTGATTCTCTTCAACATCCGTATCGAGCAGATACACCGGAACGACATGGCCGCGAACGCCGGTGACGTCGTAGCGCCACGCGACGACGCGCACGTCGCGTTCGCCGATTCGCACAATGACCGATGCGTGGGTTGCCGGGAATTCCCGCTCGGGCGACCAAGGCTCCGGTGCTTCGGATTGGTTGCCGTGGTCATCGAGCGTTTGGTGAAAATATCCCGCGCGGTATGCGAGTGTGACGCCGGCTATCGGCATGCCGAGATCGGCGCACGAACGCAGCATGTCGCCGGCGAGTACGCCGAGGCCGCCGCTATATGTGGGAAAGCGCTCGTCGAGGGCGATCTCCATCGAGAAATACGCGACGCGCGGGGTCGGTAAAAGCGATCCGCTCATTACCGGTGTCTTCGACGCCGGTCAGTGGAAGACTTGGCGCTCGACGCGCCGCGGCGTCAGGGGCACGTCAATGGTGTTTTGCGCGTCGCCTAAGCGAATCGGCGCGGGCGCCTCGAAGCCGCGTGGCAACGTGTCCTGATCGACGCTCAACACCGCTTCGGGGTCGAGCGGCTGACGCGGAAAGAGAAAGTTGCCGTCGGCATCGGCGTCCACAACGATACCGCCCGGAGCGACGGTGAGCTTTATTCCGGACAGCGATGCGTCAGGCGGAATTTCGGCTGCCGTCGCGTTGAACCGCACGTGGCCGCGAATCACGCGCTCGGGGAACAGCGTGACCTGAAGCGTCGTGGCGGCGGTCATCGTGATGGAGTGCGAAGGCGATCCACTTGTTCCGTCGAGCGTCTCGACAAAGACGTCGTGCTGCCCCTGCGTCAGTTTCACCGTCGCTTGCCGTATGCCGGCGCCCAACTGTCCCGTTGGGATACCGTCAACGAGGAGACGCAACGGCGCGGCATCGCCCGGTCCATCGATGCCGACGGTTAAGGGAAACATGACGACGCGCACGCGACGCGGCGGCAGTCCGGCGTGAACGGAAAAGCGCAGAGCATATTTGCCAATGGAGCCGGGCCGTTCGGATACTTCGAGTGCCAGACTGCGCGAAACCGGCACGGAAACACCAAGGATCGGTCCGCTGCGGCCACCGCTCAGCGTTGAAAAACCTGTCACAAGATTGATGCCGGAATGCGTCGTCTCAAGCTCAACGTCGGCTTCCGACGACGTGCTTTGGGTTGCCACGTTGATGTCGGCCTCGAGGTGGTGAAAGCGCAACTGCGATTGCAGCTCTAGTAACCGGTTGATACCGGGTTGGGTGAGCAGTTGCACGTTGCCGATCGGGCCGAGGTAGGACACCCCCGCGGTAAAAACGTTGGGTGACGCGTTGGCAAAGAGCCGCAGGTTCGAACCGCTTGTTTGGACGCCGACGTACGGCGCAAACGGCGTGCCGCGCGCCGTATAAAAACCGGAAGTGACCGTCGTTGCGGGGCTGAGGTTGCGGCCCAGTGCAATGTTCACGGGCGCGTCGTTGATCCCGACGGGGAGTCCACCCGTCGCGAAGGTGAGCGTGGATTGGAGGAACGTGCGGCCGTGGGTTTGCGCGGATACGCCCGCACCGATGCCGCGTTCACTCGCGAGCCACTCATCGGAGAGGCTGCCCCAGCTGGGTTTGTACGATGCTGCGTGGCGGAAAACGGTTTGATTGTAGACGCCGTTTTGCGAAACGACGGCGATCGTATTACTTTTATTTGAGCCGGGGAGCGCGCGCTCGACGCCGATGATCGTGTGTCCATCGGTCCGTCGGCCGGCAACGAACGACGTCGCAACATCGCCGTTGCGCGAGAACAGCGTACCGCCCTCAAAGCCGTTGCCCGGCAAAATCAATCCGCCCAGCGGATCGGCCTGTTCGCCGAACGAGGCATTGCGCGTCGGCGCTCCCAGCGTCACGGTTCCGTCCGGCGGACCCAACGTCTGAATCCCCGCCGCATTGACGTGCGCGTGAATGAAGTTGGTGTTGGATGCTAAGCCGAGACGATAGAAGCGCGACGAGCCGTCCAGATCGAGCGACACGGACATGTCGGCTAAGCCGGGATCGAACGGTGAACCGAAGGTCGGCGCCGGCGTTGCAGCGGGTTTCGGCTTCGGCCGCGTATTGATGGGCTCCGGCACTTCCTTCGTCGTGAAAATATCGGTCTGACTGACGACGGCGCCCGTAAGCATAATCGTTGTCGCGGTAAATGAGCCGTTGATACTAAAGAATGACAGTGCGTCGGGAAACGCGAGCATCAGCCGGTCGTTGCGTTCGACCAGTGGTTCGTCGAATGTTTCCACATCCGTACCGTCTTCACGGATGAAGCGCGAGCCGACGCGCAGCGCACGCAGGCCGCTCCCGTCGTCGACATTCGCACCGGCCGGCGTGATGGTCACCTGCCATTTTAAGGCGGTTGCGAGGGCGCCGACTTCAATGAGCGGCGTTGCTCCCGGTCGGGATATTGCAATCGCACCGAGTGACCGGCCGTCCAGTGTGACGCTCAGGGGCGTTGCAGTTTGGCCCGTGACGGCGGGGATCAATGCCGCAAGCGAAATTTCCGCGCCCGCGTTTTGCAACGCAAACGTGAAGGCCAACACCGCAACGATCGCGGCCCGGCCGAATCGAAGGGGCGACACCGCTTCAGCCGTCGATGGCCGAAATCGTGAGCGAGCCGCTATACGTGTCGGCGCTAAATGCCGCCGGGGCCAAGGCGGTGTCGTCGATCGTGATCGTCATTTGTACGATGATGTTCGTGCCGGAGCTATTGGCGGGCATCGTGCCGCAGCCCGAGCTTCCGGCAAACTGCTGCACGTTGTTAAATCCCGTAAACGTCCCACTGCCGCTGGTTTTGGAACAGGAAATCTGAATGTTGGTCGGATTGAAGTTGTTGTGCGATCCGGCGATCGTGCTGGGCGTGATTAAAACGAGACCCCCGTTTGAGGTCGTCGTATAGTTTAACCGAAACGTGATCGTGCTGCTTGTCGGCGTCAATACGGCATTCGTCATGTCATTGACCGTGAAGGTTGCCGGGGAATTTTGAATCTGATCGATGGTGTACGACGACGAGGCCGGCGCCGGTGCGACAGATGCAGCGACGAACATGAATACGAGGGTAGCGATAAGAAGATGTTTCATCGAATGCTGAATTTCGTCGTTCCGTCGATGAGCGTCGAGCCGCCGTAGTCGATCGTTAATTCGAGATCGTAGTCACCGGGCGGTAAGCCGCTCAGGTTTTTCGTGAACAAGCGCGTCCCGCCCGGAAAGACCGTACCCGTCCCCTCGCTCTCGTCGTGAACGATGCGAGGACCCTGCGAGACCAATACGCGAACGGTGGGGCGCACGTAACCGACGGCATCGTTGACAAATCGTGCGTCAATCGCGGCACCGTCGTGGCCGACGGGCGTCACATGGAGTTGCACGAGCTTGACGTGCGTCTTTGGCTTGCCGATGGTATTGAGCACGAGAATGTTGGCTGCCGCGCCGAATGACCCGCTCGATTCGCCGGCGGAGACGGCGCGGACGTTGTAGCCGCCCCAATAAACGCCGGGCACATTTGAAAACGACGACGGCAGGTCGAGCGTGAGCGCGAGGTCGCGCGATTCGCCGGGAGCGAGCGTCACATCGGTGGCGGAGATCCGAAGAAATTGTGTCAGCGACGAGGTGTCCTCGGTGCCGAGGCGTTCCATTTTGAAGCTTCCGTCAACGCCGTTGCGCCAGTCGATCGGTTGCAGAATGATGCGTTCGCGGTCGGTCCCGCTGTTCTTGACGGTGACCCGTTGGTTCGCCGTTTCGCCGGAACCCGTCGTGAATTCAATAAGCAGCGGTCCGACCGAGAGCGACAGCGTTCCGGCACGGAGCGGCACCGGCGGCCAAATTAAAACCGCGGCCATTCCGAGAGCGGCACATAGGATACGCAACCGTCTATAGGATGTCGACATCGTGCTAGCTCGCCGTCAAAGTGACGGTCCAGTTCGTAGCGGTGTATGTATCCGCCGGAACCACAAAGGAATTGATGGTGAATGCCAGCGAGTCACTGATATTCACGACATTACCCGCTGCATTTGAGGACCAGCTTGCGCAAGACACCGCCGTCGTCGAAAGCGGCGTGGCGTTAGCGACCGTCAATGCGCCGTGAACGGCACCGGACGACGCGTCGGAACACGTCATCTCAAAAGCGCTCGGCGGAATACTGTTGGTGGAGGTGCTATTGTTGACCGCGGCGCCGGTGATCGTAAGTTTCGTGATCGTGTTGAAGGAGGACCGGACGCTGCCTGAGATCGCCGCCGATGTCGTACAGGGGGCAGTCAAGGATACCGCACTTGTGACATTGCAGGTCACCGTTCCGCTCGAGACGGTGATCGTTGCCAGCACCGGAGCGGTGATCGTCAGCGAAACGACGCCCGTCGAGCCGGCGGAAACCGCGCTGGGAATGGCTGCAAAAACACATGCGACCACCACGGCGAGTGCAGAACCCGTGAGTGCAGTAAGCGAGCGCTGTAGCAAGAATCGTATCCTTAAACGCGTTTGAGCCGGTGATTCAACAGTTGCATGTCACCTGCTCTTCAGTAGTATAGGCGGTCTGCCCCCCCGGCGCAATGCTCACTTGCGAACACTTAACGACCGTGATTCGAAAAACCGGGCAACCGCTTGACGGTACTACGGCAGCTCATGAAAAAACCGCGCCGAGCGCGGTTCTTCCCATCTGCCGGACCTTTTTGGTTTAGCTTGCCGTCAGCGTAACGGTCCAGTTAGCGGCCGTGTACGTGTCGGCCGGCACCAGGAACGAGTTCATCGTGAACGCGAGCGTGTCGCTGAGCGAAAGAATGTTGCCTTGGGCGTTTGCGGCCCAGCTGGCGCAAGCAACCGCTGAGGTCGAAAGGGCTGAAGCACTGGCAACGGTGAGCGCACCATGCTGTGTGCCGGTCGACGCATCGGCACAGGTCATCGCGAAAGCACTCGGAGCGATGCTGTTTGTCGCAGTGGAATTGTTGATCGCAGCGCCCGTGACGGTAAGGCTGGTGACCGTATTACGTGATGAGCGAACGCTACCGGAGATGGCGGCGGAACTCGTGCACGGAGCGTTGAGCGACAGGGTGCTGGTAACGTCGCAAGTGACCGTACCGCTCGAAACGGTGATCGTGG
>Ga0302324_100026693_pt1 | contig 11028 bp, 7 predicted proteins | sample Palsa_T0_1_FD_201949 | JGI IMG/M metagenome (GOLD analysis project Ga0302324, IMG submission 201949) | Peat permafrost microbial communities from Stordalen Mire near Abisko, Sweden - Palsa_T0_1 | ecosystem: Environmental > Terrestrial > Soil > Palsa > Peat permafrost | place: Sweden: Abisko...
GCTGCGTGGGCGTGTAGCGCCAATCGCGAACCGCGTCCATCGCAGCCTTCATCAGCAAAGGAGGACCGGAAACATATTGGAGCTCCTGAACGGTGCCATCCTTGGAGATGACGGCGTGCAATATGACTGTTCCGGCGACGTGAGCCGTCTTGGCAATCTGCGGATAGACGGGCAAGGTCTGCCGGAGCATCTTGGCCGCCTGGACGCTGCCGCCGACCTTGATACGAGCTGGGGCAGCGATTTTCGGCGGTGCTGGGCCTGAGGCGCCACTCAAAATGCCGCCCAGAACGCCGCCTGCAGCGCCGCCGGCAACTCCGAAGCCGCCATCGACACCGGCGAGATCGGGAGCCTCATCCTTCACGATGGCCACGTTCTTGGGGATCACCCGGGGCGCGGTCATGGTCTGCGTAGGAATAATTTTCGGACGAATAACCTTTACCGGCGCGGCAGCGGGCGGAGGCGGAGGTGGAGGCGGAGGCGGCGCTACAAGAAAAGTCGTGAGCAGCGCTTTTGGCAACGCCTCGGTGTAGATAAGGGGAATCAAAATCATGACACCCAAGATCAGGGCCTGGACAACGCTCGAAAGCAGAACGGTCCATGACTTGTGGGTCTTCTTCGTTTTTCCGGACAATACTAGATCGTCAAACATTACTTACCTCCTGGCAACTGCCGCTTCGCGTTTACCGGCTGCGGATCCGGATCGGACGGGCGACCCTTGACTACCTCGATATTTGTTCCAAAGAACGACAATGGGTGCAGCGATCCCAAAACTGGAGTACGTTCCTACCACAACTCCCACGACCATGGCAAAAGCAAAGGCGCGAAGCACCTCGCCGCCCATGAGGTAGAGCACCAGCACGGTAAGGAAGGTCAACCCGCTGGTGAGGATGGTGCGCGAGAGAGTCTGATTGATGGACTTGTTCACGATGTCCGCGAAGGGTTCGCGCTTCATCAGCCGCAGATTTTCACGGACGCGGTCGAAGATGACAATCGTATCGTTCATCGAATATCCCACGAGAGTGAGCAAGGCAGCGATGACCGTCAGCGAAATCTCGTAGTGAAATAACGAGAAGAATCCAAGAGTGATCAGCACGTCATGAAAGACGGCGATCACGGCCGCCGCGCCATAAACCCACTCGAAGCGGAACGCAATATACACCAACATCCCGCCCAGGGCATAGAGGGTTGCCAGAATTGCCTGGCGCCGCAATTGCGCCCCAACTTTGGGGCCAACAATATCGACATTGCGAATCGTGAAATCGCCGAGCGAGAAACCGGAAGACAGTGAATTCAAGACTCCGGGAGTTACACCATCCACGCTTTTCAGTTGATCGAAGTTAGAGACGATACCGCCGTAGGATGTGTCGCGCGCGCCGGTGAGCTTCTGCGCCAGTTGGTTGTAACGGTCGCCGGCGTTTGTGCCAAGCCCCAGAGGATCTTTTTGGGTCAGGTAGGCTGCCAGGTCAGCCGGGGTGATGGAATTGAAATCCGACTTGCCCGCTTCCCCGCCACCGAAGCTATTGTGCAAGATGTCTACGATTTTCTGCTTCCCGGCATCGAGGGCTTCATCCCCTTGACCCTGTTGCTCGAGACCAATCACGACGTCGTTTTTCGAGCTGGGGTCGGATATGTCGCTGATTTGCTGAATCGAGCTATTCGGCAGGCCGGCGTCGGCGAGGCCCTTTCGGATCTTGTCGAGGGGAGGCGCGCTGGAAAAACGGACGTAGACCAGCGTGCCGCCGCGGAAGTCGATCCCGTAGTTCAAGGACCAGTGATTCCGGGCGACAGAGGCCCAGCCGACAGCTAAGAGGATCAGGGAGACAGCGACGAAATATTTCGCCTTCCCCATCCAATCTACATTGACGTTGCGGAATAATTCCATCGCCGAAACCTATCCATCCTAATTTGACACCGGTGAATCTCTATTTGTTCCCGACGCCGATTGAAATCCCTCAGCTGACGGCCCTAAATGCTCAGTTGTTCCTGTCTGTCCATACGGGACAGATGAAAATCAAAGATCGCGCGTGACACGTAGATCGATGTAAACACGTTCGCAATCAGGCCGATCACGAGTGTGATGGCGAAGCCCCTCACAGGCCCAGTACCGAAGAGAAAGAGAAACACGGCCGAAACGATGGTGGTCACGTGGGTGTCAATAATTGTCAGAAAGGCGCGATCGAAGCCAACCTCGACAGCCGCCGCGGGAGCCTTACCCGCGCGCAATTCCTCACGGATGCGTTCAAAAACCAGCACGTTGGAGTCCACGCCCATGCCGATAGTCAGGATCACACCGGCAATGCCGGGCAGAGTCAAAACCGCGCCAACGTAGGCCATGAAGGCGACAAGGATCAGCAAGTTCAGAATAAGGGCCACAACTGCATTGACACCACTTAAGCGGTAATAGATCACTAGGAAAATCATTACCACAATGATGCTGCCCAGGGACGCTCGAACGCCGGCGCGGATAGAATCAGCTCCCAGCGAAGGACCCACCGTTCGCTCTTCCAGGTACTTGATCGAAGCGGGCAAGGCCCCGGCCCGAAGGACAAGCGAGAGATCCTGGGCGGACTGCTGGCTGAAGTTTCCCGTAATCACGCCCGAATCGTCAATGCGACCTTGTATTGTCGGAGCCGTATGAACCTTGCTATCCAGTACGATGGCCATTCTGTGGCCAATGTTGCTTTCCGTGAAGGGGCCGAACCGGGCAGCGGCTGCCGTCGAGAGCGTGAACTTCACGTCATATTGCCCGGGGTAGGATGTGCTCGGCTCCGGCGTTGCGCCACGCATATCCTGGCCCGTGATGATCGGCGCGCGGTCCAATATGTAATAAACCTGCTGCTGATCCGACGGCACGGCGGCTTCGGACGAGCCGGGCACGATCATGCTACCCGGTGGAAGGACGCCGCCATGGGCAGCCAAAGCGGCTATTTGGGATGGATAGGTTTGGTCGTCGGCCAGAAGATTATATTGGAGTTGGCCACCGGCCTGAATCACGCTCTTGGCGCGCGTCGGATCGCCCTCGCCGGGCAATTCCACGAGGATCTCATCCGCGCCACGGCCGGTGAAGGCGATGGTCGGTTCGGTAAGGCCGAGGGCATTGATGCGGCGGGTGATGACTTCAATCGACTGGTCCATGGCGTCTTTGCCGAAGTCCGCCATTACCGAGGGTTTCATGGTCAGCAAATAGCCGTTTTGCTCGCCTGCTGCCGGGGAGAGGCTCCAATCCGTGAATTGATTATTGACGAGGTCGCGGAACGCGCCGGAGGTATTGGGATCGACGTCGCGCACCAGAATGTGACTATCGTCAACGCGGCGAATTTCGCCGGTGATGATCTTCTTGTCGCGAATCTGTTTGTGTAGCTGATCGATGGCTTGGTCGCAGCGCTGGCCAATGGCTTCTTCGACTTGAACCTGCAAGACCAAGTGACTACCGCCCCTGAGGTCGAGGCCGAGTCTAATGCGGTCGGCCAGGTTCTGCTTCAGCACCGCCCCGGAGGTTGGAAACGTGGGACCGTTCTGATTCATCCCGAATATGCCGAAAAGACATACCAGAATCACGATAAGGATGAGGACAAACTTCCACGTAAGCTGGGAACTCATACCGCGGGTTAACTCTCCTTCGGTTCCGCCTGAAGTCCTGCAATGGCGCTGCGAGAAACCTTAATTTTTACCTGCTCGGCGATGCGCAGCTGTATGGCGTCATCTTCGAGCCCCACGATGGTGCCGTAAATTCCACCGTTGGTGATGACTTTGTCGCCGTTCTTGAGATTAGCGAGCATCTGGGCGACTTTTTTCTGGCGGCGTTGCGCCGGCATGATCATCAGAAAATAGAAAATTACCATGATAACGATCAGCGGAAGGAAAAGCGTAAAGCTGCTCGGTTGTGAGCCCGCTTGCAGCAGGAAAAAAGCTCCGTCGGCCAGCATCGCTTGAAACGTCATTGTTGTCTTTAAGCCTTTTCGCCGACACCGGCTCGCCGAGGCCGGTGCTTAGGGATCGTTCTCTTCGAAGATACTGCCCGCCCTCGCCGCACTCAACGCCCGCTTACATTTTCCCGCTGGAGGCGCGCCTGAAGCTCAGAACGGAATGTTTCTAGGTTCCCAAAACGGATAGCCTCGCGAATTTCGCGCATGATGTCAAGGTAAAAGTAGAGATTGTGGTGGGTGTTCAAGATGAGTGAGAGAAATTCTCCGGTCGCGTACAGGTGGCGCAAGTAAGCGCGGGAGTAGCGGCGGCAGACGGCGCAACGGCAGTTTTCATCGATGGGCCGCGGGTCTTTGGCATATTTCGCATTGCGGATCAGTACGCGGCCTTGTGAAGTGAAGAGGCAGCCGTGCCGCGCGCTGCGCGTTGGGAGAACGCAATCCATCATGTCCACGCCTAGGCGAACATAGTCCACAATTTGCTCGGGCTTGCCCACGCCCATCAAGTAGCGCGGGCGATCCCGCGGCAGGCGCGAAGCGGCCGCCTCGGTCATCTCGCAAGTGACTTCGTGCGATTCACCTACTGCGAGTCCGCCGATTCCATAGCCCCGGAAATCCAAATCGACGAGCGCGTCGGCGTTTTCGCGCCGGAGGGCAGCGTGCGTGCCACCCTGCACGATGCCGAAGAGGGTTTGCCGCGACGCATCCCCATGCCGCGCGAAGTAATCTCGCGAACGGCGCGCCCAGTCCAAGGTGCGGCCCGCAGCCTCACGCGCTCGCGATTCCTCCGACGGAGCTTCAATGCATTCATCGAGCGCCATGATGATGTCCGCACCGAGGGCGATTTCGATTTCGAGAGCTTTTTCCGGCGAGAGAAAATGCTGGGAGCCGTCGAGATGCGAGCGGAAGGTGACGCCTTCATCGGTCACTTTTCGCAGGTCGCTGAGGCTGAAGACTTGAAATCCGCCCGAGTCGGTAAGGATGGGCCGCGGCCAGGACATGAACGTGTGAAGCCCGCCCATTTGGCGGATCAATTCATGTCCCGGGCGAAGCATCAGATGGTAGGTATTGGCGAGGAGAATTTGTACGCCTAAATCCTCCAGATCCTGCTGGGTTTGCCCCTTCACCGTCGCCGCCGTGCCAACGGGCATGAAAGCCGGAGTTTCTATGACGCCGTGCGGAGTAGTCAGCCGGCCGAGGCGCGCTCCGCTCGGATCGGTGGCAAGAATCTCGAAATGAAATGACATCCGAAGGAGTGTAGCAGGAGGAAGTGGGAGCTAGCGACTGAGCACGCGCGTGGTGCCGGGTGACACTAATTCGTAGCGAACCTTGCGCCAGCGGATGCGCCTTGTGAGCAACGAGGCGATGAAATTCCATGAGAAAAGAAAAGGGACCACCGGCGCCAGCGCAGGCCAAATCCAGCTCCATTCGTTGATCTGACGCTTCCATTCGGGTAGAAGCTCGCCCGCCGCGACGGCGCGCAGCGCGCCCTTGACGGCGGCCAGCAGCGGAAGCACGAGCGCCATAAGGAGGATTTGGATCCAGGGATCGCCCGCAATCATGGCGCCTATAATGACGATGACGGTGAAGACCAACGTCAGCGAATAGCTGACATGCGCGGCAGCACCAACGGCCCAACGGCGAGGCGCGTAGATCCGGGCGATCAAAACCTGCCGGTTGGTAAATTCAACTACTGTTGAGAGTGTCCAGGGATGCAGCGTAGGCGCCAGACATTCGGCGCAGAAAAGAATGGGTTTTCCGGATTCATCAAGCGCTCGCGTGAGGGCTAGGTCATCGCTGACGGAACCGTACCAGGCGTCCAGCACGCGCGCGTCGTTGAAAGCCGTGCGGCGGATGGCCGTACCCCCGCCCCAGCAAAAGTTTTCTTGCGGGCGACCCAATGAGGTAGCGATTGCAGCATCCCAAGCGGAGGCCAGGGCGCTCGCAAATCCGCCGGAGCCAAACGAGCCGCTAGGAATCACCCAGCGATATCCCGTGGTCGCGCCGATGCGGAGGTCCTCCAATGGAGCCACCAACTTGCCAAGCCAGCCCCGGGGGACGCGTACGTCGGAATCCGTGAATACCAGAACCTCAAAATTTTCAGGGATGGCGTCTACGGCGCGACGGAGGTTATGCACTTTTTCGCCGCAGTCCTCCGGAGGTCCGGCGATGACAATGTGTATGGGCCGCTGGCTCGCGGCTTTGATGCGCTCGATTACTTTGAGCGCGGGGTCGAGGCTAGTAGCCAGCGAGAAGTAGATTTCATAGCTGGGATAGTCGAAACGCGTGAGTGCGGTGAGATTTTCCTCCAAGCCGGGCTCCGCGCCTTTGCAAGGACAGACCAACGCCACCACCGGGGCGTAGAAACCGGCGTGCCTGCCAAGACGGCGTCGAACCATCTGTAGCCAGGAAAAGCCATCCCACAGGGAATAGATTCCCAGAGCGATCTGCAGAATGACCAAGAGATAAAAGGCTTCGTACACTGCCGCGAGAATAACAAACTTGAGGAGCGCGCGGCGGCTGGGCTCGCATTGACTTGCCAGAGTTGCATTACTAGAATTGCACGCTTCCAGCCCTAGGCGACGAGCGATAAAGGAGGAAAAGATGTCTACATCTGCTCCTCAACCGATCGATCAAGCGAAACTGCACGAATTCGTAATGAAAGCCGTGGGAGAGATGGGCGCCGCGATGAACGCGGCGTTGATCCTCGTGGGTGACAAGCTGGGGCTGTACAAGGCCATGGCAGGGGCCGGACCCCTGACTTCCGCTGAGCTTGCCGCTAAGACGAAAACCACGGAGCGATACGTGCGAGAGTGGCTGGCCGCGCAGGCCCCGGGCGGATTTGTTACATATGATCCGGCGACGCGGAAGTACACTCTGCCGCCGGAGCAGGCGATGGCGCTCGCTGACGAACTGAGCCCCGTTTTTTTGCCCGGATTTTTTCAGACGGTGGCGGCCTGCATAAATGACGAGGCGAAGATCAGTGAGGCCTTTCTGACCGGCAAAGGCGTGGGCTGGCACGAACACGACCATGGACTCTTTACCGGGGTTGAGCGATTCTTCCGGCCCAACTATCGCGCCCATCTGACACAGGAGTGGATCCCCGCGCTCGAGGGCGTCGAAGCCAAACTCAAGAACGGCGGCAAAGTTGCGGATGTGGGCTGCGGCCTGGGTACCTCGACCATTTTGATGGCGCAGGAGTATCCGAAATCGACGTTCACAGGCTTCGATTATCATCCGGAGTCGTTGCAATTGGCGCGGCAAGCGGCGGAGAAAGCGGGAGTATCCAGCCGGGTGAGATTCGAAACCGCCAAGGCGAAGGACTATTCCGGTAAGGGATACGATTTCGTCACGTTCTTCGACTGCCTGCACGACATGGGCGATCCCGAAGGGGCGGCACGCCACGTGCTGAGCACGCTTGCTCCGGACGGCGCGTGGATGATCGTCGAGCCCTTCGCAAACGATAAGCTGGAGGACAACCTCAATCCGATTGGACGAGTCTTTTACGGTGCGTCCACGATGATTTGCACGCCGGCTTCGCTAGCGCAAGAGGTCGGGCTGGGCCTTGGCGCACAAGCGGGCGAGAAGCGGTTGAGCGAGGTTCTGAAAGCGGCCGGGTTCAGCCGTGTGCGTCGGGCTACGGAAACGCCCTTCAATTTAATACTCGAAGCGCGACCCTAGCATCATCAAGCTCGGAAGGGTGAGTTTCAACTCCGCCGTAAAGCAGAACGAAAATCATCGTTCAATTGGTGGCTTCAGTTCCATGGCCAAAACTCGGCACGGACGCAAGGAAAGGCTGCCGGGCTAAAGACCCCGGCGCTACATAAAATCTTTAAGGAACTATGCGGGTCGTTTGCGGCGGGAAAATGTGCGCCGCAGGATGCGATCCGCTACGCCGTTGAGTTCCACCTGAAACTTGGCGGCGGCGCGCCTGGCCTGCTCCATTAGCGAAGGATCGAGCAGCATGGCGACGCGATCGGCAAACGGTCCGTACGCCATCGCCGCTGCCTTACGTTTCGATACCCGCGCGGGACGCTTCTCGCTGAGCTTCTCGTACAGCTCGAGATCGCGCCAGAATTCCAGCGCGTCCTCCTCGCTCCATTCGAGGTACTGCCCCAGCGCAACGAAAAATTCCTCGCGGAATAGATCGAGAAACGGAATGGCCAGTTCGATGGTGCCCCCTCTGCCCGGTTTGGGGGCCTTGGTCAAACGGCCGCCGCGCTTTCCTTTCTTCAGTTTCGCGGGACGCCTCTTCGCCGGCTTCGCGCCTCGCATGGTGACCCCTACTTTTAGCCGGGCCGGGAGGCCTGCTTCGATTCGCAGAACCATTGCCAGGATCGATTCGCGGCGGATGGTTTGGAGCTGCTCGCGATAGAACGAGGGTTGATCGGCGCGTCCTGGTCGGCGGTTTTCCGCCGCGTATATGTCGACAAACCGCGCGACCATTTCGTTGCGGTCGAGCGCCGATAGCATCACGGCCGCGGCTTCCCGCGCGCGCACAACCAGTTCTCGGGGACGATAGGGCATCGAGATTCGCGGCGGCCGCAAGGACGGCGGCGGCCCATTCATTTCCTACGCGAATGCGGCGCGCGCCGCAACAGGAAAGGATTTTTCTGCGACGCAAAAGAAAAAGGCCCGGACATTTCGTCCGAGCCTTCTTCAATTCATCTGATGTGCTTCGATTAGTGAACCGGGCCTGCGATCGGCCGATCCTCGGGAGCTTCGGCCGTCGCCGGACGCACCGGCTTTTCGAACTTACCGAGCGCGATTTCGAGGGCCTGCTCGACCGTGCGCACGAAGTGGACTTGCATCCCTTCGAGCATTGCCGGCTGCAGATCTTCCTTCACGTTCGGTTCGTTCTCGGACGGCAAAATCACTTCCTTGATCCCGGCTCGCTTCGCGCCTAAGACCTTTTCCTTGACGCCTCCGATGGGGAGCACAATGCCGGAGAGCGAAAGCTCGCCGGTCATGGCCACACGTGGCCTCACCGGACGTCCTGTTAGCAAGCTGACCAGCGCAGTGACCATGGCGATGCCCGCCGACGGCCCGTCCTTGGGAATTGCGCCCGAAGGGACGTGAATGTGCAGGTCAAGCTTCCGGAAGAAATCGGGATCGATCCCGTAGCGATCGGAATTCGAGCGAACCCAGCTGAGGGCTGCGCGCATCGACTCCTGCATCACCTCGCCGAGATGCCCAGTCATGGTGAACTGCTTTCCCCCGCGCATCTTGCTGGCTTCGATGAAGACGATGTCGCCGCCGACGGGAGTCCAAACCAGTCCGACGGAAACACCCGGTTTGTTAACGCGTTCTTCGACTTCCTTCTCGAGGCGGACCTTCTCAATCCCGAGTGCTTCGCGGATCACATCGTTCGTGACGACGAGCTTTTCGGTCTTGCCCTCGGCCAGCCTGCGGGCTTGCTTTCGGACGAGCGTAGCGATTTCGCGTTCCAGGTTACGGACACCCGCTTCGCGCGTGTAGTGGTGGATTAGGTGGAGGAGCGCTTCGTCGGTGAATTCGATCTGATCGCCGAGCACCACGCCATGTTCCTTCGCCTGGCGCGGGATCAGGAAGCGCTTGGCGATATGAACCTTCTCCTCTGCCGTGTAGCCGGCTAGCTCGATCACTTCCATGCGGTCGCGCAGCGGCTCCGGGATGGGATCCATCCAGTTCGCGGTGGCGATGAAGAGAACCTTGGAGAGATCGAACGGCACGTCGAGATAGTGATCGCGGAACGTCGAATTCTGTTCCGGGTCGAGCACTTCCATGAGCGCCGCCGACGGGTCTCCACGGAAATCGCGGCCAAGTTTATCGACTTCGTCCAGCATCAGGACGGGGTCCATGGTTTCGGCTCGGCGAATACCCTGGATGATCTGGCCCGGCAGAGCGCCGATGTAGGTGCGGCGGTGACCACGAATCTCCGCCTCATCATGCATGCCGCCGAGTGAGATGCGAACGAACTTCCGGCCCATCGCTCGCGCGATCGACTTTCCAAGCGAGGTCTTGCCCACGCCCGGAGGCCCGATGAAGCACAGGATCGGTCCCTTCATCCCGGGCTGGAGTTTCTTGACGGCAAGGTAGTCGAGGATGCGTTCTTTCACCTTTTCAAGGTCATAGTGATCTTCGTTAAGGATCTCCTGCGCCTTGGCGATGTCCATCTGTTCTTCGCCGGTGCCCGAAGTCTTGTTCCACGGCAGCGAAGTCATCCACTCAAGGTAAGTTCGCGAGACCATGTATTCGGCCGATGCCGGAGTCATCTTGGCGAGCCGCTTTAGCTCGCGGTCGCACTCCTTCTTGGCTTCCGCGGACATGCCTGATTCTTCGACTTTCTTGCGGAGTTCGTCGACCTCGGATTGAGAATCTTCGGATTCGCCGAGCTCCTTTTGAATGGCTTTCATCTGTTCGCGTAACAGGAACTCTCGCTGGCTCTGGTTAACCTGTTCCTGCACTTGTTCGTGAATCTTGTTGCGAAGCTCCAGAACTTCTTTTTCCTTGGAGAGTTCGCCCGCCAGCGTTTCCAAGCGCTTGCGGACATTGAAAGTCTCCAGAAGTTCCTGCCGCACCATGGTACTGAGCGAAGGCAATGTGGAAGCAACGAAGTCCGCCAGCCGGGCAGGCGATTCGATATTCGCGGCCTCGGTTTGGAGGTCATCGGACAGCTGCGGTGAGCGAGAAACCACCTCGCGGAAAAGCTCCAGCACGTTGCGCTCAAGAGCGGTGAGTTCAGCGTCCCGTTGATCTTCCGTATCCGGCTGCAGTTCCACGCGGGCGCGGAGGAAGGGCTTCAAGCCGATCACTTCGGTTACGCGAATTCGGTCCAAGCCCTCAAGAAAAGCCACCACGTTGCCGTTGGGCATGCGGACCATCTTATGGACCTTAGCCAGAGTCCCTACACCGTGCAGGTCGGTGCCTGAGGGAGCCTCAACCCGCGGATCAAGCTGAGCCACAACACCTAGCAGCTTCTCAGGGCCATCCAGTGAGTCGAGCAAGGCCAAGGAGCTCTCGCGGCCGACGGGCAGAGGCATAACAGCCCCTGGGAACAGCACGGTATCGCGGACTGGAAGAATCGCCAGCTCTGCTGGGATAACTCTCGGCGATGTAGACATTT
>Ga0302324_100026695_pt1 | contig 11027 bp, 8 predicted proteins | sample Palsa_T0_1_FD_201949 | JGI IMG/M metagenome (GOLD analysis project Ga0302324, IMG submission 201949) | Peat permafrost microbial communities from Stordalen Mire near Abisko, Sweden - Palsa_T0_1 | ecosystem: Environmental > Terrestrial > Soil > Palsa > Peat permafrost | place: Sweden: Abisko...
CCCGTTTCTCTTGCCGCAAACTCGATCGCGGCTGCAACGTCCTGGAGTGACTTCTCCACATCCAGCTTCGGAATGAAACTCCTCGCCTTCTGCATGTCGGCGTCTTCGTATCCCAGCTCGACCCCGCGTTCGATTCGATCGAACAGCGCCGGAGCGACAGCGAAGAATCCGTCCTTGGCAAACCCGTCGGCCACAGACCGAATATGCCCATTCACGCCGAATATCTCCTGCACCACGACAAGCCCTGCAATAGCACTTCCTGCGGGTCGCGCCACATAGGCACTCAATTCGTGTCCATCGGCAGCATTCAAAATCACAGATTCACTCATCTCGCCTCCGTTGCCTTTCATTATTTCCTAATCTCAAACCCCGTCATCCCGAGCGCAGCGTACTTCAGCGGAGCCGAGCGGGGAACCGCTTCTGGCCGTTGCCTTGAGACGTAACACCCAATCATCACGTCTCAAATTTCGGACTCAGCACACTACCGAACGGACCGCAATAGGGGCTGCCACTTTTGCCGGCCTAGATCGAGTTGCCGGGGCGCCGAAAAAGGGAATCGCACCTCCTGGCCATTCAGTTCCGGCTGACCCCTGTTCTCTACCATCAGTGCAATGCAATGCGCGGCGTATTCAAGCAGAGAAAACCGCCAGCGCTCGGGCTCGTCTCCCAAACTCGGGTCGATTTCCAGGTGGATTGATTCACCCTCTTTGAACACAAACGAAAACTCATTCAGCGGCAATGCCAACCCCATGCCGCGCGCCTTGATGTAAGCCTCCTTGAGCGTCCAAAGGTGCAGCGCACGTTGTGGTCTAGCCTCGTCGGGCAACGCTTCGAGTTGAGCCTGCTCCTCTTGCGAAAACATCCTCGGCCCCACTTCAGCAATGCTTCCCGCGCGTGTTCGCGGTTCCACGTCCACACCTACCTCGGCTCCCTCGCTTATCAGGCAGACCACCAATCCTAAAGAGTTGGATAGATTGAAGCGGAGCCCACGCTCGGGATCGATGGCGGGTTTGCCGAATTCGTTCGAGCGAAAGCGCCAAGAATCTGGAGGCATTGGATGATGATGAGAAAGCGCAATACGCGCCAGCGCGTGCGTAGCCAGGTATTCGCGCCGATGCTCGTCAAATTTGAATCTTTGCCAGCGCGCCAGCTCGTCGTCACTCAGCAGCCGCGCGCATGCTTTAGCAGCCTCTTCATCCAGCAGGTCGTCGGGGAACGCGCACCAAAGGTGGAGAGTATTTTCGGCCATGTTATTGGGAGTTATCGCGCATCGTCTTTCTATCTTAGTAAGTCTCGCAAGTAATCCGCTCCCCTGAATGCGATGTCTTCCGGAGTTACCCTCGAGGCTCCTCACAGCGCTCCCGGTGAATTCGCCTCTGCAGCCGAGTAGCCGAACGCCTGGATCATGCGATACCCATCATAACCAATTTCGTTGAATATGGAGGCTGGCCTGAAAGGGTATAATCTGCGCCATGGCGGCCATTTCTCAAACCAGCTCCTCCGCGGCCGATCAGGCGCAAAGTTCCCCTCCGGACCCTGCCGAGACAGCCGCGCGTCTGATTGCTTTGGAAACGAGTCTGGCAAAGCTGGACCGGCTCATGGTCGCGTACTCGGGCGGCGTCGATTCGGCCTTTCTCGCCGCCACCGCGCATCGCATTCTTGGCGTTCGCATGCTTGCCGTTCTGGCTGATTCGCCCAGCCTGGCTCGCCACGACATGCAGCAAGCTTGCGCCTTCGCTGAATCAATAAGCATGCCCCTGCGCATCGTGAATACCGATGAGCTCGAGCGCCCCGAGTATCAGCGCAACGACGCGAACCGCTGCTTTCACTGCAAAGACGAGCTATTCGCTGTTATGGAGTCCCTTGGCGCCGAACTGGGCTTCTCGGCCATTGCGTACGGCATGAACGCAGACGACACGCGCGACTTCCGCCCCGGCCAGCGTGCTGCGGAACAGCACTCCGTCCTCGCACCTCTCGCCGCGGCCAGCCTCACCAAATCCGAAGTTCGCGCGCTGGCCAAGGCCGCAGGCTATCCGCTCTGGGATCGCCCCGCCGCGCCCTGCCTCTCTTCGCGCGTGGAATACGGGCGAACCGTTACCCGTGAAGTGCTTGAGCAGATCGAGCGTGCCGAAGAGGCCGTGCGCCAGCTCGGCTTTCGAGAGCTACGCGTTCGCCATCACGGTGATTTGGCCCGGGTTGAAATCGGTCGCGCTGAATTGCCCCGAGCCCTTTCCATTGAAATTCTCGACGCCATCACTGCCGCGCTCAAGCAAGCCGGCTATCAATATGTGACGCTCGATTGTACCGGCTTCCGATCCGGCTCGATGAACGCGATTCTCCCCGTGGACATCCTTGTCCGGCGCGGAGCATAGCTGACGGTTTAAAATCACACTCGATGCGTATTGGCTATCTTGAATGCTTTTCCGGGATCAGCGGTGACATGCTGCTCGGCGCGCTGGTTGACGCCGGCGTGCCCTTCGCCCATCTTGAGCAAACTGCGGCCGCATTGAATGTTGGCGCGCGGCTCGAAATGCGTAAGATGATGCGCGGCGGCATTGCCGCAACGAAAGTCGATGTAATTACCCCCGAGAATGCGAAGGGCGTTTCAGCCCACTCCCATTCCGAGGCAGAGCATTCGCACGAGCCGCAAACGCTCCCTGCCCCATCCTTCCCGCTTCCTTCTGCGGAAAGGGTGGGAGACCAAGAACCCCACCCGAAACACGCTCATCCTCCGCATCGTCACCTATCCAAGATTCTCGCCATCATCGACGCTGCGCCACTCTCTGATGGAGTGAAATCCCGCGCATCCCGTGCCTTTCAGCTCCTGGGCGAGGCCGAAGCCGCCATTCACGCCATCCCCGTCGAGAAAGTGCATTTCCACGAAGTAGGCGCAGTCGATACTATCGTCGATATCGTCTGCGCCGCCGCTGGCTGTGAATGGCTCAACGTCGATCGCTGGCTCGCGTCGCCATTGAACGTTGGCAGCGGAACCGTCGTCTGTCAGCATGGCACGCTTCCCGTGCCCGCGCCTGCTACGCTAGCGCTGCTGGGCGATGCACCGATATATGCATCCGGCCCGCCCATGGAGCGCGTGACCCCCACCGGCGCTGCCGTGCTGCGAATGCTCGAAGTCAACTACGCGCAGCTGCCCGCACTGCGCATCAAAGCCTCAGGGTACGGTGCTGGCGGCCGCGACACTCCCGGCGAGCCCAACCTATTGCGCATCCTCATCGGCGAAACAGAAACAGCAGACCAACACGCCGAAGATTCCGAGTCCATCGCGATTATTGAAACTGTAATTGACGACTCCAGTCCACAACTACTTGGTTATGTAAGCGAGCTGATTCTTGCCGCCGGCGCATGGGATGTTTATCGCGCCGCTGTGCAAATGAAGAAAGGCCGCACCGGCGTGCAGCTGACAGTGCTGTGCCGGCCCGACCTTGTTGCCACACTGCGCGATGTTATCTTCCGCGAGACAACAACCATTGGTCTCCACTGGCGCTTCGAAAACAAAACCGCGCTGGCTCGCGAGTTTCAGAGCGTGCAAACTCCATGGGGCGAAGTGCAAATTAAAATCGCTCGCTGGCCATCCGGCACGGTTGCCAATGCCTCACCGGAATACGAACATTGCCGCGCCATTGCTGAGCAGCACGCAATCCCTCTCAAACAAGTAATGCAGGAAGCCATGCGCATCTATGCGGCCAGCGTCGCAGCCAAGGACGGGAACTGATGGATCGCTCGCAAATTGAATCCCTGCTCAATGATGTGCGCGAAGGCCGCACCGCCGTTCCCGAGGCACTCGACCGTCTCCGCGATCTGCCGTTTGAAGACATTGGTTTTGCCAAAGTCGACCATCATCGCGCCCTTCGAACCGGCATGCCTGAAGTCATTTTTTCCGCAGGCAAAACTCCCGCGCAAGTTGCCGCGATTTTTGCACGCATGGCCGAGCATGGCGGAAACGTGCTGGCCACGCGCGCTTCCGCCGATATGTTTCGCGCCGTCCGTGATCTGGAAAAAGGAGAAGAGCAGCCGCGCGCCATCTACCATGAAGCCGCTCGTTGCATCACGCTCACGCAGTCCGCCGCGGCTCCGGGAAAGGGAACCATCGCGGTTGTCTGTGCCGGTACCAGCGACCTGCCTGTAGCTGAAGAGGCCGTAGTCACTGCACGTCTCATGGGCAACACCGTTGAGCTCATCGCCGATGTGGGCGTAGCCGGCATCCATCGCCTGCTCGCGCAAAAAACGTCGCTGCAAGCCGCGCGCGTGCTCATCGTCTGCGCCGGCATGGAGGGCGCACTGCCCACCGTTGTTGCTGGTCTCGTCAACGCTCCAGTGCTTGCTGTGCCCACCAGCGTCGGCTATGGCGCGTCGTTTGGGGGCGTGGCAGCCTTGCTCGGCATGTTGAACACTTGTTCGCCACATGTATCCGTCGTTAACATTGACAACGGATTCGGCGCAGCCTGCATCGCATCGCTCATCAATCGGCTATGAGCAGCAAGTTTCGCGCGCCCTTCACAATGAGCCAGCGCATGTGTTTGAATTACGTCGCAGGGCGCGGCAGCAACTCTTTGCCCGCGAAGCATAGGTGAAGCACGATGTCCCACTCTCGCAGAACATTTCTCAAAGCCGGCGCGGCGCTCGCTGCCGCATCCATCACTAGGCCTCGCAGCGCATTTGGTGGCCTGCAAATTGCTCCCACGCTCAACCAGTTCGGCTACGGCGATGTGGAACTGCTCGATGGGCCTCTGCGCCAGCAGTTCCAAACCAATCATGCGTATTATGGCAGTCTGAATGAAGATTCGTTGCTAAAGCCGTACCGCCAGCGCGCCGGGCTTCCGGCTCCCGGCGACGACATGGGCGGGTGGTACAGTTGGGCGCCGATCGGCGATATCGACAAGCCTGGGGACAATGGATTCGCACCAGGGCACAGCTTCGGGCAATATCTTTCCGGCTTGTCGCGCGATTATGCTGCCACGGGATCGAAGGCCACGCAAGAGAAAGTTCATCGCCTGGTTCGCTCGTTCGGTCCGGCCATCTCTCCGCACTTTTGGGAAGAAAACAGATTTCCCGCCTACACCTATGACAAAATTTCCATCGGCCTACTCGATGCGCACCAGTTCGCAGGCGCTCCCGATGCGTTGAAGACTCTTGATACCGCTTTCGATTCCGTCTCAGCGCATCTGCCGCCTGGCGGTATCTCGCGCGATGAACAGCACGCCCGTCCACACAGGGACGAATCGTTCAGTTGGGACGAGCCGTACACCTTGCCGGAAAACTTCTTCCTCGCCTACAATCGCGGCGCGGGCGACCGCTATCGAGACCTCGCTGTCCGGTTCCTCGCGGACGACTGGTATTGGAACCCGCTTGCTGCCCGGCAAAATGTGCTTCCGGGCAAGCACGCCTACAGTCATGTGAACGCCATGAGCAGCGCGATGCAAGCTTATCTTGTCCTGGGCAGCGAGAAGCATCTGCACGCGGCAGTGAATGGCTTCGATTTTGTCCGCACCACGCAAAGTTTCGCCACCGGCGGATGGGGCCCGGACGAGGGATTCCGTGTGCCTGGCAGCGGAGAGATCGGCGACAGCCTCGCCAAAACACACTCGAGCTTTGAAACGCCGTGCGGATCGTACGCGCATTTCAAAATCACCCGCTATCTGCTGCGAGTTACACGCGACAGTAAGTACGGCGACAGCATGGAGAAGGTTCTCTATAACTGCATTCTGGGAGCGAAGCCTATCACGGCGGATGGGCATGGCTTCTATTACTCCGACTACAATAACGATGGATCGAAGTTTTATCATCCTTACAAGTGGCACTGCTGCACGGGGACGTTTTCGCAAGTCACTGCCGACTACGGAATCAGTGCATACTTCAACGACGACAAGGGAATTTATGTTAACCTCTTCGTCCCTTCGCGAGTTACATGGGCGCAAGGCTCCGGGACTGTCTCACTAACTCAGCAGACGAGTTACCCTCATCATCCAACGACGGCAATCGCCATCTCGACCGACAAGCCCCAGACATTCCCCATCTATCTGCGCATTCCCGCCTGGGCCGGGCCAAAAACAAGAATCGCGATCAATGGCAAGCGCACAGAAGACAGCCCGACGCCAGCCCAGTTCGCCACCGTGAACCGCACATGGAAGAATGGCGACCGCATCGAGATTGAGTTCGATATGCCCACCGTGCTCGAAGCCGTTGACCCGCAACATCCTGATCTGATGGCGCCCGTCCATGGGCCGCTTGCGCTTTTCACCGTCGGAACAATACCGGCAAGAGTCGGTAAGCAGCAGCTACTCGCCGCGAGCCAGGTCGCTTCCGGCTCGACTGACTGGCAGGCCAAGACGGCTGAAGGCAACATAACTCTGCGGCCCTTCGCAGCGATTCGGGACGAGCATTATCGGCTCTATCTGAAATTGGACGCGTGAAAGACGAATGCCCTGCAGAAGCAGGGCATTTGATTATGTTGAGTTCTCACCTCGGCCGCGCCAGCGGCGACTGCCCACCGCGGGTGGCTAAGGGCGGTCGTAGAAGCGGAAAAACAACGACGGCTTCGCTACAGGCTCAGCTTTCGCCACCAGTTCCGTTGTCTGCGCATCGTTGAGCGGCGTAAACTCACGCGCCAGATGTACATTCTCTTCCAACTGCGCAATGTTATCGCAGCCAATGATCACGGTACTTACAGGCCTCGATAGCGTGTAATAGAGCGCCTCGCGCATCGTCAGCGTGCCCGACGAGGTGGTTTGAAATGTCATGCCTTCCCAGCTGTGCTTCTGCTGCTCAATCGGAGGCGGCGTCCAGCTCGAAAGCAGGCGGCTGCGTCCCGGAATCTTCATGCCGATAATGCCCATTTGCCGCTCGACCGCAAGCGGCAGCAACTCCTGATTGAAGCTGTAGTGGTGCGGATCGGCTGCGTTCATAGCCATCAGAATCGCATCGAACGGATACCGCTTGATCCCTTCCATCAGCGCATCGGGGCGATAGTGTCCAGTCAGCCCAAGGTGGCGCACCACCTTCTGCTCCTTCATCTCAATCAGAGCTTCCATCGCGCCGCCCTTGGCGAAGACGGCATTGACGTCCGTCATGGTGCCGATGTCGTGCAACTGCCACAAGTCCACATGATCGGTCTGCAGCAGTTCAAGAGATTTTTCAATCATCCGCATCGAGTCATCGCGCGTGCGCTCTTTGGTCTTGGTAGCCAGAAACGCTTCGTTACGCCGATGCGCCATCACCTTGCCCACATACTGCTCACTCCACCGCTGCGGGCCGCCGTAAATCGACGACGTATCAATATAGTTGACGCCCATGTCGAGCGCCCGCTCGATGATCGGCACAGCGGCGTCGAAGTTGTTCGGATGCTCAAGCGCAGCCTGGCCGCCCAGCGAAAAGATGCCAACCTTATAGCCCGTCTTGCCAAGGTTGCGCGTCGGCATTGCTATCGGCGTTACCGGATTCACCGGCAGCGCGGGCATGGTTTTCGGAGTGTCCGCCTTGAGCGTTGCGGGTGTCAGCAGCGCTGCTGTCATCGCGCCGCCAGCTTTAAGAAAATCGCGCCGTCCCTGATTCCTTGCCTGCATATCGCTCATATTCCCTCGCCACCATCCTGCTTGTTTATGCATTTCATCATATTCCAAGCAGGTAAATGTAGAAAGAGAAGGCAGATCTTTGGGTCGAAGAGCCAAAGCGCGCGCTCTAATTGCCGGACTTGGCTGACTCCGGCCACACGGGGCTGGCCAGTTGGATAGTCGTGATCGGCCCCTCTGGATAGAGTGGGCCTTGCTCTCTGACAAACGTCGCAGCTTCCCCCCCGACGGCCCAAATCTGAATATTCGGCGGCGCCTTTCCAATCACGGGCGCCACGATTCCTGCAACGCCTCCCAACTCAATCTTGATCTCGTAGTGCGTAGCCTTGTGAGAGGAACCGCCCAGCGAAAAAGGTTCTTCGCCGCGAGAAGAGATGATCAGCTTCACCACGCGCGGCTTAGGCGTCATCACCAGCATCGGCACGGTGGTCTCCGCGACGCCGGGTCGGATGTTTTCTATGACCAGCGGAACCATCCCGTTGGCCAGGTCCAGCGGCAGGTCAACATGGTCTGTCTTCACGTCTTCCTTGCCGTCCTTTCCGGTTGAGCGCACGGTGACCTGCCGGCTGCGCGCATCGATCAAAACATCCATCGGATGCGGAAACGAAGGCCCCTTCTGGATGTGGTGGTCGGTGATGAGCCGGAAGCTGCCGCGTTGCGAGAAGACCGTCGTCTCATCGTCAGTCGAGCCATCTTTGAAAACGAAGAGCATGCGCGCAGTCACCCGGTCTCCATGGGCCACTTGAACCAGGTCTCCCGAAGCGAGCACATGGCCATCTTCAGAACGCAACTCGAGAAAGCCGTGAATGGTTCCCTGGACGTAGCGCACTGGGACGCTTTCGGCCGCGGCACTCGCAAACCCAAGGCACATGACCATGATCATCAGTGCCGCGGATCGGAAGCGTTGTAAAAGAATGTTTTTCATATCCCTCAATTCAACCTTCTTCGATGGATGGATGGAGAAAAAGGTTTGCCGACTTCAAAGCGGAACGCCATTCTGACGGCTATTGACGCCCCGTGCAGAAGAACTGGCTCGGATTTGGTTAGATGCTGGATAAGTGTTCGAGGTCTTCGAGTCTTGAATCATCCAGTTTGACTGAACATGCGCGATGAGCGCAGGGTTCATACATCGGAGAACTGGAAATGGCTGCCAAGCTCACATCGATTCGGCTGGATGCGAAACTTGCGGATGAGGCCGTCCGGGTGCTGGGAGCGAAGTCCCGCACCGAGGCTGTTCATATGGCGCTGAAGGAGATCGCCAAACTCAACGACTTCAAGGGCTTGATGAAGAAGTACGGCGGCAAAGGCTCATTCGCCGGAAGCGATGAGTGAGTTTGTCGTCTTCGATAGATCGGTCAGCAAAGCCAGATTGACTGGACTTCGTAATCCTCACGCTTTCATTGCGTTTTGGCATTGCACCATGAAACCACAACGGCCGTTCCCAATGGGAACGGCCGTTGCAGTTGAGAGCCAAGGTTGTGTTGCTATTGCGCCGAGAGGTGGGTCTGCTGCATGCAATGCTAGTCGCCGGCTACGGTCTCGGTTTCTGCCTGGCGGTTGATGGGCGAAGCCGCGTTGTTAGACGCAGGCCGGATCGAATCCAGTCTCACCAGCCCGTCAATCGGCTTCTCACCCAGCACATGCTCGCGATAAAGCTTGGCCATCTTGGCGTTCTCGGCTTCCTGCTTCACCTTGTCTGCACTGCTCTTGTTGTCACGCGCGCGAATCTTTTCCTCGCGGCTATTCTTCGCGATTCCCAAGTCATCCAGCGTGTGATTCGCTTCGGCGTTGACGTGCTCCATGTTCAGGTTCAGCTCGTGGCCCACGTTGGTCATGCTGACCTTCTTGCCGCCGGCGAAGATTTCGTGCCGGCCATGCTCTTCATACCACTTGGTCAGCGTAGACGTCATGTGCATCTTCTCGATAATGTTGCGCCAGCCCACGCCCGTGTTGTACGCGCAAAAGCTGATTTCGCCTTCCTGCGTGGCATACGGGATGATGCATTGCTCAGTGCGGCGGAAGTCGTAGTTGAACAGATCCTGGAACCACATGCCTGCAATAAACAGGAAGTTCCAGCGATCTGCGCGGCGCTTCTTGATGTCGTCCATGGTGCGGTCGCCCTTCACGCTGCCGTAGTCTTTGCCGGTCGCGTTAAAGGTCTTGTCCATCTTCTTCATCATGTCCGTAATCTTGAAGTGAGTCGGCGCCATGAACGGATCGTAGTTCCGCATCAGCGAGAGCCCCAGCCCAAGCGTAGACAGGAACTTGCCGCGCGAAGCGTCGTTCACCTTGGCAAGATCCTTGGCAACCGTGCCCATGTCCAGAAACGCCGTAACCGGGGCAGCTTCCTTGGTTTCCTTGTCGATCATCAGCGCCATGCCGATGCCGCAGTTAGGATGGCAACCGCAGCTAAGCTGGCCCCACTCCGCCGTAGGCCCGTGTACCAAGTCGGCCCAGTCAGAGAAGGTGCTCATAAAGCTGATCGGGAACCAGTCGCGAGAGGGCTCGCCAATGCCAACCTGCTTCTTAATGTCGTGCGCCATGTGGCTGAGCGTGTAGCGCTGCGCCTGACGGCGCTCGTCGGTAATGTCCTCGTCGCGGCCGGTAAAGCTCACCGGCTGGAAGCTCAAGAAACTGATCTTCTTCGGGTTATCCAGCGCAAACTGGATGATGTGGCCAACCTGCTCATTATTGATGCCGTTGATGATCGTCGTAACCGGCACAATATCCACGCCGGCTTCATGCAGATTGTTGATCGCCTGCAGCTTTACGTCGAACAGGTTGCCAACCTTGCGGTGCGAGTTGGCAGCGTTGCCGATGCCGTCAAACTGAAGATAAACATACCGCAGCCCAGCCTCTGCAGCAGCGCGGCAAAGCTCCTTGGACTTGGCAAATTCAATGCCGTTTGAAGCAGCCTGCACCGAGTTGTAGCCAACCTTGCGCGAATAAGCCACAGCATCAAGGAAGTAAGGCGACAGCGTCGGCTCGCCACCGCTGAACTGCACGCTCATCTGCCGCTTCGGCTTGATGGTGATGGCGTTGTCCAGCATGGTCTTGATCTCGTCCCACGTCAGCTCGTGGACGAACCCAACCTGGTTCGCGTCCATAAAGCACGGGTCGCACATCATGTTGCAGCGGTTGGTCAAGTCGATCGTCAGCACCGAACCGCGTCCGTGCGTCACAGTAGACGTCCCGTGGTTGTGCAGCTTCTCATCGTTGTGCGCGCGCATGTCGCGGCCCGGAAAGCTCTCTTCCAGATGCTTGAAGAAGGCCGTGTCCATCGACATCAAGTCTTCAAAGTGCCCATGCTTGGGGCAATCTTTGACCATCAAAATCTGACCGTCGCGCTCGATAATCTGGGCCTTGATCTCGCCCACTTTTTCATTCAGCAGCACTTCGTGCGGCAGCTTGCCATCCAAAATCTGCTTGCGGATCTCAGGCACG
>Ga0302324_100026696_pt1 | contig 11027 bp, 9 predicted proteins | sample Palsa_T0_1_FD_201949 | JGI IMG/M metagenome (GOLD analysis project Ga0302324, IMG submission 201949) | Peat permafrost microbial communities from Stordalen Mire near Abisko, Sweden - Palsa_T0_1 | ecosystem: Environmental > Terrestrial > Soil > Palsa > Peat permafrost | place: Sweden: Abisko...
CGAGGCCGGCGGCACCCCGGCAAAAGGCCGTTCCTCCTCGGGGTCGTCCTCCTCCCATAGGCTATAATCTCGACCTTCCGAAACCTCTGGATTACGCATGCTGGGTATGAATCGGTGGGGCATCAGTTGCAAAAACTCACTCGCACTGGTACTCGCATCACTGCTTTTCGCAGGCTGCGGCATCTTCGGGGGCGATACCGGCGACAAGACACTTGGCTGGTCGGCGGAGAAATTGTATTCCGAAGCAGAAAACGAGATGGATTCCGGTGGTTACGACACTGCAGCCAAGTATCTCCAGCAGATTCAGACGCGATTCCCGTTCGGCCGCTACGCCCAGCAGGCGCTCATGGAAGAATGCTACGCGCAATGGAAAGCGACCGAGCCCGAGCTTGCCACGTCCGCCTGCAACCGCTTCATCAAACAGTATCCGAACAGTCCCAACATCGACTACGTCTACTATTTGCGCGGGCTGATCACGTTTAATGACAATCTGGGATTGTTCGGATTTCTTGTCCCACAGGATTTGACCGAGCGCGACCCGAAGGCGCTGCGCGATTCGTTCGATTCATTTCGGGAAGTCGTCGTCAGGTACCCGAACAGCAAATACACGCCCGATTCCGTCATCCGGCTGCGCTACCTGGTCAACTCGCTGGCTTCGCACGACATCCACGTTGCGGCCTACTATTATCGGCGCGGTGCCTATCTTGCAGCCATCAACCGTTGCAAATCGGTCATCATCAACTACCAAGAGACGCCCGGGGTAGAAGACGCGCTCGAGATCATGGCGCGAAGCTATGACCACCTCGACATGCCAGACATGCGCGACGATACGCTCAAGGTCTTGGCGGCCAATTTTCCGAACCACGTGCCCGGAAAATACGACCCCAGGGCGAAGTCCTGGTGGCGCTTTTGGTAGGTCGCTAGCGCTCCGACAAATTGCAGGTGTCGAAAAACGCCAGGGCCTCATCGATCTGGCGAGTGCGCTTAAAGGGCGGAAGACTTTGCCAGATGCGCCTGCCGTAGGGCTTACTGATAAGACGCGGATCGCAGATCATCAAGAGTCCGCGGTCAGTCTCATCGCGAATCAGCCGGCCCGCGCCCTGCTTTAACGTGATCACCGCGCTTGGCAACTGGTAATCCATAAACGGGTTTCCGCCCATCTCGGCGAGCGCTTCAAGGCGCGCTGCAAGCACCGGATCGTCGGGGGGTGCAAACGGCAATTTGTCGATGATCACAAGCGACAGCGCCTTGCCGCGCACGTCAACTCCCTCCCAAAAACTCTGGCTGCCCACAAGCACCGCGTTGCCAAGCGCACGAAAACGCTCGAGCAGGTCGCTGCGCGTGCCGTCGCCCTGGATGAGGAGCGGGAAGTCGAGACCTTCCTCGCTAAGCGCCAGGCGCAATTCCTCCGCTGCCAGTTTCACCGCGCGAAGGGTCGTACACAGTAAAAAGGCCCGGCCGCCGCTTGCGCGAATCACGGGAAGCGCAGCACGCACCACGGCTGCCGTATAGCCTGTCGAGAGCGGGTCAGGCAAAGCCTCAGGCACATAGAGCAGTGCCTGATTCTCGTAATCGAAGGGGCTCGGCCACGCTTTGGCCCTGGCATCATCAAGACCCAGCTGTCCGCAAAATAGCGAGAAGTCGTCCTTCACCGCGAGCGTCGCCGACGTGAAGATCCAGGCACTGGCATGGGCCTCGCGGGCGCGCCTGAAGGTGTCGGCCACCGATAAGGGGGTCTGGTGCAATTGCAGGCTGTGACTAAAGGCCTCGACCCAGCGGATCGTGGCAGGCTGATTGGTGTCGCGCCAGCTCGTAAGACGCTCCGACAAGTCGCGTGCACGCCTTAGGCATTGTTCGAGTGTCTCGGCACGCTCCGCTTGCTGAACTAAGAGCCGCTCGAGATCGCCAAGCGCGCCAATGACATTGTCAAGCGCCGGAAACAAGACCGACGAGGGCGGCAACTGGCGCGCGTTAAGGCGCACCACGTCTTGCGGAAATGCCAGGCGTAATTCACGCGCCGCACGTTCTAACGGCGCCAGGGCGGCGGGCCAGTGGACTGCATCGCGGGCATGCACCAATCCTTCTGCGACCGTATCGCGCGCAAGCTCGAGAAGCTGCGCTGTCGACGCGGTCCGGCCAAAAAATAGCGATGCAATTTCCGGCAGCTGGTGAGCCTCGTCGAAGATCACCGTGTTGGCAGTCGGCAGCAGGTCTGTCACACCTTCTTCGCGCAACATCAGGTCGGCAAAGAAAAGATGGTGGTTCACGACCACCACGTCCGCCTGCTGCGCCTCACGCCTTGCCTGCATGACAAAGCACTCGCGGTAGTTCGGGCATTCGATGCCCTTGCAGTTATCGCGAGTGGACGTCACCTGGCTCCAGATGCTGGCATTTTCGGGGACATCGACAACTTCGGCGCGATCCCCGGTGCGGGTGGATTGCATGAATCGCACGATGCTGCGCAAATAACCTACGTCCTGGCGGGACGCGAGCCGGCCCTGCGACTCGGCGCGCCCAAGGTGGTAATGGCAGACGTAATTGGCCCGTCCCTTCAACAGCGCTGTCATGACTGGCGCACCGATGGCTTTCCGAAGAAGCGGGAGGTCTTTCCTGAACAGCTGGTCCTGGAGCGTCTTGGTGCCTGTCGAGACCACCACCTTTCCGCCCCAGATCAAAGCCGGCGCCAGATAGGCAAAGGTCTTCCCTGTGCCGGTGCCGGCTTCGGCGATCAGCGTACCTTGGGTCTCGATGCAGCGGGCGATGTCCTCCGCCATCTCGATCTGCCCGGGCCTTGCGCGGTAACCATCGACCTCGCGCGCAAGCGCCCCGTCCGCGGCAAACAGATCATTTAATGCGCGCCGCTTGTCGGGCGCGCTGGCAACGGGCGAATCGATGGCGCACCTCAGGCAGGAGCGACAATTGTCGCATAACGCGACTTTTTTCCTTGGTCCGCCCGCGCAATCATGCCGGAATATCGGGTACCAGCTGCATTTGCAGCATGGTGAGCTGGTCTTTGATCTGCAGCTTGCGTTTTTTGAGGCGTTTTAGCTGTAGCTCGTCACAATTCGGAGTCGCCGCAAGCCGATCGATAATATCGTCGAGATCGCGGTGTTCCACCTGCAGTTCGATGATGCGCGTTGCAATACCCTGTTTATCCATACGAATCGCCATTGGCCGGCAAGCTATAATAAGCGACCCACCGCCGATGTCCTAGCCCGCGAGCGAGAATACGCCGCCGCTGAATTTTTCATGAAGCAACGCTATAAAGTAGCCGCGTGCACAGCCCAGCATATTGGCGATCGCGCAGAACAACAAGACCGCGTTGGCATCTTCACTTCGAGGCGCATGCCAGGCAGTGCTCTTTTCGTGGTGGCCGATGGCATGGGCGGGAAAACCGGCGGGGCGATGGCTGCCCAGCAGGTCATGACGACCGCCAAAAGCCTGTTTGAAGAGTTCTCGCCCGTCAATGAATCGATCGACGCGCTCCTCACCCAAATCGTCCACGAGGCGCACACCGTTATCAAGCTCTCGGCGCTCTCATCAGAAAAGGAGCCGCACAGCACCATCGTTGCGATGCTCTTGCAACCCGATCGAGCCGACTGGGCGCACGTCGGCGACAGCCGGCTCTACCTCTATCACGATGGCGAACTGATCGAGCGCACGGTCGACCACTCCTACGTCGAACAACTCATTTCCGAAGGCAAAATCAGGCCGGAAGAGGCGCAGTCCCACCGCCTGTCCAACCTTCTGACGAGCGCGCTTGGGACCACCAAGATTCCGCAGATCGACTTCGGGGGAACCGACACGCTCACGCCCGGAGAGTGCTTCCTCCTTTGCAGCGACGGCCTTTGGCACTACTTCACCGAGCCCGAAATGGGACAGCTGCTCGCAGAAAATCCGCCGCGCATCGCCTCGGAGGAATTGATCCAGCTGGCCCGGGAGCGCGCGCGCGGCGCGGGCGACAACTGTACGCTTGCGATCGTCAAGCTCGATCCGCCTGACGAACCGCCGCCGCCCCGCGTGTCACGCGGGCAAGACTTTTCCTGACCTCCGACTCAATTCGCTAGGGATTGACCGAGCTGGTTGCGGCCGATGATTCGGCCCGGGAGGCATCGTCGGCATGGCGCTTACGATCGGCCGCCTTCTCCGCGCGGTGCTTGGCAAGACTCTGCCGCTTCGATTCCGCATCAGCCTCGCGCTGTTTCTGCGCTGCCTCGTCCTTTTCTTGGTTGGTCATTGCAACGGCATTCTTGCTTTGATCCTTGGCAACGGTCTGGGCATTGGAGGTGACCTTGCCCTGGTAGGCCGACGCGTTGCTCGCTTCGTGCAGGGTCTTCTCTTGATTCTCTGTCGCGTGCCGCGCGGCATCGGCCTGCTTCTGCTCGAACGCGATCCTGTTTTGCTCGCGGGTGGCCGCGTCCTGCGCGGCATTGGCGGCCTTCTCCGCATCTTTTCTGGCCTTATCGGCCTTATTTTCGGCATCGTGTGCCGCACGTTTATAGCGGTTCGCCTCAAGCTCTACGGCATCGATATCGGACTTCCGAATGCGTTTGACGATGTTGATATTGTCGATGCACGCGTTCGCGAAGAATTTCTTGTAGCAGGCGCGCTCGCTTTTCAGATATTCGTCGTCCATCAGCGTGCGGCGCTCGGATGCGGCAGCAAGTGCCGCGTCGGCGCGATCCATGCTGTCGATCGAGCCTGCCGGGAAAGTCGCGCGAAGCGGCGCCTCGGGCGGCGCGTCGGCAGCCGTCGCCGCGCCCGCAAGAAGTACTGCGCACACGACCAGAACAGCGTGGCCGCGATAGGTTTTCAAGACGAAAGGTCGGTGACGATGCCGCGTCGCGTCGCCTTCAGGTATTCGGCGGACTGCATTTCGATGATTCGGCTCACGGTGCGGACAAACTCGTTGGCTAACACTCCTACAGTGTATAACTCCTCGGGCGGCACTTCCGCTGACATGATGAGCTTGGTCCTGTGGTCATAGAACACGTCAACGAGCCACGTGAACCTGCGCGCCTCCGAGGACATCGCAGCACTCATCTGCGGAACCCCGGAGAGCAGCACGGTGTGGAACTGGGCAGCAATTTCAAGGTAATCGTTCTGCGATCTTGGTCCGCGGCAAAGCGTGTCGAAGTCAAACCAGACCACCCCGCCCGCCCGTTTTAGCGCAGTGATCTCGCGGTTCTCGATCTTAAGCAGCGGCGCCTCGTCGGCGCTTTCCCTCAAGGCTTCGAAGGTCTTCGCCTGCGCGACCTCGGCAGCCTCGCCCAGCGGAAAATGATAGACGTCGAGTTCGGCCAATGCCTCTTGCCGGTAGTCGATGCCGCCCTCCACGCAGACCACGTCCATCCTGTTCTTGATGAGCTCGATTGCATCCAGCACGCGGTCACGATGCAGGCCGTCTGGATAGAGATCATCGGGACGGTAGTTGGACGTCATGACGAACACCACGCCAAGATCAAACAGCGAGCCGAGCAGCCGATAGAGAATCATTGCATCGGCGATATCGGAGACATGAAATTCGTCGAAGCAGATCAGCCGGTGACGCCGGGCGATCCGAAGGGCCACCGACTTGAGCGGATCTTCGTGTCCCTTGAGCGTATCCAGCTCGCGATGCACGGCGCGCATGAACTCGTGAAAGTGGATACGGGTTTTGCGGCGTATCGGCACCTGCTGGTAAAAGCTGTCCATGAGGAAGCTCTTGCCGCGCCCAACGCCGCCCCAAAGATAAACTCCGCGTGGCACTTCGGGCGGTGCGAGGAGGCGCCTTAGAGCATGGCGCCTCGCGTCTCTGAAGACAACCAGTTCTTCTGACAGCTGTTCAAGACGCGCTACTGCGAGAAGCTGTGCCGGGTCTCGGCGAAATCCGCGCACACGAAGCGCCTCCTGGTAGGCGTCGCCAACGCTTGGCACCTCAGAAATTCAGCGTCCTTCCGTCGACCCCAAGCGCGGCCTCCTTGGTCGCCTCGGAAAGCGACGGGTGCGCATGACAGATGCGCGCCAGGTCTTCTGCAGATGCGCGGAACTCCATTGCCACCACTGCCTCGGATATGAGTTCCGAGACCATCGGTCCCACCATGTGCACACCCAGGATTTCGTCGGTGTTTGCGTCTGCCAGAATCTTGACGAGGCCGGTGGTATCCCCCATGGCGCGGGCGCGGCCATTCGCCATGAATGGGAAGCTTCCCGCGCGGTACGCGCGCTCCTCGGTCTTTAGCGCCTGTTCGGTCTGACCGACCCAGGCGATTTCAGGCGAGGTGTAAATCACCCAGGGCACCGTGTTGAAGTCGACATGCGGATGCTGGCCCGCAAGCCGCTCGGCGACAGCCACGCCCTCTTCTTCCGCCTTGTGGGCAAGCATCGGGCCCCGCACCACGTCGCCGATGGCGTATACGTTCGCAAGGTTGGTGCGACAGTCGGCATCGACCTCGATAAATCCTCGCGAATCCAGTGCGAGTCCAAGGGCTTCGCCGTTTAGCCCGATGACGTTCGGCACGCGGCCGATCGATACGATCAGCCTGTCGAATGTCGCACTTTCCGCGGCACCCTTGCTATCGGTGTAATGCACCGTCACGTCATCTGCGACGTCGACCTTCTGGATGGCGACGCCAAGCGAAATCTTCAGTCCCTGCCGGGTCAGTGCCTTGTAGGCTTCCCGGGCGATCTGCTCGTCCACTGCCCCAAGAAAGACCGGCAGCGCCTCGAGCATCGTGACGTCGGCGCCCAGGCGGCGCCAGACCGATCCCATCTCAAGCCCGATCACCCCCGCGCCGATCACGCCAAGCCGTTTCGGCACGCCGTCAATGCGCAACGCGCCATCGTTGGAGAGCACCTTGGTCTCGTCAAACGGCGCGAGCGGCAACGCGCGCGGGTTCGAGCCCGTAGCGATGATGACGTGCTTGGCTGTCACCTGTTCCGGCTTCTGTGCACTGACATCGATGGTGTACTCGCCATTGGCGGCAGAGGCAAAGGCCGCATGGCCATGAAAGAACGTCACCTTGTTCTTCTTGAACAGGAACAGGATGCCGTCGTTATTCTGTTTGACGACCTTGTCCTTTCGCACCAGCATCCGGGCCAGGTCAAGCGACAGTCCTTCGACTTTAATGCCATGATCTTCGAACGCGTGGCCGGCGTGCTCGAAGTTCTCGGAGGATTGCAGAAGCGCCTTGGACGGAATGCAGCCGATGTTGGTGCAGGTTCCGCCCGGGGCCGGGCCGCCGCTTGCGTTCGACCACTGGTCGATGCAAGCCGTCTTGAACCCCAGTTGCGCTGCGCGGATAGCGGCGATATAGCCGCCTGGGCCGGCACCGATCACGACCACGTCAAACGATTGACTCATGTCCTTGACCAAAAGAAGATGAACGCGGCAGGTGTCTTAGCCCGCATTCGACAAATGCAATGCGCTAGACGCCGCGCGGCACGAAAATCCACAACAGCAGATAGGGCACAAGCGAAAATCCCCCGAATATCAGACCCAGCACGAAGAGGAGCCGCCATACCCAGCTTTCAAGTCCGGTGAATTCGCCCAGGCCACCGCATACACCCCCAAGCCACACGTCGGTCGTGGAGCGCCGAAAGGGTCGCTGGGCCACGGCCGCATACGGTTCTGCGGGCGGAACGCTATGTCCGTCCAGAAGGCGCGCCTTGGCGCGCTCGAACTCCTCCGCGCTAAGTGTTCCTGCATCACGCAACTGGGCGAGCTTCTGAATTTCATCTGCAACCGACATACCTTCTCCTAAAGTTCGAGCAGGATGCGCGCAGGATCTTCGAGCGCTTCCTTGATGGCAACCAGCGCTAGCACCGCTTCACGACCGTCGATGATGCGGTGATCGTAGGACATCGCCAGATAATTCATAGGACGAATCACGATCTGGCCATTTTCGACCACCGGCCGGTCTTTCGTTGCGTGCACGCCGAGAATCGCAGATTGCGGCGGGTTGATGATCGGCGTCGAAAGCATCGAGCCGAAAGTACCCCCGTTTGAAATCGAGAACGTGCCTCCGGTCAACTCCTCGATCGCGAGCTTGCCGTCGCGCGCCTTGGCGGCGTATTCGGCGATCTTGCGTTCAACATCGGCAAAGGTCATCTGGTCGGCATTGCGCAAAATCGGCACCACCAGGCCACGCGGCGACGAGACCGCGATGCCGACGTCGAAGAAGCCGTGATAGACGATGTCATGTCCGTCGACCGAAGCATTTACGACCGGATACTTCTTGAGCGCATAGACCGCCGCTTTTACGAAGAACGACATGAAGCCAAGCTTCACGCCGTGCTCCTTCTCGAAGCGGTCCTTGTATTTGTTGCGCAGGTCCATGACCGGCTGCATGTCGACTTCGTTGAACGTGGTGAGAATCGCAGCGCTCGATTGCGACTGCAAAAGGCGCTCCGCAATACGCTGGCGGAGGCGCGACATCGGCACGCGCTGTTCGGTTCGGCCCTGCAGCACGCCTTCGGTAGATACCGGTGCGCGAACTTCCGGCAATGGAGCACGAGGAGCCGGTGCTGGCGGCGCAGCGCGCGCCGCGGCCGGCGCGGGCGCCGCAAGTGCTGTAAGCGCATCGCCCTTGGTGATCCGGCCATCACGCCCGGTGCCTTCGATGCCCGTTCCGTCCCGGCCCTGATCAGCAAGGATCTTGGCCGCCGCAGGCATGGTGATACCCGACGCTTTGCCTGAAGACGGTTGAGCCTCACGAGCCGGTGCGGGAGCAGGCGGTGCCTTCTCGGCCGCGGGTGCTGAAGGCGCGGGCGCAGGCGCTGCCTGGCTGGCCTTGGCCGAGGTATCCAGCGTTGCGATCAACTGGTCCGAGACGACTGTCGCGCCGTCTGGCTGCGCAATGTTCGAGAGCACCCCGGCATCGGGCGCTGGAACTTCGAGCACGACTTTGTCGGTTTCGATCTCGATTAGGATTTCGTCGCGTGCCACCGGCTCGCCAACTTTTTTCTTCCACTGCAAAAGCGTCGCCTCGGCAACTGACTCCGACAGCTGCGGGACTTTGATTTCGATCAACGGCATTACGTCACTCCGATTTTTATTGTGGTGGCGGCAGGATGTGCTCCGCACATCCTTGAGGGGCCGCCCATCTTATTTCGCCAGAACGATGCCTTTGACGCGACCGAACGCGGCCTGGATCAGCGCCTTTTGCTGTTCGCTGTGTTTGGCAAAGTAGCCGACCGCAGGGGATGCCGAGGCCGGGCGACCGGCGTAGGCTAACCGTTGCGACTCCTCGAGATTTTCCAGAAGGTTGTGCTGGATCTGGAACCACGCACCCTGGTTTTGCGGCTCGTCCTGACACCACACCACCTCGGTCGCATGGGGGTACTTCTTGAGCTCGTTACTAAACGCCTTGTGGGGAAACGGATAGAGCTGCTCAAGTCTGATGATGGCGACATCATCGCGCTCGCCCCGTGCCGAACGCAGGTCGTAATAGACCTTGCCCGTGCAAGCGATGACACGCTTGACCTTCTTGGGCTCGATTGCCTCGGTTTCTGGCAACACCGTATGAAAGCCACCCTTGGCGAGATCGGAAAGATCCGATACCGCCTCCTTATGACGCAACAGCTGCTTGGGCGTCATGATGACAAGCGGCTTCCTGAAAAGCCTGATCATCTGGCGCCGCAACAGATGGAAGATCTGGGCGGGCGTCGTGGGCTGGCAGACCTGCATGTTGTTGTCGGCGCAAAGCTGCAAGAACCGTTCGATGCGCGCCGACGAATGTTCGGGTCCCTGGCCTTCGTAGCCGTGCGGCAGCATCAGCGTCAAGCCTGAGGCGCGGCCCCACTTGACTTCGCCGCTGCTGATGAACTGGTCGATGACCACCTGAGCACCGTTGACGAAGTCACCGAACTGCGCCTCCCAGATGACAAGCGTATTGGGTTCCGCGCTCGAATAGCCGTATTCGAATGCGAGCACCGCTTCTTCTGACAGCACGGAGTCGATGATGGTAAATACGGCCTGGTTGTCCGCGACATTTTCGAGCGGAACATAGGTCCCCGCATCAAAGCGCTCCCGATTCTGGTCGTGCAGTACCGCGTGACGGTGCGTGAAGGTGCCACGGCCCGAGTCTTGCCCTGTGAGACGCACCGAATAGCCTGAGGCTACGAGCGATGCGTACGCCATATGCTCGCCCATGCCCCAGTCGAGCGGATGCTTGCCCGCACCCATCTGGGCCCGATCGGCAATCACCTTTTCAACCAGCGGATGCAGCTTGAAGTTGGCGGGGATCGTCGTGATGCGCTCGCCCAGCCGCTTAAGCTCCGTGATCGGCACCGCGGTGTCGGCGGCATCGGTCCATTTGCGGTTCAGATACGGCAGCCAGTCGACTGCGTACTTGCTCTTGAAATTCGACAGGACCGGATCAACCGTGAGGCGGCCTTCGTCCATCGCGTCGCGATACTCTTTCACGAGGCGGTCGGCGCCCTCGGCATCAAGCACGCCTTGCAGGGCAAGCTTGTCCGCATACAGCTTGCGCGTTCCCGGATGCGTGCCAATCTTCTTATACATGAGGGGCTGGGTCAGCGCCGGGGTGTCCTGCTCGTTGTGCCCGAGCTTTCTGAAGCAGACGATATCAACCACCACGTCGCGCTTGAATTCCTTCCTGAAGTCGCACGCCATCTGGGTCGCAAACACGACGGCTTCCGGATCGTCGCCGTTCACATGCAACACCGGCGCCTCGATCATCTTGACGACGTCGGTGCAATAAAGTGTCGAGCGTGAATCGCGCGGGTCCGACGTCGTAAAGCCGATCTGGTTGTTGATGACGATATGCACCGTTCCATGCGTGCCGTAGCCGCGGGTCTGAGCCAGATTCAGCGTCTCCATCACCACGCCCTGCCCGGCAAACGCGGCGTCGCCGTGCACCAGCACCGCCAGCACCTGGGCGCCGTCGACATCACCGCGGCGCTCCATGCGCGCCTTGGCTGAGCCCTCGACCACTGGGTTCACGATTTCAAGGTGCGAGGGATTGAACGCAAGCGACAGGTGTACCGGACCGCCGGGCGTTGAAACATCGCTCGAGAAGCCCTTG
>Ga0302324_100026697_pt1 | contig 11026 bp, 8 predicted proteins | sample Palsa_T0_1_FD_201949 | JGI IMG/M metagenome (GOLD analysis project Ga0302324, IMG submission 201949) | Peat permafrost microbial communities from Stordalen Mire near Abisko, Sweden - Palsa_T0_1 | ecosystem: Environmental > Terrestrial > Soil > Palsa > Peat permafrost | place: Sweden: Abisko...
CCTCTGGCGGGCGAGCGCTGGTCGGTACTGCTGCTGGCGCTTCCGTGGTTCGTCATGGCATTTCCCCGCCGTGACGCGAGGGACTTCCAGAGGTTCAGCCGGGCGGGGGCTTACAGCATTCTTCTGGTGGCGATGGTTGTGCTGCTGGCGAGCAAGGATTTCGAAACTCAGTTTCCGGTTCGAAGAGTGCTGCGCGACTCCACCGCAACCGTGATTGCCGAAGGAGAAGGCATGCAGCGGCGGCTTCTGGTGAATGGGATGGGGATGACCAAGTTGAATCCGATTACCAAGATGATGGCGCACCTGACGTTGGCCTCGCTCGACCACGCGCCCCACAGTGCGTTGATCATCTGTTTTGGTATGGGAACCACGTTCCGCTCGGTGATGACGTGGAATATTTCCGGCACGGCGGTCGAGCTTGTGCCTAGCGTGCCAAAGCTCTTCAGCTATTATCACGCCGATGCGGACGAAGTGATGAAATTGCCGCTGGCGCACGTGGTGATCGACGATGGTCGGCGCTTCCTCGAACGGTCGCCGACCAAGTACGACGCGATTATCGTGGACCCTCCGCCGCCGGTGCAGACAGCGGGTTCGAGCCTGCTGTATTCGCAGGAGTTTTACACCCTTGCCAAGCAGCGGTTGGTGCCGGGCGGAATCCTCGAGCAATGGCTGCCCGAGGCTGACGCCCCCACGCAAGCGGCAGCGGCGCGAGCGATCAAGAACTCCTTCGCTTACGTGCGAGTGTTCCCCGGGATCCAAGGCTGGGGCTGGCACTTCCTGGCAAGTGAACGCCCCATCCCCAAGCGAACAGCGGCGGAATTGGTGGCGCGGATGCCGCCGAACGCGGTTTCCGACATGATGGAATGGGGTCCCGCGGCGTCGCCTGAGGAGCAGGTGAATCTGCTCCTTTCCCACGAATCGTCCACGGATGCCGTCATTGCGCTCTCGCCGGCTACGGCTGCGCTCGACGACGACCGTCCGATTAATGAATTCTTCCTGCTGCGAACGCCTTTCGATCAGCTGATGGCGATGGAATGAGCGGCTCGATAAGGAGGCAAGCCAAACGCGCGATTGTTCGGTCGCAAAGGACGCGACGCTTCGCACGGCTCGCCCAGATCCTTCACTATGCAAAGAACGCTTGTTCAGGATAACCGCGGCGGGAACTCAGGCGTAACCTTTCTTCTTCCAAACTTCCCAATCCGAACGGACAGATTGGAGCATCACTTCAGCGGCATGGTGCAGCCATTTTCCCTTTTGTTTGTCGATGTGGCGGAGGATGAGTTTGCGGGCCGATGGGGTGCCGACATGGATGTTGGCGGTTTCCCATCCCATGGCGTGGAGCAGGCGGAGTTCGGTGTCGGGGGCGCGCAAGGAGGCGAGTTCGATGCGGGAACAGTCGGGACCGAGGCGGCGTACGATCCAGCTTCCGCGCAACCGGACGAAGGGATCGGGACAGCGGACGGCGCGGTTGATGATGGTCTGGTAGAGGATTTCGGGTGGGCGGTCGTTCCTCTTAGTTTCAAGATTCTCCGCCCAGTGCGAGGCCGAAGGGACTAGTGCTTTCGCTTCGCGCGCAATGCGGCCGCCGTGCCAGTCGGCAATGGCTACATAGCGGGCGTGGCCGAGACTGCCGAGTCCGGCAGTGCGGTGGGCGAGGCGAAACGGGATGCCGGGTGCCGGCATGAGATGCTCGAGGGCGTCGATAGCGCTGACCGGGCATTCGGTTTTGAGGGTAGGGAGCGCGTCTATTCTCGTCCAGAAGTGGATGGGATCGCGTAGTTCACCTTCGGCGATGAGGCGGAGCCACTCATGCCTTTCGCCGAGCACGAAAGGGCAACCTTTTTCCAGCATGGCTTCACGATAGCCTTCGAGCATGGTGCCGCATATGTCCTCCCGTTTGAGGGGCAGACGTCCGACCTCGACGGCTAGATGGGCGCTGACAGCCAGGCGTACTAAATCGATGGTGTAGGCCATGGGCCACGCTTCGTCGAAATCGTTGACGCCCCAGATGAGGCGGCCTTCGATGTCGCGCCAGGTGCCAAAGTTTTCGATGTGAAGATCGCCGACGGCGAGGACGTGCGGGGCGCGGGCGAGGTCGGGGCAGACGAGGGGCCAGACTTGTGCCCAGCGGTAATAGGTGGCGCGGAGAAACATGAAGACGTCCGCCTTCATGTTGGTGTGTTTGAGGCGGAGATCTTTCTGGTCGATGTGAGTGCGCTGGGCCAGCCAGGCTTCAAACTGGCGGGTGGCTTTGACTACGTTCATGCGGGCAACGATAGCGGGGCGGGAAATGGTAAGTCAAATGGCTAAAAGGCCCTCACGGCAACATTGGAACTAGTCCTTACTGGCCGAAGACCGCCCGACTCCAACCCACAGAACCCCACAGAGCCGTTACCTCAGACGGCAGGGCCGCGCTCCTTAGAATCGAGCGATTTTTCCTTCGCCCCCTTTCGGGGCTTTATCAATTTGCGCCCTCCGACCTACGGCTTACGCCGCTTCCACTTTTTTCAGGGAAAGCTGTGGGAGGCATTCTTCCGTCGCCTCGCTGTGGGGGCGATTAGGCCTTCCGGAGTTGTCGAGGTTCCGTGTGTTTGTTCGAACACACTGACTTCGGAGGGCCACTCTTTGGGGGCGGGCTCCGTCCTGTAAGTCATTCATTTTCAATCCCGTGAACATTGGCGTTCGTCCTGCGATATTGGTCCGCGTGTGGCAAGCCGCACGGGGGAAACGGACATGAAACGCGCGCGCGGAAAGACTGAGGCGGGGTGGTGCTGGACAGCTTCGGTGGTCGCGGTCTTGATCCTGACGATGGCAGTCCCCAGTTTCTCACAAAGCACGGCAAAGGCTGGTGAGCGGCCGCGCGCCCGGCGGGTGGTGCTGGTTAGCATTGTCGACTGTCGGCTGGCGGTGATGGAGAACGGGAAGGTGCTGGCGTACTTTCCGGTTGCGGTGGGTGCGGCGGTGAGTCCTAGTCCAACGGGGGAGTTCGAAATTGTGAATCGGGTGGCGAATCCGGCTTACTACCACGAAGGCGTGGTGATGGCGGCAAGCGCGAACAGTCCCGTGGGCACGCGCTGGATCGGGTTGAACTTGAAGGGCTACGGAATTCATGGGACGAATGCGCCAAGATCGATTGGGCGGGCTGCGTCGCATGGATGCATCCGGTTGAAGAATCCAGATGTCGAGCGGCTGTTCGCAATGCTGCGCGTGGGAGATGTGGTGGAGATTCGCGGAGAGCGGGATGACGAGATTGCGCAGGTATTTGGTGGAGCGGTGGATGTGGCTGCCCAGCGGGTTACGGCGGAGATGAATGGGCAGTAGGAGGTGCTAGCACTGAGTCCTGTGCACCGAGCACCTGGTTTTTGGTTCGAGTCGGAGGACAGCTCTTTAGGAGGGAATCATGCAAATGGCGCTCACATTTATGACAGTGGTGGCGGGCCTGATCTTTTCGGTGGCGGTGGCGTTGCTGGCGGAGGAACTGATTTTCGGGCAAGTGTTCCGGCTGTTGTTCGTCCGACAGATGGTCCGGCAGACGGTACCGCAGAAAACCGGGCAGAAGCGCTGAGGCGCAAAGGAGAACTTCGATGCTGGCGTTGAAATACTTGCTGATTACCTGCGGGGTGGGAATGATGATCGCGGCCGTGTGCATTCTCACCTATGATCTGTATCGCGAAATGTTGTACCGGCGGACGCTCGAGGCGCCGGGCGGGGCAGTGACCGCGGCACCGGTGATGGTGCGGTGGCGAACCTCTCTGGCGCTGGCGATGTTGGCTTGGGGGCCGCTGCTGGTGGCCTTCAGCATTGTGGTGGTGCCGAGCGGGAGGGCTGGCGTGCGCGTGAGCGAAATGAGCGGCACGGTGCCGGGGACATTGTATCCGGGCGTACACATGGTGATGCCGCTGGTGGAGGATGTGGCGCTGTTCGATACGCGGGATCAGATTTTTACGACTGGGGTTTCGGAAGATGGAAAAACCGCGGCTACGAACATTTCCACGCGGATGCAACTTCTCAATGTGCAGGCCAAGGAAGGGTTAACGCTGGGACTGGCGATTACGGTGCGATACCGGCTGGATGCGAAGAGGCTGGATTATATCCAGGGGAATTTACCGCGTCCGGTGGAAAAGGAAATCGTACCGCCTACCGTGGCTAGCGTTTGGCGGGAGATCGTGCCGAACTACACGGTGCGGGATGTTTTTTCCGCGAAGCGGGAGGAAGTGCGGCAGCGGGCGGCGGGGCTGATCACCGGGAAGCTGGCGGCGGATGGGATTGTGGTGAAAGAGGTGATGCTGCGGGATATCCAGTTGCCGCCAGAATATGCAAAAGGGTTGGAGGCTCTGCTGTTGAAGGAGCAAGAAAACGATCGCATGGGTGTGGAGACGGAGTTGAAGGGCAAGGAAGTGCGCATTGCCGAACTGGAGGCCGAAGCTGCGAAGGTGCAGCAGGTTAAGCAGGCGGAAGGTGAAGCGCAGGTGCATGTACTGCAGGCGAAGGGTGAGGCGGATGCGATGCAATACACGCTTCCGCTGAAGGAGAAGCAAATCCAGCAAAGCCGGCTGGAGGCGCAGGCGCGTAAGGAAGCGACCATTCAGAATGCGGAGGCGGCGGCGCAGGCCAAAGAGATAGACAGCAAAGCGGAGGGCGAGCGGAGGAAATTATTGGCGGAGGCGGAGGCGCAGGCCAAAATGATGGACAGCAAAGCCGAGGGTGAGCGGCGGAAGTTGCTGGCGGACGCGGAGGGGGATCGGATCCGGGTGACGGCGGCAGCGGATGCGCAGCGGTTGCAGAGCGAGGCGGCGATTTTGAAGGAGAATCCGCTGCTGATTAATAAGATCGTCGCCGAGCGGCTCTCCGACAAGCTGCAGATCATGATGGTGCCGGCGGATGGGAAGTTCTTCTTTGCCAACGACGTGCTGCGCAGCATGAGCGCGGCGAACCAGAGCGGGCAGGCCGAACAGCAGCCGAGATGATTTGCGCCGGCAAAGGCTGGGCGGTCCGCTGGTTTGCGGGGAATCCTGGCGGCGGGCCGCTCGCCGACACTGATGAGCTTCGTTCTGAGTTCTTACCCTGTCCCTCGATCGTTCAATCCCTATCCTTGAGGAGGACGAGCCGAGCCCTGTGCGACTCATAATGAGCTCTGCGCCCGGCGGTGGTGATGCGTAGAACGGAAGCATAGCTCGGCATGGGATCTCCATCCACAATCTCACAAGCCCGAACGGAACCATGATCGCCATCGCGAACAGGCTTTCACGGCGGCGAAACTGAATGGTGAGATATGATGCAAACGATTCCGTGGCATCGTACAGAACCTAGTCTGGATGGGCAAAGAGTAATGATGTTTCGCCGCAAACTGCTGGGCGTGTTCGCACTGACGGTGTTTCTGTCCGTGGCGGCGGTGGCGTGGCTGGTGTCGGCAGTCACGCGGCGCGCCTTCGATCGCAGTGAGGACGAAAGGACGACGGCGCTGGTGACGCAATTCCGTCGGGAGTTCAACCGGCAGGGCGAGGATGTGGCGCGGCGAGTGGAGGCAATTGCGGCGTCGGAAGCCACGAGCCGCATGGCGATGGCTTTGAATAAGAAACCGGCGGATCCGGGTCCGTATTTCGAGTTGGCGAAAGCTACCGCGGAGAATAGTCAGCTCGACTTTCTGGAGTTTGTGGAAAGCGATGGGACCATCATTTCCTCCGCGCAGTGGCCGGCCAAGTTTGGATACCCGGAAGGTGCAATTGGCAGCTTTCCCGCAGCGGCAAATCAAGGAGCATTTCTAAAGCAGGAAGAACTGCAGGATGGAACGGCGCTGGGTTTGTTCGCGGTGCGTGCGACGCGCGTGGGGGAACGTCCGGTTTACGTGATGGGCGGCCTCCGTCTGGATAAGAGGTTTCTCTCTGGATTGGATGTGCCGGTGGGCATGCGGGCCCTGCTGTACCAGAATCGTGGGGATCGCTTCTCGGTGGAGTTGCTGGTGGATCCTTCTGAGTCGGCGGGAGAAAACGCACGGCCGGCCGAGAAGCTGGAACCACTGGTCGATGCCGTGCGGCACTCCAAACAGGAAATGACTAGCTCGGTCGAGTGGTCTGGGGATCTCGCCGAAGGCGAAGTATTTCACGCGATCCCGCTAGCGGGCGCGGGCACGGATCGTCCGCTGCTCGCGATCCTGCTGATTGGCAATTCGCGGCGGACCTATGTGGAGTTGATGCGGCGGATCGGTTCGGCGGCGTTGATGGTAGGGGCCGGAGGGATTCTGCTGGCAATCTTGCTGAGCAGTTGGGCGGCGGCGCGGGTGACGCGTCCGGTAGAGCAACTGGCGCACGCTGCGCAGGAAGTCGCGGCAGGAAATTGGAATGTGCGAGTTGAGGTGGCTGGCGAGGATGAAGTGGGGCAACTAGCCGATTCTTTCAATCGAATGACCACGGAATTGCTGCGGCAAAAAGAACGGCTGGTCCAGGCCGAACGCGTCGCGGCGTGGCGGGAGCTGGCGCGGCGGCTGGCGCACGAACTCAAAAACCCGCTGTTTCCGCTGCAGCTTACGGTGGAGAATCTGGTGCGGGCGCGGCTGCAGAATCCAGAGCAGTTCGAGGAAGTATTCCGAGAGAGCTCGAGAACACTGCTGGCAGAGATTGCGAATCTGAATGGAATCATTGGGAGGTTCAACGAGTTCTCGAAGATGCCGCAACCTCAATTACAGCGGGTGCAGGTGAATGAAGTAATTCGGGGCGTGGGGCAACTATTTCAGGCACAACTGGAGGGGCCGGGACGTAGGAAAATCAATTGCGAGCTGCAGCTGGATCCGCACCTCGAACCTGTGGCGGCGGACGCGGAGCTGTTGCACCGGGCAATTTCGAATCTTGTACTGAACGCGACGGAGGCGATGCCGCAAGGCGGGATGCTGACAATGCGCACCCGGGATGACGAGGGCAAGGTACTGATCGAGGTGGCGGACACGGGATCGGGGTTGACGCGGGAGGAGTGTGAGCGAATCTTTACTCCTTATTATACGAGCAAGCAAAACGGCACCGGGCTGGGGCTGGCTATCGTTCAGTCCGTGGTAAGCGATCATGGCGGAAGAATCCTCGTGCAGAGTGAGCCCGGGCGGGGCACTACATTTGTGATCGAATTGCCGCGGAGACCGGATCCAGTCGAGCACGCGAGCTGAAATAGTCAGGGACTTGGAGGATGGGTGCCAACGAAAGCACATCTGCTGATTGTAGACGATGAAGCGAACACGCTGGCATCGCTGGCGCGGGCGTTCCGGCTGGCGGGGCACGAGGCCACGGTGTGCGATAACGCGGGCAAGGCATTGGAGCTGGCCAAGGCGCAGAACTTCGACTTGATCCTTTCGGATGTGGTGATGCTCGGCAAAGGAGGACTGGCGCTGCTCGAGGAATTGAAGTCGCAGGGAGTGACCGCGCCGGTCGTGATGATGTCGGGGCAGGCGGACATTGAAACGGCGGTGCGGGCTACGCGGGCAGGCGCGTTGGATTTTCTGGAGAAACCGATCTCCACCGAAAAGCTTTTGCTCACGGTGGGGAATGCGCTGAAGCTGAAGCGGCTGGAAAGCGAAAACCGGCAACTCAAGCAGCGGCTGGGCAAGCACGAGATTGTATGGCAGGGCGCAGCCATGCAACGCGTGATGACGCAACTGGAACGCGTGGCGGCGAGTGAAACGAGGGTCTGCATCCTGGGAGAAACGGGCACAGGAAAAGAGCTCGTGGCGCGAACGATTCATGAACGGAGTGCGCGCGCCGGCGGAGCGTTTGTGACCTTGAATTGCGCAGCGGTTCCGGCAGAGCTGATTGAGTCGGAACTTTTCGGGCACGAGAAAGGATCTTTCACCGGCGCAGCGGGACGCCATATTGGAAAGTTCGAGCAGGCCGATCACGGCACGATTTTTCTGGATGAGATTGGCGATATGCCGCTGGCCATGCAGGCGAAGCTGCTGCGCGTGCTGGAAGAAGCAGAAGTGGAACGCATTGGTGGCGATAAGCCGGTAAGCGTGGATGTGCGGGTGGTAGTAGCGACGCATCACGATCTGGAAGCCCGGGTGCGCGAGGAGAAATTCCGTCAGGATCTGTTTCACCGGGTGTATGTTTTTCCGCTGGTACTGCCGCCGTTGCGGGAGCGACGGGAAGACATTCCGGCGCTGGTCGGACATTTCGCGGCGCAAGTGAGCGCGCAGAATGGATGGAAGCCGGTTCCATTTACGACGGAGGCAATGGCGGCGCTCGAGTCGCATGTTTGGCCGGGCAACGTCCGGGAATTGCGCAATATGGTGGAGCGGCTGATGCTGCTGGCCACCGACGCGCGGGTAGATCTTGCGACCGTGGAGATCGCTCTGCCGAAAGGCGGGAGCGGTGGCGTGGCGGTGTCTTCTACGTTCTCGTCGGGAGCCTTGGCCGAGCGAGTGGATGCGTTTGAGCGGGAGGTCATTTTGGTGGAGTTGAAGCGCAGCCATTCGAACGTGAGTCTCGCGGCAAAGTCGCTGGGGCTCGAGCGGAGTCATCTCTATAAGAAGGCTGAGCAGTTGGGAATTGATCTGCGTGCGCTGCGGCGGGAACAAGAATCGGGACCGGAGTAGATTCCGGTTTCTGGTTTCCAGTTTCTAGCTCTCACAAAAGCGTTCAGGAGATTGTGTTGATCAGAACGGCTGGTTGCGTCATCTTCTACATTACTTCTCTTCTCTTTGTATCCAGCAATATTCTGGCGAGCGAACCGCCTTCTCCGCCCGCGTATGGGGTTCGCATGGAGCAGGCTTGGATTCCGATGAAAGATGGAGTGCGGCTGGCGGCCACGCTCTACATGCCGGAGGGAGCGAAGCCGGGAGAGAAGTTTCCTGCCCTGCTGGAGTACTTGCCGTATCGCAAAGACGATGGCACGGCGGCCGGCGACTATTCCAAGCATGCTTATTTCGCGCGGCGCGGGTATGTGAGTGTGCGAGTGGATATTCGCGGATTTGGCGCGAGTAAGGGGGCGCCGCCGGAGCGGGAATATTCCCAACAGGAACAGGTGGATGGAGAACAGGTGATCTGGTGGCTGGCTCATCAGGCGTGGTCGAATGGGAACGTCGGAATGTTCGGCATTTCGTGGGGAGGATTTAATTCTCTGCAGATGGCGATGCGCCATGCGCCGGGGTTGAAGGCGATTCTGGCGACGGACGCGACAGCGGAATTATTTCACGACGATGTGCATTACGTGGACGGGATCGCGCACATCGATGAGTTCGAACTCAACATGGACATGGCGGAGGGATGGACGGGCGCTCCCGACTATACGCTTGATGAAAAAGATCTGGGGCCACGATTTGAGACGCCCCCTTGGTCGCTGCTTTATCTGAAACATCAGCATGATGGGCCGTTCTGGCGTGAGCCGGTGCGGCCGCTGAAGGAAATCATAATTCCCAGTTTTCTGATTGGAGGATTGCTGGATGGCTACCGCGACAACGTGACCGACATGCTGGTCGAAGCAAGCGGGCCGGTGAAGGCAATCGTGGGACCGTGGAACCATACGTTTCCGAATGAAGCTGTGCCGGGTCCGCAAATAGAATGGCGAAATGAGGCGGTGCGCTGGTTTGATCATTGGCTCAAGGGGCGCGACACGGGCGTGGAACACGATCCGCGGCTGGTCATTTATATGCAGCACTGGCATCCTCCGGATCCGAACTTGGAAAACGTGCCCGGTGAGTGGAGGCGGGAAGATGTGTGGCCGCCGAAGGACGCGCGGGCTTCAACTTTATTTCTTCAGCCGAATCATTCGCTGTCGGAAACTGCGGCGCAGCCGGATACGCACCAACTCAAGTACATGCCGTCGGCGGGCGTGGAGGCGGGATTCTGGTGGGGCGAGCTGTTGAGCGATGTTCGACCGGTGGACGCGTTCAGTCTGGTCTACGATTCTGCGCCGTTGCAGCAAGACGTGGCGATTCTGGGACGTCCGCATGCCTTGCTGCGAGCCTCGGCCACGGCGCCGCTGGCCGATTGGTTTGCGCGGCTCTCGGATGTGGCGCCGGATGGCACAGTCTCGCAGATTACGGGCGCGGGGATCAATGGGGCGCAGCGGGATTCGAGGAGCGAACCTCACGATCTGGAGCCGGGTAAGGTTTATGCATTCGATATCGAAATGCATTTGACGTCGTGGGTGTTTCCTAAGGGTCATCGCATTCGCGTGGCGATTTCGAATGCCCTGTGGCCGATGATGCTGCCTTCGCCTTACTCCATGACGACTTCATTGGAACTCGGTGGAAGCGACGGATCGCAGGTCCTATTGCCGATTGTGGCGGAGCATGGCAATGCACCGCCCGCGTTTTCTGGGCCGGAGCCCTCTGAGGAGCGGGCTGATATTAAGAGCGAAGGGTTTCCCTGGCCGGGCGAGTGGACAGTGGAGCGCGACGAGGCTCGGCAGAAAACGACCGTGCACTGGAAGGGAAAAGATGCGGCCACGTATCCATGGGGCCAGGAGACAGATTACGAAAATCTGACCTACGATACCGATGACGCGCATCCGGAGACTTGCTCGGTGCGTGGCGAAGCCGAGAGTGTGTTTGCGCTGAAGGGACGCACGCTGACCTGGCGCGGACATTTGTTGGTAACCACCGATCAGAAGAACTTTTATTACAAATACACCCGCGAGTTGCTGAAAGACGGAACGATGATCAAGACGAAGACCTGGCAGGAGACGATTGCGAGGGATCATCAGTGAACGGGAAGACGCAGCAAGCTACGACTCTACTGTTCACTACCTAATCGGCGGCAGCGGACGAGGGCTCGAGGCCCCGCTTGAGATCGGCGGCGAGGAGACGATGGAATAGCTGTTCGCCCGCTTCGCGGCGCACGGAAAGGCGTCCGGCGCGATAGGCGCGCGACTTCAGGCCGCGCTGCACGTCTCCGCAGATTCCGAGATCTTCTTCCTGCACGCGATTGCCTACGTTCACCGATTGTTCGTTATATTCCCGGCGGGACTCACTGATATCTCCGAAATAGAAATCGAAGATCACGGTGCAGTGATCGACGTCGACGGGGATGACCAGATTTGTGTCCAT